>ENA-UOUL01000186-UOUL01000186.1-bioreactor-metagenome-genome-assembly--contig:-NODE-186-length-105906-cov-5.954975_pt1 | contig 105906 bp, 75 predicted proteins | sample MGYA00249838_ERZ747220 | MGnify/ENA primary metagenome ERZ747220 (study PRJEB28778, sample SAMN05720191) | bioreactor metagenome | isolation source: Anaerobic biogas reactor | place: USA:Washington... | reverse complement strand
AACAACGAAACCGAGGATATGCTGGCAGCCAAGTGGTTTCTCGGAACAGGTGCTCCTGGGGCAGACATTGGGGAAGACGGCGACCTTTACCTCGACACGGACAGGTCAACTGTTTACGTCAAGAACGCAGGGGCTTGGGTCCATGTTGCTGAGTTGCAGGGCCCCCAGGGGCCTGCCGGAGAAACAGGTCCCCAAGGACCGGCGGGTCCGTCGGGGCCAGCGGGTCCGCCGGGCCCAGCGGGCCAAATGAGCGTTGAATATTGGACGCACGTCGTCAAGCCATCAGAGGTCACTTACATTCCCACGCTCCCATATGGCTACTACAGAGTCAACATACTCGATGCCAGGTTTGGTGCGAACGACTGGATAGACATTTGGACCCGAAGTGCAGATGGCGCGTGGTTCCGCTTGGCCCCAACGTGGGATAACCTCCTGGAGGTATGGTACGGGATTTGGTACACTTACAATGGGTCCATAATGTACCGAAGCGGGATTGACCCTACTGGGCACGTGCTCGTGTTCTTTAGAAGCCCAACCGTGCTGTCCGGGTCAACATCCAAACGGATAGGCGACTTCAACGCCGCAGAATACTTTTGGAGTCTGATGGAGGAAGAGACGGACTAAGGCAGAAACGTTCCCAAGCAGGAACCAAGGGGGGCATGCAGCACGGAGGCGATGGCCGCACTTCGCGGCAATATGAGCTGGGTGCTGCCGATTCGGCGAACCTACTCGGCATAAACGGTCGCTTGCCCCGGCGGTCGCGTGCCAGGAGCGCTAGGTTTCCTGGCACGTGGTGCCGCGCCGTGCGGGGTCTCTTCGTCGCTTTGCTCGAATGTAATAAAGGTCCAAACCTCTTCGGGTATGGTATCCGTGCGGATTTCGCTGTAGCGGGCCGTGCGCACGAGTTCCGGCGTTCGGCTACCAGGGCCTTCATCGGAACCGTTGGGCATCGGCGCGGTATATTCGCGGATTTCCGGCTTCTCTTGAAAACAAGGCAAATGTCAACGGTAGTAATTTCGGGGCAATTCAGGACAAAGCTATCGATTGGGCCCAGCAGGACTCGAACCTGCGACCAACGGATTATGAGTCCGCCGCTCTAACCAACTGAGCTATGGGCCCGGGTTCAAGAGCCGCCTGGCCATCATGCCTGCCGAAACGACTCCAACATTTCAGTCTATCCAGCCGCGGCCGGCATGTAAATCAGCCCGGCCGCTCAGCCACACAACACGCCCCGGAGGCCTTCCTTAAGGCGCCGTCCGTGCCAAGCAGCCTCACGGCGCCGTGATCACCGTCAGCGGCTGGCAGGCCGGCGCCAGGGCCGGCAGGCCGGTCAGGTACACCTGCAATTCGCGCCGGCCCGGCGTCGTGCGCAAGGCCGATAAGTCCGGCTGAAGCGTCACCGAGCCCTCCGGCGGAAGATGCAGGCGATAAGCCAGCGCCGGCGGGCCGGGCTCCTCGATGACCCTGTAGCTGAGCGTGTCGCCATCGAGCCGCAGCAGCGGCGTGAAGTCGGCGTCGACGGCGCCGGAGTTCGTAATGTGAATCAGTGCGTTGACATTCGCCGCGCTCGCGTATTCCAGGCCCTCGGGGGTCTGCTGGGGAGTGAGCCGCAGCACCGTCGGCATGTCGAAGCGGATCGTGAAACGCGGCGGAAGCGGCGTCGAACCGCTGCCCACGACGGCCCGCGCCGTCCCCTTGTCCGGAACATCGAAGCGGAGTCGACAATCCCAAGTGCCGTCAATGAAGTGCGATGAGACCAACTCCGCGCCCAAACACCAGGGCCGCGCTTCCGGTACGCCCGCGACCAGAACGCGCGCCTGCAGGCCGTTGATGCGGAAGGCGTGGTTGTTCGCGACCGTAACCGCGACCACGTTTTCGGCCGGGCATTCGCTAGTGCACGTAAGCAGGCCGGTGGGCAGCGAAGGCGGCGCGACGTCGGCAGAATTCCAACCGGGCGCGGCCACGCGGTCGTCGGTTACGTCAAGCACGCGAAAATGGCTTACTCCGGTCGCGCCGTCGCGCGTCGCGGTGCTGGATTGGTGCGTCCGTACATACATCAAGGGGGCCGCTTGGCGCACGATGTCGGCATACTCAACGCCATCCCAGTCACGATGGCTACCAGAGATCCACAACCCCAGCCGCGTGCTGGAAATCATCTTGGGTAGAACGCCGCGCTTCCGCCATTGCAGCAGCAGGTTGGGGCGGTCGTCGTGCGCGACGACGAACTTGAGACGCTCGTCGCCCGGCGCGGTGAGGGCACGCTCCAGCCATTGCTGCTGTCCCGGGTCGTCGCTGATCGGGCGGCTCGGGCGGTCATAAATCGCAAACCCGCGCAGGAAACCAAGCTCGACGGAGCCGATCGGGTTCACCGCAACGTGCTTTGAGTACTGCTGGAGATCGTCGTGATCGCCGCACGCTATGAAGGCCGGAGCATCGAACTGACTGAAAAACTCCGGCAGGCGTTCCCAGAGCGCTCCCGGGTTTTCGGCCGTGCGGTCGACGAAATCGCCGCTGGCGATGATGAGATCCGGGGCCACCAGGTTGACCTCGGCAATCAGCCGCTGGTCGAAGTCAGGGGCGGCCAGGTCGCCGATGTTCATGTTCGAAAGGTGGACGATGCGGATCTGGGGGCCGAGGCGTTTTACCGCAACGCAGTGCCGCCCGACCAGGCGCGACGCACCGAGCGTGATTTCCAGGTCGTATGTTCGCTCGGGCAGGTCGGCGGGGACGCGCAGCAGCAGCGGGCGGCCGTCAGCGATACAGCTCTCCAGATCGGGTGGTAACGGCAGCGAGCGGGTCACCGCCGGCGCGCTAGTCGAGATCAGCTTCACCGTGACGGGCCCGGCCGCCTCAGCCATTTGCGCCAAAGCCTCGAAGGTTGCTCCCGGCTCAACAAAAACCGGCCGTCCGAGCGTGGGTGAAAGCAGCACGGATGAGGGCGCCGCCGGCGAGTGGGCGGGCGGAGGCGCGGGCTCCGTACCCCAGGCCGTGGCGACGAGCGCCCCGGCGAGAATAAGCGCCGTTCCCGGCATGGTTTGCTTGTGCCGTTTGCCTGGCAACCTCTGATTCATGTACAGCCTTGTCGCGTGCGGCCCGTGCCCCTATTCTCCCGAATCGTGAGCAATTTAGAAGATGCCGAGAAAAAAGTTGTCCTGTGCGAGTGGCTGCGGAGCGAACGACGGCTCGGGATAGCCCACGCGGAGGTCGGCGACGTTTGGGCGAAAGGCCGCGCCGGCATGCTGGGGGCGCGTGCGTCCAGCTCAGATTTTCTCGCCGGGCCGCCTTCGCCAACTGGTCGTCCGCCTGTCGGCAGGGGCATGCCCGCGCCCGCTGCGCGGGGCTTGGGCATGGCACCCAGCTCAGGCATGGCACCCAGCACGGGCATGGCACCCAGTGCCGGCATGGCCCCCAGTTCGGGCATGGCACCCAACAGGGGCATGGCACCCAACTTGGCACCTGGCGCGGCACCCGGTGTGTTGCCACCCAAGCCCGTCGTCACGGGCAAATTGATGGCGGACGACGCCGAATTGCCCCCGCTGTGCGACCGGGAACTGTCACCAGCCGAGGCGGCGGCTGAATTGGGGCGCCTGAACGAGCACTTCGTCCGCCATTGCCGAAAATGCGAGCTGCACGCGAACCGGACGCAAACCGTGTTTGGCGTCGGGCGCCCGCGTCCGGAGCTGGTCTTCGTCGGTGAGGGCCCCGGAGCGGACGAAGACCGCCAGGGCCAGCCGTTTGTCGGGCGGGCCGGCCAGCTCCTGACGCGCATGATCGCCGCCATGACCTTAACTCGCGAGCAGGTCTACATTTGCAACGTTGTGAAATGCCGCCCGCCGGACAACCGCACGCCCACTGAACCGGAAATGGAAGTTTGTTTGCCCTACCTGTGGCGGCAGCTCGCAATCCTTCGGCCGCGGGTCATCGTCGCCTTGGGCAGGCCGGCGACACAGACGCTACTGGTCACGAACGTCCCGATCGGCCGGCTGCGCGGCGAATTCCAGGATTTTCCACCGCCGCCGCTGGCGCACCTGGGGCTGCCGCGGTGCAAGCTAATGCCGACGTTCCATCCGGCGTACCTGCTGCGCAGCCCTGGCGAAAAGGCAAAAGCCTGGGAGGACCTTAAGCAGGTCATGCGTGAGCTTGGCATTCCGATTCCGCAAGCGAAATGAGTGGACAGCCCCGGGGCGGCATCTGAATCTCAGCAACGGGCGGCGGGCGGCGGACCGGCCAGGGTGCCTCGTTGCCCTTCTCCTACTCGTGCCGCGCCAGCACGAAATCGGCCATAGCGTTCAGGCTGTCGCGGGCCCCCGACGGCGGCAGACCGGCCGACGCATTGCGCGCCTCGGCGACATAGCGGGCCGCGACCCCTTGCGCGTACTCAATTCCGCCCATCGCACGCGCGATTTCCGCGACGCGCCGCCGCGGCTCACCGGTGCGGAGCAGCGCGCATAGTTCGGTGCGCTCTTCGGGCGTGCCGTGCTGAAGACAGTAAATCAGCGGCAGCGTCATCTTGCCCATTTCGGCGTCGCGGCCCAGGGACTTGCCCACCTCCGCCTCATCACCCACCAGGTCCAACACGTCATCCACGATCTGGAACGCCAACCCCAGCGACTCGCCGCAGCGCCGCATCTGTTCCGTCCGGCTCTCATCGGCCCCGGCGTACTTGGCGCCCAGCAGGCAACAGGTGCCGAGGAGGGCCGCCGTCTTGCGGCGGATGATGTCCAGGTATTCCCCCTCAGTGAGCTCCAGATTGTCGCGATTGCTGACCTGCATCATTTCGCCTTCGCAGATCGTATTTGTCGTCGCTCCAATCAGCCGGGCGGCGAACTGCGAATCCAGACTGCTGCACAGGTGAAAGGCGTGGCTGATAAGAAAATCCCCCATCAGCACGGCCCGCTCGTTTCCCCACAACCGGTTTACGGTGGCCGCCCGGCGGCGAACGTCCGCCTCATCGAGCACGTCATCGTGAACGAGGGTCGCGATGTGCACCATCTCGACCACGGCCGCCAACACGCTGTGGGCCGGGCGCAAGGTGCCGCAAGCGTGGCCGGTCAGCAGCAGCAGGGCCGGCCGCAACAGCTTGCCGTGGAACTGGGCGACGTGCCCGCAGAGGTCAGCGATGAAGCCCTGATCGCTGATCAGCTCATCGCGGAAGATGGCCTGCGATTCGGCCAACTCGGACCTGATGGGCGCGTATAGCTCGGTCAAACGAAGTGTTGCGCGCGTCGGCGCCCGCACTGTTGTCTCCTTAAGAGTTACGGCAGAGTCTTTCCGCGCGATAGAGGCATGTCCAGTCTGCACTGAACTTTCAGAACCATTGAAATTTTGAGCAGCCGCTCCGCCTGCGCTACGCCAAGGTTCGGATGCGGATCAAGGGCTCAATGGGTCTACAATGGGCGGGTGAGCGTGAAACCGCCAAACGCCACCCGTCCTTTACGATTCAGGATGAACGGCCTTGCCAGGATCGGTTACCCCTGGGGAGACCCAACCGCGGGCACGCTCAAGCTCGCCCAGCATAGCCGGAACGCGCCTGCAGAAGCGCGCGTTATTAACCGCCATGGCCACACATATAACGCCTACGATCAGTGCAACCGGGGCCGAGCGGCTGCCGGCCAGGCCGTGGGCCGGAAGCGCCAAAACGTAGAAGGTGAAGCAGCACGAGTACAAGAACAGATTGCCGTAGCCGTACTGGCTGTGGAAGCCGGCTGCAACCAGCAAACAGAGCAGCGCCGCCACAAATGTCGCACTGCCCCAGGTCCGCCGGCGCCAAACCATCCACGCCGCGGCCAGGCTGGACACCGCCCATAACCAGACGGTCGCCTGTCCTAGACGGTCGTATTGCAGGCCGGCGCGCAGTGCCGGCCGGCCATAGATCACGGCCGGAGCCGGAATCCACCCTACCACGTTCTGTACGAGCGAGGCGTTTACCAAGCCCGCCAAACGCTGGCCGAGCGGGGTCTGAGTGTGTAGGAACCGCTGCTGATACACGTATTCGCTCGGCTCCAACCCGCACGCCTGCGGCAGAATGAGCGACTGCGCTGCCAGCAGGGCAGACCCGATCAGCAAAGAATAAGCCGCCCAGCGCACGACGTACGCTGCGCGGCGCGTCCTGCGCCAACAGCAATAGCACACCAGCGCGGCGGCTGCGTTGGTGATCATCACCCCCGTTGCGAGCACGCCCACGAGCACGGCGTGCCGGAACCTGAGGCGCAGCGATTGGCGGTGCGCAACCAGCAGTTGCAGCGAGATCAGCGTTGCCGCCGCGACGATGTACGACTCCGGCATGGCCGCGAAACTTAGGTGCGCCGTGGTGCAGCCCAGCAAAAACGCCCCCGCCAGCCCCAGCAGGCGCGAGCCGGTCACTTTTTTGAAGTACAGTGCTGCCAGCGTCACGCATAAACCACCGAACCCCGCGCTGACGGCCAGGGGCGCCCATTCGGCGGCCACGGCGCGCGAGGCCAGCGTGCACGACAGATACCAGCCTGCGGGCAGCAGCGGATGCAGGCTCGTGTGGATTTCGGTACCCCACCCCGACTGGTGGAACTTCGGATCGGCGTCGAACAGCATATCGATCTGGTCGAACACGCCCAGCCGGCCCAACTGTTGCCCATAAAAGAAATAGACGGCTGCGAACAAGCAACCCATCAGCACCGAGATTGCGGTCCAGCCTTTGGCGCCACGGACGGCCCGCGCCAGCGCGGGCACGTCCTGCAACACCAGCGCGCGGCCCCACGCCAGCGCCAGCGGCACCGCAAAACCGCTACAAGCCCCCAGGATGAAGCGCACCACGTGGCCGTCGGCTCGGCCAACCGGTCCCGGCCGCAGGAAGTAGCGCCAGGCTGCGTAGCACACGAGGGCGGCGCAGGCCAAGGCAGCCCCCGCGAGCGGCGCCCGAGCGACCAGCCGCCGGTCCCGCCTTTGCGTATAAAGCAGGATCAGTGCTATAGCGCAGCTCGCGGCACCCAACTTGCCCACGCGCGTTCAAGCTCCGCAAAACCGCCCGTGCCCGGCCGCGTTTGCGCGCCGCGCGGCCACCATCGTAGCCGTTTGCGGATCAGATAGGAACCGCTCAGCGGCCCGCGCGTCCGCAGGCCCGCCGGGTGCATAGGGTTAGAGGTTTCCGCGCCGCTCCTGTTCGCGCTCCAGGGCGACGAACAGGGCTTTGAAATTGCCCCGGCCGAAGCCGCGAGAGCCGTGGCGCTCGATCACCTCGAAGAACAGCGTGGGACGGTCCTGGACCGGCTGGCTGAAGATCTGGAGCAGGTAACCGTCTTCGTCGCGGTCCACGAGGATGCCCAGTTCGCGAAGGTCGTTATAGCTTTCATCGATCTTTCCGACGCGCGCCTGCAGGTCGGCATAGTAGGTGTCGGGTACACGCAGAAAATCGATGTTGCGCTCGCGCAGCATACGGACCGCGTGGCAAATGTCGCTGGTGCTCAGCGCGATGTGCTGCACGCCGGGGCCGCGATACCACTCCAGGTATTCGTCAATCTGCGATTTTCTACGGCCTTCGGCGGGCTCGTTGATGGGCAGCTTGATCTGGCGGCCGTCCTCCATGACCTTGCTCATCAGGGCACTGTATTCGGTGCTGATATCCTTGTCGGTGAAGTGCCGGAGCTGCTTGAAGCCCAGGACGCGTTCGAACCAGGCCGCCCAGTAGTTCATCTCCCCGAGATAGACGTTGGTGACGACGTGGTCGATCGCGCGTAAGCCAACCTGCGGCACGGTAGGGGCTGCAACACGCAACGGCTTGTATCCGGGGGCGAAAGCGCCGCGGTAGCCGCCGCGCTCGACGAACTTGATGACGGTATCGCCCGCGTATTTGATGACGCCGGTTTTGATGACGCCGTGTTCATCCGCGGCTTCTTGTGATGGTTGCAGGATGGTGGCTTGTCGTAGTCGAACGGCGTTCATGGCGGCGTCGCAATCGCGGACCGCAAGGGCGATGGTCTTTACGCCGTCACCGTGAAGCTGGCAGTGCCGCGCGATTTCATGATCGGGCACAAGCGCGCTGGTAAAGACGAAACGGATGTCGCCTTGTTTAAGGACATAGCTGGCGCGGTCGCGTGAACCGGTTTCGAGGGCGACTTTGGCGACCGGCTCGAAGCCGAAGGTCTTCTCGTAGAAGTGTGCCGCCTGGCGGGCATTGCCGACGTAGAACTCGACGTGATCCCAGCCGCTGATCGGGAGAAAGTCGGCGGCGGTCATGCTTATGGTCCGTTACCTTCCTCGACGAGCTGCGCGGCTTACCGACGCAGGCGACCGGGCAGGCTGCGGCTTGGAGGAGGCAAGCCACGGCGTGAGATTATTTGCGTTAGCGGGGACTTTTCAGCATGAGTTTTGCGGCTTGCTTTCCCGGACGTGAGCGACGTAAATGGTGGGGTGAAGATGTCGTATCCGTTAGCGTGCGTGCTTCTGCTGACTAGCTTGCCGGCATGGAGCCAGAACTCAGAGGTGGTCCGCTACGAACTAGCGCCGCAGGTGGAAACAGGGGGTGTGCGGGTGGAAATGAGCTGGGACACGGCCGGGCGCACGTTGTCCGCGGTGTTCATCGCCCCGCGCTGGGGCACGGTTAACGACGTGCCGGGGCTGATTAGGAATTTACAATTCGGTGGCGGCGTGACGGGGGTGCGCAAGCAGGAGACGGTGTGGCTGCTGCAGCACGGGCGTGACGCGACCATTACCTGCACCTACGAGATCGACCCCGGGCGGCGGACGCTGGATTGGGACGCGCCGCACCTGCCGGTGACTACGCGCACTTTTTTTCACGGCGTGGGCAACACGTTCCTGATCGTGCCGATTGCCGGAGCCGGAATGCCGGAGAAGTACAACGTAACCCTGCGGTGGCGTCTGCCGCCGCGTTGGACGGCGATCTGCTCGTGGGGCGATGGGCCGGCGGCTGGGGAGGAGCTGACGCCGACCGACCTCAGGGACTCGGTGTACTTTGCGGGCCGGATCGTCTCGCGGACCGTGGAGAATGAAGGGCGCGCGATTACGGTGGCGCTGGTTGACCGGTTCGGGTTCCGGGAGGACGAGTTCGCCGCGCTGGCGGCCAAAATCCTCGGATACGAATGCCGATTCATGGGGGAGACCGAATTTCCGCGGCTGCTGGTGGCAGCGGTGCCGGTCGGCGAGGCGATCGGGGCCAATGATTCACGGCTGGTGGGGATGGGGCTTTATCGCAGCTTCGATTTGCTGGCGGCGCCGGCCAGCACCTTGAACGACGGGTTCGAAAGCTTATTTGCGCACGAGTTGTTCCACCACTGGAACGGCGGGGTTCTGAAGGCCGGCGCGCCCGACAAGCTGGTATACTGGTTCATCGAGGGGTTCACAGAATACTACTCGCTGCGAATCCTGTACGAATCCGGCCACTGGGACGCCAAAACCTATGCCAAGTGGATCAACCGGCACTTGCGGCAATACCACAACAATCCCGCTGCGAATGCTACGAATGAGCAAATAGCGGAGCGTTACTGGCGCGAGCGCGACAGCGTGGGCGAGATACCCTATCAGCGCGGCGTGCTGCTGGGTCTGCGTTGGCACCGGATGGCGCGCGGCAGCGGCACGCCTGACGGCCTGGACCGGTTGTTCAAGGCGCTGGTCGCGCTGGGGCGCACCGGCGAGTTTGAGCTTTCAAACGCGGCCATTCGCGAGGTCGGTGTGCGTGTGCTGGGCGACTGGTTCGGGGCAGAGTTTGACCGCTACGTGACAGCCGCGGAAACCATCACCGTGCCGCGGGATGCGCTGGCGCCCGAATTCGTGGCTGACTTGGAAGAGGTCTATGAGTACCAGTTGGGCTTCGACGCCAATAAGGCGGCCAAGGACAAGCGCGTGCGCAAGCTGGTGCGCGGCTCGGCCGCGGAAAAGGCGGGCGTGCGCGAAGGCGATCAGCTTGTAGCGGCGAAGGTGCACGCAGACCCGGATCAGCCGATTGAACTGGCGGTCAAGCGGGGCGAGGAGGTGCGGCAGATCCGCTATTACCCGCGTGGGCGGCGGACGCTGGCGCTGCAATTCCATGTGGCGGACTCGCATACACTTAGCGCCCCTTGAACGGCCTGCCTCTGGTGGCGTCTTAGATGCTGGGTATACCTCTGTTCAGTAGAATCCCCGCCACCAGTTAACACAATTGTCACTTCTTACACGCTAATCATCTAATAACAGACTTGGAAAACGCAGCCCTGCGAGCCAATAATTCGAGTGTTAGGGCGCGCGCCTGGCGCGGCTAGGGCGCGGCCGGACAGTTTATTCAGGCGAACTATCGAAACCGTCAGCGCCGCGCCGCTCGGCTGCGCGACGGTCTGTCAGGAGAGGATTGTGGGACGCATTCCCGACGGCTATGACGTTCGAAATTTAGCACGCCCCTGGGTCTGGACAGCCGCAAAGCCGAAGTCGTTGACAAACTGGAAATGCGGCCGCGCTGTGCTGTGGCCGGCGTTGCTGGTCAGCCTGTGCCTGATGGGCTGCAAGGCTGATCGGCGCATCAGCATGGCGCAGCTTGCGGAGCTGGAGGCTCAGGCCAGCATGCGTCCGCCCGTTCCGGTCGAACCGGCCAAGCTGGAGTTGTCGGAACTGCACGGGTACCGAATACAGCCGCGCGACGTGCTGGTCGTGCGCATGATCGGTTTATCGACGGCCGACCGCTACGCGGAGACGATGATCCCGGTGCGCGTGGGCGAGGACGGCAAGGTTGTGCTGCCGGTGGTGGGGCCGATCCAGGCCGCGGGGCTGGAGCTGGGCGAGTTTGAGCGTGAGGTCATCGCGGCCCACGTGCCGGCGGTGGTTCGGGATTTGTCGGCTTACGTGGAAGTGGCCGGGCCGGAAGCCACCACGGTACTGGTACTGGGAGCGGCGCTGACGCCGGGCCTGGTGCGGCTGCCGCAGAACCAGCGCGACATTCTCTACGCTTTGTCGAGCGCGGGCAGTTTTGGGCCGACCAGTTCTTTGCGCGTGCGGTTGCGACCAATCCGCCCGGAGCGCCCGGAAGTGGTGTACGATTTCCTCGACCAGAACGATGTGCGTCGCGCGCTGCAAGCACCGCCCCTCGAGCCGGGTGATACGCTGATAGTTGAAGCCGAAGGCAATCCGGCTGTGTATGTGGCCGGCCTGGTAAACAACCCTGGCGCGGTGCTGGTGCCGACGCGTTCGACCATTTCGCTTATGGGGGCGATCGCGGCCTCGGGCGGTCTAGTGGATTTCCTGGAACCGGATGACGCCACGTTGTGGCGAACGCTGGATAATGGCCAGCGGGTGCAGGTGAAGCTTGACCTGGCGGCCATTCAGTCCGGTTGTGAGCCGGATCCGGATTTGCGACCCGGCGATGTAGTGTTTGTGCCGCCGTCGCTTAAGACACGCATTCGGCAGTGGGCGATGGAGAACCTGCGCTTTGGGCCCTTTGGTATGACTGCTGTATATGATCCAATTGCGATCTACGAAGCCCGGTTGATTTCCAACAACAACAACAACGGAGCTCGGGCGGCGGTGCTTCAAGGGATTACGTCAGGGGCTGCCGAAGTTATTGTGCCTCCGGTAGTCGCCCCGGGGCCGTAGCATAGCATTGAAGTGGTGAACGGGAGTCTGGCGGGGGCATAGGCGCTGCGAGGCGGCGCGAGTCGAGAGGATCGTATGAGAAACATCCTGATGGCTGGCACGTTGGGCGTCTTCCTGGTCCAAGTGGCAGGATGCCCGAACATGATGACGGAGGGTACGAGTCCGGGCGCAAAGTTCACGACATCAATGGGCGAATTTGTAGTCAAGCTTGAGTTGGAAAAGGCGCCGGTATCCGTCGGCAATTTCATCCAGTATGCCAAGGCCGGTCATTACGACGGCACGATTTTCCACCGCGTTGTTCCTGCGTTCATGATTCAAGGCGGAGGTTACACTCCTGACATGAACCTGAAGGAGGCGCGCGCCAACATCTTGAACGAGTCGGGAAATGGGCTTTCGAACGTGCGCGGGACGATTGCCATGGCGCGCGGCGAGGATCCCGATTCGGCTCGCGCCCAGTTCTTCATCAATGTGGCCGATAACAAGCAGCTTGACTCGACGTTGAATACGCCGGGTTACACCGTGTTCGGCCAAGTGACGCGGGGAATGGATGTGGTGGACAGTATCGCCGCCGTACCCACACGCGACGAAATCGGGTTCAGCAATCTGCCGATGGAGCCGGTGATTATCCAGACTGTGGAGCTGATCGAGGTCCCGGATGGCACGTCTGAGCTGACGCCTTACGGCGAACAGACGGTTGAACAGCAGCAGTACCAAGCAATGTTATTTCTGCGAGAAACGGCCGTGTCACTGCTGCAATTCGCACTAATGCCGCACTGATTAACAATCAGGTAACAGGAATATTCGAATCTGTAGTATTCACTTCATAGGCTGCATTACAACGTCTGTAGGGCTTTAGTCTAACTGTGACGGGGTTGCGGTTATCCTCTGGATTGTGAATATCCGGGACCGTGTGTGTCTCAGGATATGACAACACTATGAACGAATTAACAAATCGCCAGAAGGGGGCTTGCCAAATGGGCGTTCACCCAATATAAACTACCGGACATGGTTGGGTGATGGATTCGCATCCGTCGGCGGCAGGAGCAAAGCGCTTTGTGGCCACCGAACAGTTCTCAAGTCGTAGACAGTAGCTCGGCGACTCTTGTGTCGAGGCGAGAAGGTGTGCCCCGGGGCATATTCGGTACCATCGCAATCACTGGCTTGTGGCGGTATTTGTTCGCGGCGGTCGTGGTCGCCCTGGTTAGCTTGGCCCAATCCTGGCTGCCGAACACACCGGACACGCGCTTGCTGTCACTGGCGGGCCTATGTGCGGCAGTTGCGCTGGTGGCAAGTATTGCGGGAGGCGGGCCGGGCCTTTTGGCAACGCTTCTGGCGGCCATTGCGGCTGAGTGTTGGCTTCTCGCCGCTCTGGGTATCGCCGGGTGGGAACATGTCGTCGGGATGACGGCTTTCATTGGCGGCAGCCTCTTGCTATGCGGCCTCGCTCACGGGCTACGGCATTTCCGAGATAAGTCACTCAGTCATCTGCGACCCACCGGACGTGACTTTTTGGATTTCGGGAACGTCTCGGTTCGCGATTTGGACGATCGCGTCCTCGGTTGGAGCGAGGGTTGCCGCCGTTTGTACGGATACGACTTCGACGAAGCCGAAGGTCGCGTTTGCCACGAGCTGTTGCGCACGCGCTTCCCGCAGCCACTTTCGCAGATATACGAAACGCTGCGCGAGCAAGGCTGGTGGGAGGGCGAGCTCACGCAGCGTCGCAAAGACGACGCGGTGGTAGTCGTCAGAAGTAAGTGGACGCTGCGCCGCGCCCGCGGGAGGAGAAGCGTCGTAGTCGCCGACGCCGATATTTCGCAACAGCGGCGCACGGCAGAACGTCTCGCGGCCAGCGAGGAGCTGAGCCGCATACTCATGGAGACGATGTCCCAGGGGGTGATGCAACAGGATCAGGACGGTCGAATCGTGGGAGTGAATCCCGCCGCCGAACGGATCCTGGGGCGCAGCGCCGCGGAACTGCTGGGTAAGACGCCGGCGGACCAGGAATGGCACATGCTGCGCGAGGACCGCACGCCGCTGCCCCAGCAGGAATATCCCGGCTTGATGGCGCTGAGAACGGGGCAGAGAGTTAACGACGCCTTGGTCGCGACCTGGAATCCCAATGCGCGGGCTTACCGCTGGCTGAGCATGGACGCTGTTCCGCTCTGTCGGCCCGGGCAGAGCCGGCCATCTCAGGTATACACGATCTTTGCCGACGTGACTGAGGGCCAACAGGCGGATGCGGCCGCACAGCACGCCGCGCAGCGGCATGAGACGGCGCTGGACGCCGCCATCATGGGCACCTGGGATTACCGTCCGGAAAGCGGCAGCATGTTTTGGGACCAGCGCTGCCGCTCCATTTTCGGCGTGGCGTTTGGTGACCGGGTGGAGTACCAGACGATCATTGCGCTCGTGCACGAGGCGGACCGGGCGCGCGTCGAGGCCGAGTTCAATGCCGCGCTGGATTCGGCCTCCCCCGGAGCCTACGAATCCGAATTCCGCGTGGTTTGGCCGGACGGCTCCGTTCACTGGGTCAATCTGATCGGTCAGGCCTATTTCAAGGGATTGGGCGGGCAGCGGCATGCGGTGCGCTTCATCGGCACAGTGCTGGACATCACCACCCGCAAGCGGCTCGAGGAGGAGCGCGACGCCCTCCTGGCCAGCGAACGGGCGGCCCGCACCGAGGCGGAGCGCGCCAATCGCCTGAAAGACGAATTCGTGGCGACTCTCTCGCACGAGCTGCGAAATCCACTGAACATCATCCTGGGCTGGGTACAGATCCTCGAGCGCTCAGAACGCACGCCGCAGGAGGTGAGCGAGGGCCTGAAAATCATCCACGGCAGCGGCCGCGTTTTGGCGGACCTGATCAGTCAGTTGCTCGACATGAGCCGCATCACTTCGGGCAAATTGTTGCTCGACATGCAGACCATTGATTTGGGGGCGGTAGTCGAGGCGGCCTTGGAAACGGCCAAACCGGATATTGCGGCCAAGGAGCTGCGTCTGGAAACAGCGTTCGATCGCGCGGCCGGACAGGCGCGCGGCGATCCGAACCGCCTGAAGCAGGTGGTGTGGAACCTGCTGTCGAACGCTGTGAAGTTTACGCCGCGCGGCGGGCTTATCCGAGTCGAAACGCGCCGCTACGGTTCGCGCGTGGAGATTCGCGTTTCAGATACGGGGCAGGGCATCGATCCCGAGTTTTTGCCGCACCTCTTCGAGCGCTTTCGACAGGAAGACGCCTCTGCGGCCCGCAAGCATGGCGGGCTGGGGCTGGGCTTGTCGATCGCGCGCTCGCTGGTGGAGATGCACGGCGGCACAATCAGCGTTGAGAGTGCGGGCAAAGGTCGCGGCGCGTCGTTCACCATCAGCCTGCCGGCGCCGGCGGATGTTGATGACGGCGCTCCACAGGACAGGCTCCGCGCGCTGGGCGAGCCGTTTGGCGCGGAGCGCGCTGAGGCCGGGCTCGACAGCGTCAAAGTCTTGGTTGTGGATGACGATCGCTCATCGCTGGAGATCGTCAAACGCGTGCTGGAGGAACGGCGCGCGACCGTGTTCACCGCCGCCAGCGCCCGGCAGGGCCTCGAACTATTGCAGCGCTTCCGCCCAGACGTGCTCATCAGCGATATCGGCATGCCGGAAGAGGACGGGTACCGCTTCCTGAGGCGTGTGCGGGCATTGGGGCCGGATCGCGGCGGCAGCACGCCTGCCATGGCGCTTACTGCGTTTGCCAGCCCTGAAGACCAGCACCGGGCAATGGTATGCGGCTATCAAATGCACCTGACCAAGCCCATTGAAGCCGGCCGGCTGTTGGCCAACGTGGCCCGCCTGATGAAGCAGACCCGCGAGAGCGGCCGCCCCAAATCTTGATTCAGACAAGTGAACTTCTTCCGACCGTTTTGCGAAGCTGGGACCGCGCTTCAGCCGGGCTGCTCGCACAAAGCTTGTTCACGCAGCTCGACGGCGCGCTCGACCACTTCCGAAACGGTCGGCGTCTCAGCCGGTTCGAGCTGAAACGTCGGCAGAACGTGGCTGTCCTGCAACATGGTCGGAACGAGCGCTTCAGCCACGAAGTCGATCGGGGGGTACTGGTACCACGGCGGCTTGATTGTGCAGTGTGTCTTTAGCGTCTCGTAGCCCGGCTTGCGAAGGATAATCTCGTAGTCGCCGTACCATAAGAACGCGAACTTCACCGGCGTCGCGCCCACTTCTTCGTCATTGACGGTCACCAGGGCGCCCGGCGGCTCGCTCTGAATTTTGATCGTGCGCTCGACGCAGCCTGCCAGCAGCGTGAACAGCAGCGCCAGGCCCATCAGTAACGTGAGGCCGGGAACGTGCGGCCTTCGTGATCGGATAAAGCTCGCTTTGACCGAACTCATGGTGTGATCTCGATTTGCTCGATTTGCCTCTTGTCCAGGTCCAAAACGGCAATCGTGCAGTGGCCGGTCACCCAGCCGCAGCACTCACCGGGGTTGAGGAACAGGCGGCCGTCCTTCTCGTGGACGCCAAATTCATGCGTATGGCCGGTGATGATAACGTCCGCCTTGCGAACGTCCTCCGCTCGGCACCAATCAATGAAGTGGTGCACGAGGATGGTTTTTCCGTTGCGCGAGATGAAGAGGGGCCCGTCTTGTATTTGCGGCAATACGTTTTTCAGCCCGGCCCGTTCGCCGTCATTATTCCCAAAGGTGACGTACAGCTCCCCGGGCCAGTCAGCCAGCACGTGGGCGGCAAAAGGCGCCACGATGTCGCCCGGGTGAACGAGGGTGTGCAGGCCAAGCTGGCTGAAGCGCTCGAGCGCGGCGCGAATAGCAGGCAGGCGATCGTGCGTGTCTGACAGTACGCCAATGCGCATGGACAAACTCGTGCTAAAGCCGCGCCGAAAAAGCGTGCAGTGCCGATTCTATTCGCTCGGCCTGCGACCGTCTTTAGGCTACCAGCTTTTCGCCACCGCGCCGAGTAAGTTTGGGTCTTTAGCGTAGAGGCGCGCGGTTTCGGTCGTGATTTTGCCTTCGCGCACCAGGCGCCGCAGGTCGTCATCCAGCAGGATCATGCCGCTGCGCGCTCCGGTTTGCAGCGCCGAATCCAGCGTCTCGACGCGCCCGCTGCGGATCGCCACCTGCACCGGCTGGCTGGCGTGCAGTACTTCCAGCGCCAGCACGCGCCGCTGCCCCTCCTCAGCCGGCGGGAGCAGCTTCTGGCTGACCACGGAGCGGAGGCTCAGTGCCAATTGCGTGCGGATGTCGTCCTGCGAGTCCTGCGGGAACAGATCCACCAAGCGCGTCAGCGCTCCTTTGGCGTCGCGCGTGTGCATGGTCGCGAACACCAAGTGCCCGGTTTCCGCCGCGCTGATGGCCATCTGGGCCGTGTCGCGGTCGCGAATTTCGCCCACCAGGATGATGTCCGGGTCCTGCCGCAAGCCGTATTTCAGGCCGTCGGCGAACGAGCTCACGTCGCGCCCGACCTCGCGCTGTGTGACGATGCTCAAGCCGCGCACTTCATGGATGTACTCGATCGGCTCCTCGATAGTGATGATGTGCGCATCGCGCGTCCGCCGCGCCAGATCGATCAGCGCGGCCAGCGTCGAGGACTTGCCGGAACCGGTTTCGCCCGTCACCAGCACCAGCCCGTCCTGGTACGCCACCAGCCGCTCGGCCAGCTCCTTGGGAAACCCCAGCCAGTCCAACGTGGGGATTTCGTTAGGGATGTGCCGCAAGCAGATGCACCAGCCGTCGCGGGCCAGGTACACGTTGGCGCGAAAGCGCAGCGGCGGGGCACCGCCTTTCTCCACCGACAGCGAGCAATCCGCGTTCTTGGTTTGCTCGAACGTCTGGAACACCGCGGCCGGCAGGATGGATTCAGCCAGGCACCGGATGTCATCCGACGTCAGCGGCTTGGGCGCGGCGCGCTCGAGCCGGCCGTTCACGCGGAACGTCGCGGGATAGCCGGAAACCAGGTGGATATCGGAAGCCTGGCGTGCGGCCGCCTGCTGGAGCAGGCTCAAGAGCACGGGCGTCGGTGTACTGGCTGGCATACGATCGCCGTTAGATCCGGGATTATCGAGTTCGTCAAACCCGGCCGGGGGCTCGAAGCCAATCTGTCGCCGAACCATAGTTTTCCTCGCGGTCTGTTAAGGCCGATTATTGCGCATGCGGTGCGACGGAGGTTCTACACGCCCGTTTCGGCGGGGTTGCGATTACTGGTGGTGTAAAAATGTATAAAGGCCGACAGGCCCATTTCGGTAGGGGCGGCCGAGCCCGCCCCCGCCTGACCGAGCGCCGCTTAAGGACGGGTAACCTGAATTGCGAGTAGCGTAAGGTCGTCCGAGCCTTTGGCATGGCCGCGATGAGTGCGCGCCAGGGACAGCGCCGCGCGCAGCGCCCGTTCGGTCGACGCGGCCGGGAGTTTCTGCAGCTCCTCACGGACGGGCTCGACTCCAAGCATATCGCCCGCGGCATTGCTGAGTTCAGTCAGGCCGTCGGTGTAGAAGAGGACAACGCCGGCGTGCTCCGCGGGACTGAGCTTCTCCACCCTGAAGCTTTCGGCGGGATCGATGCCCAGCGGCAGCGAATTCTGCCGGTGACCCGGGCCCGCGTTTGCGCAGGCGGGCAGCAGCGGAGCGGGGTGCCCGGCGTTGACGTAATCCATCACGCCGCTATGCGTGTCAATCTTGCCCAGGACCGCGGTGATGAAGGAGCTTCCGGCCGTGTTCCGGCACACGAGCCGGTTTATCCGCGCGGCAACCTCGGGTAGCGGCGCCTCTGGCGTGAGCGCGACGTGCACCGCGGCCTGAAAGTTTGCCATAAGCAGGGCGGCCGGCAGGCCATGCCCGCTGACGTCGGCGATGACAAATCCGACGTGCGTGTCATCGAGCGGGAAGTAATCGAAGTAGTCGCCACCCACCTCGGAAGAAGGCTCGTTATAGCCGTCGATCAGGACGCAGCCGGCGGCCAGCGGGGCGGCCGGCAGGAAGTCGCGCTGGATTTTGCGGGCAGCGCTGAGCTCGGCGTCCACTTTCTGCAAGCGGACGTACTCCTGGACGAGGCGCAGGTTGGCCAGACCCAATCCGACCTGCTGGGCGATGGCCGCCAGGAAGTCGACGTCCTGCGGGCTGTAAGTGGCGGCGCGCGTCACGCGGTCGCCGTAGATGGCGCCCAGGATTTCATCGCGCTGCATGATGGGCACGCTGAGGGCGGAGCAGATCGGGAAGCGCACCAGGCTGTCGGTGATGTTGCCGACGAGATCGACGGCCGGGTTGTTGACCACGGCCCGCTCGCCGTGCAGCAAGGCGCGGTTGATGAGCGTGCGACTGACCTTGAAGGCCCCGGTCTCGTCGCGCTCGACGTTGCGTACGACCGGCGATTCGGGCTCGCCGCGCGGCGTTTTCAGGACGATCAGGCAGCGCTCGAATTGCAGGGCCTGGCAGCAGGCGTCCAGGGCCTGCTCGAGGAGCTGCTTGCGTTCGAAAGCGCCCGACAGGGATTGACCCAGGCCCATGAGCAGCGACAGGCGCTGCTCATTCAGGTCAAGGCGCTTGCTGGGCGGGAAAAAATGGCTCTGCGTCAGGCGTCCGGGGGAATCCGCCACAAAGGCCACCCGGCCTTCCGCCTTCGCCGGCGGCTGGGGCGCCCCGCGGATGATGACGTCTTGGCCGCCGATACGAATGGACCTGTACGCGGGCCGCGTCTCGTTGCGGAAAGTCTCGCCAGCATCGACGCTGGTGCCGTTCTTGGAGCCCAGATCCGCGACGAGGACGGTACCGGTTTCATCAAGCCAGACGCGCGCGTGCTCGCGCGAAATCTCGCCGTCGAACCGCAGCACGATGTCGCAGTTTTCGGCGCGGCCGAGCGTCAGCGGCTTCTGCGAGAGCTGCCAGACGCCTTGCCGGCCGTCAGCGCCGTAAATAACCAGCGCCGCCATCGGTTCCTCCGCTCCCCCCCGTGTATGCCTGCAAGTATACCCGCGACGGATGGCGCAGGGCGGGTTTGGGCGCAATCCAGGTTCAGCGCGAGGCCGGCCAGCTAGTCAGGTTGCGCTGTGATCAGTATCATAAGTGGTTCGATTTATTTACAGGCTTTGAGCGTTTTGGAGCAGCGATGTTTGAGCCGTTGCCGGCGCAAATCAATTTTCCGCAGGCCGAGCTGCAAGTGCTCGAGTTTTGGCGCAAGCACGACATCTTCGGCAAGTCGCTGGAGCTGCGGCGCGGGGCGCCGCGGTTCGTGTTTTATGAGGGTCCGCCGACGGCCAACGGGCTGCCGCATCCGGGGCACTGCCTGACGCGTGCGATCAAGGACCTGTTTCCGCGCTACCAGACGATGTGCGGCAAGCTGGTGGAGCGGAAGGCCGGCTGGGACACGCACGGTCTGCCGGTCGAGGTTGAGGTCTGCAAGCAACTGGGAATTCACACCAAGGAGGAGATTGAGGCTTACGGCGTCGCGCGCTTCGTGCAGAAGTGCATCGAGAGCGTGTTCCGGTACGTGCGCGAATGGGAGGAAATGACGCGCCGGCTGGGGTTCTGGGTGAACTTGGAAGAAGCGTACGTCACGTACCATCAGAGCTACGTCGAGAGCGTCTGGTGGAGCCTGAAGACGCTGTTCGACCGCGGTCTGCTGTACCAGGGGCACAAGGTCGTTTGGTGGTGGGCGCAGGGCGGGACGGCGCTGTCGGCGGGCGAGGTGGGCGAGGGGTATCGGACGGTGGATGATCCGTCGGTTTTTGTCCGGTTCCCGCTGATCGCCCGGGATCGAGAAGGATCGCACGCGGGCGACGCGCCGGCTGAGCTGCCGCATCAGCGCCTCCCGGCGGACGCCAAGGTTTCATTGCTGGTCTGGACCACGACGCCCTGGACGCTCATCAGCAATCACTTTGCGGCGGTCGGGCCGGATATCGACTACCTGCTGGTGCGCGACAAGACGACCGGCGAGTACCTGTACATCGCCAGCGCGTTGGTCGCCGCGACGGCCGAAAAGGTCAAGCATGAGCTGGAAGTGGTCGGAGTTTGCCGGGGAGCCGACCTGGTCGGGCTGCGCTATGAGCCGCCGTTTGATTCGTATTCAAAGACGCTGCGAGACAAAACGGCGCGCCTGAAAGAGGGCGGCGAGGCGCACATTGCCTGGCGCGTGGTGCCGGCCGACTTTGTGGCGCTGGACACGGGTACGGGGCTGGTGCACCAGGCCCCGGCGTACGGCGAGGTTGACTTCAACCTGCTGCAAGAAGAGCGGCGGCGGTTTGTCGATTTCGACGCCGTGCCGCTGCTGAACGCGGTGGCCCCGGATGGCACGTTTACGAGTGACGCGCCGGCCGCGTATCGCGGGCGGTGGGTAAAGGATTGCGACAAGGGGATCATCCAGGAGCTGCGCGAGCGCGGCATTCTGTATCACCAGGAGACGATCCGGCACGAGTACCCATTCTGCCCGCGGGCAGAGGACGACCCGCTGATCCAGTACGCGCGGAAGAGCTGGTTCGTCCGCACCAGCGAATTCCGGGACCAGTTCCTGAATAACAACGACAAGATCAACTGGCTGCCGGAACACATCAGGGAAGGGCGGTTCGGCGATTTTCTGCGGAACAACGTCGATTGGGCGCTGTCGCGCGAGCGCTACTGGGGGACGCCGCTGCCGATCTGGGTGTGCGAAAAGACCGGCAAGATGGAGGCGATCGGCTCGCTGGCGGACCTGAAGGCCAAGCCCGGCGCGACGGACGAAGGCTACTGGGAAGCTCGCGCGGCTGAGGCAAAGGGGCGTGGCGAGACCTTGCTGGACCATCTGCGCGTTCATAAACCCTACATCGACGCGTGGACGTACGACAGCCCGTTTGCGCCCGGGGCGCGGATGCGGCGCGTGCCGGAAGTGATCGACTGCTGGTGGGATGCGGGCAGTATGCCTTTTGCCCAGTGGGGGTTCCCGCATGCACCGGGCAGCATCCAGACATTCGTGGAACGTTTCCCGGCGGACTTCATCAGCGAGGCCATTGACCAGACTCGCGGCTGGTTTTACGGGTTGCTGGCCATCAGCACGCTGATTTTCGGTCAGGGGAAAGACCCGCGTGGGCTTGAGCGCCAGACAAATGGTCACGCTGAGCAACTGCCGGTTGCTACGGCGGAATACCCGCACCCCTACCGCACGTGCATCGTCCTGGGCCATGTGATGGGCGAGGACGGGTTGAAGATGTCGAAGCGCACCAAGAACTACAAGGAGCCTTCGTACATCTTCGATCACTACGGCGCAGACGCCATGCGTTGGTATTTCTACAGTGGGCAGGCGCCGTGGACCAGCATTCGCTTCCAGGAAGCCAATATCCGCGATGCGCAGCGGGAATTTCTGCTGCGGCTGTACAATGTGTTCAGCTTTTTCAATATCTATGCCAACATTGACGGTTTCACCGTCAATAGGGATCAAGGGATCAAGGGATCGAGGGATCAAGAGCAGACTGCCACTGGCCAGAGGCCGGCGACACAACGGTCCGAACTCGATCGCTGGATCATCAGCGAGCTGCACCGGACGATTAAGTGCGTGCGCGAGAAGCTGGACGCCTTCGAAAATTATCCGGCGGCCGGGCGGCTGAAAGATTTCGTGGATGCCCTGTCGAACTGGTACGTCCGCCGCTCGCGTCCGCGCTTCTGGAAAGGCGAGAAGGACCAGGACAAGTGGGACGCGTACAACACGCTGTACGAAATCCTGGTAGCGCTGGCGAAGCTGTTGGCGCCGTTTACGCCGTTTTTCGCGGAGATGATGTATCAGAACCTTGTTGGGTGCGCAGCCGGGACTAACAGGGATCAAGGGATCGAGGGATCAAGGGATCAAGATGCTCGCGCTGCGAAGTCTTCTCCGGATTCCTCGCGCCCTGGAGCTCCGAACCCGTTGTCCGTCCACTTGTGCGACTACCCGACCGCCGATCCGGCCTTGATCGACGAGAAGCTCGCGACCGAGATGGATTTGGTGCGCGACATTGTGTCGCTGGGGCGCGCGGCGCGCGCCGAGGCGAAGCTCAAGGTGCGCCAACCGCTGGAGCTGGTTGAAATTGTCCTGGCGCGGCCGGAGCACACGGAGTGGCTCGCGGCGCACAGCGATCTGATTTCCGACGAGCTCAACATTAAGCGGGTGCAGTTCGCGACTGAGGCTGATCGCTATGTTTCCTATCAGCTCAAGGCGGACTTCAAGGCGCTGGGGCCGAAGTTCGGCAAACTCGCGCCACGGATTGCGGCGGCGCTCGGGACGGTCGATACGGTCGAGGCGCGGCGCTCGCTCAGTGTGACCGGAACGCTGGTGATCCACGTAGATGGGCAGCCGGTGTCTTTGACCAGTGCGGAAGTTCAGGTGCGGCTGCAGGCCAAGCCGGGCTGGTCGGCGGCCCAGGGGCGAGCCGGCGTGGTGGTGGTCAAGACCGACCTGACGCCCGAGCTGAAGCAGGAAGGCCTGATGCGCGAGCTGATCCATGCCGTGCAGGCCCTGCGCAAGGACAAGGACCTGCCGTACGAGGCGCGCATCACGCTGTATGTGGAAGGGCCGGCGGAGCTGCGCGAGATCGTGCAGCGCTTCGAGAGCATAATCGGCCACGAATGCCTGACGACGGCGATTGTGTTCGGCTCACCGGCGGAAGGACAGATGCAGGCGTTGAAACTGGACGGGCTCGAGGCGCGGCTGGCGATCGCAACGGCGTAATTCAACAGGTGCGTCGAGGCGCACCCTCCGCCCCGCCGGCTGTTATCAATCTAGCCAGCGCTTCTCCTTCAGCTTGCGCGGCAGGTAATCCTCGGTTATGAAGCTGAAGTGCTTGTTGGACAGCGCTTCGAGCTCCAGCTTCACGCCGAGCGTCTCCATGTGCTTGATCTCGCGTTGCCAGGGTTTGCTGGCGAACCAGGGGTATTCGCGTATTTCGCGGGCGCGGCGGCGGTCTTCCTCGGTCAGCGGCATGGTCACGTGCGACGGCAGGTCGAATTCATCGGCGTCGAAGCTGCTCATGCCGATGAAACGCGCCGCCGGGATGGCCATGCGCTGGCTCTCGAACGCCAGGTTGATCGAGCCCTGCTTGAGCACGCTGTAGATGTAGTAGCCCCACGGGTCGTTATCGACCAGGACGTAGACCGGCAGACTCAGCTCGTGGTGCATGCGGTAAATCAGCCGGCGCACGCCGCGCGGCGGCTGGCCTCCGCCGTGGATGATCATGCACTTCTGCGATTCCCAGAAGCGGTCCTTGTTGAAGCGTTGCCAGACGGCGCCCTTTTCGATCAGCAGGACGTACTTGGCGTCGGCCTTGCGGAACTCGATCACGTCGGGCTCCACGATGCTGGGGACGGCCCAGCCGCCGGAACCCATGTTGGCCAGGTTGATGACGTCGCCGTTGTCGACGATGGTCATGGGGCCGACCATGGCGCCTTTGGTTTCCGCGTGGACTCCGAGCTCTTCACGCAAAGCGGACACCGCAACCTCAATGTCCTCGATGATCGGATCGCTTTCGGATTGGTCGGCGAAGATCAGCTCGCGCGCGGGTTTGCCGTCGAGCGTCTTAATGGGGACTTTCAGGTTGTAGAACAAATCACGGATGCTGGTTGAGTCGTTGCTGTCGATCAGCCGTTTGCAGACCTCGGCGACCCGGATGGTCTGCATGAATTTTTTGGCTTGGCTGCCCTCGCCCTTGCGCCGGCCGAGCAGACTGAAGAAGAAACGTCGCTGCTTGCCGTCGAGCAACTCGATAATGCGTTTGGTTTCGTTGAATCGCACGTTGCTCAGCGTGCGGGAGGGGATGTCGACGTACGGGTCCTGATGCTGGCCGATGCGCCCGGCGACTTCCTTGGCTAGGCCGATGATGCGGCGGCCGGCGGCGGCCCGGTCGCGCTGACCGGCTTTGGCGGTGACTTTGGATTTGGTTTTGGGCAATGCGAACTCCGTTTCACACACACCGGCGGCTGACAAAAGGCAGCCGGCTGGTTATCAGATGCTATCGTTCTCAGGATGATGCCGAGGATCGATGTTGGGAGCAAGGGACTTCGTCGGCATGCTCCGGGGGTGATTCCAATAGTTCGGGCCGATTTGATGATTCGGGGCCGATTTTGGACGCGTTGTGGCGCATTGCCGGATGCGGTGGCCAAGCGCTAAAGCGCGGCGGGTGCCATGGCCAAGGGCTAAAGCGCGGCGGGTGCCATGGCCAAGCGCTAAAGCGCGGCCATGCCCTGTCGGTGCCGGTTCCCATGTCTAAGCGCGGCCGTGCCCCGCTGAGGCACGTGGTATCCGGATGGGCATGCCCGCGCTCGCTGCGCGAGCTTGGGCATGGCCCCAAAATCGCCTTCGCGGCGGTGCCACCCGCTGTCGCTACCTCGCGTGGCGGCCGGGCGGCGGCGTTACGGCGAGCGAGAAAAATTTTCAATTTTCTGACGATGGGATTGATTTGCCTGATTTTTGAGGTATATTACTTAATTGGAAGGACAAAGAACCCCGAGGGAATCGGGTTAAGATCCACGGGCGGCATGCTCGGCTGCGGCGTTTCCCCCCGGCGCCCACCGACGTCCGCCCAATTTTTTGCGCCCGTTTTCCAAGCCCGAGTTCGTCACGTCAGCTTCCGCCGGAGCTCCCACCGCCAGGTACTCTGCGAATACCCGTCCTCTGCTGACTTAACAAGTTAACAAGTATCCGAGCCCGAAGCGCCAGCGAGGGCACTCGATCCATGGTGGGCGTGCACTTCGGCGATCGGGCGCGCTCTGGTCAAATTCCGGCTCGACACGAGCCGGCTCTGCTACTCAGTGCGGCTCATTAACACAGACGGCTCACGTGTCATCGCAGTTCTGGCGGGAGCTGTAATTCTGCCTGCTCGGGCAGGGCGTAGATTTCGACCGTGCGTGGCGAGCGAATGAGGCCGGGCAGGGTGAACATGATCTGGCCGGCCGCGTCGCGGGTTTCGGCCGGCAGCGCTTGGCCGTCGGCGTAGATCCAGCAGCGCATCTTATCAGTGCCGTTGATTCGAAAGAGGGGTTCGTGGCGCGGCGTCGAGCCTGGCAGAACATCGAACCGAAGACGCCCGCGCTGCAGTGCCAGTTCGTAGCAGCCCTCCGCCTCGTTATGGCCGTCGTGGTTCAGGTCTCCGGGAGCGTCGGTCACCAGGTGGCCGGCCTCGGGCTGCAAGGCGAGCGGCTCCTGGTAATTGCTAGCGATCTCCTCGGCCTTTTCGGCGTCGAACCCGGCAGGGCAAAACCACAACAGGTGCGTGCTCGACATAACTGGCTGGCTCTGCGTTTCGCCAGCCAGCAGCAGCGATGGTTCTGAGCCCGTTTTGGGCAGGAAGCGGCGCCAGCGCATGTCGCTCGCCGCGTATGGCGCCCAAAGCAGTTCAGCGCCGGCAGGGTTGCTCGTCACCAGAGCGAAGTTGGCCGGGACGTCTTCGGGAGTGGCGGGCGGAGACTCCGCAACAGCGAACTCCGTTTTGCTGTCCAACAAGACCGCCCAGCCAAGACGGTCGGAGGGCCACGGCGCCGGGCCGGCGTCGAGACTGACCTGCATGAACACGCGACCGTCGGCATATATGACATAACGCGAGCTGCACTGGCGCAATTCGGCCGAGCTGTTGACATCGGCGGCATCGGCAGCCAAAGGCAATTCGCGCGAGCCTTCCAGAACCACGCGGGCAGCGGAAGCTTCGAGGACTCTCTGACTCACCGCCGGGCGCATGCCGGGACTAAGCGGGCCGGCGAGCGTCAGTCCGCGCGCGCCCTGCTCGAGGCTTCCTGACCAATCATTAGCCACGAAGACCGGCCAGGGCCCGAGGCCGCCCTGTCCGGCGAGACTTCCCGGTCCTATCGCGTGCCACGCGCAGATCGCGCCTTCGGCAAACACCAGTTCGAAGCGCTCGTGAACGCCGACGAAAACCCGCGGGCCACGGGAGTACGCATACAGTTCGCCGGGGCTGGCATCCTGCCCCGTGAACCATTGCGTGCGGTCGGCCAGCACCAGGTCATCCAGGTGGAAGGTGGCGGGTTTGCTTCCAATGACAGGAATGATTTCCAGGTGACGCATGTCACGGCGTTCGTGGCCGCGGCTGACGGAGTCCAGATCGACGGTCAGGAGGTTCCAGCCCGCGGACAGTCGAAGGGGTAGGACTGTTTCGCCGAACCCGGTCGGCCCGCCGCTGCGAAGCAAGAGGATTGCATCAGCGCCATCCGGCGGACCCCAGAGGCGCAGCAACAGGGCTCCGAAGTCGCTCCAGTCCTGCGCGGCGCCCTCGGAGGCGGCGCGCTGTAGATCACACACCAGACGGTCGGCGGCGGAGTTCAGGTCGAATGCGAGGCTACGGGCTTCCGGACTGCCGGGCGGCGTGGCGATAGTGGGCTGAGCTGGGGTGTAGGCATCCAGGGATCTCGCGACCGAGGAATCGAGCGAGGAGTCGCTCACAATACTGAACCACTGGGCTTGGGCCGGGTTCTGGAAATCTGCGAGCGTTTGCGCGCCGGAGAGTTCGACGCTGGGATAGTGGGCGGCGACCGAGGCGGGGTCGAGCGGCGGACCGGGCAGGCGCGGGCCGGCGAGTTCGCAGCCGCCCGTAAGCAACAATGCAGCGCAGGCGGCCAGTTGTGCCGCAAGCCGCAGGTTAGCGCACCGTGGTTCAACTACGCAGCGAGTGGATAGCGGTACCAAGCACACTCTCCGCCGCCTCCATGACGGTCTCCGAGGTTGTCGGATGCGGGTGGATCGTCATGGCCAAGTCTTCGGCCGTGGCGCCCATTTCGATCGCCAGCACCGCCTCGGCGATCAGGTCGCCAGCATGTTCTCCGACGATACCAACGCCGAGCACGCGCCGCGAGTCCTGTTCGGCGATGATCTTCGTCAGCCCTTCCGGGCGGCCCATGGCGATGGCTCGGCCGGAAGCGCCCCAGGGAAACTTGCCGACGATGATCTTGCGGCCCTGCTCGGCGGCTTGAGCTTCGGTCAGCCCGCAACTGGCGACCTCGGGCGAGGTGTAGGCCACCGCGGGAATCGCGCGGGCGTCGAAGATGCTCGGCCGGCCGGCGATGGCTTCGGCCGCGACGATGCCCTCATGGCTGGCCTTGTGCGCGAGCATGGGTTCGCCGGCGACGTCGCCGATGGCGTAGATGCGCTTGTCGGAAGTCTGGCGCGCGGCATTGACCTGGATAAAGCCGCGGGCGTCGACGGTCACTTTCGTATTCTCGAGGCCGAGATCGCGCGAGAGCGGCTCGCGCCCGACGGCGACCAGGACGGCGTCGAAGTTTGATTTCTTTGTCTCGCCCTTGCTCGTGGCAAAGCTCACTTCGACCGTTTCGCCGGTACGGCGTGCCGATACCAGTTTGGCGCCGGTATGGATGGCCTCGAACTGTTTCTTGAGCCGCGCGGCCAAGGGGCGGACGAGGTCATCGTCCGCGCCGGGCATGATTCGCGGCAGGGCCTCGATAACGGTCACGCGGCTGCCCAAAGCGGCGTAGACCTGGCCGATTTCCAACCCGATGTAGCCGGCACCCACCACGAGCAGGTTTTTCGGGATTGAGGGAAGGTCGAGCGCTTGTGACGAGTCGATGAAGCAATCCGCCGGCATGATCGACTCGGGCAGGCGTTTGGCGCGCGAGCCGGTGGCGATGATGGCGTGCTTAAAGCGCACGTGGGCGACCTCGCCGCCTTCGACGCGCAGCGTGCGCGAGTCTGCGAAGCGTGCCAGACCCTGAATAAGACGCACCTTGCGTTTAGTGGCCAGGGTTTTTATGCCGTTGCAGAGGCGGTCGACCACGGACTGTTTCCAGACGCGCAGTTTATCGAGCTCGACGCGGGGCGGATCGAACTGCACACCGAAATCGCCGGCTTCGGCCGCGGTATGCATCAGATGCGCCACGTGCAGCAGGGCCTTGGACGGAATACAGCCCTCGCGCAGGCACACGCCGCCGGGTTTATCGGCCGAGTCTATCAGGGTTGTCTGAAGGCCGAGATCGGCGGCGCGGAAAGCGGCGACATATCCGCCGGGGCCGGCGCCGATGACTGCGACTTGTGTTTCTTCAGTGAATTCGCCGACTACCATATTGCCTCATTTTTCGTTGCCGCATTCTTTCGTTCTGCGAGCGTTGGTTTCGGGTGATTTCTTACTTGTGCATTCACACTTTCACGCGCTGTCTGCTGGGCATGCCCGCGCTTAGAGCTTGGGCATGCCACCCGGCTTAGGCATGGCACCTGCATCGAACACCTGTATTGAATCGTGCGGTGGTCATAGACTCAGCAGGCGCAACGGGTTTTCCAGGGCCGCGATCACGTCGTTCATGAAACGGGTGGCATCGCCGCCGTCGACAATACGATGGTCGAAAGAGAGTGACAGCGGCATGATCAGGCGTGGCACGATCTGGCCGCCGTGCACCCACGGCCGCTGTTTGGCCTTGCCGATGCCCAGGATGGCCGCTTCGGGAAAATTGATCATCGGCGTGCCGACGGTGCCGCCCAGGGCGCCGTAATTTGTGATGGTGAACGACCCGCCGCGCAGCTCGGCGATTTCGAACTGCGCTTTGCGCGTGCGCTCGGACAGATTGTTCAGCTCGGCCGCCAGCTCCGGCAGCGGTTTGACGTCGACGTCGCGTATGACCGGAACGACCAGGCCGCGCGGCGTGTCGACGGCCAAACCAATATGAACGTAATCTTTGTAGATGATCTCGGCGGTGCGTGGGTCGTAGCTGGCATTGAGGCGCGGATGGCGCCTGAGAGCCGCGCCTAGCAGCTTCAGCATGATGGCCGTCATCGTCAGCTTGTTTTCGCCCGGGCGCAAGGCGTCGTTGTACGATTTGCGGTGCTGTTCGAGCTCGGTGACATCGGCCTCGTCCGACTGCGTGACGCGCGGGATGTTCGCCCACGAGCGGGCCATCTGACGGGCAATAGTTTTGCGAATTTGCGGCACGGCCTCGCGGCGGATCGGCCCGTATTTGCTGAAGTCCGGCAGTTCTTCGTAAGGCACCGTGATTTCCGGCGGTGCCTCCGGAGCGGCCTCAGCGGGTTCGTACGTCGGGGCGGGCTCGGCGGTTGGGGCGGCCTCGCGGCGCGCCGGACGTTCGCCGCGGGCGAAGGCCTCGACGTCCTCTTTGAGAACGCGGCCGGCCGGGCCGCTGCCCGGGACTTCTTCGATTTGGACGCCGAGTTCGCGCGCCAGCCGTCTGACGGCCGGGGCGGCGGCGACCGGCACTTCGGGTGCGCGAGCGGGGGCGGCCGGCGGCGGAGCGGCCTGGGGGCCGGGCTCGCGCCGGTCTTCAGCGCGTGCCACCATCTCGCGAGCGCGCGCTGGTGACGGTACTTTTGCTTCTTCGGGCCGTGCTTCTAACCGTGCTTCCCGCTTGGCGGGCGGCGGGGCAGCAGCCTTCGCCGGCGCGGGCGGCGGTGACGGCGGGCGCGCGGGCGGGGCCGGCTCTGGTCGCGCCGCGGCTTTGGGTGCGGCGGCTGGCGGGGCAGCGCCGTCGCCGCCCTCGTCGATGGAGATCAGGATGGCGCCGACCTTCACCGTCTGCCCTTGCTCGACGTGGATTCTGCTGATCGTGCCGGCCTTCGGTGACGGAATCTCGACGGCCGCCTTATCGGTTTCAACTTCGAGCAGAGGCTGATACTCGGCCACCCGGTCGCCCTCGCTGACGAGTACGCGGACGATCTGGCCTTCGTGAATGCCCTCACCTAGGTCGGGAAGTTTGAAATCATACATGTCGTAAGGTCCTCAATCGGCGCCTATGACCGCGCTCGCAGTCAGTAGTAACTAGGTTGCTGCTTTGTTAAGCCTCTTTGCCTGGTCGCCTCTCGACTACGGCCGCCTTGGCTGCGGTCGAATACAGAGCACTGCTGGAAACTGTCGCTTTATGCAGTGGCACGCACACGCCGGGGTTCGCCTTGCCGCGCCGCTTCCCGGCCGTCCCGCTCCTGGCGGGTGTGCCTAGAAGTTTACCGTTTCGAGCGCCGCTTGGACTACGCGCCCGGCGTCGGGCAGGTAGGCGCGCTCGTTGCTGAAGTACGGAATTATGGTGTCGAAGCCGGTCACGCGCCTAATCGGGGCTTCAAGGTACATCAAGCTGTCCTCGACGATGCGCGCGATAATCTCCGCGCCGACGCCGCAGTGTCGGGGGGCTTCGTGGGCCACGACCGCGCGGCCGGTCTTGCGAACCGATTGCGAAATTAACTCAGAGTCCAGCGGCGAGACCCAAAGCAGGTCGAGCACCTCGGCCTCTATTTCGTGATCGTCGTGCAGTTCTTCCGCGGCTTCCAGGGCAGCGCGGAGCGTCGCGCCGTAGGAGATTATCGTTACATCTTTGCCGGGCCGGGCCACAACGCCCTTGCCCACTGGAAGCGTTTCAGGCTCGTCCGGCACTTCCTCGCGAAATGCGCGGTACAGCGCCTTGGGTTCGAAGTAGACCACCGGATCGGGGCTGAATATTGCCGTGCGCAGCAGGGCCCGCGCGTTTCGCGGCCCGGACGGAAGGACTACGTGCAGTCCGGAGAGGTGCGCGTACGTGGCCTCGGGAGCCTCGCTATGGTGCTCGACTGCCCGAATTCCGCCGCCGTAGGGCATGCGCAGAACCATCGGGCAGGTGTACCGCCCGCGCGTGCGGTTGCGAAAGCGCCGCATGTGGTTCTCGACCTGGTGAAAGGCCTGGAACGAGAACCCATCGAACTGCATCTCGCAGACCGGCAGAAAGCCGGTGATCGCCAGCCCGATACCCGCGCCGACGATCGCCGCTTCGGCCAGCGGCGTATCAATGCAACGATTCGGCCCGAACTCGCGCAGCAGGCCCTCGGTGATGCGGAATACCCCCTCGTCGACGCCCACGTCTTGCCCTAAGACAAGCACGCGCTCGTCGCCGCGCATCGCCTCGGCTAGCGCCAAGTTGATCGCTTTGACCATCGTCAGTTGCGCCATCCTGCCCTCGCTACAGAATCGATTGCCGCAGGTTACACCGCGATTCCACCAATCGCTGCCCGCCCGCAAGGCGGCCGTCGCCTTTGGGGGCGTGGTTCCCGTCCCCGCTTACGTGGCCGCTGGCCTGGGGCCCGGGACGCGGCTGCCTGACCGGTTTATCCGCGGGCTCCGGCTCAGCCTGGGACTGCAGGTAGGCGCGGAGCTCAGTTTGTTCCCGCTGCAGCTCAGGCGTCTGGCAGGCGTACATGTAGTCAAAGAACTCGGCGGGATCACGCTTGACCTGCTGATACTCGCTGGCCGCTTGCTCGAGTTCGGCCGCGATGCTCTGCTCGAATTCTTGCTCCGCCTTGTCGTCAAGCAGTCCTTTTTCGATCAAGTATCGCCGTAAGCGGGGCAGCGGATCGCGTGCTTCCCACTCCTTGACCTGCTCATCCGTGCGATATTTCTTAGGGTCGTCGGCCGTCGTGTGTACGCCGAGCCGATATGTAACGGCTTCGATCAGCGTCGGGCCGCCGCCGGTGCGGGCGCGCTCCACGGCCTCGCGCACGCCGACGATCACCGCCAGCAGGTCATTGCCGTCGACCTGCAAGCCGGGCACGCCGTAGGCAATTGCCTTTTGGGCGATGGTTTGCGATATTGTCTGTCGCTCACGTGGGATTGAGATCGCCCAGTGGTTGTTCTGCACCAGCATGATCAGCGGCAGGTTGAACACCCCCGCGAAGTTCATCGCTTCGTGAAAGTCGCCCTCCGAAGTGGCGCCGTCCCCGCAGAACGTCAGGCAGACGGCGCCCTCGCCTTTCAGTTTGCAACCCCAGGCGATTCCCATCCCGTACTGGCACTGGCTCGCGATCGGAACGCAAATGGGCAAGTCATTTACGTGCTCCGGAGCAATGTTTCCCAACTCGCACCCGGCCCAATAGTGCATGATCTGCGACATCGGCCAGCCGCGCCACAGCATCCCGGCGGTTTCGCGAAACGATGGGCACATCCAATCGCGTGCCTGGAGGACGTAAGCCGCGCCCAGCGAAGCCGCCTCCTGACCCTTGGAGGGTCCATAGGTTCCCAACCGGCCCTGTCGCTGGAGCTGCAGGCAGCGCTCGTCGAAGCGCCGGCTGGCCAGCATGGTCCGGTAAAGGCGACGCAGGTCGTTTGATGGGAGGGCCGGCTCGAGAGCCTGGTCGACTTCGCCGTTGAGATTCAGAATTGAAAGGCCGTCAACACGAAAAGGGATTTTTAGCGGCTCACGCGGCACGGCGACTCCTCGGCTCGCAAATCCCCGCCCGAACGCGGGTTAATCTAACCACATATTTTATTCTAGTTAGCCGTTCTGATGATGTACAACTTGGAGAAGTTTGCGGAACAACTTCGAAATCGACAATCCTAGTCAGATATATCAAGACCCGTTGAAAGAGGGGGACAAAAAACCCCGGCCCCTTCGGGTCAGGAAGGAGCCGGGGACCTCGGCCGCCCCAGTCGTCAGACACTTATCTCTGCCAGCCTCCAGCATCAGCGCCGGCGGGCCGGTGAGCAGTCAAGTCCGGCTTGCGAGCGGTCTCGACGGATCTGTGCCGGTCGTGACCCGCGATTCGCACTCCAAGCCGGTTCGCAAACAAAAACCACGGGCAGCAGTCATCCGGCGACCTCAGCGCCAGTTTGAGAACCAGAACCACTGTACTAGCAGGTAGGCCAGAATACTGAGCACGGAACAAGTGATGATAGCCGCTCCTATCAGAAGGAGCTCAGTCACGGTCTGGCGGCGCTCGCTCGGCACAAACTGCTGCTGGTGACTGTACATCAACGGCGCCATTACAGCTCGACTCGCACCTGCTCGTAGGCTTTCAAGTGGCCGGCCGGACTTCGGCCGTCCTCTGATCCCGGCGCGGGCCGAACGACAATGTCCGCTCACGCCGGTGCCGCCCCTTGTACTGGCATAGTGTGACACGAAAAGCGCGCCGGCGGAATTGTGTGTTGTACCTAGACGGGTAGGCCGTTAGTAGAACTAACGCCTGCAACTTGTGCCAGCACAACGAGTTGCGCGAGTGAGTCGGCCTGCATTTTTTCCATGACCCGCGCCCGGTGGACCTTAATCGTCTTTTCGGTGATTCCGAACTCGGCCGCAATCTCCTTGTTGGTCTTGCCGGCTACGACGCGCTCCAGGACCTCCTGCTCGCGCGGCGTGAGCAATCGCAACCGCATCTGGACCTTGCGTCGTTCGGCCTGTTCCTGCCGCATCTGGCAGTTGTGGGCCAAGGCGCGTTCGATTGCCTCCAGCAACTCCTGCTCATTGAAGGGCTTCTGAAGGAAATCGATGGCACCGGCCTTCATCGCCCGGGCCGTCATGGGCACGTCGCCGTAACCCGTTACGAAGATGATCGGCAACATACAGGCTTCTGACCGCAGATGGTCCTGAAGTTCCAGGCCGCTCAGTCCCGGCATGCGCACGTCGAGTAACAAGCAACCTGCTGAGTCCGCGTTATGGCGCTCGATGAAGTCCTGGGCGGAACTGTAACACTCGGAATTCAAACCGACAGATTCCAGCAGCCGCCGCAAACTGCGCTGAACCGAGGGGTCGTCGTCGACGATGTGTACCGTGCCGCGGTGTGTCATTCGGTCGCTCGTCCGGGCGATTGCCCAGCAACGGGTAGTTCAATTGTAATCCTATTGCCGCTTCCAGGTCGTCTGTCAATAGTAATTGTGCCGCCGTGCTCGCTGATAATGCCGCTGGCCATCTCGTAGGAGCCGGCGCTGTCGTTGGCGGCTGCCGGTGCGCCAGACTGGCTCGTCGAGGGGGCCGGCAAAGGGCCTGCAGACACGCAGATACGCAACTTGCCGGCGTTTCCCTGCGCCTGAAGCCGTACGGTCCCGCGATTATCGGTGCCGTCCAGCACGCCGTTGACGACGCTTACCAGCGCCTGCTCGATCGCTGTAGCCTCTGCCAGCACGACCGGTAGCGGTTCCAGTATGTCGACATCGAAGAGCACCTTGGCTTTCTCGGCCTCGCGCCGAGCGACTGCCACTACGCGCCGAATCAACTGAGAAACGTTAACAGGAGAACGTTCGGCCGGTTCCCGACGGGCGAACTTGACCAAATTTTTGACGATCTTGGCGCAGCGCTCGGTGTCGGCGACGATTTCGCCGACGATTTCGAGCAGGCGTTCCTTGTCATAGTCATGTTTCAGGGCGAGGCGCGCGTTCATCAGTATTGAAGTCAGGGGATTGTTCAGTTCGTGAGCGATTCCGGCGGCGAACGTGCCCATGGACGCCAGTCGCTCGTTGCGGCGCCGCGCGCTGCGGGAACGCTGGCGCTCGAGCACACGTCCGAGCGCGACGCCGAGCCGCGCGACTGCGTCCAGGGCGCCGCTCGCAAGCTCAGTTGCCTGCACCGCGAAGAACTCCAACAGCGCCACTGTCTGCGTGCCCGAAATAACCGGAACCCCCAGCACCCATGCTAATCCTGCCTCACGTGCGGGTCGGCCGCGAACGCCGAGGGCGTCTTCGAGCGCGGTGGTACAGTTTGGCTCGCCGCGTTCGATGATCGGGCGCAAGTAGCCCGCGTCGAGGTCAAGCGAAGCCGGGGTTCGCAACTTCGCGAAAAGCCCTGGAGCGGATTCATAGCGGGTCGCGCACAAAAGCAAACGCGCAGGGGCTTCGTCCGAGATGAGAAAGGCTTGCCCGACGCTGCAGGCGTAACGCTGTGCAATGGCCGGCAGCGCCAGATTTAGCGCGTGCTCGAAGTCCTCCACCTGATTGCTGACGGCGACGACTTCGCGCAGTAGCTGAAGGTCCTGGTCTGCAACGGACCTGTCAGTCGCGCCTGGAAACGTTGCTGACTTGCACGCCGACATTGTTTCCTCACGCTCTCGCCTCGCGGAACTCGGCGGACCGCCCGGCGAGATGGCAGCATTTGTAAGCCCGATGATACAACACGCTTGTGTTCTTACAACACTCCGTGTTGCCGCCCTGTTAAATTACAGAATTGTAACACAAGGCCAAGTTCTGAGTGCTGATTGCGCGATACGCTCACAGGGGCGCCAACAACCTTTAATAAGGTTCGTCTTGGGGCTGCAGTCATGGCGAAGAAGGCCGAAATTCGAATCGGTACGTCGGGGTATCAATACGACCACTGGCGCGGGATCTTCTACCCTGAAGAGATCACGAAAAAGCACTGGTTCACTTTCTTTGCCGCAGCCTTCGATACCGTCGAGATCAATAACACTTTCTACCACCTGCCTCAGGCTAGTACGTTCGACGCCTGGCGCGCTCAGGCGCCGCCCGGCTTCTGCTTCGCGCTGAAATACAGCCGCTTTGGCTCCCACCTCAAGCATTTGAAGGACCCGGCCAGCCACCTGCGGCCGTTTCTCGAACGCGCAGAGCGGCTCAAACCGTACCTCGGGCCGATCCTGGTGCAGTTGCCGCCGCAGTGGGGCGTCGCTCCGGAGCGCCTGATAGAGTTTCTGGCTGCGGCGCCGCGCCGGCGGCGCTGGGCGTTTGAATTCCGACACCCGAGTTGGCTCTGCGACACTATCTATCGCATTTTGCGGAAATACGGCGCCGCGCTGTGCATTCACGACAAGCTTGAACACCCACAGGTACTGACGGCCGGCTGGACGTATTTGCGCTATCACGGCGGTCCGGAGGAGGGCGGCGGCTACAGCGCGGCCTTCCTGGAATCGCAGGCCGCCCGAATTCGCGAATACCAGGCGGCCGGCGTAGACGTGTTCGCGTACTTCAACAATGACTGGCAGGGGCATGCGCTACGAAACGCGACCGCTTTACGTCGCTTGGTGGATGGCCCCGCCAAGCCGCGGCGCCGCCGCTCGTGAAGGGGGCCGCGCCACGTCCAAACGCGAGTCAATTTCATCAGTCTCGACGTCGTCTGCCTCGCACCGGCTAAGCCGTCTCAGTCCTAGCAATACTATCTCTACAGCAACGCGGCCATGTCACGGGCACACTCGACGCGCTGCCTGTGTCTGGGCCCACGGATAGACCTAAGCTACAACCAAAGCCTCGCCGGCTTCGGTCACTTCCAGATCGATGCGCCGTCCGGCCAGGCGGCGTGCGGTCGGCGGATCGAGCAAGAACAGTGTCCGGTTTCGGTACACAACGCGATCATCGCCGGGTCGGGGGCTGTCGAAGAATATTTCCAGGCCGTGCGTTGTCGCGCGCAGCCGCACGGAATCATTCTCTTCCAGATGGGCTCTTTCGAACAAACGTTTGAGCCGCATTGCTGCGGGTAACGTTATGGAAGGCATTTCCAGGCTCCTCATTTCTCCCTGATGGCGAAGGCGGCCGCCGGTCGGTCACCACGCACATATCTGTGTATCGCGCACGACTGAATCGATTCTGAAAACGAGATTACTGAGAGTTCAGACACAAATTAGGCGGCTGTAATGTGTTTTTTGGGGGCGCGGCGTTCGTAATACGTCATGGAAAGGGAGCACGCACCTGGGCGCCAGGTTCTCCATCGTCCAGGCGAGGTGCCGCGCCGCAGAAAAGCTGGACATTCTGCGGCTCGTGCGAGACACTAAACTCGGGTGTGTTACGGGAGAAGCGGCTATGTCGCAGACGGCGCAACTCCACAGGGGCATGGTGATCCGGCACGAGGGGCACCTATACAGCATCATCGATTTCCAGGTGGTCCAGGCCGGCAAGCAGAAACCGACGGTACACGTAAAGCTGCGCTCGCTAAAAGACGGCAAGCAGGCCGAACGCACGCTGGACCAGCTTGGCACGCTGGAGGACGTGCCCAGCGAAATCCGGGAGATGCAGTACTTGTACGCGGCCGGCCGCGAGCGCGTCTTCATGGACCTGATTACCTTCGACCAGTTCAACGTGAGCGACGACATGCTGGGGCATGGGCGCGATTTCCTGGTGGAGGAACAGTCGTATCGCTTCCTCATAGTGGAGGGGCAGCCGGTGGCGCTGCAACTGCCGCCGTCGCTGCCGATGGAGATTGTCGATACGGCCCCGCCGGCCCACGGCGGGGGGAGCGGCAGCGTAATGAAGGAAGCCCGCCTGGCGAGCGGGCGCACGATCATGGTGCCGCTGTTCATCAAGACTGGTGACAAGGTGCGTGTCAGCACCACGGATGGGACGTACCAGGGGAAGGAGCACTGAAGAGGACGCCTGGCTGGTGATAAGGTGGTAAAGTCATACAGGCGGCCTGGGGGCCAGGCGTTGAAGCGCCCGTCTCCTTCACTCGGCCTTCCGAATTCGGAGGTTTGAATGCGGATCTGGAGCACGCTCAATGGCTGGCCGTGGTACGTGCGCGGGCCGATTAAGCTGGCCGCTTTCGGGCTGGTCCTGCTTCTCACGCTCTATCCGAGGTTCTGGCTGCTGCCGCGGCACATTCAGCGACTGCGGGATATGGATAGCGCGCTTCAGCCGGAGCTGCCGGGGCTTTCCGTCATGGCGCACGAGGTGTGGTTGACATCGCGGCCGGACGAGGCGGTGCTCAGTACCGTTGAGGATGTTGTATACTGGCATATTCCCTATGCGTGGGATTGGGATACGTGGGGGGTGGTGGATTATTTGCCGAGCACCTCCGAGGTGCTGGCGATGGGGCGCGAGGATTGCGACGGGCGGGCGGTGGTTGCGGCCTCGCTGCTACGGCGGATGGGGTACGAGGCGCACCTGGTTTGCGATTTGAAACACGTGTGGGTGTCGTGCCCGCAGGGGCAGCTCATGTCGCCGGGGGCAGGCGAGACTTCCCTCGTGGCGACCGAATCTGGCACGCAGGTGAGGTTCTCGCGGGGGCTGTTGGCGAACCTGGGGCGCGGGCTGACGTTCGGGATCGCGGTCTTTCCGCTCGGACGAGAGCTGATCATCGTGGCGGCGCTATGTGCGGTTCTTATTCAGCCGCGATCGTCGGTGCTTAGAAGGATTGCCGGGTGCGCGGCGATGTTGCTGACGCTGGTACTGTTCCGGCAGGCGGGGGACTCGGTTGACGGGTTGGCTGAGCATCCCGAACTAGTGGTTCTGGGCGCACTAACGTGGGTGGCAGCGTGCTTGCTCCTGGCGATCAGGAGGGGAGATCCACGGACGAAGGCGGATGAGGCGCGGACCGGACCGGCGCCCCTCAGCCCGCCAGCGAGGGGCGATGGATCTGCGCCCTTGCAATCCGATCCCGAACCGCCAGGAAGGGTCAACCGACCCGGTTGATTTTCCAATTGTCGCGATTTTCCGTCTACGGAAAAAATGACCTACTGGGAAAATCTATCTTGCGATTCAATTTTCCTTTCCGGCTCTGCTCCGTTTTGAGGCGGCGCGCCCCCGGGGCGCACTGTTTGAAACTGCGCTTTCGAGCAGTCGCACACGGCGCGCAACTAGAACGCTACGCGAATCTTTCCCTTGTCGCGCCAGTCCACCACCATTAGCCGGAACTCCTCCATCGCCTGCGCGACCCGTTGGAACGTCAGCACCATTGACTCGTAGAGCTTCGAATCGTGTAGCAGACGCCCCAGCGTGCCCTCGCCCTGCTGAATGGCGGCCGCCATTTCGTTGGCCGTGTCCGCCAGACGCGTGGCCCGCTCCAGGAAGCCGCGCGCGTCACGCGCCAGCGCGGTCACCTCGGAGTCCAGGTGGTCAACCGTCGTCTCCGCTTTCGCGGCCACGGTTTGCACGCGCTCTACGACCTCATCCACTTTTTCCGAGCTGGCTCGCAGGTTGGCTGTGAAGACCTTGCCGTCCTCACTCATCTTGTGGGCGTTCGCGATCGTCTCGCGAATCTGGCTCTTCACCGCCGGATCGCCGAGCACCTCCTTTAAATGCTTGGCGGCCGCGTCGATGCGGGCCACCGCGGAGGCGAGGTTGCCCTGCGGGCCGCCGATGCGGTCCACTTCGCTCGGGCTGCGCCGCGCGAGCAGGTCGTGCATGTCAGTCAGGACCGGCGTCAGCGCTTCCGCGGCATCTCCGACCTGCTGGGTCGCCTTTTCGAACGTGAACCGGATATCCTGCGGCAGCAGCGACTCGATCGCACCCTTGGTCTGGGCGTTCAGGATGCGGTCTCCCGCAGCCAACATGCCAGTCTTCGGATCGCCGGGCGTGATCTCGATCGGCGGCCGGCCCTGCCCAAACGCCGGTTCAGTCGCAATCGCGGTGCTGTTTTTGGGAATGCGGTTCTCAAACTCCTTGCTGATGATCGCGTGAACCTCAACCACCGGCCCGCCAAGCGTGGCGAGCTGGGCCGGCCCCGCGAATTTGACTTCCTCGACCTGCCCAATCTCAAGTCCGGCCAGCGTAATCGGGTTTCCCGGCCGAATTCCCCTGACCGACCCGAATTCGATGATGATGGGATATCCGTCGCCTCCGAGTAGCCGCGTAAGCCCGCTGCCGAACAGAATCGCCAGCGCACCCAGCGCCGCGAGCCCTACCAGGACGAACGCTCCGACCAGGACATTTTGACGTGCGAATTGCATGACGCTCTCCCAGACCCGGCCGGCCGTCGCCGCCGGCCGATGAGTTTGTTGTCAGGTCCAGCCGGGAATATTACACTACGCGCACGGCCGAGCATAAGGAGACGAGAGTGCCGAAATCACTCGAAGGCAGACGGATACTCGTGGTGGACGACGATCCGGACATTGTGGGCGCGATAACCACCAGTCTGGCCGATACCGGCGCAACCATCGACACGGCGCGCGACGGCGCCAAGGCCGTGCAGCTTGCTGAGGAGAACGACCCCGATCTGATCATCCTCGACATCATGCTTCCGCAAAAGAGCGGGTTCCTGGTGCTCGAACGGCTCCGCAAGGACAAGCCGCGCGGCAGCCGCCCGCACGTGATCATGATCACGGGCAACGAAGGGCGTCGTCACCGCCAGTACGCGGAGGCCCTGGGCGTCGACGAATACCTGAACAAACCTTTCCGCATGGAACGCCTGATGGAGGTCACCGAGAAACTACTCGGTTAGACCGGTTCGACGGGCCGCTCGCACGCCGCGCGACAGAGAGTGGCTCCGATTCGAATTCCGGCATGCGCGCTATGCGCCCTTTATCTGCTCGGCTTTCGGGGGGCATGCATGGGACGCAGCGCCGGAGACAGCCCGACAGGCGGAGACAGCGCGACAGGACGGGTGCCATGCCCAAGCCGGGTGCCATGCCCAAGCCCCGCGACAGCGGGGCGCGGGCATGCCGGCGCCAGTTGCTCTATGCCGCCGCCAGTCGCGCCGCATCGGAGACCGTTAACGAGGGGCATGCCCGCGCTTACAGCTTGGGCATGGCACCGGCGCTTACAGCTTGGGCACGGCACCTCATGGCAGCCACGCTTCCACCGGCGCTGATCACCAGGTTGACGAGTAGCGGGGCGGGAGTGATTATGTTCCCGCCCGTTAGAGATCGCGCTTGTGCCGCGCGCAAAGTGGGAAAGCGGCCAGCGGTCGGTCATCGCCAGAGGAAGTTGAACTAGGTTGAACTAGGAGGATTTCATCCATGTTGTATCTGTGCATGCTTGTCGCGCTTCAACAGCCCGCACCGCCGACGCCGTCCGGCGTGACGGCCGTTCCACCGGCGGATACGCAGCCGGCTGAGCCGGCCGTCACCTATGACCAGGGTCCGCTGCGGGCTGAAATCCTGGCCATGTTCGACGCGCGTTACTTCTTCCTGGAGAAGACCGCCGGACAACGAGAATCGGAGTTGCGCCTGCAGATGCGCTTCGCGGGCGCCGGAATCGAGAACACGGTACGCGTCGGGAATATCATCATTACCGAAGCGACTGACGACACGGGCCGGCCGCTGATTACGCCTGAAACGTACACGGAAGACCAAAAAACCGAGATGCGACCGTTCAATCTGCCCGCAGAGCGGCTCAAGACCAGCGGACTGACGCTCCAGGCGAAGCTGGGTTCGCCGGCCCGCGCGGCGCAAACGATGCGCCTGCGAGGCGCGCTGCGCATTGTCACGGCGCCGGAAAAGCTTGAGATCTCGATCGACAACCCGTTGCAGTACGCCGGCCAGACCATCCCGAATGAGCAGTTACAGGCGGCCGGAGTGGAAGTGCGCGTGGTCGCGGCCGAAGAACTGCCGGAAGAGCAATCCCAGTCAAACCAACTGGTGTTGCAGATTAAAAAGGGCGATGACAAGATCCAGGAAATCGCGCTTTACGACGCTTACATGAAGCAGATGCGGCCGCGGGAGCGCACGCTCGAAACCACGAGCGGCGACTCGGTCAAAGCCTACACTATTACGAGCGGTACGTTGGACGAGAACACGCAAATGGTGCTGCGTGTTTACCCCAGGACGGACGAGATCACGATTCCGATTGAGTTGGATTCCGTGCCGCTGCCCTGAGCGGCGGTTTTGCTGTCCATGCCCAGGAGGCGGGAATAGCGGACCGCGTTTGGCACAAATCAGCACCGGCGCACCCGAGCGAGAAACGCCGTACCGGCGAAGTCGGCACCGGAGCTGAATGTTGGCTGGCCTGTTACGAGGGACCGCGATTCCCGCCGGCGCGTTCGTACGGACGCGCTCGCTGAAGCAGAACGCGCTGTATGCCGTTACAGGCATGTCGGCGTTCTACGCCTGCCAATTAACAGCCATCGTCATTCTCGCGAAATTCGCCCCACCTTTCGTATTGGGGCAGGTCGAATTCAGCTTGGCGGTAGCTACCCCGATCGTGCTGTTCTGCTCGCTCGAGCTGCGCGGCGCGTTCGTAGCTGATGCCGCCCACGAGTTCGCCTACGGCACCTACCGCAAGCTGCGCAACCTGATGATGGGCGCGGCGGCCGTCGTGTTGTTTGGGTTTGCGGTCTGGGAAGCGTTCACACAGCAAAATTGGTCATACACCGTAATCCTGGTGGGCATGTGCGGTAGCCGCATCATGCTTTCACTGGCCGAAATGGCATGGGGCCTCTTTCAGAGGCGCGAGCGCCTGGACCTGCTGGCGGCCTCGGCGGCGCAGCGCGGGGCGGCCATGCTGGTCAGCTACGCGGTGTTCGTGCCGTTGTTCGCGTACCTGGCGCGGCGCGGCCTGATTAGCGACGGCCACGGCGCGGACGGCGCTGCCCTGGCGATCATGGTCTATGTGATCGCGTCGGCGGCCATTCTGCTGTTGTTCGATCACCGGCAGGTCGCGGCCCACCGCGACTTTGATCCGAGTTGGACCTGGAGCGCGGTGTCGAAGCTGGCGCGGCGGACGCTGCCGCTAGGGATAGTCCTGCTCATACTGCACCTTTCCAGCAGCATCCCGGTGTATGTAATCAAATATCAGCCGGGCGGCACGGCGGCCCTGGGACACTACGGGGCTTTGGAGAAGCTCACCAACGCGGGGAACATCCTGATCATCCAGCTCGGCGTGGCCGCGGCGAATCGCCTGTCGCGCTGCTATCAGCTCGATTTTCGGGCCTTTCTTTTGCTGGCCGGCAAGCTGCTGGGCGCGGCGCTGGCATTGGGGTTGTCGCTCGTGTTAGGGGCGGTGTTCTTCGGACATTTCGTGCTCGAAGCGCTGTATCGTGCGGAGTACGCCGAATTCTTTCCGGAATTCATGCTCATCATCCTGGCTCAGAGCTTGATGCTGCTGACGATCGTGTTCGGCGTTATGACCACGCAAATGCGGTTGTTCTGGCTTCAGGTGCCGGCGCAGCTCACGGTGCTGGTTTTCACAACCGTGGCGGCGCTGCTGCTGATTCCCTCGGCGGAAAACCTGGTGCGCGGCGGCGCCTGGACCATGCTGGTGCGGGCCTTGGTGCACGTAAGCCTCTACGCGGCCTGCGTGGCCTTCGGAATTCTGTTTCGTCCACGCGTGCTGGCCAGCCGCGTGAACCTCAGGCCGAGCCCGGGCGGAACGGAAAACGTATCTCAGGATTGGTAGAGATTAGACAACTTGGTGGGATTTAAGAGCGGGGAGCGCCCCGGGCTTGATACCCAGGGGCGCTATTGCTGCGATTGGGAAACGAGGCCGACGGGGCTCGAACCCGCAACCTCCGCCGTGACAGGGCGGCGCTCTGAACCAATTGAGCTACGGCCCCAGTCGCATCTGAGCCGCAAAAACGAAATTTTACCTCAGGCGCCATTTATGTCAACGAGCCGGGACGGCTAACCGGAGTTATCGCCTGGAATATGCGGCTTTCGCTCCGCGCTGTCAGCGCTCGCGGCTTCAGAATATGGGACCGACCGATAGATATTAGGCCGTCGCAGGCGAGAAGCCTGGGGGGCTCGACGCAGGCTCGCCTGGCGGGCCCGGGCAGCGCTACCGTGGACGGCGCCCGGCGCGCTCGCCGACCTTGTCGAGATAAGCGCGCAACGCCTCCGATGACCAACTCGTGATCAAATAGCGGTCCGTTACAACCCACGCCGGCCCGGCAAACGGGCCGAATTTGACGTACCAGATGCCAGTGGTGTCGCGGTCGATGACCATCGTGGGCGGCAGTTCGCCGTCCGTGTTGTGCGCTTTCAATTGCTCTTCAAATTTCTGCTGCGCGTCGCGCCAAGCCTCACACAATGCGTCGATAGCCCGGCTTACCTGCGCCGGCTCGTCGCGAATCTCCGTCAGCGTGGTCATCGCCAGCGGAATGTGCAACGGGTGCGGCGGGTCGTTGTGCATCACGATGTGCTCGCCCAGGTGGGCCAGGATGTCGCGATCGGCGTCGAAGCCGCGTTCCTCCTGGATCTGCTTCCACAGCCGCCGAATGGTGCGACGCTCGCGCGCATCCCGGGTGGCCAACAGGCCGTTGAAGAACCGCGGCAGCGTTTCAGCCGGGGACACACGGTAGACGGCATAACGCGCCCCCTCCGGGATCGTGGCCAGCAGCGCGGGGTCATCGACGTTTGGGTCGGCCAGCAGACGCTGACGGGACTGCCCGTTTTCGACGAAGTTGGCCACGCAGTACATCGCGCGGCCTTCGAAGCCCAGCGCCCAATGCGAGCGCTCGATGTCGTCAGCCTGCCAGGCGCTGAAAAACGCCGTGGCCCGCCCATCCACAAACGGGTCCAACCGCCCGCGGATATCCTGCGAACGCACAATGATCTCGATCAGCGCCTGCCGCGCCCGCGGGCCTCGCACGCCCTCCAACCAGTCCGTGTGACTAAGGGCCTCTTGCTGCCCGGTTGCTACGGCGGCCACGCGCGGCCAGACATCCTGCCCGACGGTGAAGACGAAGAACGGGCCGATGTTGCCCCAGGCGAGCCGACAATATTCCGGCAGGCGCTCGTCGCGGAGTTCCATGAACGACCAGCTCTCCGCCTGCCGTCGTTCCAGGTGAGCCTTGTCGCGATCGGTCTGTTCGTTGATCGCGGCCTGAATGACGCGCGCGAACGCCTCGTCGTGACCGCGGGTTTCGACGATGAGCGCGAACTCGATCCGATCGCCGCGTACGATCGGCGGCTTCTTCGACTCGTCAACCTTCGCGTGCGCGTCAATCAGTGCGAACACGTGCGGGAAGCGGATGGCGAGATTGAAGCCTTCGAGTCCGCGCGCCCATAGGCGAGCCTCGTTGTCCAGCGCATGGCCGAACCAATCCAACACGAGGCGCACGGGCGAGGGGCCGTCCACGGCCGGTGCCGTGTCCGGGAACGGGCGTCCGTACCAGCACAGCAACGTCTCGGCGGGAACCAGATCGAGGCATTCGGATGGCGGCGGCACGGGCCGGGTCGAACTCGGTGCCGAACCGCTGACTTCGCCCAGACCGGCGCTGGACGCGCTCGTTGCCGGGCGGGCGAGCGCCGGTTCTTGGTGACCAACATCGGCCGACGGCGAGCTGGGCGCCGACGAAGAGGCCGGCGGTTCCGCCTCGCGCCATGACCAGGCGGTCAAGCCGACCACCAGTGCCGCCAAAACCGCCCCCGCCGCAATCCCGAATTTGTACCGCATCTGCACAGCTCCGCTGGGGCCGATTTCTAAAGTCCGGCAGATTACCCGCGCCGTGCGGTCGTTGCCAACGATCTGCGCTGCCCGGCGTGTCGAAATCTGTGCACTACGCCCCCCCGAAAGTGGGAAGGTGGGAAAGTGGGAAGGTGCCAGCCACTTTCCCACATTCCCACCTTCCCACATTCCCACTCACACGCGGCCGTAATCGCAGACGTCGCCAAGTATCCGCGCAAACAAAGGCGGCCTGCCCAGTACACCGTCGCGAAACTCGCCACCGGCTCTTGACCGGCTGGGTCCCGCGACCCGCGCCTTACGCGTGGCTGTACAGGGCAGGCCGCCTGAAGACCGGATAAGCCAAATGCTCCGGTCAGGCCGTCGGGGCGGCCTCGACCGGGCGAGAAAGCTACATGGCCTTCTTCTTGCTCGTCTTCTTGGCTTTCTTCTTGGCGGCCTTCTTGGTGGCCTTCTTGGTGGCCTTCTTGGTGGCCTTCTTCTTTACGACCTTCTTCTTTGCCATGGCGCAAACCTCACAAAAAAGAACAGAACAGAAACACTCACGCCACATTGGGCGTTTGTACGCGGCCGTTTTCGAACCGGACGCTCACGCGTTTGCTGACGCCCGGCTCCTCCATGGTCACGCCGTACAGCACGTCGGCGCTCGACATGGTGCGCTTGCTGTGCGTTATGACCACAAACTGCGAATGCGCCAAGAAGCCTTGTAGTACATTATTGAAGCGTTCCGTGTTGGCTTCATCAAGAGCCGCATCCACCTCATCCAAAAAAGCGAACGGCGAAGGCTTGCTCTTGAACACGGCCATGACCAGCGCCACTGCCGTCATGGTCTTTTCGCCGCCCGAGAGCAAGGATAGTGATTGGGGCTCTTTTCCGGGCGGGCGGGCGATGATCTCGATGCCGCATTCCAGCGGCTTTTCCGGGTCTAGTAGAACGATGTCGGCTTTGCCGCCGCCGAAGATTTGGCGGAACAGCTCCTGAAAGTATCCTCTGATCTGGTTAAAGGCCGCGGCGAAGCGCGTCTGCGATTCCTGGTCGAGCTCCGCAATCAACGCTTGCAGGCGTTCAATCGACGCCAGCAGGTCGGTGCGCTGCGCCACCAGGTTTTCATAGCGCGGCGTCAGCTCTTCCAGCTCCGTGATCGCGTCGAGATTCACATTGCCCAGACGCGCCAGCTTTTCACGCAGCTCCGCAATCTCCGCCCGCACTGCCTCCCAGTCCTGTTCGGCAGGCGGCGCTTCCACGGCCGCACCCTCGGCGGCGGCCGCCGCGGCCGCCAATTCCGCGGCACGGCGTTGCTCCTGCTGCTCCTGGTAAGCCGCAGCCAGGTCTATGTTCAGCTCGTCGCGCACACGGTTGACGAGGTTCTCACGCCGCACTTCAAACTCGCGCAGCGCCACCTCGGCCGCATGTATCTGCGACTCGATCTGATGAATCTGCTCGGTCGTCCCCCGCGCCAAGGCCCCGAATTCCTCGATCCGCGCCCGCAGTTCCTGTCGGCATTGCCGCAACTCGCCGGTCTGGGCACGCAACAGCTCGATCTGCGCCGCGCACTCCGTCTGACGCGTGCGGGCCGCTTCGGCCTCAGCCTGCGATTGGGCGATCTGAGCGGCGGCCTGCTCAATCTCCTGCGCGGCACGCTCAAAATCTCTTTGAAGACCGGCGCGCCCGGCCTGGAGCTGCGCGAACGCCTCAGCGCTGGCAGCCAGCTTTTCCGAGTTGCGCCCGGCTTCGACGCGGGCCTCGGTCAGCTCGGCCGCTGCACTGCTGACCGCGGCTTCCAGCTCGGCCAGCTCGCGTTCGAGCACTTCGATGCGTGACTGGCGCTCCTGCTGGTCCTGTCCGGCGGCTTCGAACTGCGCCGCAAGTTTGCGGGCCAGCTCTTCCATTTCCGCCAACGCGCGGTGAATCGCTTCCAGTTCGCTGTGCGAAACTTCGGCCTCACGCCGCAGGCGGGCCAATTCGCCCTCCAGGCGCGTCAGCGTGCTGCGCGCTTCGGCGTGTTCACGCTGCGCGGCCGCGATTTCGTTCATCAGCGACGTGAGCCGCAATTGTTCGTCCGAGAGCTGTTGGTCGACCTCGTTGCGCTGCCGCACGCAGCGTTCCAGGGCCGTCTCGACCTCGTCGCGCTCCTGCTGCAGATGGCGAACCTCAGCTTTGCGGCTGATCAGGCCCGCCCCGGCCTGGGCGCCGGCGATGGTGATGCGGCCATCGGTCGAAACGGAGCGCCCGTCCAGCGTAATAAAGACGTACCCCTGCGGGGCGCCATTGGCCAAAGCCAGAGCGCGTTCCAGCGAGTCCACCACGATCACGCGGCCCAGCAAGTGCTCGGCCAGCTTCCGGTACTGTGGGGCACACTGCACCCAAGTGGAAGCCCGCGCCACAAACCCGGGCGCATCATCGTAATGTCCGCGGCTGAAATCTTCCGGCAGCCGGTCCAGCGCTATGACCCGCACCGGACCGGACAATTCCGGCCGGCGGTTGAGTTCCGCCAAAAACGCATGCGCGTCTTCAACCACGACCTGATTTTCAAACGTGGCCAGCACGGGTTGCAGAGCCTGGACCCGCGGATCATCGATGTGCAGCAGGTCGGCCACGAGCCCGCGGATGGTGCCGGCCCGCTCATCGCCCTCGGCTCGCCACGCCAGAACCGTCTGCGTCCCGCCGTCGACCCCCTCCAGGCGGCGCTCCATATCCTCGAGCAACTCGAGCCGCGACAGCAAAGCGCTGCGCCGCTCCTTTGCGGCGCCGATTTCGGCCTCGTGCGCCTGGCGCGTGCTCCGCAACTGCGCTACTTGCGCCTCAGTGTCACGAATCTGCTGGCTCAGTTCGGCGACGCGCTGATCAAGCCGGCCTACTTCACCTAGCGCACGCGCTTGCCGCTGACCAAGCTCGTTCTGTTCCTGCTCCAGCTCAGCGCGCCGGGCCTTCAAGCGGTCCGATTGCGAATTCAGACGCTCGCGCTGTGCCACAATGTTGTTCTGTTCATTGTTCAGCAGGGCCGCCGTGCGCGCCGCGTCGAACACCGCGGCCCGCGCCTGATCCACCGCCTGCCGCGCACCGTCCCGGCGCTGCTCGACTTCGTTCCGCGCCTGCTGGAGCTGCACAATCCTCCCGGCGCTGCGCTCGGCGGCCTGCGCCAGAACGTCCAACGCGGCCGACTCAGCCACGATGCGCTGCTCAAGCTCCGCAAACTGCTGCGAGATTTCGGCCGACTGGGTGTGCCGGCGCTCACGAGCGGCAGCCAGGTCCGCGGCGCGCCGCTCACTCTGAGCGATGCGTTCGCTGAGCGTGCTCAATTCGCCGTGCAGAGCCGCCAATTCAGCGTCGGTATGCTGGATTCGTTCATCAAGCTGTTGCAGGTCGCGCTCGTGCTGCGCGGCCGCGGCATCGTGCGCGGCCAGGGCGGCACGCTCGGTTTGCAGGCGGTCGCTGTGTTCGGCCATTTGGGCCCGGACCCCGGCGCAGCCGGTTTCCAGCTCATGGTATTCGGCCAACGAGAAGGAGGCCCGCAGTTCGCGCAAGCGGCGATCGTACTCCTGCCAGCGGCGGGCCTTTCCGGCCGCGAGCTTCACGCTGCGGAGCTGCCGTTCGAGTTCCTCGATTATGTCGTTGAGGCGCAGCAGGTTGTTTTGCGAGCGTTCGAGCTTGCGCTGCGCTTCGGCGCGCTGCTGCTTGTAGCGACTGATGCCGGCCGCTTCCTCGAAGATCTCGCGGCGCTGCATCGGGTCGGCCTGGAGCAGCATATCCACTCGGCCCTGCTCGATGATGCTGTAGGCGTCGACCCCCACGCCGGTATCCAGGAACAGTTGGCGGATGTCCTTCAGCCGGCACGAATTGCCGTTCATCCGGTAGTCGCTATCGCCGCTGCGGTAGAGTACGCGGGAGATGCTGACCTCGGGTTCATCGGTCGCGAGAAATCCGGCGCTGTTGTCGAACACGAGTTCGACCTGCGCCGCGGCCGCGGGCTTGCGCGAACGCGAACCGGCGAAGATCACATCGGACATGCGCTTGCCGCGCAGGCTGCGGGCCGATTGTTCCCCAAGCACCCAGCGCACCGCGTCCAGCAGATTGCTCTTGCCGCAGCCATTCGGGCCGACGACGGCCGTCACACCGGGGCCGAAGTCGAACTCCGTCCGGTCGGCGAAGCTCTTGAAGCCGTGAAGAACAATTCGCTTTAGATACACGATTGACGCGATTATGGGCGTCTTTTGCACAGGGCCAAGGCCCCGCATCGGATCGCCCCGCCGGGCCGCGCCTTCAGCCTTCAACGACGGGACGCCACCACAACATGTGGTGCTGTGCTAGCGAGATTACCACAACAACTTCGCCACGGCAAGGGGTAGGCAGCTTTCCGTCATCAGTTTTGCGTCGCTAGTCGCCAAGTTTCAGGTGTCGGGTGAGCACGCAGAACTGAAAACTGGAAACCGAAAACGGGCAACTCCCGATTGAGTTTAAGGGCCCCAATGCCGGAGCACACGCATGGATCCACTGAAGATCGGACACGTCATCAGCGTTAACGGCGACTCGGTCGAGGTGCAGATAACTGTCTCGAACCTGGCGCTGGAATACCACGGAACCACCTATCGCGTGGGCCGGCTCGGCACGTATGTCACGCTGCCGCTGGGCCGCATCATGCTGATCGGCTACATCACGCGCGTCGGGGCGGCCGGCGATTTGGAGCCCTTGCCCGACCCCGGCGCTCCGCGGCGCATCACGATGACCGTGCAGCTTTTGGGAACCGTGCGCAATGACAAGTTCTCGCGCGGCGTGAATGAATACCCCACGCTCGGCGACCCGGTTCGCCTGGGCGTCGACGAGGATTTCGAGCTGATATTCGGCTGCTTCGATCAGATCGCCGGCAGCGGAACCGGTCCAAAATCCTTTCCGATGGGGCGCTTCGCGGTCGATACGGATTTCGAAGTCAAAGTCGTAGGCAAGGACTTCTTCGCCAAGCACGTCGCGGTGATGGGCAACAGCGGATCGGGCAAGAGCGTGACCACCGCCAAGATCCTCCACGAGGCCATGCAGTTGCCGCACTCGCACATCGTGCTGTTCGACATGCACGGCGAGTACCTGAACGCGTTCAGCGATGAGCGCGGCGAGCCGCTGCCGAACGTGACCTACCTGTCCGACCGAAACCTGGTGTTGCCCTATTGGATGCTCCAGTACCAGGAACTCGAGGCCCTGTTCGTCGACACGAACAACGAGGCCAACATCAACCCCCAGAACGTGTTCCTGCGGGCGGCACTGGACAAGATGAAGCGCCCCGCGGCCGCCGAACTGGGCCTGCTGCGCGAGTACACCGTCGATACGCCGGTGTACTACTCGATCGAGCAGCTCAAGACGTACGCCGAGAACATGAACGATGCCCGGCTGGTGCTGGGTTCCGAGCACTACGCGTTCTCGCGCCTGCCGTATCGGCAGTTGCCGGTGGAGAAGCAGGAAGAGATGCTGCTGACGCAGCGCATGGAGTTCAACCGCGGCAACGCGGAAGGCGAGGTGCCGCACGCCACTTACTACGGGCGGCTCCTGGGCTTGGTGAACCAGCTCGAAACCCGCATGAACGACCGCCGTTACGACTTTTTACTCCGGCCGTTCGAGCAGGCGCAGCGTAACCCGGAACTGGCGGGCTGCCTGAGCAAGGGCGCCTCGCCGGGGCAGTCGAGCAAGGCGGTCGCGGCAGTGATTCGGCAACTGCTGGGACGGCAGGGCACGCAGAAAAACCTGACGATCGTTGACCTTTCGGGTCTGCCGTTCGACGTAGTGGATATCACGGTCGCCGTGCTGACGCGCACGCTGTTTGACTTCAACTTCTGGTCGCCGCCGGAGGTGCGGCAGCCGTTCGTGCTGGTGTACGAGGAGGCGCACAATTACCTGCCGCGGCGTGATCGGCGCGGGCGGATGTTCGCGCGTGACGCAGTCGAGAAGGTGGCCAAGGAGGGCCGCAAATACGGCGTGTCGGCCATGGTGGTGTCGCAGCGGCCGAGCGAGATTTCCGAAACGATTCTGAGCCAGTGCAACTCGATGGTGCTGATGCGCATGAACAACCCCGACGACCAGGACTATGCGGCGCGGGTTGTCAGCGATCAGTTCCGCAGTCTGATCAGCCTGCTGCCGAGCATGCGTCCGGGCGAGGCGTTCATCATCGGTGATGCGGTGCTGATGCCGATGCGCACGCTGATTGACATGCCGCCGAAGCTGCCGCGCAGCGGAGACGTGGACTTCTTCGGGCTGTGGGCGCGTGGCACGGCCTCGAGCGAGGACGAGCGCGACGCCGCGCAGGTGGACCAGATCATCGACCGCTGGTGGCGCCAGGACCGCAGCGCCGTGAACGCGGGCGCGCCGGGCAGCGACCACGAGCCGGCACCGGCGAGCAGCGGGCAGGCGCCGAAGTCCAACGCGGAGCGCAAAATCGCCGAATTGGCGGCCATGCTGAATGCGATGGACTAGGAAAAGGCGGAAGTCCCAGCCTTGCCTTCGCCGGCCGCCTTCTACTCCTTGGCCCCGGAACCGGCAGATGACGGCTGCGGCTGCGCCTCGGCTGGTGCGAGCGGCTCCCAGATGCCGATGTTGTCCTCCTCGACCTTGCAGTAGCCGGTCATCTTGTAGTGCGCGTAGGAGTTATAGCCCCACTTGAGGTATTCCGAATCGCCGCCGCCATGCGTCGTGATGAGGAAGCGGTTGGCGAGCTCGCCGAAGCCGCGAGCGCGGTCGACCGGTGAGGCCGCATCCCCCTTGTCCGCATCCACCGGCACCCAGCCGTAGTTGGGCAGGTATACCTGGGCCCAGCGGTGGAAGGCTTCGTCGACGCTGGCGTCATCGCCGCGGACGACCACGCTGCCCTGGTAGCGGGCCGGCAAGCCGGCGGCGCGGCACAGGGCGATGAAGGCGAAGGTGTACTCCGAGCACGAGCCTTTGCCGCGCTTCAGCACGACTTCGGGATTGTCCCAGCCGCCCACCATCTCGTACTCGAGGTGCTCGGCCAGGTAATCGTACACTTTGCGCGCGATCCAGTAGGGGTTCTGCTCCTCCGCGACGATTTTGGCGGCCAGGTCCTTGATGTACCGGCTCTCGACGCCCAGCCGCTGCGGATCATCAACTGTATAGGCGGTTCTGATCTCCGCCGGAATGTCAGCCAGCCTGCCGCACTTCTCCGGCAGGATGAAGTAGCGCAACGCGGACAGGCGAACGTCGGCGGCGTAGCTGATCACGGCCTTTTCGCCGGCCGGCACAGTGCCGCACTCGAACAATGCACATTGCTGGCCCCATTTGTCAGGCCGCGTTTGCACCGCGGGGCGTGAAAAGGCGGGCGCCGAGAGGATTTGCTGGTTCACCAGGTCGGTCGGCACTGCCAGATTGACCGTCAGGTCCCGTATCTCGCCGGGGCCGTAGTTGTACAGCGCCCAGTAGAATTCGCAGCGCTCCTGGCGCGGCTCGGAAAGGCGATAACAGGGTTCATCGTCGGTAACGACCTGGTACAGCTTGCGCGTCTGGAAGTCGTCCGCCCAAAGCTGCCCGTCGATAAACGCCAGGCCCGCAACGTACGGGCCGGGCGCGTCGAGGATGTTCAGCACCGCGCCGCTTTTCGGCTCGAGCATGTAAATCTCATTGCGCACCCGGTTGGCCGTCCAGAGATATTTGCCATCCCAGCCCAGCGCTTCGCACTGCCGGTCGGGCACCGGGCAGGTGCCGAGAATCGTGCCGTCATCGGGCGTTACCTTGTAGATCGTCTTGGTTTTGCGCTCCAGCACGTACAGCACGCCGTCCGCGTATGCCAGTCCCGCGGCCTGCTTATCCGGAGCGGCGAACGTGTCCTCGACTATTCCTGTCTGCGGGTCGAGAGCGTAAATCGAGCCGCTGTGATCGTCGGAGATGTAAAGCCGCCCGCCGCCGTAGGCCAAGCCGCGCGGTTTGAGCGTCGGCGCCGGCCAGGTCTGTTGCACGTTGCCGTCGTCTGCGGACACGCGGTAGATCTTGGGTTCCCGCCAATCCACGACATAGAGGCTGGCGCCGTCGGAAGCCAGCCCGGCCGGGTACTTGCACGGCAAGTCGAGCGTCTTGCGCACATCGCCGGGCGCGGCCCAGGCGGCGGTTGCCAGGCTTAGGTTGAGGACCAGGATCGCGGCGTGGATTAGCGAGCGTTGCATGACGGGCTCCGTAGTTCTTTCAAAGGTTCTCGGACTGGCCGGCATTGTACGTGCGAAAGTGTCGGGCGAAAGTGTTGGGCGAAAGTGTCGGGTGCCATGCCCAAGCTCTAAGCGCGGGCATGCCCTCGTTGGGTGGCACGCAGCATGGCCATCACCCAGCATCGGCATCAAGCCACTGCTCCCTACCGCGCCGCCGTGCTAAACTGACGCAATGGGTCTTATTCGCGTTCAGAACGTGACCAAGCAGTTCGGCGGCCAGGTGGTGCTGAGGGACGTCTCGGTCGAATTCAGCACCGGGCACGTGGTCGGCCTGGTCGGCCCCAACGGCGCCGGCAAGACCACCCTGTTCAAGCTCATCACCGGCCAGCTTGCCCCGGACCTGGGCACCGTCACGCTCTCGAAGGGCCTGGAGGTCGGCTATCTGCCGCAAGAGCCGGAGGTCGCCGAGGGGCAGACGCTGCACGACGAGGTCTTGAGCGTCTTCGCCGACGTGCTGGCCCTGGAGCAAAAGCTGCAAGGCATCTCCGAACGGATGGCGGCCCAGCCGGCCGGGCCCGCCCTTGACGAGCTGATGCAGCAGTACGACCGCACCACCGCCCGGTTTGAGGCGGCCGGCGGCTATACGTACGAGCAGCGCCTGGGCGAGATTCTCGGCGGTCTGGGGTTTTCGCAGGCGGACTACAAGCTGCCGATGGCGGCCCTGTCGGGCGGGCAGAAATGCCGTGCGGCCCTGGCCAAACTGCTGCTGCAGGAGTCCCAGTTCCTCCTGCTGGATGAGCCGACGAATCACCTGGACATCGACGCCGTTCGTTGGCTGGAAAAGTTCCTGGCCGGACATCACGGCGGGGCGGTCATCGTTTCGCACGACCGCTACCTGCTCGACCGCCTGGCGGAACGGATCGTCGAGGTGGAAGGGGGGCGGCTACGGTCGTTTCCGGGCAATTACACGAACTATGTGCAGACGAAAGCGGTCCGCCAGCTCACGCAGGACCGCCAGTTCGTCAACGACCGCGCGTTCATTCAGAAAGAGCGCGAGTTCATCGCCAAGCACATGGGCAAACAGCGCACCGCGGAGGCCAAGGGCCGCCTCAAACGTCTGGAACGCCGCCTGGCCGCGGGCGAGTTCACGCTCGAGCGCACATCGCAGCGGGAGAAAATCAAAATCCGCTTTGGCGAGGCCGACCGGCAGGTCACCGCCGGCAAGGACGTGCTCAGCGTGCGCGGGTTGAGCAAGGCGTACGGCGAAAAGCGGCTGTTTACGGACCTGTCGTTGACGGTTCCCGCGGGCAGCCGGCTGGGCATCACCGGCCCGAACGGCACGGGCAAGACGACGCTGTTGAAGATCGTACTGGGGCAGGTGCGGGCGGATGCGGGCGAGTTCGATTTGGATGTGAAGGCCAGTGTCGGGTATTACGCGCAGGAGGCGACGGAGCTCGATCCGAACAGAACGGTCGTGCAGGAAATCCTCACGGTCCGGCAGGAGTGGCTCGAAAGCCACGCCCGCAGTTACGCGGCCCGCTTCCTCTTCCGCGGCGAAGATCCATTCAAACGCGTTAGCCAGCTCTCGGGCGGCGAGCAGTCGCGCGTGCGGCTGATGAAAATCATCCTGGCCAACCCGAACGTGCTGATTCTGGACGAGCCGACGAATCACCTGGATATTGCATCGCGTGAAGTCCTGGAAGAAGCGCTGCTGGAGTTCCCCGGGACGATCATCGCGGTCAGCCACGACCGGTATTTTCTGGACCGCATTTGCGATCACCTGTTGGTGATGCGGTCCAATGAGCACGCGCTGTACGACGGGAACTATTCGTACTACATCCGCCAGGTCGAGGCGGAGCGCGAATCGGCCGCCATGGCAGCCGGCGCGGAGAAGCGGCCGAAAGCGGCCAAAGGCGGCAAGACGCCGCGCGGCGGCGGTCAGGAGGCGGCCGCGGCAGTGGAGAAGCCGCAGCGGACGCGCTTTCACAAGCTGCGGCTGGAGGAATTGGAGCAGCTCATCATTGACCTGGAAACGCGGCTGATGGAGCTGCACGAGCGGTTCGGCGAGCCGGAGTTGTATCACGACGCAACCGGCGTTTCTGAACTGCGCGAGGAATTCGACGCAGTACAGGCCGAACTGGCGGAGGCCGAGCAGGAATGGAATGCGCGCGCGGAGCGGGAATGATGCGGGCGCGCAACGCAACTGCCAAGTCGCAAGGCAGCCGCGCGATTGGTGCCGGACGCAGTCCTTGGTAGGCAATGAAACTTCTGTTTCCGCCCGGAGGGCGTACGAGTGTTGCCAGGGACGCAGTCCCTGGTAGGCGATGCGCAGTCCCTGGTGGGCAATAAATAACTCCTGTGTCCACCCGGAGGGCGGACGAGTGCTTGAATGACTTCTGTTTCCGCCCGGAGGGCGCACGAGTGTTGCCAGGGACGCAGTCCCTGGTGGACAATGACAACTTCTGTTTCCGCCCGGAGGGCGGACGGACGAGGCATGTGGCGCTACTCCGAGGCGACGCGCCCCGGCTCTGCTGGTTGAGCTGACCCGCCGGCACCTCTTGATCCCTCGATCCCTTGATCCCTAGATCCCTTCGGAGTGTGAAATGGGCTCGGCGTGTGAAACCGCGCCGCATCGTCTGGTTGTTCGGCGCGATCTGGCTGAAAGCTAATAGCTAATAGCTGAAAGCTGAAAGTTCTTTATCACCCTATCACGTTATCACTTTATCACCCCAAGCAGCGCCCGCGCCGCTACTCGCGCGTATACACGCTATAATGCCGCGACCGGCGGCCACTGGTGTCGCCGCGAATGAGGGTGCCCGCTTCATGATGTTACACCGGACTAGAGTTAGGCTGCGCCGGGCATTTCTGGCCATCCTCTGGCTGGTGTGCTTAGCCTGGAATCTCAGCTTTCTTGCCGATGTGGGGTACAACTGGTGTGGTCCAATAGTCGACGACACGATGGACGACTGGTCCGTCAGTCTCAATCGCGGTAAGTTGATGTTCCGTGACGTCCGCCATTTTGGACCACCGGAGGCTTTAGCCCACGCGAGCTCGTTCGCGGGTTGGCACTTCCGCCGCCCAGTGCCTGTATCGTTCGGCAAGGCGGTCAGACTTGCGGGACCGGCCGTTTCTGGTGCGCTTTAGTCGCGCGGGCTCAGGGGGATTTCTTTACCGCTCTAGCCAGCATGAGAACCACTTGTACGTTCCGCTCTGGCCAGTGCTCGCCGTCCTGTTCGCCGTGCTCCCGCCGGTTTGGTGGCTGACTCGTCTGGCTCCGCCGGGGCACTGTCCCGTCTGCCGCTACAATCTCACCGGGAACGTCTCCGGCGTGTGCCCCGAGTGCGGGCACGCGCGGAGCGAACACGACGATGACATCCGCGGGCCCTGGCCGCGACCGGCCGCCCGCACCGCTGTCACATACGCTGTGCTCGCGATCGCCACGGCGCCCTTGGCAGCGTGGGCGTTCTTTTACGCGTTCAGCGAGACGTCGCGGAGTTTGCTTAACACGGCGGTTGGGATCGGCGTCGGGCACTTGTTGCTGGCGCCCTTGGCGTTGCCAATAGCGGCCTACGCCGCCAGGTACATCGCCAGGCGGAAAGCCCGAGCTCTCGCCCAGCAGGCGGCCGACTCGGCCACATAACGTAACCCGCCCAGCAAACGCAAAGCGGCTCGCAGGCTACCCAGGCTGCGGCAGCGGACCCGCCGGCGCCTCTTGATCCCTCGATCCCTTGATCCCTCGCCATGTTGGGCGGTCTTGGCGCTCTTGGCGTCTTGGCGGTTGCCTTGGCTCGCGCCCTTATCACCTTATCACTTTATCACCCCAAGCAGCCTCTCCCCGCCATTGGCGCGCATACATGCACAATCCGCGCATTCTGGCTGAAAGCTGATAGCTGAAAGCTGCCAGCTTCATAGAATCCCTAGCAGAACCGCGCCCGCGCGCAGAAAGGCACCCACTATGCGGCATTCAAAACGTCCTCACTACTCACCTGTCAACTATCGTCCGTCTCCGCGCAGCGGCCTTGTTCACCTGTTCACCTCTCACCTATCTCCTCTCTCCGCGCAGCGGCCTCCTCTCTCCGCGCAGCGGCGGGCCTCAGGTTATCAAAATCGTGTGCACAAAAACCATGAGTATCTGATCACCTGCCCCCACGGCCCGATTCCACGCGACTTTTTATCAGACCGCTTGAGCACCTGGGGTAACGCCGCGCGCAGCAGCCGCTCGCACGCGATTCCGTCTCGCATGCGCTCCCCCGGCAGTCGGGGCGACACGCCCCGGCTCGGCTCTTTGCACCTCTTGATCCCTCGATCCCTTGATCCCTGGATCCCTTCGATGTCCCGTCCCCTCAATCCGCCGCGCCACGCCCCAGCTCTCCTCGTAACCGCTATGCTTGTAATTCCTGCGCGACCGGCTAGAATTGCACGTTCGCTGGCAAGGGTGCGAGCCCTAGGCCGCAGCGTGCGATATTCCCCATCCAGCAACGGCTCGGCCGCGCTTGGTCGAGACCGCAAACAACGGGGGAACGTTCGGTTCGATAAGCGGCATCAGGTGGTGCGTGCGTGGGTTACGCCCAGGCGACGCGTCGGTGTCGACCCGGGCGAGCTTGCCGCAATAGGCGCTGGCCCGCTCCTGACGACGACGGGCGACGTGCCGATGAGCCGCGGCGGCTTTGCTAGAACCCGCGGCCAGAACTCGCGACGGCTTTGGCCCGAATCGCGACGGCTTTGCCGGAACCAGCGATGGCCTTGAGATGAGTACGACTGGCGAGAGCCTTGTAATGACGAGCCCTGCACAGAACAGAATTCAGCGCATCCGCAATATCGGCGTGTCCGCGCACGTCGATTCGGGAAAGACCACGCTCAGCGAACGCATCCTTTTTTACAGCGGGCGCATCCACAAGATGGGCGAGGTCAAGGGCGATGGGGCCACCATGGACCACATGGAGCTGGAGCGCGAACGCGGCATCACGATCACGGCCGCCGCGACCACGGTCGATTGGCTCGGCCGCCAGGTCAACCTCATCGATACTCCGGGACACGTGGATTTCACAGTCGAAGTCGAGCGCTCGCTACGCGTGCTGGACGGCGCGATTCTGGTGCTTTGTGGGGTGGGCGGCGTGCAGTCGCAGTCGCTGACCGTCGATCGGCAGATGAAGCGCTATGGCGTGCCGCGCCTGATATTCATCAACAAGCTGGACCGGGTCGGGGCGGACCCGGCGCGCGTGATCGCGGCCGTGGAGGAAAAGCTCGGGCTGGAAGCCGCACCGTTGCAGCTACCCATCGCGCTGGGCGAGGCATTTCGCGGTGTAGTGGACCTGATCGAAATGCAGGCCATCTACTTCGACGGGCCCTGCGGCGAGAACGTGCGGCGCGAGGCGATTCCGACGGACCTGCGCGACGCGGCCGAGCGGGCGCGGCGTGCGCTGCTGGACACGCTTTCGCTGTACGACGACGACCTGATGGAAATGCTGCTGGATGAGCGGCAGCCGGAGCGGGCTTACCTCGAATCGGTCATACGGCGGCTGACTATAGCGCGTGACATCGTGCCGGTGCTGATGGGCTCGGCCTACAGGAACAAGGGCGTGCAGCCGCTGATGGACGCGGTGGTGCGTTACCTGCCGTCGCCGCTGGACCGCATGTACTACGCCAAGGACACGGCCAACGAGGGCGCGGAAGTGGCCATGACGGCCGATCCGGACGCGCCCGCGGTGGCGATGGCGTTCAAGCTGGTCGATGAGTCGTACGGGCAGCTCACATTCACGCGGGTGTACCAGGGGACGTTGCGGCGGACAGACGCGTTGGTCAACTCGCGGACGCGCAAGACGGTGCGCATCGGGCGCATGGTGCGCATGCACGCCAACGAACGCGAGGACGTCGACGAAGCGGGCGCGGGCGATATCGTGGCGCTGCTTGGCGTGGATTGCGCGACCGGCGATACGTTCTGCGACGAGGAACTGAGCTATTCGCTGGAGAACATTCACGCGCCGGCGCCGGTCATCTCATTGGCCGTGGCGGCCGCCAATTCGCGCGACCGGGACAAGCTGGCCAAGGCCCTGGGGCGTTTTGCGCGCGAGGATCCCACGTTTCACGTGCGAACCGACGCGGAGACGGGCGAGACCATCATGGCCGGCGTCGGCGAGCTGCAACTTGACGTGTATTGCGAGCGAATTCGACGCGAGTACGGTGTCGAACTGCTCACCGGCGCGCCCAAGGTCAGCTATCGCGAGACTCCGACGCGCCCGGCAGCGTTCAACTATCGGCATCGCAAGCAGACCGGCGGGGCCGGGCAGTACGGCCACGTGATCGGGCGGCTGGAGCCGCTGCCGGAAGGCGCGGAGAAGGTGTACGAGTTCGAGAACCGGGTCTTTGGCGGGCGGATTCCGTCCGAGTTCATTCCATCGTGCGACAAGGGCTTTCAGGCCGCGCGCATGAAGGGGCCGCTGGCCGGCTACGAGGTGGTGCGCGTTAAGGTGGTGCTGGAGGACGGGTCGGCACACTCGGTCGACTCATCGGACGTGGCTTTTCAGATTGCCGCGCGCGAGGCGTTCAAGTCGGCCTATCTCAAGTCCGCCCCGGTCATACTGGAACCGATCATGCGTTGCGAGGTGGAAGTGCCGGGCGAATTCCAAGGCGCTGTAGTCGCTGATTTGAGTGCGCGGCGGGCGTTAATTCTCCGCACGGAAGCCCGCGCGGAGGCGACGCTCATCGCGGCCGAGGCGCCGCTGGCAAACATGTTTGGTTACGCAACCGATTTGCGGTCGCTGACACAGGGTCGGGGCACGTTTGCGATGGAGTTTGCCTGTTACCGCGTCGCGCCGCGGGCAGTCCAGGAAGAGGTCCTCGCGAAAGCCAGAGCCGGGGTTCCCAGGTGACCGGCGAGTAACTTCGCCGTCTTAACTCTCTGTAAGCAGCCTCTACCGGTTAGTTCTCGGGCCGTGCGCGTTCACAATGGGGGCCGAGCGAGGTCGAGGCATTTCCTCTTATCTTTTTGAGCGTACATTTATGGGTGAGAGGAGCGCTGCGCTGTGTCCGCCTGCCGATCCGGATGAGGCAGGAGGTGCAGTTTTGAGATAACGGACGAGGTGCTCTTGTTCGCTCGCTCGAGCTTCCTCCGTTGCGAGGGCATCTCGTCCGGCTAACTTCCTCTTTCCCCGACGGGACGTCGGCCCCTCACCAGGCGGCGTCCCGCCGCTGTCGTCTTATTATTAGTCATTCGTCGCCGATGATCGTGTACGTTTGCCGATCGACCGGCGGATTGGGAGCGAGCATCAGTTTCAGGTCGACTGGAGTCTGTGTCAAGAAGCGAACGAAGTCACCGAAATGTTCGCGAGGGACGGCGAGGTCGCCCCGGCGGTAATTGAACCAGCCGGATTCGTCGAAAAAGAACAGCACTTCCTGGCCTTCGGGATCCTTGGCCAGGGTAGTCAGTTGCCGTTGGGTCAATTCGATCTCGGTGCGGTACTCCTCCAGGTTGTTCTTGCTGGTAAACAGGACGTCGAGGTTGTACCGCGGCGAAACTGCCACCGGGCGAATGCGCACGTTTATGCCGTAAAAGTCAGCCAGCGCCGCGAGCGTGCCTTCGTCCACGCAGGCTACATCCGCATGGCCCTTGAGCACGTCGATTACGGCGTCCTTGGAAAAGCGGCGCAGGGTTACTTTTGAGAAGAAGGGCTGGTCAGGCGGAACTTCCAGGTCCTCCAGCATGCGTGTCAGGAAGGCGCCGGGAGCGTTGACGTAGTTGTGCGGCAGCGCCAAGCGCGTGTTACGCAAATCGGCGGGCGTGCGGTACTGGGAGTTCTTGTCAACAACCAGGATGATGCTCGTGCCCGGTATGCCGGGCAAGTCACGCCCGAGTTCAGTCGGGTAGGTGTGGGCGGGGGCAGCCCAACAGAGCAGGATTGTGCCGTTGTCAGGCACGTTGGCGAACCAACTCTGCACGAGCAGGTAGTCGAACACGTTGCTGATCTGCATTTGGATGCGTTGCTGGAGCAGACCATAGAAGATTTCGCCAACCGTTTCGGTGATGACCGCGGCCCCGCGAACTCCGACGTCGCGCTGCGTGAGGTCGATGAACGGGGCAGCGGCCGCCAGGACTTCCGCCGGTTCCCGGGTGTGGAACGTCGAACGTGCGACGCCCACGTGCATGGTTGGCTCCTTTGGGGCCAGCGGTGTGGGCGGGGCGAAGGGGTCGGTATCGGCGAGCATTGGCACGTCGGGGGCGATGCGCGCGTCAGGCGGGTAGAGCGGCAGGGGCTCGCGGCAGAAGGGCGGAGGCTCAGTGCGCTCGTCCATGAGGCGGTCGACCAGGCGCAAGTCCGGGCCGCGCTCCAAGGCGTGTTCTTCCAGCCAATCGCGCGGGCAGATCGGGCGGGCGAGCGTAGTGTCGTAAAGCTGGACCGGTTGCAGGGCCGGGGCGGTGGATGGCGCGGTGGAAGGGGCGGTCGTGGGTTGCGTTTGGGTGGGGCCGGTCGTGGGCTGAGTTTGTGCGGGCGCGGTCGTGGGCTGAGTGTCGGCCGGTTGAGAGGCGGACGATAGCGCGGCAGGTTGGGTGGGGGACTGCGCGAGGGTGGTCTGGCTGATGGAGAGCAGGAGTATGCAGGCGGAGATTGTGAGCGTACTGGTGGGGGCATGCCCGCGCTTAGAGCTTGGGCATGGCACCCAACTTGGGCATGGCACCCGGCTTGGGGTATGCCCGCGCTTACGGCTTTGGGCATGGCACCCAGCTTTGGGAATGGGCTCGTGCGCTTCAGCCTCGTGCGCTCGGTGCAGAAATTTGTGGTAGGGTTCAGTAGCCATATGGGGTGTTCCGCTCGGCGGTGGCGCGCCGCAGGTTGGCACGGGCGACGTGATAATTGAAGGTCGCGGTCAGGTTGGCGATTTTGGCTGCGGCGTCCACGCCCAAAGCCACAACCAGCGTTGGGGCCGTAATGAGTTCGCGGCTGTATGCCTCGCGGGCTGACTCGAAATGCTCTTCAGCGATTTGCCGGGCCCGGGCCGAGTGCAGCCATATTGCCAGGGCCTGCTGGGCGTAAATCACGGTGGTCTGGATGTCCAAGGTAATGATTTGTTCCACTTCGCGCTGTATGGCGAGCGAAGCCTGCTCGAGGTTGAGCGCCTGCCGCAAGCGCCCGCGGCGTGCGGGCTGGTACAGGGGCAAATCCACGATGACTCCGACTATCACTCCGTGCAGCGCATCAAGGATGGTATTGCCATCGCCGGTAACGTTGATCCCGTCCAGGACGAACGCGACGTTGGGAGCCCAGGCCGCCTTAGCGAACCTCACTTGCTCGGCAAAGATCTTGGCAAACAGGTCCACTTCGCGGGTTTCCGGGCGTTGCAGGAATCCCGTGGCCACCGCTTCCGCGGCGCTGAGCAGATCGCTTGGGGTTACGGCGGGCGGCAGCGACGCGCTGGCCAGCAACATGGGCTCGCTCGGGTCGAGTCCCACGAACTGCTTGAGCGCCGCGTAGGCCTGCTGGCGGCCGCCGCGCACGGCGATCTGCAATTGCTCCAACGTCGTGATGGCCAGATCGGCCTGCAAGTTATTCAGTCTGTTAGAACGGAGGGAGCCATGGGCGGTGAGCTCCTCCGCCACCTGGCGATAAACGCACATGCGGCGCAGCGTGTCCTCCAGCACGCCGTCCACGTCATTGCTCAAGCAGACTAGGTGGTACAGGGTCGCCACGCCAAAAGTAATGAAGTCCTGCTGGCGGAGCACGTCGAGGCGGGCCAGCTCGGCCAACATTTTGACCTGTTTCAAGCCGCTGGTGCGCTTGCCGCCTGTAGCAACAATCTGGCCGAGTGCAATATTGTTGAAAATGTTATATGCGCCGGTGAGCGGGACGTTGACTGTAGCAATACCAAACGGGCGCGCGGGATAGCTGAAATCGTTATTGTAGGTTGTGGCGGCGAAATCGTAACGCACCGAGGGGAGCCAGAGGGATTTGACCTGGTCGACCAGTCCCTCTACGGCCTCGGCGCTGTAGCGGGCGGCCGCCAGGCCGGGATTGCGGAGAATCGCCAGTTGCACCAGTTCGTCCAGCGTGTAGAGATGGTCGGCGGGGCGAAGGGGTGCGGGCGGAAGCGGCAATATGCAGTCCGCTGTCTGCCTTGGCCCACAGCAGCCGTACAGGCACGTACAGAGCACTAGCGTTGCGGGCAGCCAAGGTGTCTTCACTTTTGTCTTCGCTGTTTTTGTTACCTGGGCGGCGGCAGAGGAGCCGGCGCAGGCGCTGTGCCGGAAATTCGCGCTTGATGCACTTCGACTTCTTCGGGCGGCCTTCCGGCGACGCCGACGAGTGCAACCTTGACTTCCTGTTCGTTCGCCACCCTGAATCCCATCATCTCGGTTCCGGGCGGACCGGTGACGCCGAAGTCCGACAATCGAAGGGTGAACTCGGCGCGGATGCGAATTACGTCGCCCCCGCCCAGTTTCATTGTTAACGGCGACTCGTCGAGGTACGCCAGGGTAGCCGGAAGCGACACAGGGTTTGTATGCCCATGCATTGAACAGACGCCTACCAGAGTCATGTTGGCAGTGTTGGGGCCGGTCTTCTTGACATTCGTTACGCTGCCAACGTCTATCTTTATTTCGGGAAAGCGCGCCGCGTCGAACCAGTCCGGGCCGCGCAAGTCGCGATCCCGGACGTCCAAGCCGGTGCGCAAGTCCTCTATGCGCATTGCGAAGCGGCCGCGAGTGCTTTCAAGGTTCTTCGGATCTACACGCCACTCGCCGCTGACACGGTTGGACACGGTAGTGAAGTCCTCGAGGGGCGCCCGGCTGAAGATCGTAATCTGGCTGTTGGCGGCACGGGGATTGAGGTAGAACGTCTTCTCGCCCGAGGCCTTTACGTCAAGGGCTGTCGCCAGCGCGTGCGGCACGCCCAACGCGCCCAATGCCACGAGTCCGACCGTCAATCGACTCATGACGCCCAGAGCCGGAGAAAGGTTACACATGCAAGCTGGCCGAATCCTTGTCACCTGCTGATCTTCGCTAATTGGGCGGCGGTGGCGGTGGTGGTGGCGGCGGTGGAACAGCGGCTCCGCGTGCGGCCGGCTGCGTATCTACGGCCAGTTCCTCAGGCGGCTTTTCGGTGGCGCCGAATATGGTGACTTTTACCTCCTGTTCGTCGGATACCTTGACGCCGATGATTTCGCTGCCGCGCGGCCCGGTGATTCCATAGTCTGACAGTTTCACCGTGAAGTCGGCGCGAACGCGAACCACGTCGCCTTTAACGAGCTTCATCGTCTGGGGCGACTCTACCATATAGGCCAGTGTGGTGGGAATAGTAACCGGATTGGTTTGGCCGTGCATCGTGCAAGTGCCGACGAGATTCATACTGGCGGTGTTGGCGCTCGCGGGTCGCACGTTTTCGGCCCTGCTGATTTCTATAACTACCTCCGGATAACGCGCGACGTCGAACCACTCCGCACCGCGCATGTCGCGGTCGCGCAGCTCGATCCCCGTATGCATGTCTTCCACGCGCAGCGAAAACCGCCCACGGAAGGTTTCGAGGTTTTTCGGGTCCACTTGCCATTCGCCACTGACGCGATTGCAGACAGTGGTGAAATCCTCAAGGGTGGACCTACTGAACACTGTGACCTGGCTGTTACCGGCGCGCGGGTTAACGTAGAAGGTTTTGGGGCCGGAAGCGTTTACGTCCAGTCCCGTGGCGAACACCTGTGGCAAAGCTGATGTGCTGAGAATCGCGGTCAAAGCGATCAACCGCAGTGTAAATACTGAAAGTCTCATGGCGTCGCTTCCTTGGCAGAATTGTCCAGACGTCGCCGGCGCCGCGCGAGCAACCACCAGATGGCGCCCACGACCACGGCCAGCAGCAGCGCCAGCAGCAGTAGGTCCAGACCAATGTAGTAGCCGAAAATCGGGCCGCGCTCGAAGCGCGTTTCGGTCACCATATCGCCGAACAGCGGGTCGCGCACGGCGACCTCCACCGCGCGGCCGGACTTGGTGAACGTTTCGCGGCCGCTGGCGAACCACAGCACGGCTACCAGAACGGGGACGCCCACCAGGATCAAGAGGCCCGCGATTTTTCTGCGGGCGTACATACATCTGGCTTTCTCCGGCGCAGCGGGGCGAGTGCGGAGCGCCACCCAAGAGCCGGTGTTGTCCTCCGGCCGCCGACGACGATTCTAGACAGCATTGCTCGGCGATGAGCGGATTGTGTCGCCCAATTACTGGTCAATTATTGCCGCGGGCACAGACCCGAACGCTGCCTCATCCTATTACTTCGCAAACAGGCGGGTCAAGGCTGAGTCTGATTACTGATACGTAAGCAGCTATTGGCATATCGCGCGAGCAGGAATGAAGCTACAGGAATGAAGCTAGAGGAATCGATAGAGAAGATGTGGATATGTTGTGAGGTCACGGTCGCGCCAGGTGTGAACGTTGCAACGTCACTTCTCGTCGACATAGCGGGTCAATTCATGGAGCAACGATCATGCAACCGCCAACGTCTGTCGGCCTGCCAACCGTACGGGACTCGAAAATGGCGATCAGCCGGGCGGGAGTCCGTCAGCCAGGGGTCGATCGCGACGATTTCAACGAGCCGTATCCGGTTACGCGCCTATCATCTGCATCCGGCCGGCCTTATAGTGCCGGAGCGTGGCGGCGCGTGCTTCGCATCGAAAGACGGGCGCGGAGATGCGTAGGAGAGCCAAAAAGGCGAGACATGCTGGTTAAAACCGTTCGCAAGATCGTGATAGCCATTGTCGGTGGCACGGTTCTATTGTTCGGCGTCATTATGGTTGTGACGCCGGGCCCGGGAATGGTGGGAATCGTGGCCGGGCTCGCGATCCTTGGGACGGAGTTCGTTTTCGCTCGGCAACTCCTGAAGAAAGCCAAGGCGGGCGCTCAGGCGGTTGGAACCCGCGCGGGGCTGTGCCGGGCAAATCCTGAGCAGGAACAGCCCGGCCCTCCGGAAGCCGCGCATAAACCTGCGCCATAGCGTGCGGACGTGTTCATCCTGCGCCGCACCCCGCCCAGAATCGAAAAGGCCGGGTTTCACCCGCGCGCGGGCGCGCGGTCGATCTCAGGCACCTCGTCTGGGATGTTCATTTCTCATTCGACGCCTCGTGGGGAATGTTTGGTTGTTAGTCTGACGCGCTGAAAAGCGGGCCGAGACCAAGAGCGCAAAGCAGCTCGTCTTCTCGGGAGTGCATGCGCTGAAATTGGCGCGGGGTCTGATCATCGTAGCCGGCCAGGTGGAGAATGCCATGCGTCAGATAGAGGGCCATTTCGGCGCGGGCGGTTTTCATCAGGCTACGTTCGGTCAGCGGGCGGCGGGAGTGCTTCTTCGCCAGGTGACGCGCTCGTTGCAGGGCGACATCAGCGCACAGGATCACTTCGCCGTCCAGCACAGCGCGGCGGCGAGCGGTACCGTAATCGAACGCAAGCACATCGGTGGGCTCAGCCAGGCCGAGGCTGCGGTGATGAAGCGCGCTCATAGCGCGGCGCCCGACCACGCTGACCGAAAGCGTGCCGGAGCGGAAGCCCTCGGCCTGCGCCACGAACGCAGCCACGCGCCGCAGGAGCGGGAGCGCGTGCCAGTCGCGCCTGAGCCGCCAGCCCGTTTCAATTCGCAGCGTGTCAGTCATGGCGCACATGAGAACGCCACGCCGCTGTTTGTGCCACTGCCCGAGGCATAAGGTGATAAGGTGATAAAGTGATAGGGTGATAAAGGGGATCCGCGGAACACTTTATCACTCTATCACTTTATCACTCCGCTAGTATTCCGGCGCCGGCGGCGGAAGCGGCACGAAGCACGCCTGGCAGCGCGGCTGGTACTGCCCCGGCCCGCCCACCATGTCGGCGCCGTTCAGCGGCACCACGCGTTGCGAAAAGCGCGCCGGGCGGCCGCAGGTGGTGCAGCCGACATGCATCATCTCGACAGCGTCCGCGATCTCCCGCAGTTGCGGCAGGGGGGGAAACGGGCGGCCCCAGGCGTCGTGATCGATGCCGGCCACGATCACCCGCTGCCCGCGGGCGCGCAGCTGCTCGCAAACGGCTACCAGCCCACGCCCAAAGAACTGGGCTTCGTCGATTCCGACAACGTCGGCTGTGGAACAGCGGCTGACGATTTCCGCCGGGCCGTCCGTAGCGAGTGCGTCGAAGCGGCGGCCATCGTGAGTCGCCAGATGGGCCGGATCGTAGCGCGCGTCCAGTTGATGCTTGAAAGCCACGACGCGCAGGCCGCGCACGCCGGCGGCTTCAAGCAACGCGATCAGCCGGCCAGTTTTGCCGGCGAACATGCAGCCGCAGATGATCTCGAGGCGTCCGCGCGCCATCAGTTCGCTTCCCGCAGCTTTCGGGCGGCCTCAACAAAGCCACGTAGCCGGTTCTGGTCGATTGCGTTCGACCAAAGCCCGCCTGATTTAATGTATGAACCCACGATGAAAACGTCCGCATGCGGCCAGTATTGCGGCAGGTTTTCAGGCGTGAGGCCCGAGCCGATCGCGACGGGGATGTCGACGGCCCGGCGGACCGCGATCACATCCTCGATAGCCGGGGGCCGGCCCGTGGCGGGGCCGGTGACGATTACGGCCGTGGCCCCGAAGAACTCAGCCGTGCGGGCGGCCTCGGCGGTTGAGACGTCGGCGGTGATGGCGTGGCTGGCGTGCTTTTTCTTGATGTCTGCGAAGACCAATACGCGCTCAGCACTGATTTGGCGGCGGTATCTCAGCAGCGGGCCGGCGTCGGCGGTCGGCATCAAACCCTCATCGGCGACGTGGGCGAAGGCAAAGTTTTCGACGCGCACAAATTGAGCATCGCACGCATGGGCGACGGCCAAGGCTTCGCGGTTGGCCGCGGCCAGTATCTGCAAGCCCAGCGGCAGCTTGCTGACCTGGCGCACGGCCAGGGCCGCGGCGGTCATGGCGGCCACAATTTCCGGTCCGACCGCCCCGCAGAGGTAGGGCACGTCGTGCATGTTTTCGATCAACAGGCCGTCGCAGCCGCCGGCGGTCAGCAGGCCGGCTTCGTTGGCCGCGCGGGCGGTTATTTCGTTCATGGAGCCCGTGTAACGCGGCGTGCCCGGCAGAGCGGGAACGTGGATCATGCCGACGAGTGCTTTTCGATGTGCAAAGAATGGTAACATGCACAGCTCCGCACTAGCCCGGGCACTGCTTGAAGCTGCGGCTTCAAGGGGGTGATAAAGTGATAAAGTGATAGAGTGATAAAGTGGTTCCGCAGATCGCTCTTTATCACTCTATCACCTTATCACCTTATCACCTATCACGGGCCTGGGCACGCACCTTTCCTGTTAATAGCTGAACCGGCCCAGCTCGACCTTGCCGCGGAACGTCCAGTAGATGATCGCGGTATAGGTCAGCACGAACGGCATGCCGATGATCGCGATAATCTGCATTATTTGCAGCGTCTTTTGCGACGAGGCGGCGTTGTAAATATTGAGGCTGTACGCCGCATCCGTGCTTGAAACCACCAGATCCGGATACAGCGCCACGCCAAAGAGGAACACGAACGCGGCAATCGAGCAGCTCGACGACACGAAGGCATAAAACGGCCGCCCCTGGTAAATGGCGCGCGGGATATTCGCAATGGCCAGGACGTTGAGCAGGACGACGATCCAGACCCAGGGGTGCTGCTCGAAATTGCGGGTAGCGTTCTTGACCGTGATCAGCGTGTATATCGTGGTGAGCAGGTACATCACGAGGAACAAGCCGAAAGTGCGCCACATCCAGCCGTGAATGCGCTTTTGCAGGTCGCCGGAGGTTTTCAGGTACAGGTAGATCGCGCCGTGCATGGCGAACGTGGCGGCGGTGAAGAGGCCCACGAGCAGCGGGTAGGGGCGCAGCAGGCTGAGGAAGCCGCCGGTGTAGTTCATGTCCGCATCGACGGCCATGCCGCTCATGGCGTTTCCCACGCCCACGCCGAACAGCAGGCTGGCGATGGCGCTGCCGGCAAAGAAAGTGTAGTCGAAAAAGTGCCGCCAGCGGGGGGCTTCCCGCTTGCCGCGATACTCGATCGACACGGCACGGCTGATGAGAGCGAACAGCAGCAGCACGAAAGCCAGGTAAAAGCCGGAGAATACTGTAGCGTAGGCATGGGGGAAGGCGGCGAACATCGCGCCGCCGAAAGTCACCAGCCAAACCTCGTTGCCGTCCCACAGTGGGCCGATGGAGTTCAGGAAAATGCGGCGTTCCTCGTCGCGCCGGGCGAACGGGTGCAGAATGCCGACGCCCAGGTCGAAGCCGTCGAGGATGGCATAGCCGGTCAGAAGCACTCCCAGCAGCACGAACCAGAATTGGTTTAGATCCATGTCTGACTCCGCTGATCGACCGTAGCGGCGCCTGCCCGTGCTCAGGCCGCCGACACCGGCCGGATGGTAATTGCAGCGGGGCGGGCGAGCAATCGGTGCCGAGCGGAGCCGGGGCGTATCCCCCCGGAATGATGCCAACGCCGCCGCAATTCGCCTTTGTGCAAGCAGAGCCGAAGCGTGCCGCCCCGGAGAATAGGGCCTATTGTCGGCGCTTGCGCTTAGCTCTCCGCGGCGCGCGAGCCATGCGGCGACGAAACCGCCGCCGCGCGGCGAATTTCGACCAGCGGGCGAAACTGCGCGTCGTGGCCGCGCAGCGCTTCCCAAATCTCCGACAAAACGTTACGCCGACTATTCCGATACAGATGAACGAACCGCGGGCGAGCAGAATCCTTGTCGGCACGAGCAGCCGCGACAGCTTTTTCCGGATTTGTGTTCGGCGCCGGCGCGTCATGCGCCGGATGCGGCAGCTCCAGGCCCCACATCGCGGTGAATTTCTCGGGTTCCACCCAATAGCGCATGTCGCCAATCAGCCGTTGCGAACGCGGATCGAATGCCGTGTAGCCGTCCGCAAACCAGCTAAACCGCTCGAAGGCCGCGATCACCGCGGGCGAGTCGTGGCCCCGCTGTCGCAACGTTTCCAGCGTCGCCCGCTCACCCGACGAGCCGACGCGCACCTGCGGCTGGCCCACGACCGGCACGCGCAGCGAATCCGTGTAAAGCCGGCCATCGGACTCGTACACCGAGTTCCAAATGACGAGATTGCCGAGCGTGGGCATCACGCGCCCACGCACCAGCGTGTGGCCGCGGATGTTGGCCAAGTCGCGCTGCGCTCTGGCCCCGCGGAAGTGCTGCAGGCCGCCGAACGCCAGGTATAGCGCGGCGACCCCCAAAGCCGCGCGTGCCAAATTTGGCTTGCCCGCGACCAAAGCCCAGATCAGCCCAGCCAGCAGCACCGCGGTGAAGAGCGGATCGATGATGCTGATCGTGTCGAACGCCACGCGGGCGCGTGTAAAGGGCCAGCCCAGCTCCGTGCCGTAGCTGGTGAACGCGTCCAGCAGGCCGTGGGCGCCGTAGGCGACCAGTGCGGCCACCAGGACGAGCCAGGCCCTGCCCGCGAAAGCCCGCCAAGGCAGAAAGGGCAGGGCGCACAAGGCCGCCCCGAGCGGCACGACGACCAAGGCGTGCGTGAAAGACCGGTGATAGCTGAGCCCACCCAGCGGGTCGCCGTTGGGCCGAATGAACACATCCAGATCGGGCGCCATGCCGGCCAGTACGCCGACGACAGCGGCCCAGGGGGTGCGGCCTCCGACGGCGGCGTATGCGGTAACTCCTCCCAAAATGCCGTGAGTCAAAGGATCCATTTGCTTGCTCTGTCCCTGCGCTTCGCCCTTGGCCGGAGAAGTAGCGGTCATTGATGCTAGCCGGGCGGGCGCGCCAGTCAATTTGCGCGGGCGTACTTCGCGCCTGCCGGTGAGTGCGTTAACTTCCGGGCATGCGAAGGCTAATTCTCCTATCGGTGACGGGCTGTTTGCTGCTGGCCTGCGGCTGCGAACCGTCCATGACGTACAGGGACTGGCTCATGCAAGGCGAGCAGGCCTGCACCGAGAAGAAGTACGACGAGGCAATCCGGCACCTCACGCAGTACATCAACGCGGGCGGCGGTTCGCCAGAGGCGGCCCGGGCTCACTACCTGCGCGGCGTGGCATTGGCCGGGCTGAACCGGCGGCAGGACGCGCGGCAGGACCTGCAGCGCGCCGCCTCGTTCCCGGGCCAGGCCGACGTGTGCTGGCGGGCGAACAGCGTGCTGGGGACGTTGGATTACGAGGACGGGCGCTGGGCCGATGCGGCCAAATACTACGAAGCGGTGGCCGAGATCGCGCCGCAGGAGCCTCCGAAGGACCTGTTCTTATTCCGGTTGGGCGCCTGCTATGAACGGATGGGCCGCTGGGAGACTGCCCGGCGTACTTTCCGGCGGATTGTCGACGAGTTTCCGCAGAGCAGCGTTGTGAGTGATGCAGTTCGCCGGACGCAGATCAACGCGGACCATTTTTCGGTGCAGTGCGGGGTTTTTTCGAGCATCAAGAACGCGGAGGGCCTGGTCAAGCAACTGCAACAGGCGGGTTTCTCGCCCACCGTGCAACGCGAACCGCGCGGCGGTGTTCTGGTATACGTGGTGCGCGTCGGCCGGTTCAACAATTACGAGATGGCGATACAAGAGTTGGCGCGGGTAAAAGGATACGTGCCGACGGCGGTGCTGTGGCCGTGAACTCGGCGATAATATCACAGGAGTCTTTGCCTGGTTTCCTTCCCCATAGGAGCTTCCTATGACTCGTGATGAAGCCTGGAATTTGTTGTGCGAGTACACGCAGAACGACTCGCTGCGCAAGCATGCGCTGGCGGTGGAGGCGGCGATGCGGCACTACGCGCGGCATTTCGGGGAGGATGAAAACTTGTGGGGTGTGGTGGGCCTGCTGCACGATTTTGATTATGAGCGCTGGCCGAATCCGCCCGCGCACACGCGCGAAGGGGCCCGCATTCTGCGCGAGAAGGGTGTCGATGAGGAGATCGTGGGCGCGATTCTATCGCACGGGCATTGGAACCTGGACGAGTACCCGCGCGACCGGCCGCTGCGTAAAACGCTGTTCGCGGTGGACGAGCTGTGCGGGTTTCTGATTGCCTGCGCGCTGGTGAGGCCGACGAGATTGGAGGGGTTAGAGCCCAAGAGCGTGAAGAAAAAGATGAAGACGCCGGCGTTCGCGGCGGCGGTTTCGCGCGAGGATATCGAGGCGGGGGCACAGTTGCTGGAATTGCCGCTGGACGACCATATTCGCAATTGCATTGCGGCACTGCAGCCGCACGCGGCGGCGCTGGGGCTGGCGTAGAGGCGTTCGAGTTCTGTTGCGGCTACTGCGTGGCTTGCACCGCGCCGGCGCCGGCTTCGACTGCCTCGGCGTCGCAGCCGTTTGCCAGCGTGGGGTCGCTGGCCACTCCGCGGCGCACCAATTCTTCCCAGTGCTTCTCGTTGAACAAGCAGCCCGGGTCTCCGGCATTTAAGACGCCGTAGTACGCGTCGGAGCGGGCGAGGCAGCCGCCGCAATAATTCTTGAATTTGCAGACTTCGCAGTGGCTCAAACGCCGGGCGCGGTCGCAGGAGATTTCCCAGAACTTGTTGTCGCGGAACATTTCGGCCAGCGGGCGGTGTCGGACGTTGCCCAGCACGCGGTGCGGCAGGTATACGCAGGGGGTGACGTCGCCGTTGGGCTGGATTGCGTTATAGCAGCGCCCAGCGCCGCAGCCGCCGAGATACTTGGCGACCACGCGGGCCTTCAGTCCGGCGCCCGAGCCGGCATGGCTGGCGGCGGTGCGGCCCTCGATGGGCGCGTGCGCCAGGCAGACTTTGCCCAGTTGCGGCGCTGTTGAGAGCACGCCGATCTTGCCGCTTTGCATCCATTTGTTCAGCAGCAGCAAGAGCTGCTCGCGCTGGCGCGGCGTCAGGTCGCCCTCGACCATCTCCAGCCCGCGGCCCACGGGAATGAAATTAAAGTGCGCAAATGTCGAGGCGCCCATGTCGATGGCGAACTGAATCATTCGCTCGACTTCGTCGTAGTTGCCCTGGTGCACGCACATTGCGACTCCCAGGCGCAGCCCGGGCGTCTGCGTCACAATGCGCATGCCGCGCACCGAGCGTTCCCACATGCCGCGCACGCCGCGAAACTCGTCGTGCCGCCGCGCGTCGACAGAATCCAGGGAAATCTCGACGTATCGGACGCCGGCTTCGGCCAGCTCCGCGGCCAGCTTGGGGGTCATCGTGCCGCCATGCGTGGCGATGCTCGTGTGGATGCCGTATTTGTGACAGCGGTGCAGGACCGGCAGCAGATCGCGATCGATGGTCGGCTCGCCGCCGGCGAAGGCGATCATGGGGATGCTCAGCCGGCCGGCTTGGTCAACCACGTTCAGCTTTTCCGCCAGACACAGTTCATCGGGCAAACGGCGGTGCGCGGTGTCCTGATAGCAGTGCCGGCAGTTCAGGTTGCAAAGGTTGGTAAAGTTCCACACCAGGAACATGGGGGCGGAGAATCGCTGGGGCGTGGTGAGCCCGAATTCCGCGACGCTGCGGGCCGTCAGCACCAACCCGCGCACGGTGCTGGTGTGCTCGGCCACACTGCGGCGGAACGTCTCGTCCGATGTGGTTCCCTTGATGCGGCGAATAGCAATGTGGATCGGCCAATACTTGAGACGCTGCCACAGGCTAGCCTGCGGATTGGCATACGACTCAATCGCTTGCTGAATGATCGTGCCACCGTCCCGCCGCGGGCGCGACAGGAAGCCCAGTAACCAGCGCACCGGGCGTTTGCCGAGCACGTCCTCCAGCCAGTGGTGATAATCGAGATCGACCCCGCGAAAGCTGCCCGGCCGGGCGGCGTCTCCATTATGACCGGCGTCCCTGGTGTGCTGATCGCGTTTCCGCTGCGCCGTGCTCAAGTACTGGGCGGAATTGACGTATCCGTCCGAGGTGCGCGCGGCCTCCTTTTGGGGATCGCTGGAAACGGGCCAGCTTTCGGCGTACTGCTTGCCGAGCCGCCAGGCCGTGGAATGAGGCGGCGGCGCGGTGCGACTCGAGAGCATCTCCGCAGACACGATCCGCTCGTCACTGCCGCCCTGAGCGGAAGAAGAATTTTCGGCCATGTCGTCTCCCAGCGGCTCGCGCTCCATCGCCCGGCGAACAGAGAACGCCAAATATACGAGGATTATTCAGCGGACGCGAGACATGTCCAATGTCTGCGCGGAGTGCGGAGTGACGAAACCTGACCATCCGGCCCGGCATGCTCGCGCTGGGCGCTTCGGCGGGACCCGGCTGTCAGCTTTCGCACGCCGGGCGCGTGTTTCCCCCGCCTGATTCCTGAACCCGTAAATCCGCCTTCCGCCCTCCTAACCGGCTATTGTGGGTCACGATTTCCAGATGGGCGTGCTTCGGCCACCCTGAAACGTGCAATTCACAATGTCCGTCGAGCAGGTCGAGCAGCCGCTGGCCGATGAAGCCCTCGCGCCAGCCGCGCAGCAACGCCGGACGCTCGGTAATCAGGCCGGCGCGATAGTCCAGCACCTCGCGCAGGCGCTGCGTAGTGCAAACCAACTCATGACTGACGCCCTGCTCCTCGCACGTGGCCCGCGTCACGGCTGAGAGGATGTCGAGCATGATGCGGCTCATGGGAGCTTCTTTGGGCTGTTTATAGGGGACCGGCCACTCGGATTTGGGCAGGCGTGTGGCATCTTCGATCAGCGCCAGCAGTTCCCGAATAACCTTCGGATTTCGCGCCTGCGGAAAGCCGCGCATGACTTCCAGGTCCGAAGCACGCCGCGGGCGGCGGCGCGCGATTTCGACCAGCACATCGTCGCGCATCATGGCGCGCAACGGCCGGTTGCGCTCTTCGGCCCACTGGTCGCGCCAGGCAATCAGGCGTTCCAGCACAGCCAGCCCCAATCCGTCCAAGCGCTTGGTGCCCTTGAGGCGGAAAAGCCGCTCGCGAACCGGCGGCTCGTAGAACGCGGCATCCTCGAAGCGCCGGAACTCCTCGGCCGCCCAGGCGGTTCGGCCGCGCTCTTCCAAGCCGGCGCTCAGCTTCTCATACACTTTGGGCAGGTGTATCACGTCCTCGACGGCGTAGCGCACCTGGGCGTCGGTCAAGGGGCGTCGCAGCCAGTCGGTCAGCGTCTGGCCTTTGCTGATGCGCTGACCTAAGACGTCGGCCATGAGGCGCGTCAGGCTTAGCGGGTAGCCGTAGCCCAGAAAGCCGGCGGCAATCTGCACGTCGAAAACGTTACACGGCGTCCGGGCGGTGGAGCGCAGGCAGACTTCAAAGTCCTCTTTGCCGGCATGCACGATGGTGGTCACCTTGGGGTCGGTGACCAGGTCCCAGAAGGAGGCCAGGTCGATCGGCGCCGTCGGATCAATCAGAACGACCTGACCATCGGCGGCGACTTGAACCAGGCAGAGGGCGGACTCGTAAGTCTCGTCGCGGATGAACTCGGTATCGAAAGCCAAGCGGCCCAGCCGCCGCCAATTCCTACAATATGCCTCCAAATCCGCCTGCCGCGTAACGATCTCGACCTGGTCCATTCGCTCCTCTGTCAATCGGCGCAAGAACAGGACGGTGCGGCTTCACCGAGCGGCCGTCCCCGGCTTTCGGCCGGCACGCCAGCCGAACGGATCGCTTGGCTGGGTCGGGCGAGCAGCTCCATCGTGACGAGAATTATACAGGGTTTGTCCAAGTCGCACAGCCAGCTTAGAGAGTGGCCGCGAGACGGGTGGCGCCGGCCGAGAAAGGCGGCGACAGCCCAGGGACGTGGCGGCTCGCGTACCGGCGGCGAGGGGCGATTCACCGGCTTAGGCCTCCATGCCCGAACCGGCAAACCGGACGAGGGCCTCCTGCCCGCGCCAAGCCGCCTCGGCCGCTGGGTATCGGCGCCCTCCATGGCAGCCGAGAAGGGCAGCGGGGATACAAACGCTGCCGGCGCTGTTATCGTCTCATCAGGGCCGCGCGACGTAGTTTTGGGCCGAGCAATAGTTCTCAGACCGGCGTTCTGCGCAAGGATTGCGCTCATCATTCGTTCGGCGCGGGCCCGCACGGCGAGCAGCGGTTGACGGGGGCGGGTGCGCCAGCAGGCCCAACCAGCGCTCCTGCAAACCTGACAATGGCGCTCAAGGAGGCGCACCGGCGCACATTCCGATCGGCCGGCCGGCTGGCGGTCGTTGCACGCTCCTAACATTTGCCGAACTGTGGGACGCGCGTGCGCCCCAACCGGATGAAGTTCGCCGTCTTCGGCAAGTGAGAGGTGTTCGAATGGCCACAATGTTCCAGACGCTCGCGTCGCCTTTGGAAATTCCGGCAGTGGAGGGCAAAATCATCAAGCTCGACCGGCTGACGCAGTCGATGAGCGGCACCGTCATGGGGACAAAGGTGTTGCGCATACAGAGCAATTCGAACGATATTCTGCCCAACATGTGCTGCAAAGAACTCAATGATCTGCGCTGGCCCGAACATCAGCCGCAGGGTGAGCGCGGGCAATCCGTGGTAATCGACATCAGCGGAAACGAGCCCCTGATTTCGGTATGGGTGGCGTACCGGTATGTGGACTAGCGGTTTTCCGAAATAGTGGCGGCCGGGGCCGCCTTTCGGCGTTCCCCGGCCGTCACTGCAGCAACCCGGCCTCCCTGGACCAACTGCCGGCGGGTATCACCGCGCCCAAGGCGCGACGTTTTCATTATCCAAGTTGGGCGGAAAGCAGCCCGCCCTGCATTATCAGGCGCGGCAACGGTCCAAGTACGACCGGCCGCCGCCAAGTGCCCACTCTAACCGGCCCGGAACGGACTTGCAATAGCAATTGAAGTTTCCTTTTCCGTCGTGCCCTACCGGCGACGCATATCTTGCACGAAGTAGCCGCTTTTCCGTATATTCGGTGGATTATGAGCCGGGTCGCCTCCCAGCGTGAAACCATCGATTTTGCCGCTGAAGCCGAGAGCGTGGTTTGCCGCCTGCGCGACTCCATGGCGGACGTCATTGCCCGCGTTCCAGGGCTGACCTATCGGCGGCCGAATGACTTGGCGGCCGATCTCGGCCTGGCCACCAAGTTGGCCTGGAAAATTGGACGCTGCCTGGACGTGGCCGACCCGTTCGCGTCGGCGCAGTTTGTCCCGGGACCGACCGGAATGCGCGCTTTCCTGCGCGCCGCCCAGCGACGCGGTGTGCCCAAGCCCGCCCTCGATGTGGTCCGCCAGGCGTACGAGGACTTCCGCAAGCTCGTGCGGACTCACGGCGGAACGCGCAAATCCTTCGACATGCTTGCGGCCGGTCTGGCCGGGACCGATCAGATGCGGGCAGACCTGGAACATCGCCGGCTGGCGTTCGAGGGCAACAGCTACATATGGGGCGTGCGGGCCCGAACGACTTTCCGCGCTAACATTGTGCATCCCTCGACTGATCCCGAGAACTGGGATCTGGCGACCGTCCGTGGGGCCATCGACTTCCGCCGCATGCGCCCCAAGGTGGCCTGGCGGATCCCGCGTCCCACCTCAATCGATAGCCGCCACAGCATCCACTCAAACATGCCGCGGGCGGCGCTCGATCGACGCGCGGCTGACGGCGTGCCGCTGCTGATCGACTTCTGCTCGCAGCCGGTGCCGCAGTTCCGGACCGTGATCGGGCTCGGCGGCGACGTGGAGTTCGAATTCGTGGAAAGCCCGGTAGGCAACATGGGTCGCATGACCTGTGTGACGGGCGAACTGTTGCGGCGGATCGAACCCCGCTATCGCACGGAGCTGTACCCGGATTTGTGTGTCATATACCCGGTGCGCACGCCGGCCGAGGTGCTGATCTTCGATCTGCTTATCCACGAATCACTCTTCGGCGACGGCGAGCCGCCTACCCCTGAGCTGTATAGCGACCTGTTCGGGGGCGGTCCCGGCGTGCGCTATCAGCCCGCCGACCGCCTGCCGCTGCACGATCCCCTCGTCTACCTCGGCAATGGCCCCGACGTCGCCCGCACTCCAGATATCCCGCGCTACCCGGAAATGCTGCGCTATGCCCTCGAGCAGACCGGCTGGAACGGGCGCGAGTTCAAGTTGTACCGGTTGCGCATGCAGTACCCGACCATGCCAACCACTCTCATGCTGCGCAAGCCGCTGCCGCAGCGCCCGCCTGAGCGCAGAGCGTAGCAGAGGCGGCTCGTGTCGAGCTGAAATCCGGTGCCAAGCCGGAATCTGACTCCATGCGCCCACCGGCCTGCGACGATCAGCCGGCGACCTCAAAGATCTATGCCGATTCCAGCTCTTCCACCGCAACCAGGTCTTCATACGTCTCGCGCCGCCGTATCAGCCGCGTTAGCCCGCCGTTGACCAGGACTTCCGCCGCGCGCGGCCGCGAATTGTACTGACTCGCCATCACCATCGCGTACGCGCCGGTACTGTAGATGGCCAGCAGGTCGCCACGTTTGACCGGTGGCAGCATGCGCTGCCGCGCCAAAAAGTCGCCGCTTTCGCAAACCGGGCCCACCACGTCGGACAGTTCCAAACCCTCGAACGGCTGGTCCGCCTGGCGCGAGACCGGAACTCGATCGCCCGCCGCTACCGGCCAGACGAAGTGATATGCCCCGTACAGCGCCGGCCGGATGAGCTCGTTCATTGATGCATCCACGATCAGGAACCGCCGTCCGCCGGAGCGCTTCACGTGCAGTACGCGCGTCAGCAGAACGCCCGCGTTGGCCGCGATCGACCGGCCGGGCTCGAGAATGACGCGCAGGCCGCGACCCTTCAGCAGCGGCACGATGGCGTCCGCGTATTCCTCGGGCCGCGGCGCCTCCTCGGCCTTGTAGTCGGCCGCATACCCGCCGCCGATGTCGATCGTGTCCACTTCCAGCCCGTCGCCCCGCAGCCGCTCGATCAGCTCGATGCCGCGCTCCAGGCTGTGCCGGTAAGCGGCGACGTCGAAGACCGGCGAGCCGATGTGCAGGTGAATGCCGCACAGGCGCACCGGGCTGCGCGGGGCGAAGCGGTGGAAGACGCGCACGGCGCGCTCCAGATCGACGCCGAATTTCGTTTCCTTCTTGCCGGTGGTTGTGTACTCGTGCGTATGCGGGTCAACGTCGGGGTTCACGCGCAGCGCGGCCCGCGGGCGCGCCCCGCGCCGGCGGCAAATGCGTGTCAGCTCAGCCAGTTCTGACTCGGATTCGATGTTGAACAGCCCGATCCCGGCGTCCAGCGCCTCATTCAACTCGCGCTCGGTCTTTCCGACGCCGGCAAACACGATGCGTTGCGGATCCGCTCCCGCCCGCAGGGCGCGAAAGAGCTCCCCGCCGCTGACCACGTCGAAGCCGCTGCCGAGCTCGCGCAAAACGCGGCAGATGTGTACGTTCTGGCACGCTTTGATGGAAAAGCAGATCAGCGGATCGACCGCGGCGAACGCCTGGCGCAATCGCTGGTAGTGGTTCGTAAACGTGTTCTGCGAATACACGTACAGCGGGGTACCGAAGCGCGCCGCCAGATCAGAGGCGGCCACGTCCTCGCAGTGCAAGGAGCCGTTTTGGTATCTGAAACAATCCATGCTTGCGCCTTTAAGGACGCATTGTCGGGCCTTCAGGTCATTCGTCCATAGCGGCCCGATTATAGGAGCCGCGGGCGACCACACGCCCCGCTGCCGGCGCGGCCGGCGAACGAGCGCGAGGCGTTTGACGGCGTAGGAGGATGCCGGCGCTGTAGGGGGGCCGAACGGGTGTAAAGGCGCCGAGCGGGTGCGCGGAATGCCGAGCGCCTGCCGGGGGAAGAATCTTGGCGCCAGGGGAGAGGAGAGCCAGGGAGGGGAAGACGAAGACCGGGTCTACATTAAGGCAACGAGCGAATCGCCGTGGCAGAACCACGTGCCCACCTTCCCACTTTCCCACCTTCCCACTTTCCCACGGTATGAAAGGGGGGAGACGCAGCTAGCTAGCTTCTTAGCGTGTGGGGGTAGCACCAAGGACAGCGTTGGCGCACTCACACTAGCCGCCCGGCTACGGCCGCGGCCAAACACTGGTCGCGATTGCGCAGCGCGGTCTTGCAGCCGATCAGGTCGCCGACGTAGCGGGCCATCTTGCACGAATCGGTCACCATGGCCTGAATCTGCGGCGTCGGCAAACCGTGCTCCTTGCAGGTCGAAATGCGCATGTGGCTTTCGACGGGGCAGGTGTCGCAGATGACGCGCCCGCCCGCAGCCTCGATGGACTGCGTAATGCCCTCCCATTCGGCCGCGCGGCGCGTCATGCGGTTCGTGCAGACCCAGAGGCGCACGTTGCTGTGCACGCGGGCGTTGCGCGAGACAAACCAGTCGGCCATCCAGCGGAGCTGTTCGAGCGAGTAGTGCGGGCAGCCGAGCGTGACGAAATCCACCGGGCCGCCTGGGGCAATGGTCGTGAGCTTATCGAAGACGGCCCGCAGGTCGGCACGCGTGACCGTATGCGTTTCTTTCGGCCGCCCGCCGTGGAGCGCTTCATCGACGGTACGGGCCTCGGCCGTGTGGGGCGGCGCGTGAAACAGCGTGACCGAGCCGCTGGTGGCCAGTGCGGCCCCGAGGGCGATGAGGTTGTCCTGCGTCGTTCCGGCGGGCAGGGCGTCAAAGACCGGCACTTCGCTGCCGACGATTCCGCCGACATGAAAGCCCAAGGCCGAGAAATCGCAATTCTCGCGCAGGTCATCGCGCTCCAGGTGCAGCTTAAAGAGGTGCGTGCCGCGCCGGTTTTCGTCGAGCAGATAGCCGGTCAGCGGGTACTTGCTGGTCACGGCCGCGTAACGCGTGAAAAGGCCGCCGCGATTGGTGCGGGCCCCGAGGACCGAGTTGTAGTAGATGATCGCCGACGACTCGACCGTGATGATGTACGAGCCCTTAGGCGGCACGAACCCGAGCAGTTGCGGCGTGCAGGTGTACGTGCCCAGGATGCCGAGCTTGCGGTGCGCGGGAACGAGTTGCCGCTGAAGCTCGTAAATTGCGGGCGGGCAGCCGTAGTCGCGCCATTGCTCGAGGTCGCAGGCCAGCGTTGAGCTGGTGGTCGGGATGCAGACCCGCGCCCCGGTTTCGGCGTATTCGAGGGCGTCTTCGACGTTGCCGCGGTAGATCGACATTTCCGCGGGATAGTGGGCGTAGATCACGTCGACGAAGCGCTCGGCTCCAAAGGCATCGCCGAACTGAACCAGGTAGTCCATGGCCTTCGCGACGGCGGCTGCGGAACCCGCGAGCGGCACTTCGCCGGCCAGCATGCGCTTTTCGGAATCGGTGAGTTTCATGCGCGCAGAATAAGCGGTCGGCCGTGAGCTGTCAGCGCCGGCGTTCGCGCGGTGATAAAGTGATAGAGTGATAAAGTGATTGCGCAGGTCGCCCTTTATCACTCTATCACCTTATCACCTTATCACCTCCACTCGACGCGGGGCGGGTTGTTGCGTTCATTTGCTCCACTCTCGCCAGTCGGGTACGTAGTGCGGATCGTTCGTGGGGCCGACTGAGCCGATTCCGTACTCTGCGTTCTGCAAACTTCCGCCTTCCAGGCCGAAAGCCTCAACGTGTCCGTCTGCCAGCAGGATGTTTGCCCGCCCGTTATGGCGAAAAGTAGTCGTCGGAGAGTCGTTCGGCATCCAGCGCCGCCCGTAGTATCGGAAGGGCGGGTCCAGGTGGGTGTTGTTCCGCGGGCGTCCGCCCATGTCGATGAGCGTGTCCCCGAACGTGAACAGCCGGTCGGGCCAATACAACTGGTCAATATCCTTCCAGGGCTGGCGCTTCGTCTCCTGATAACCGGCGTGCGGCGGGCACAGGTAGTAGCCATTGTAGCCGTAGGTGCTCGTGACCTGCTTTGCTTCGCCCTGCGCGTCGTAAGTGCCCCAAGGCTGATTCGGGCATTCGAAAAGGCCCTCGGGACGCAAGTCGCTGGGCAGGTACGGCCAGATGAAGCCGCGCGTGTGATCCACGCCCGCCGGATCGTCCGTTCCCCACCAATACACCTCCGGAAACTTGTCACTGTACACCAGCGGCATGGCGCGGCCGCGGTACTCCACGGCATACATGTGGAAGGCGTGGCCGAGCTGGGCCAGGTGCACGGAGCAGACCAGATTTCTGGCCTGCGCGCGGGCTTGGCTGAGCGTCGGCAGCAGCAATGAACACAGCAGCGCGATGACACCGATGACGACCAGCAGCTCGATCAGCGAGAAGGCCGGCTGCGATGCGATGCTCTTTTCGGGCATAGGCGTTGCGGATGTTCGCATCTGTCGCGGGCCGGGCAGGCCTCTGGCGTCCGACGCCGGCCACGGAGGGCCGGCGCTACATTGGAACGCCGGCCACGACGTCGGCCGCGGCGTCGCCCCACACGTCGGCCACGGTGGGCCGACGCTACATTGACTGGCGGTCATTGGCTCACCCGGTCAGCAGACTGACGAAAGGATCGATGTCAAACACATTCACTTCGCCGTCGCCGTTCACGTCGGCATGATTCAAGTCGCAGTCGGGGTGCGCGGCGGCGTAAGTAGCCGGGTCGGTGAGGGCGAGAACGAACGGATCGATGTCGAAGACATTGATCGTACCGTCGCAGTTTACGTCGCCCGTTATGCGCCGCGCGAAGGCGACCAGGCCGGGGGCGCCGATGGAGTAGAGCCAGCCGCCGGCGATTGCGGGACTGCCGCCCGCGGCAGTGGTGTAATCCACGATGAACCCCGGCTGGGCCGGACTGTGGGCGGTGTTCAGGACGAACAGTTCGGTGTATGGGCTGAAGGCGTATTCGCTCGGCGTGCCGGCGTAAAGCAGGCCGCCCGCGAAGGCCGGCTGGTGCGTCCAGCCGCCGACGACTAGACCGCCGCCGGTCGCAACGTCCGTGTCCCATAGCAGCGTGGCCGACGTACCGAGATCCTGGAAAGCCTGGATTTTCGTGGCCGAACCCGCCCAATCGAGGCCGCCGGCGAGGAAGATGCGGCCGTCAGCGGCGATGACGGGTGTGGAATCGGTGCGTTCGCAGGGCGTGACCCAGGCAATTTCGCCGGTGTCGGCGCGCAGTTTGAATAATCCGCTGTTGTTGCCGGTACCATAGAAGCTGTAGCTGGCGGCATAGAGATAGCCGTCACGGACGGCCACACCGCCGTAGAACGCGGCATACTGCGAATAGCCGGCGGCGGCGACGTCGGTCTGCCAGTGCGGCTCGCCGTTATAGGCGTCGAAGGCGTAAATGACACCGGTTCTAGTGGCGGCGTAAACGTAGCCGTCGTGGTAGGCGGGTGTGGCGCCGCTGGCGCCGGGCAGGCTGACGCTCCAGGCAATTTCGCCCGGTTCGAAGGGATTGATCGTGGCTTCGTAGGGGCTGACGTTGATGGCGTACAGGCGGGCCTGGCTGCCGGCGCCGGAATAGTCGCTGATGAAGACGCGGTCAGCCGGCGGCCCGCCGCTGATCAGGTTGAAGCTGACCGCGGGCGAGGCGTTGACGATGCGCCGCTCTAGCTCACATTGCCAGCGGATCTCGCCAGTTATCATGTCGAGGGCGTGCAGGCGGTATCCGGCGCCGACTATGACGGTGCCGTTGGCGGCATCGACGGCCGGGCTGGACCAGTCGTCGTAGTAGTCCAGGTCCACATCTTGAATCCAGAGTTCTTCGCCCGTCTTGCTGTCGTACGCGAGGACACGCGCACTGACCGGGGTCCAGCCGGAGAAGCGCCGGCCTTTGACGAAGACGCGTCCGCCGTACACTACGGGCGAGCTGTCGTATACAAACTCTGTATCCGTCGGCGGCGGAGCGATCCAGGCGGGTTCGTCCAGTTGCAGTGGGCCGGCGGGTGCGATCGCGGCACGTGCGCTGTCGCCGGCATAGTGTGTCCAGGGCGCGGCGTTTGCCGTCGTGACCGCAAACGCCAGGAGAAGCAACATTGCGCAGAGCCGGGGTGCGCGGCCCCGAAACGCGCGCCGTGTGCCTCGAACACCACACGTGCGCGCGCTCCGGAGCACACTTCCCTGCAGTCCGGCCCGACACGGACCGGCTCTGCTACAGGCGAATGCGGCCAGCAGAACGCCAATGCTAAGCAGCGAGCTGGGTTCTGGTACAGTGGCGAATGCGTCGAAGGCGATAGGCCCGGCGTTCGGCGGCACATCGATGCGCACGTAGTAGACTTCCGCCAGGCCACTGGCCGCGAGGTCGATGGGGATGCCGCCGCCCGAACCGTTGTAGCGAGCGAGCAACTCCGCATAGGGTGCGCCGATCAGGTCGTCCAGCGTGATCGCCGGATCAACGGGGCGGGTGAAGTCGGTGAGAATGGTACCGGGCGACGGATCTTGCGGGCCCGCGTCCACATAGCCCAGCGTGGGGAACAATCCGCTCGAGTATGACCCGGGCAGTGGCACAAACGTGCTGCCGTCGGCGCTCAGCGATACGTTGAATGGGCTTTCGCCGAAGAGTTCGCCCACCACGCCGTCCGGATACTGCACATCAGCGAAGAAGCTGTTGCAGAACACGAGCAGGTCGACGCCGAACGGATGAGCCGGGTCGTCCGTCAGCGGCTCATCGAATCGCACCGTGATGTGTCCGCCGGCTCCGAGGCTGAGGATTTCGTCGCTACACCAGGCGGGATTGAACGGGGTGACGGCGGCCGGCCAGCCGCCCAATTCGCCCGTATAGCGCTCGGGCGGGCCGAGGACGGTCGCGACCTGGTCATAGCCCGGCAGAGCGTCGCTGCCCGCGCTGTACGAGACGACCGCATCCGCCCAAGGATCGGCGGCCCGAACGCTCCACGCACACACACCTACTAACAGTCCACAGACCACACGCCAGACTGTGCCCCCGCTGCCTCCAAGACGCTGCCGTTGCATACATCTCCTCCTAAGCCGCGACACCCGCGCGGCGTACTTGGATTGCGTCGAGGGTTGGGGACGGTCGCGCCAATGCTGGCAGGCGCCGGCGCAACACGCAGCGGCGCTGGGTCAGCAGTTCAACAACGGATGCGGAAATCCGAGAGAGGCATGCCGGCTGTCCCTACCCACGAGGCAATCCGACTTCTGCGGTCCACTGGCAGGTCTTCTGACTTCCGGGTTCGCGGGTAGCAGCCGGGATGGATCATCCACGGCAATCCGGGACGCGGCGTCCTGGACTTCGCACTCGCACCGACGGGCTGCGTCTTCTCAGCTCGGCACGGCGAGCCAATGACGGTGCAGCCGTCGTTCCCGGTCACAGCGGCGGGGCCGTTCCGGTTTTGCACCGGATTCCCTATTCTTCCGACCGCCACGAGCGGCGGACACCAGTGACCGGCCGTCTTTTAGGCTTTGGCGGGGGCTGTGTCAATAGGGGTGCGGCAGCCGGTAGTGGGTCAGTTTGAATCCAGCAGCCCGATCAGGTCGTCAATCGACCAAAGCTTATCCGCCACGCCCGCCGCCATCGCGGGCGACATCCGAAGCGTCTGATGCACGCGGCAGAAGTTGTAGTGCATGAAGTGCAGCGCTACGGCGTGCTCCAGGCTCTCAAGCTTTTTGCTGAAAGCGTTGGTTAGCCGCGTGAAGCGCCGCATGCTCATGCGCATGGTCAAATTCTGGCGCTTGACGTAGCTGGTCAAAATATGCTGCGGATCGCCCGCGCCGATGACGTGCTCGCAGCTTGTACCGATGCACTGCGGCGGGCTGTATCGCCCCGGACCAGCAGGCTCCGACCCGTAGACCTTCGCGAGCTGAGCGTAGTTCACGTCCTCGCCGAACGCCTCGCGCACGGCTGGCGGATATGCTCCGAAGCCGTCTGTTGTGAGTTGAGCAACGTTAGTGATTGGTCCAGCTAGATCGAACATGAAAGCCTGCGCATCGGTCGCGGTGCGGAGCCCGACCTGCCAAGTGACCATCAGCTTTGTGTCGGCGTCGATTGCCGTCCAGGTCCAAACCTCACCATAGCCGTACGGGCCCCGGTGCTCGGCTGGTCCGTTCTTCTGTTTGGCGTAGTAGAACGACCAGATTTCGTCGCACTGAAGCCGAGCGCACTTCAAGCCGCGAAGTGGCGGTCCTGGTAGTCGGCACACACTTGGCCGAGATCAGCCAACAGCTTAACGACCGTATTCTTCGCAACGCTCGTCATGCGAACGGTGGAGCGAATCGAACAGCCCTCGACTAACGCCCGAGCAACTGCGGCTCGCTTCTCATTGCTCAGCTTATTCATACTGACCAACATGCTTGACCGCTCAGGCATTGTCAAAGCGCAAAAAGATTCCCTGGCCGGATGGGAAATCCGAACCAGGGAGTTCGATTTACCTAGGCTACCCGCGTTGACAGGCAGTTGTCGTCATTCAGCGCCTTTGTGCATTCAAGGGCCTCGCGGATTAGCTCTGTACCAAGCTGCTTTCGGGATTCGCTCATGCAACGCAGGTACATGGTGCAAAAAGCGAACAGACATACGGTCGCCTGTTCTTTGGTCATCTGATTCGCCAGTTTCCAGCCGGCGGGCTTCGACGCTTCGAGCGCTTCCAAATCTACAGGGTCAACGAACTGTATCGCTACCGGAAGCCCATCATTCGCAGCGTAAATTAGGACGCGCTGACCGAGCGGGTCTTCCGCGCGCACCAACTCTCGCACCTTCGTTCCAGGGCGGAAGATGAGGTGCATCGACTCGACCGTGTCGTCGATGACTGTTCGGTAAGTTTTCGGATTCAGCTCAATCATCGCATCACCGTTCGTCTATCCATATCAGGTGCCAACGCGACCCAATTATGTGGACTTCGGCAAGCACGTCCTTCCTATCTAGTACGCCACATACGTACCATCAGTTTCCGTAAACCTTCTCCCTTCGCTGAGATTCCAGCAGCGCCTTCTTTACGCCGTCTTCCGTAAACCCTTGCAGAATAAGGATTTCCCGTGCGCCTTCCGATATTATCACCTCCGGCGTAACTTCCATGTCCAATGGTCCTATAAGGAGCGCAGGAAGGGAGTCTTTCCGCAAGAAGGACACACGCGCACGGGCTTACGTGCAAATAAGTTGCACTATTTTTTCCATCGCGACTGAGCGGCGCGCCTGGCGATTTCCCGTCTTTGCTTCGCCGAAAGGCGTTCCGCCCTCGCCTTCCCCCCCTTGAGCCCGCCAAGCCTCCCTAACGCAACCGCCGCCGGATTCTTTTCAGGTTCGGCCGGTGCTTCGGGCTTCGCTTCGCCCGTCGCCTCTTCAACGATCTGCTTCGCGAGCTGGTTCACATCGCGCGGCCGTTTCTGCTTGCTTGAGCGCTTTGGCATACCCAGATCTTAGCACATCCGTCGATTCCGCGCTAGCGCCAAACTGGCCCACTACCGGCGGCCGGCGTTCCCGAGTCGTGACATCGGATAATTTCGCGTGGGCGAAACGCGTTTACAGCCACCGTGCCCGCGCCGGTTGTCAATCGCCCGGCGCAGAGACAACGACCAGTCTGAAGAGCGGATTCAGAACGGAGTTCTTATTCATGTTCTGAAAGTCAACGCGGATTTCGTGCTCGCCCGGCGGCAGGTCGCACGGCAGCTCTACGCAGAGACGATACCCCTCGTTGCTGAACGTGTGCGGGACCGGGTGACCGTCTAGACGTACGAGGATCGAGTCGGTCAGGATCATTTGCCGCTCCCAGCCGCGGTCGCGACGCGAGCGCAGGCCGTCGTCCAGCTCAAATACAATCTGCGGCGGCGCGGTCTCCTCCCCCAAGTCTGTATTCGACGCCGGGGGTAGCAGGAGAATGCCGTTGGCAGGCTCGAGCAGTCGAGCACGCGGCAACCCCGTCGCGGCGTATTTCGCCAGCCCCAGGAACAGTGCCCACGCCTCGCGCAGGTTGTATTCCGGGTCGCGCAGCCGCTGCTCCTCGGCCGGATTCGTGTGGTAGGAGCTTTCGGTCAGGGCGCCGGGCATGTTCGTCTCGCGCAGCACGGCGAAGCCGATGTCGTACATGAGCTGGTCGCTGCGCAGCGGCACATCGGCGATTTGCGGGTGGGCCAGCCCGTCTTGCAGGCTGAAGCACAGATAGCGTGCGAGGTCGAGGCTTGCGGGGCGATGGTCGACGCCGGCGTGGTACCAGACGGTCGTGCAGTTGACCTGGGGATCGTCGTTCGCATTGTGGTGCAGTGAGATGAAAAGGTCGGCGGGCCATTCGTTGGCGATGGCGGCCCGCTCCGACAGGCCGACGTCGCAGTCGCCTTCGCGCGTGAGGCGCACCTCGGCGCCGGCCCGCAGCAGCAGTTCGCGCAGGTACTGGGCCACGCGCAGATCCACCTCGGCCTCGCGCACGCCGGTTGGTCCGCGCTTGTAGCCGCGCTTATGGGCATCGCCGCCGTGGCCCGGGTCAAGGCAGATTCGCACGCCGGCCAGGAACTTCGCGTACGGCGGAATGGCGTACTCCGGGGTGGCCAGGCGGCAATCCAGGAATCCCGGCGGCGCCGGCTTGAGCGTGTTCACCGCAAGCATTGGATCGATCGCTGGCGGGCAGGCCTCGGCCAGCGGCTCGCGCGGCGCGACCGGCGGCGCAACGGGCTGCGGCGCCTTGCAGGCGATTTGCCAGCTAAGCCCTATCAGTGACATCAGCCAGACAATTTCTCGCATCCGCTCACCTCTTTCGACGCCATGCCGCTCTCATCCGAGTCCGAAGCTCGCGTATACTAACCGCGAATGTCGGGTTGGCGGATGCGACACGGCGACCGCAATACGTCGAATCTGCGGACCCGGCCGACATGGGCTACATAAGGCTGGCATGCATCCAATCGAAATCACAGATTTGACCAAGAGTTTCGGGGAAAAAGTGGCCGTGCGCGGCGTCACGCTGAGTGTGCCGGCCGGGCAGGTCATCGGCTACATCGGGCCGAACGGTGCGGGCAAGACGACCACCGTGAAGATATTGTGCGGCATGTTGGACGGCTTCGGCGGGCGGGTTTCCGTCTGCGGCGTTGACGTCGCCCAGCAGCCGCTCGAGGTGAAGCGCCGCATCGGCTACATTCCTGAATCGGCCGCCTTGTACGCCATGCTCACCCCGCTGGAATACCTGCAATTCATAGGCACGCTTTACGGGCTGGAAAGACGGGAAACGGAGCGCCGGGCGCGGGAGCTGCTCGGGCTCTTCGGCCTGGCGGATGAGTTGGACAACCGCATGTCCACTTTTTCGAAGGGTATGCGGCAGAAGGTGCTGATCGTCTCGGGTCTCATCCACAACCCCGAAGTGATTTTTATGGATGAGCCGCTTTCGGGGCTGGACGCGAACTCGGCCGTGATCGTCAAGGAGATCATCACGCGTCTGGCGCAGCGCGGCAAAACGGTTTTCTACTGCTCGCACGTGATGGACGTGGTCGAGCGGGTTTGCGATCGCATCGTCATCATCAACGACGGGCGCATAATCGCCGACGGCACGTTCGAGGAGTTGCAGGCCATGAACAAGGCCGCCTCGCTGGAGCGCATCTTTACGCAGCTCACCAGCGCCGGCGGGCAGGCGGATGTGGCCGGACGCTTCGTATCTGCCCTGGAGGGCGGGGGGCCGGGGCAATGATTGCGCTTATTTTGCGGCTGTTCGACTGCTTTTCGTGGCTGCTGCGCGGCCTGGGCGTGGACTATCCGCAGTTCCGCGCCATTCTGCAGACGAAGTTGATGCTGGACGTGCGGCGGCCGCGGGGCGCATTCGCGCAACGGAGCAACAAGAATCGCAACATGTTCGCGCTGACGCTGGTTTCCCTGGCGTTCATGGGCGTCTTCATCTCACCGCTGGTGGCGAAGGTGCAATCGCCGCTGGTAAGTCTGACGTTCATCCATGCGGTAATCATGGTCATGCTGGCGATGTCGCTATTGGGGGATTATTCAACCGTCTTGTTGGACACGACCGACAACCACGTGCTTCTGCCGCGCCCGGTCAGCCGCCGCACGGTGCTCTTTGCCCGGCTGGCCCACATATTCACGTATCTGCTGCTCATTACGGCGAGCCTGGGTGCGGCGACGTTCGTCGTCGGGACGATCGTGCGGGGCGGCGCGTTCCTGCCGGCTTTCGCCTTGTCGCTGACGTTGTCTGTGGGCCTGATCGTGGGCGTCGTCAGCCTGGCTTATCTGGTGGGGATGCGGCTGATTCCAGAGGAGCGGCTGCGCGACCTGCTTACCTACGCGCAGATCGTGATGCTTGTGGTCGTTGTCGCGGGCTACCAGCTCGTGCCGCGCCTGGTAGGCTCGGCGGTTAAGGCCAAACTCGACCTGGCCGCCCAGAACTGGATTTATTTCTGTCCGCCGACGTGGATGGCGGGCCTGGTGGACCTGGCGCTGGGGAACCGCGGGGCAGCGCAGGTGGTGCTGTCAATCGAGGCGCTGTTAGCGCCGGTGTTGCTGTTGCTGATCGTCTCCGTCCTGGCGCCGACGTTTCAGCCCGCGGCGCTGGAGGGCGATCGGACCAATTCTGCGAAGCGTGCGGCGGCGGGCGCCATCCGCCAGCGCTGGCCCGCGGTACTGGCGCGCCTGGTTGCCAGAAACCCTGCGGAGCGCGGCGCCTTTGACCTGGTCTGGCGTCTGGCGGGCCGCGACCGCCTGTACAAGTTGCGCGTCTACCCCGGTTTGGCGTTCGCCTTCGTCTTCGCCCTTATCTGGATGCTGACGGGCGCGGAGCGGGGCCAAACGGTCACTTTGGGCGGCCTGCCGCAAACGGACCGGCACCTGATCCTGTTGTATTGCGCGTCGCTCGCAGCCCCGGCCGCTTTGCTTCACCTGCGCTTTTCGAGCCAGTTCGACGCGGCGTGGATTTACTCTGCACTGCCGCTGTACCGGCCGGGCGAAGTTCTGCTGGGTGCATTCAAGGCAGTGATGGTTCGCCTGATGCTGCCGACCTTTGCGGTCCTGGCCGGCATCGCGCTGGTCGTTTGGGGCTGGCGCGTGCTGCCCGACGTATTGCTGGCCTCGGTGGTCTTAGTGCTGATTTGCCTGATTGAAGCGTTGTTGGTGGGGCGGCACCTGCCATTTTCAGAATCGGCGGGGGCAATGGAGAGCAGCGGCCGTACGCTGCGCAGCATGCTCCTCATGCCGATCGTGGGGGGATTTGGTCTGGCGCACTATGCGATCCGCCCCTATCCGTTCGTGGTGTTGGGCGCAATCCCGATCGTTCTGCTTTTAACATTTGCTTGCGCGCGGCTGTACCAGCGAACGACCTGGAGCGCCATCCCGCGCGCGAGCTGACCGCACGCCGACTGCCGGCGTTTACGTGGCCGCGCCGCAGGCGCTGACCACGGCCCGCACGGCGGCGATGTGTTCGGGCGTCGTTCCACAGCAGCCGCCGACGATCGAAGCCCCCAAGTCGAGCCACTGGCGGGCGTAATCGCCGTACTCTGCCGGCGAGACGGCCTGGGAGTAGCTCCAGCCACGAATTGGCGTGGGGTTATTGATGTGGCCGTAGGCTGCCACCGGGCGGCGCGTGAGTTGCCGCAATTCCGGAAGCAGGGCGGTCAATCCTCTGGGCGGGATGCAGTTCAGGCCGATGGCCAATGGTCTGAACTTTTCGACCGCGGTCACGGCGGCCTCCAAAGGCTCGCCGCCCAGCAACGTGCCGTTCTCCGCCAGGATGAACGAGATCGCGAACGGCAAACCCCTGCCATAAGCGGCGGACGCCGCGGCGCGGGCCTCGCGAACCGTACCGATGGTTTCGATCCACAGCAGATCGGCGCCGGCGGCCTGCAGCCACTCGGCCATCTGCGCGTGCTCCTCCTCGAGGATTACTTCCTCCGGCGTGAGCTCGGGGCAGTAGCAATCCGCAACCGGGCCGACGCTGCCCGCGACGAGTACGCCCTCACTACTCACCGCTTGCCGGGCCAGCCACACCGCACAGGCGTTTAGTTCCGCCCCGCTCTCCAGCATGCCGGCCGCTTCCAGGGTCCGGGCGTTGGTGCGGAAGGTGTTCGCTATGACGATGTCCGCCCCGGCCGCCGCGTAATTGCGGTGAATCTGCTCGACCAGCTCGGGACACTCAAACAGCCCCGCAGCCGACCAGAGCGGGATGCTGGTGACAAGGCCGTGACGTTCCAGCTCGGTCCCGGTCGCGCCATCCAGAACGAGAATGCCGCTCTCGAAGCGGCGCCGCAATAATTCGCCGTGGGTCTTCATCGTCACTCCGGCAGTCCCCTGGTACGGGGCTACCCCTGTGCCGCCATAAGAGTATGATAGCTCGCCGGGCAGCCCGACCAACGGGCCGGAACTCAGGGCCTACACAGGCGCGTGGTGTATGAGCACGACGATTTTGATTCGCGGCGGACGCGTAATCGATCCCAGCCAGCAGATCGACGAGGTTACGGACGTCGTCATCGCCCAGGGCGTCATTGCCGCCCTCGGCCGCGGCGCTCCGACGGCTGACGAAGTTTTTAACGCGGCCGGTTGCATCGTGGCGCCGGGCCTGATCGATATGCACGTGCACCTGCGGGAGCCGGGCCAGGAAGAGAAAGAGACGATCGAAACTGGCACGGCGGCTGCGGCGGCCGGCGGCTTTACGGCGGTGGCCTGCATGCCGAACACCGAGCCGGCCCTTGATTCTGATTCGGAGATAGAGTTTGTTCTGCGTCAGGCGGCGCGTGTGGCGCGCACGCGCGTTTACCCGATCGGCGCACTCACCAAGGGCCGGGCCGGCAAAGAGCTGGCAGAAATCGGGCTCATGGTGCGCGCCGGGGCGGTGGCCTTCAGCGACGACGGCGATTGCATCACCGATTCAGCCGTTTGCCTGCGTGCCATGAACTACCTGAGCATGTTCGATCGCCTTTTCATCCAGCATTGCGAGGACAAGTCGCTGACGGGCCGCGGCTGTATGAACGGCGGTGAGACGGCGACCATGCTTGGCCTGCCGGGCATGCCCGCGATGGCGGAAGACCTGATCGTGCAGCGCGACATAATGCTGGCCTCCCACACGAACGTGCGCTACCACGTGGCGCACATCACCACCAAGGGGGCGGTGGAGTTGGTTCGCCGCGCCCGGGCGGCCGGCCGCCGCGTGACGGCGGAAGTTTGCCCGCACCACTTGCTGCTGACGGAGGAGTCCTGCACGACTTACGACCCGAATTTCAAGATGAACCCGCCGCTGCGCAGTAAGGCCGACCGCGAGGCCTGCATGCAAGGCGTGCAGGACGGCACGATCGACTGCATCGTCAGCGACCACGCCCCACACGGACCTCAGGACAAGGAGCACGAGTTCCAGGACGTGCCCTTCGGCATCATCGGCCTGGAAACCTCGCTCGCCCTGGCAATTCGGGCCCTGATCGAGCCGAAGATCATAGACTGGCCGCAGCTCATACGGGCGATGTCGACCCGCCCGGCCGAACTGCTGAGCGTCAGCGGCGGGACGCTGAAAGTCGGCGCCCCGGCCGACGTGACCGTGATCGATCCACAGCGCGAGTGGACGGTCGATCCGGAGCGCATGCATTCAAAGGCGCGCAACACGCCGTTTGGAGGCTGGAAACTCCGCGGTGCGGCCGTTGCGACACTGGTGGACGGCCGCTTTCGCCTGAAGAACGGCGAACTGCTGCCGCCCGTTTAGTAGCGGCAGCAGTGGCGTGATGGCTGACGTTGAGGGGGCCTGTGCAAGCCCCGCACGGCGGGCGCGGGTATGCCGTTAGCAGTTCATGGCCTTCGTAGTTGATGGCCTTTGCCAGTGCCATGCCCGCGCTTGGCGCTTGGGCATGGCACCCGCCTCAATCACACCCGCCGCAATTACATTGCGTTGTATGTCCCGTTAGTCACATTGTACGTCGAACACGGTCACCGCGTCGATCGCGACCTCAGTGGTTGAATTATTGGGATTGTCGCTGGCCGTGAAGCGCACCTGTACCGTCGCCGTCAGCGGAATGTAGTCCGCTACGTGAATGTCATGGAGCGCCCAGTCCTCGTGACTGGCTATATGCGCGACTTGCACCCAGGTCACTCCGCCATCGCTCGACAGGTGGACGTCCAGGTAATCCTGCTGCGAGGGGTACATTCCGGTCGCGTCGTCGCAGTACATCCACTCGGCGAAGCGAATCACCGGGCCGTCGGCCTCACTGAAGTCAAACACCGGTGAGATCAACTGCGTCGGCCCCAGGTCTACGTCATAGTTGACGCGGTTGTCGGTGACATAGCAGCGGCCGGACCCGTCATAGTCCTCCGGCGGCGAGTATTGCCCGCCGGCCGGGATGGCCCGCTGCCACATGCCGGAAGTCATACCGGGGGCGTTGTACACGGTCCAGCCGAGATCGCTTTCAAAGTCGTCCGCGAGAATGCTGATGTAATTGCCGACCAGCGAGGCATACGGAGCAGCCGGGCCGCCGGCCGGAACGAAGACAGGACCGGTCGTCTCCCCCGCGGCCACGAAGTAGTATTCCGGCCGATCACTGCACAGCAGTGGGGGCAGTGTGCCGCGCCACAATTCGCCGGCCACGTTTTGCAAGGGGATGGAGTTCCAGTCGCCGCCGTCGAGGCGGTAGTACATCAGGGCGGAGCCCTCTACCAGTACGTCGTCGCCCTCAGCAATCTCCAGGTCAATCGACACCGGCACATGTGGGGGCAGGAACTCGGGCGGCAGTCCGAGCGATCCCATGGTCAGCGGCAGGAAGAACGCAGGCAGGTCGTTGTCCAGCATCAGCTCGTCAATGACGATGTGTCCCTGGCTTGTGCCCCAGGACGGGCCCACGTCCAGGCGCACGGCGACGATGTTGCTCAGGTCGAGCCCGCTGCCGTTGGCCAAAAAGTCCCGGATGCGAATGCGCACACGGCGCATTTCGTTGTGCCAGCCGCCGCTGCGGCCGTAAGGCATGCCGAAGCCGCCGCCATACGCGCCGGTATTGATGGAACTGGTATTGCCGGCCGCATCGCGCAGCGTGATGGAGAATGTCAAGAGGCCGCCGGTTTCGGTGGTGTAGGGGTGACGGGTGGTCTGCGCGCCGCGGAGGGAGACATACTTCCAGGCGGCGAAGTTCTGCAGCTCGGGCACGACGGCCCATTCGTAGAAGCGGTCCGTATCGTTCCAATCAAATGCGGCGCCGCGGTATGGGTCGCCCGAGGCGTTCTGGTCGCAGCCGTTGAACGGGTCGCTGGCGCTCCAACTATAACTGCCGTCGGCATCGTCCAGGCGTCCTTCGGCCAGGTTTGTCACGCTGTAAGACACCGCGCCGCCGGAACTGCTTAGGTCGAGTGAGGTATTGGCTTCATAATCGTCGATGAACGCGATGCCGTCCTCGGCGCCGTTGCGATACTCCTGCGAAACGACGTAACAGGGGTTGACGCCGATTGGCACAGAGGCGGGATGGAAGTGCTCGTACATCCGCCACAGATAGTCCGACCCTGGGATGTTGCCTTCCGCGTAGTGCTTGTACATCGGCAGCATCAGGCCCAGTTGGATCAGGTGCGTGCCGGACTCGTTGATCGGGCAGGGCCCTGTGAACCAGGGGTCGTAACTGTCAGCGTCGTGGAACCAGCCGTGCCCGGCACCCTGAACCACGGTCGATTGCCGGTAGCGCGTGGCACGCTCGTGCAGGTGGAACGTCGAGGACGAGACGTCCGCATCGCCCGCGGCGGTCCAGAGGTGGTAATTCGAGTACCTGGGGTTCGACATGCTCGGCCCGTAGTGGTCGGTCGGCAGCATGCTGTCCACCATGACAATGTTGTCCACGCTGTAGTGCGTCGGAGTATAGCTGTGGTCGGTGCTGATGCGCGTGAACGCGATCGCCACGCCGTCTCCGCCGCGGCTGTGGCCCGTCCAGATGATTCGCGTTGCGTCAACGTGTCCTACCAGCACGCCGCCGGCAATGCTGGGAAGCAGAGACAGAAAAGCGTCCGTGTGGCCGCAGGTCGTCAGCGAGGCCATTATCGAACCCGGCCCCGTGTTGTTCCCGTGCGACATGACGACGAAGCCGTAAGACGCCATGTGATTGCCGATGTGGTCGTACCACTGATAGTTATGGCCGTTTCCGTGGCTGATCACCAGCAGCGGCAACGCGCCCATGCTTGCGATGTTTGTCGGGTAATAAAGGTCCTGACCGGGCAAGCTGGCGGGGATGCCGAAAATCGTACCGACGTTGTAAATAACCTCGGTCACCGCCAGCGGTCCGGGCGTCGTCGTGTCATGGCACACGTACAGGCCGGCTTCGCGGCTCAGCCCGTCGATATAGTCGCCGCCGTCCAGCACGCCGTTGCGGTTCATGTCCACGACCATGTCGTAGCCGTGGCCCAGCCCCGTGAAGTCCCCGGTCACGGCCTGGAAGGCGGCCGCACTCAGCTCGCTTGGGCCGGTGACCTGGAAGGTATTGTCCTGAATCGTCCCGCCGGTGAACGTGACGCTCATCGCTCCACCGGCAGTGACGTCCACCAGGGTCGGATCCGTCAGCCATTCGCCCGGAATCTTCTTTTCGACGACGTATACGTCCGCGGTCTGGCCGACGATCTCCGGATGGAGTGTCGGATCAATCGCAACGCTGATCGGGGCGTTCTGGTTAAAGGCCCGTACGTACTCGAAGTAGGGGTAGGCTGACAGCGGATTGCCGGCCAGCTCAGCCGAGGTCGGCGGGTTGGGGGCGGGCTCACACCCGCCATTCGTCAGGCACGTCACGAACGGGTCGATGTCGAAGACGTTCACGTCGCCATCGTGATTGACATCGGCCAGCAGGTAATCGCAGCCCGGGAACTCGGCGGCGTAAGTGACCCGGTCGGTCAGCGCCAAGACGAACGGGTCGATGTCAAAGACGTTTACCGCGCCATCGCAATTCAGGTCCGCGAGTTCGAAGGCGCTCGTCGAAGCGGGCGCTACTAACAAGACGCCAGTCAGCATCAATATCGGGAAGAGCTTCACAGCAGGCCTCCTTTGTAAGTGCCAAAAACTTCTTTCTCCTACGCGGCTGGAACCAGCCGGAACCACTTCCGAGTTTAACGCGCCGCCGCCCAGACTCATAGCAAAAAAGAGCAGCCGGGCGCCGCGCCCGGCCGTTGTCCGTCATAACTGCTGGCGACAGCGGGTTTACGGCTTACTCGGCAAGCGCTAGAGCCGCAAACCGCCGCGCCAACTTAATCGAGTGCTTCCTCCAACTCGTCCATTACAGTCCGCCCGCGGGCGGCAGATCGTTGTCCAGCATCAATTCGTCAATGACGATTCGGCCCTGCCTCGTGCCCCATGAGGGTCCGACGTTCAGCCGCACCGCCGCGATGTCGGTCAGGTCAATATTGCTGCCGTTCGCCAGGAAATCCGTGATGCGGATGCGAATGCGCCGCATCTCGTTGTGCCAGCCGCTGCTGCGTTCGTACGGCATGCCGAAGCCGCCGCCGTAAGCGCCGATATTGATCGAGCTGGTGTTACCGGCGCCGTCATATAGGGTCACGGTGAACGTCAGAAGCCCGTCGGTTTCAAGCGCATACGGATGCTGCGTGCCCTGCGCGCCGCGAACGCCGACGTATTTCCAGGCCGAAAAGTTGCGCAGGCCCGTTACGACCGCCCATTCGTAATATCGGTCCGTATCATTCCAGTCGAATACCACGCCGCGGCCGGTGTCGCTGGCGCCGTCCTGCGTGGCGCCGTTGAACGGATCGCCCGAACTCCAGGTGAAAGTGCTGTCGGCGTCGTCCAGCCGGCCCTCGGTCAGGTTCGTGACCGTGTACGTCACCGCGCCGCCGGAACTGCTGGTGTCCGCCGCGGGCTGCGTTTCGTAGTCGTCTATGAATGCGACTCCGCCCGCGGCCCCGTTGCGGTATTCCTGCGAAACGACATAGCAGGGGTCAGTGCCGACCGGCACAGCCGGCGGATGGAAGGCCTCATACTGGCGCCAAAGGTAATCCTGGCCCGGAATGTTGCCTTCGGCATAGTGCTTGTACATCGGCAGCATCAGGCCAAGCTGCACCAGGTGCGTGCCGGCCCGGTAAATGGGGCACGGACCCGTGAAGTAGGCGCCCGCGGTGTCCTCGTCATGAAACCAGCCATGCCCGGCGCCCTGGACGACCGTCGACGACCGAAAATTAGTGGCGCGTTCGTGTATGTGGAAGGTCTGGGCAATGTCGGACGTGGCCCCGCCATGCACGTCGGCATCGCCCGAAGCAGTCCACAGATGGAAGTTTGCCGGGCCGGGGTTGCTCCTGCTCGGTCCAAAGAAGTCGACCGGCAGCATGCTGTCGACCAGGACGATGTCATCCGCGCTGTAGTACGTCGGGCTGTAGTGGTAAGAGTCCGTCACGCTGATGCGGTGGTACGCGAACGCCACGCCCTCACCCCCGCGGCTGTGTCCGCACCAGATGATGCGGTGCGAATCCACATGGCCCACCAGTGTGCCGCCGGCGATGGTCGGCAGCAGGTCGAAGAAGGCGTCCGTGTGGCCGCACGTCGTCAGCGAAGCATATAGTCCGCTGCTCGGTCCAGTGTTGTTTCCGTGCGACATGACGATGAAGCCGTAAGACGCCATGTGGTTGCCGATGTGGTCATACCATTGGTAGTTGTGGCCGTTGCCGTGGCTGATGACGATCAGCGGCAGCTTCCCCATGGTGGCTATATTGGTTGGGTAGTAGAGCTTCTGGCCGGCAACGCTGGCCGGAATGCCGAAGATCGTGCCGACGTTGTAGGTTGTCTCAGTAACCTCCAGTGGGCCGGGCGTAGTGGTGTCGTGGCACACGTACAAGCCTGCCTCGTTGCTCAAACCGTCGATGTAATCGCCGTCGTCCAGGTTACCGTTGCGGTTCATATCCACGATCATGTCGTATCCATGCCCTAGGCCGGTATTGGCGCCCGTGTGGGCCTGGAAGACGGCGGCATTTAGCTCGCCCGGACCCGTGATCTGGAAGGTATTGGCCTGGACCGTGTTGCCACTGAAAGTCACGGCCATGGGGCCGCCGACGGTGACGTCGATCAGCGTCGGATCGGCGGCCCACTGGGCCGCGGTTCGCTTCTCGACTATGTAGACGTCGGCCGTATGTCCCACGATTTCAGCGTGTAAGGTCGGGTCAAGCGCCAGCTCAATCGGGGCGTTTTGATGGAAGGCACGCACGTACTCGAAATAGGGGTAGACGGTCAGCGAATTGCCTGCCAGCTCTACGGCCGTCACGGCGCCCAGTTCCGGGCAATCGGCCACGGTACAGTCCGCCCACTCTGGATGCCAGAGGCCGTCGCAGCCGGCTTCCGTCGTGACCGCACAGGTTCCGTCCGCGTAGCAGCAGGGGGCCGTGGGTTGCGGGCATTCTGCCACAGCGCAGTTCGGCCACTCCGGATGCCAGGCGCCGTCGCACTCGGCTTCGGTCGTGGTTGCGCAGGTGCCGTCGGGGTAACAGCAGGCGGCCGTCGGTTGCGGGCACTGTGCTGCATCACAGTCCGCCCACTCCGGATACCAGACGCCGTCGCAATTCGCCTCGGTCGTGGCGGCGCAGCTTCCGTCTGGATAGCAGCAGACCGCCGGCTGTGGGCACTCCGCCACACCGCAATTCGCCCACTCTGAATGCCATACACCCAGGCAGCCCGCTTCAGTCGTGACTGCGCAGGTTCCGTCGGGGTAGCAGCAAGCGGCCGGTCGAGCGGTCAGCAACGCCACAAACGGATCGATGTCGAAAACGTTCACCGAGCCGTCGCCGTTAATATCCGCCAGCAGGTAGTCGCAGTCCGGGTACTTTTCGGCGTAGCCGGCCTCGTCCGTGAGCGCCAGTACGAACGGATCGATGTCAAACACGTTCACCGCGCTATCGCAGTTCAAGTCGCCGAGCCCGAAGGCGTGCGTCAGCCCGGGACCCACCAGCAAGACGCTCGTTAACAGGGGAATCGAGAAGTGCTTCACCGCATGTCCTCCTTGGGGGATACTAAAGACTCCTTCCTACCTCTCTCAACCGGAACAGCCGCGTCAGGCCTGAAGTGTACCGCGCGAAGGTCCGCTTTCCTAAAAACCCATCCTGGTCGCCAATGGCGGTCGGCTTCCCGCCTGGCGCGAGTGCGCCGGACGAAGCCGGAAGTGTTCCACAAAGCCCGTTTTTTGCCCGGCGGCGCCGCCCGGCAACGACATCAGCAGTGAGCGCAAAAAAAACAGCCGGGACGCCGCTCGGACGTCCCGGCCATTTCTGCTCAAACTCTGAGTGCTAGCGGCAGTTAGGGTTTAGCGGGCCGCTCGACCACCGGCAGCCGCCAGCTTTCCGCCAACTCCTTTTCCTGAGGCGAGTACTGCTCGACCAGTTCGGCCAGAGTAGTACGCAGAAGCGCGCTCATGTCCGGCGCATTGACCGCCGCTCCGCCTTTGTCGCGCGCCGCGGCGGCTTTTTCAGTCGTCAGCGGCTTTAGGTTCGCCTTCTCGGCCTTCTCACGCTCAGCTTTGATCGTGTTTGCGTCAGTGCGGCCGGGCAGCCCAGGCGCACCGAACCAGATCAAATCTTTGGTCAGGTCGACATCACCCGGGACGATCGCGATCACGTGCCCGGACTTGTCTCCTTGATTGAGCCGCATTGCAGCCTGGTTTCCGACGTACAGCACCGGCTCTCCGATCTGACGCGGAATTACGAGATTGGTGTTCACTTTCAACACCAGAATCGTGCCCTTGCTGACCTGAAACGGCTCATTGGCCCAATCGTAACGGAAGCTATCGCGCAGCACGAACGGGCGGGCGTAAACAACTTCGTCAATTGCCGCCGGTGTCTGCGGTGCGGGCGGTTGGGCGAGGCTGACCGATACGGCCGCCAGCAGACATGCAGTAATAACAGCAGTTCTCATCGCGTATCCTTTCGTAGGTTTCTTATTCGCAATTCACATCGAAGACCGTAACGGCGTCAATTCCCGCTTCAGTGAATGAGTTGTTGGGAACGTCTTGCACCGTGAAGCGCACCTGGAAGGTGGCCGTCAACGACACAAAGTCGGCCACATGAATGTTGTGGACCACCCAGTCATCGTGCGGGCTGATGTGATCAACCTGAATCCAGGTTACACCGCCGTCGTCGCTCAAATAGACATCAAGATAATCCATGCCCGGCGGCGGGTCGTCGCACGTGATCCACTCAGCGTAGCGAACCACCGGGTCAGTGGTGCCGGTCAGGTCGAGCAGCGGCGAAATCAAATGCGTCGGGCCGCCATCCACATCGTAGCCGCTGCGGTTGTCTGTGACATAGCAGCGGCCCGATCCGTCGAAGTCGCTCCGCGGTGAGCCGTCGTCCCAGCCGCCCGGGACGGCCCGCGTCCACATGCCGGAGACCATGCCCGCCGCGCTGGATACGGTCCAGCCCAGATCGCTCTGGAAGTTGTCGTCCAGAATGCCCGTGAAAGTGCCGACCAGCGAGGCAAACGGGGCGGCGGCGCCGGTGGCCGGAACGTACACTTCACCGGTGATATCACCCTCGGCCACGAAATAGTACTCGGGGCGATCGCCGCAGACGGGAGCCGGCAAGACGCCGCGCCACAGCGAGCCGGCTACCTGCTGCAGCGAAGAGGCGATCCAGCTTCCGGCACCATTGCGGTAATACATGACGGCCGAACCAGGCAACAACGTGTCGTTGCCCTCATCGATTTCGACGTCAATGGCCGTTGGCACGTAGGGCGGAATGAACTCAAGGGCCGGGCCGGCCAGGGACATCGTCAGCGGCACGAAGAAGGGCGGCAGATCGTTGTCCAGCATGAGCTCGTCAATCACGATGCGGCCCTGGTTGGTGCCCCAGGCGGGGCCGAAGTTCAAGCGCACCGCCACGATATTGCCCAGATCCAGCGGGCTGCCGTTGGCCAGGAAGTCGGTGGTACGAATGCGGATGCGCCGCATTTCGTTATGCCAGCCGCCGCTTCGGGCATACGGCATTCCGAAGCCGCCGCCGTAGGCGCCGGTATTGATCGAACTGGTATTGTTGGCGCCGTCGCGCAGCGTGATGGTGAACGTCAGGATGCCGTTGGTCGCCTCGGTATACGGGTGGCGCGTGCCCTGGGCGCCCCGCAGGCCGAGATATTTCCAGGCCGCGAAGTTTCGCAACTCGGGCACCACCGACCACTCGTAGTACCTGTTCGTGCCGTTCCAGTCGAACACGACGCCCTTGCCGGTATCCGAAGCGCCATCCTGCGTAGCCCCGTTAAAGGGATCGGAGGCAGTCCAGGAGAAGTCGCTGTTATTGTCGTCCAGGCGCCCCTCGGTCAGGTTCGTCACATCGTAGGTGACGCTGCCGCCCGAGCTGCTCGTGCCCGTTCCGGTCTGCGTTTCGTAGTCATCGATGAACGCGTAGCCGTCGTCGCCCATGTTGCGGTATTCCTGCGAGACGACGTAGCACGGATCGGTGCCCACGGGCACGGACGGCGGATGGAAGCGCTCATACTGGCGCCAGAGGTAGTCCTCGCCCGGGACGTTACCTTCAGCATAGTGCTTGTACATGGGCAGCATTATGCCGAGTTGCACCAGGTGCGTGCCGGACTCGTTGATCGGGCAGGGACCCGTGAACCACGCGCCCGAGCCTTCGGAGTCATGGAACCAGCCGTGTCCGGTGCCCTGCACGACGGTCGAGCCGCGGAAACGCGTGGCGCGTTCGTGGATATGGAATGTCTGGGCGCCGTCGGAGGAAGCACCGCCATGCACGTCTGAGTCGCCGGCCGCAGTCCAGAGGTGGTAATTCACCTCGTGCGGGTTCGCCAGTCCGGGACCAGTGGCGTCGATGGGCAGCATGCTGTCCACCAGCACAATGCTTTCAGGAGAGTAGTACGTTGGGTTATACGATCCGTGCGTAATGTAGTGGTATGCGATCGCAACGCCTTCACCGCCGCGGCTGTGACCGATCCAGATGATGCGGCTCGTGTCGACGTGCCCCACCATCACGCCGCCCGCGATGCCTGAGAGAAGATGCAGGAAGGCGTCGGTGTGGCCGCAGGTGGTATACGCGGCAGACGCCGGCCCCGGACCGGTGTTGTTCCCGTGCGACATCACCACAAAACCATACGACGCCATGTGGTTACCGATATGGTCATACCACTGATAGTTATGACCGTTGCCGTGGCTGATGACTATCAGCGGCAACTGCCCCATGCTGGCGATGTTGGTCGGGTAGTAGATGTTCTCGTTCGGCAGGCTGGCGGGTATGCCGAAAATGGAGCCGACGCTGTAGAGCAGCTCTGTTACGGGGAGCGGCCCGCCCGTGGTCGTATCATGGCACACGTACAAGCCGGCCTCGCGGCCATACCCGTCAATGAAGTCGCCGGCGTCCAGCACGCCGTTTTGATTCATGTCGATGATCATGTCGTAGCCGTGACCCAGACCGGTGTAGGCCCCGGTCACTTCCTGGTATACCGCGGCGCTGAGTTCGCCCGGGCCGGTAACCTGAAAGGTATTAGCCTGAATCGTCCCGCCTGGGAATGTCACGGTCAGTGGGCCATCAGATGTGACATCATCTAGTTCCGGGTTGAATCCCCATTCGCCCGATGACTTCTTCTCGCATATGTAGACATCGGCCGTTACCGGGAACGTGATTTCCGGGTGGCGGCTGGCGTCGAGGGCCACTTGAATCGGCGCACTCTGGTGGAACGCCCGGACGAACTCGAAGTACGGATAAGCCGTCAGCGCGTTACCGGCCAACTCGATGGCGGTCGGTGGCGCCGGCTGTGGGCAGGCGGCCTCGGTGCAGTCCGCCCACTCCGGATGCCAGACGCCGTCGCAGTCGGCTTCGGTTGTAACCGCGCAACTGCCGGCGGGGTAACAGCAGGCGGCGGTCGACGGTCCGCCTACCAAAAGCTGCACGAACGGGTCGATATCGAACACGTTTACGTCGCCGTCATGATTGGCGTCTGCCAATGTGAAGTCACAGTCCGGGTACTCGGCTGCGTACCCCGCTGGGTCAACCAGCGCCAACACAAACGGATCAATATCGAAAACATTTATTGCGCCGTCGCAATTGAGGTCGCCGGTCTGATAGGCGTGCGCCAGACCGGGGAAGGCCAATAACATGGCCGCCAATACAAGGCATGAGCAATGCTTCACAACGAGCCTCCTTGAAAAGTAAACATGAAACTCTCGACGCTCGGACGGCCGCTACCAGCCATCTCGCGAGACTAAACTAACAGGCAAGGGCCTCAAACGGGCGACCGGAACCGAAGTGGTATTGAGAGGGCCCGAAACACCTTCTCGGTTCGCAACCTGGCCGGAGCGCCTCGCGGCGCTCCGGCCAGCTTTCGCGTCTGCCCGGCTGGCGCATCCGGCGCCGCCCGAGGTCACACGGGCGCGCCGCTACGCCGGGCGCTAAGGCTTGGCGGGCGTCACTACCGGTAGACGCCACTGTTCCGCCAGCCGTTTCTCCTGGGGCGAGTACTGCTCGATCAGACCGGAAATCGTATCCGACAGCAGCACCTGCATGTTGGACGCGTTGAGCCGCGTGCCGCCCCTGGATTGGGCCGCCCGGGCCTGCTCGGCCGAGAGGGCCTTGATGCCGGCCTGCTGGGCTTTCGCACATTCGGTCTTGATCGTGGCCTCATCCACGCGCTCCGGCAAGGCGGGTGTGCCGAACCAGATCGGGTCTTTGGTCAAGTCCACGTCGCCGGGAACGACGGCAATCACATGGCCCGATTCATTGCCATGATTCAGCCGCATCGCCGTTTGACGCCCGACGTACAGCACCGGTTCTTCCGACTGCCGGGGAATGACCAGCTCCGGCTTTACCTTGAGCACGAGGATCGTGCCGCGGTTCAGGTCGAACGGCTCTTTGCACCAATCAAAACGCATCGCCTCATTCAGCGTGAAGGGGCGCGCATATAACACTTCGTCAACGGGTGCAGGGGTCGGTGGCACGGGTGGGCCGCCTTGTGCGACACAAACCGCCGTCAGCAGACACGCGCTCATCAAAATGGTCTTCATTGTTGTGAATCCTTTCAGTGTACGGAATCAGCCTGCAAACAGCGGTAACCTAGTCACACTGCACGTCGAAGACCTGGACGGCGTCGATGCCGGCTTCGGTCAGCGAGTTATTTGGAATGTCCTGCACCGAGAACCGTACTCTTACGGTGGCTGTGAGCGGGATGTAGTCGGCCACATGTATGTTGTGGACCGCCCATCCTTCATGCCAACCGATATGGTGCGTCTGCACCCAGCTTGCGCCGTCATCAGCGCTTAGGTATACGTCCAGGTAATCCGTGGCCGGCGGCATCGGGTCATCGCAGTAGAGCCACTCGGCGAACTGAATCACCGGGTCATCGGTGCCGCTCAGGTCGAGCACCGGTGAGATGAGGTTCGTGGGACCGAAGTCCACGTCATATTGCTCGGCGCCGGAGACGGAGCGGTTGTCGGTAACGTAGCACCGCCCGGAGCCGTCGTAGTCGGCAATTGGGGCCCCGACCGTGCCGCTGGGCAGCGGAATCGCCCGCTGCCAGGCGCCCGTCGTCAGGCTCGGATCGTTCACCACAGTCCAGCCCTGGTCGGTCTGGAAATTGTCGTCCAGAATGCTGTTATAGCTACCGACCAAAGATGTAAACGGCGCCGCGGCGCCCGCGGCCGGAACGTACACTGTCCCGGTGACGTCGCCGGCGACTGTGAAATAGTACTCGGGACGCTCGCCGCACAGCGGTGCGGGGAGCGTGGCGCGCCACATTTCCCCGCCCACGTTCTCCAAGGGCGACACGAGCCAGTCGCCGCCGTCGTAGCGGTAATACATCAACGCCGAATCGGCCACCAGCGTGTCGTTGCCTTCCGCAATCTCAACATCCAGCACGGTCGGCACGTGCGGCGGTATGAACTGCGGCGGCGGGGCGAGCAGGGTCATCGTCAGCGGCACGAAGAACGGCGGCAGATCGTTGTCCAGCATGAGTTCGTCGACCACGATGCGGCCCTGCGGCGTGCCCCAATCCGGGCCGAGGTCCAGACGCACCGCCACGATGTCCTCCAGGTCAATTC
>ENA-UOUL01000184-UOUL01000184.1-bioreactor-metagenome-genome-assembly--contig:-NODE-184-length-106044-cov-8.256391_pt1 | contig 106044 bp, 87 predicted proteins | sample MGYA00249838_ERZ747220 | MGnify/ENA primary metagenome ERZ747220 (study PRJEB28778, sample SAMN05720191) | bioreactor metagenome | isolation source: Anaerobic biogas reactor | place: USA:Washington... | reverse complement strand
TCTGGCGGATCGGCGAGCCTACCGAAGAGACCTATGCCGGTACGCTGATTCTCAGCGCCGAGGGCCTCTCGCTCGAGCAGGATGTGGGGATCTTGGCGCCATCCGACTGGAAGCTGGGGGAGCTCTACCGGACACGCGCCGCCCTTTCGTCAGGCATCCTACCCGGGCAGTACAAGGTCCGACTCGCGGTGAAGGGGGACGGCGACCATGCCGAGGGCTCGGTGGTTGACCTCGGAGCGCACCAGGTGGGCGGCAATGCACCGCCGGTGCTTGTTCGCTTGGGTCAACCTGACTCCGGTGTCGAACGTACGATGCGGATCGACCCACAGAATCCGCTGACCGCGAAGGTCTCCCTGGAGGAACAGCGTGATCTCGACCTCGTGATCGCCTGGACGGGGGAGTCGCAGTTAGCCGAGACCAGGGTGCAGGTGTGGTTGGACAACGACACCTGGTTATGGTCGCCCAAGCTGCTTCGTACCCTGGCACTTCCACGCGGCCAGCCTTCTGAAACGCTGGTCCGGGTGCCGAGCCGCTTGACGGTCGCGGGCGAGAACCGAGTGATTGTCAAGGTCGCCAGGGCAGGAGAGGCCTATCTCGGTTGGCGATGGTTGGCTGTCACCCTCGTGCCTAACCTCAAGCATCTGATACGGGACAGCTACCAGTCCTATACAGGTTGGGTGGAGGCAGACTTCGTTGATCTTAGGCTGGCGGGCCAGCCCCGGAACGGCGATGAGCTGACCGCTGTCGCCAGCTTCTATGAGTCGCAAGGTCTCTTCTCAACGGCCCTCAAGCTCCTTGAGGCGGCGATGTCTGTGAACCCTGTGGAGCCAAGCTCAGCGGAGAGGCTTCGACTGGCCCGCCTACAGCACAGCCTTGGTGCCACCGATCAAGCTGCACAGGCGTACCGCGATGTCCTGATGTCTATCTCCGGCGGTGAGTCGCTGTCCGACGATGACCGAGAAGCCTTGATCGAAGCACTTCACAACTTGGCCCTGCTTGCCGACGGGCCGGAGGAGCGCCGAAAGTACGAGTCCACCCTCCGGGCTCTCATTCCGAGCTACAGCCCACGGCTGCTGGGCGAGACCGTCTGGTACTTGGGCCATGATGTTGCTGCCACCGAACAGAACAAGCGCATTCGGCTATACCTCATCCCTGCTACTGCTCCGGCTCGCGACTATCGGGTTTGGATGCATGCTCGACCCGATGACGTCGAGGTGCTACCTGAGGATCGGAAGCAGTACGGCTTCCTGAACCTGGATCATCAGCCTGAGGAGCGCACCTCGACATGGGTAGCGGGGCGCCTGTACGTTGACGAGATGGGCCTGGATCTTGATGACGCCTGCTATGACTTGAGCTTCGGATTCTGGCACAGCCAGAGTGGGGAGAGGCTACTTCTGGATTCCGGCGCGCAGGGCGTTTCGATCGGACAAGTGTGTGGAGGACAGCCATCGATGGCTGAGGAGCCGGCCTCTCCGCGCGCTGCCGACCAGTTCATCTTGGCAAGGCTTCTCGGAGCCTTAGGGATGCATGATCGCGCTCAGGAGCACTATCGCGCGGTCGTTGACCTGCTAAGTAGAGGCCAACGGCTCAGCGAGCACGACCGGCCACGCCTGATCGACGCTCTCTGGCACCTCGAGGGCACAGCTGATGCCGGCTCCTCTGCTCGGCTGATGGAAGCCGTGCCGCACTACGCTCCGGTGACTCTCGGCGACACCCTCCGCTACCTCGGTTACGACGCTATAGTGGATGATGGCCAGGCCAGGCTCCAGCTGTACTGGGTGCCGCTGAGACCGGTAGAGGGCAACTACCGCATCTGGATGCACGCCGTTACCGATAGTCAGGACGTGTTGCCGAGAGATCGTCGAGAGAATGGCTTCATGAACCTTGACCACAACCCCGTTCAGCCGAGTTCCAGCTGGGTCACCGACGAGGTGTACGTGCACACCCACGAGTTCGGGATGAAGGAAGCCTGCTATACCATGAGCTTCGGTTTCTGGCGCCCCGAGGACGGGGCACGGCTTCTAACGCCTGACGGAGGGCACGGCGTGACATTGGGCGAGGTATGCCTCGACTAGGGGGTCAGGACGAGGCGGCAGCGTATCTCAGCCTGCCGCGTCACGTTCGCTGCATCTGTTCTCGGCCGCTGGCTGAGACCCAGCAGATGGGCAGGCAAGCCGCGCCCGCGGGTGCGCTCAGGCGTCAACTACTGCCCACATCGTTGGCGCACCCGCCGTGCCTGAGTATGCTCCTGGTTCACCGCGCACTGGCTTCCGGCTGGGCCCGGACTTGGCAGTCCTCCTTTCTCATGCGTGTCAGAGCTGGTTCCGGCGGCGACCCGACAATCGTTGGCGATGCTGTGCACCTTACGCTGTTCCCGCCTTGACTCCCCGCCCATCACCTGCTACAACCCTCCCACCGGCCCCGCCATCCAGCATCTGTGGACGGAGTTCGGCCATGCGTCACGCCGTCGGCACACTTCTGGTCGCCCTCGCCCTTACCGCCCTCCTTGTCCGGGCACCCCATGCGCAGGCACAGTCCGGTGTCGTCCTCTCCGAGGTCGCCTACCACCTGGGCGACGACTGGATCGAGCTCTACAACCGCGGCAGCGACCCCATCTCCCTCGCGGGCTGGACAATCACCGTCGGCTCCGCGTCTCTCGCACCGGTAGTGCTCGCAGGCGACATCGCTCCCGGGGGCTTTCGGGTCGTGCCGGTTCCGGCGCTGGAGGAACTGGGCGACTCGGTGCTCCTGCAGGACTCCGGCGGCTTGATCACCGGGGCTCTCTCCTATGGCACGAACACGGAGCACAGTTGTTCCGGCCTCGTCGCCGAGCCGGGCCACTCGCTCCAGCTCCGGGAGTTGGGCGCCGACCCGACCAGCTGCGACTACGTCTCGGCGCCCCCCTCGCCCGGCCAGGGCCCTCCCGCGCCGGCCCCAACTTCCACTGCCACCGGCACAGCCACCAGCACCGCCACTCCGACCATCACGCCCACTGCCACCGCCACCGTCCCGCTGGGGCAGTTGGCCCTCACTGAGGTCAACTACCGGGGAGATGCCGCCGGTGAGTGGATCGAACTGACTAACCTGGGACTGGCGGTGACCCTCGACGGCTGGCTTCTGGGCGACAACAACGCCTTCGCCTACGTGCAGACGACGCTGGCCGCCGGCGAGATCCTGGTCGTGGCGCCGGCGGGCGGCACCGTTGCGCCCGGATGTAATGGGCGGGTGTACCAGGTCGCTGCCTTCCGCCTCGGCAACGGGCTTGCCGATGAGGGTGATACCGTCTGGCTCGCCGATGCCAGTGGAACCGAACACGATCGCGTCGCCTACGGCAGCCCGGTCCAGCCCGGCAGCGTCCCACCGGCGCCCACCGGACAGTCGCTGGCGCGAGCAGTGGACGCCACCGGGAGCCTGGGGCCATGGGGGCCGGCCACGCCCGGACCGGGATGCCTAGGCCTCCTCCTCCCGGAGAGCACCCCCACGCTGCCCGCCATGGAGACGCCTACGCTGCCCGCCATTGAGACTCCTACGCTGCCTCCTGTGGCGACTCCGGACCCCAGCGTCACTGTCACGCCCGGCCCGCTACCGCAGTCTGTACGGCTGTCGTATCTGCCCATCGCGGCCTGCAACGCCGCCCCCTCCCTGGTGCCGGCGCTGCTGATCTCGGAGGTCCTCTACCGAGGCGACGAGTTCGTCGAGATCCGTAACACCACCGCGACGGACATCTCCCTCGACGGCTACAAGCTCGGGGATGCCGAGTACGCTGGGGACGGCGAGGGCATGTACGCTTTTCCCGCCGGCGCCTTCATTCCGGCGCAAGGCGTGATTGTGGTGGCCCGCTGTGCCGGCGACTTCGCCACTCACTTCGGCCGCTTGCCCGACTTCGAGTTCACGCCGGGCGGCTGTTCTGACTCGGGCGATGTACCTAACATGCACCGCTACACGGCCTGGGGACGCGGCACCTTCCTTCTGGCCGACGCCGGCGATGAGGTGCTCCTGCTCGGCCCGGACGACGAGATCGTGGACTCGGTCGCCTTCGGGTCGGGGCAGTACCGGCTGGTGGGCCTGGAGGGGGACGCGAGGGCCGCCTTCCCCCTCGCCCTACACCGCGTGGGTACTCTGGACCGCGACGACATGAGCCTCGATTTCGGCTCCGAGGGGCCCACGCCCGGCCTGGCTCTGGACCTGCCTGCATCGCCCCTTCCTGCCTCCGGGCCGCATTGGGCCGGTTTCCGCGCCTACTGGGGAGACCTGCACGCCCATACCTCCTACTCTGACGGGGTCGGTCCGGCCGAACTAGCCTTCGCTCGGGCCCGTCAAGCCGGACTGCACTTCTACGCCTTGACCGACCACGGCTACATGCTTAGGGAGGTCGAATGGACCGCCCTCCGCAGCACTGCCAACGACGCCACCATTCCCGGTGGCTTTCTGGCCCTGGCCGGGTTCGAGTGGACTCACTCATCGCAAGGGCACGTTGTCGTTTTGGGAACCAAGGAGTACACCACGCGGCACCTGCCCGAGACTTCTGACGCGGTCGGACTGCAGTCCTGGCTGACTGCCCGGCCGGATGCGATCGCCTCCATGGCTCATCCTGGACTGGGAGGTACCTTCCCCGGCGAGGAGCCGGCGCCGCCTGGAAGGGGGCCGCTGGCCCTGCAGGAGGTGCTGAACGGGTCCGGCAGCGACGCCCGAGTGTACCAGGCCGAGTTGCTGACCTCCTGGAGGAATGGCTGGCTGGTGGCGCCAGCGGCCGGATCCGACACCCACGACTGGCTCTGGGGTAGCGGGTCGGACGCGCGAACGGGAGTGTGGGCCACCGACCTCACGGAGCAGGCGTTGCTCGATGCCTTGTCCGCGGGCAGGGTCTTTGCCAGCCAGGACCCCGACCTCGCCGTGGGTTGGTCTTGCGGCGACGCTTGGATGGGCTCGCGGGCCGCTGTGTCGTCGGGAGAGTGCACTGCCTACTACTGGGACCGCCAGGGAGAGCATGCGCTGCTGGAAGTGGTAGACCTGGCGGGGGTAACCGCCTACTCCGGGGATGTGGCCTCCGGGGAGGAGTCGCCGTTCCCCGCCCTTCCCTCGGGCCCATTCTGGCTCCGTATAACCCAGCCGGACGGCGACCGCGCCTGGACGCCCCCGGTCTGGCCAGTCTCCTAGTCGTCCCGGCCACATGGTCTTTGTGCCCGCGTGCCCCGCGGGTTAGAATGTTGGCGTTCTGTGCCGGAGAACAGAGTCGTGTGGGGCTATGGCAGCGAGCACTGGGAGACCGCATATTCGCTGGGTTGTCGGTATCGCTCTGCTTTGCGGACTGGTTATTGCCGGTGGCTATCGTGAGATCATGTCCACGGTTCGCACCGAGTTGGGTGGTGTCGCACTAGATCGGGGGCTCGTCATGTTGCAGGAGCGTCCTTGGGAGCCCAACCCGCACCTGGATAAGGCCCTGCGCAACTACCAGGCGGCCGTCTCGTGGAACTCCGGTAATGCGCACGCCTGGCGCAAGCTGGGAGAGGTGTTTCTCACCCTGGGCCAGAATGAGCCCGCCCGCGAAGCCCTAACTCGAGCCGCCGACCTAGATCCCGATCGTGTGCTGTACCAGGTGCTGCTGGGTGATGCGTACGACGGTCTGGGCGCGTCGCAGGAGGCTCTGGCTGCCTGGCTGGCCGGACACGGAGGGACCATCCGCCGGGACGCGGTCCTGGTCAACGGCGCTAAGATCGCTTCGGCCCACATCGATGCCGGAGATCCACTCTCTGCGGTCCCGGTGCTCGTCGAGACCATTCTGAAGCTCGACCCTGAGAACCTGTTTGCTCTGGCCACCGTGGTGACGGCCTACGACGGCGCCGTCGAGGGCGACCATCCCTTGGCCGATCCCTACCGCGAGGCGGCCCGGTATCCTTCTCGGGCGGCGCTGCAGCCCGGTAACGATCCGCGCCTGCCGGAGTTCCAGGCGCGCGGTGCCGCTCAGCTGTACCGGTCCGGCTACTGGGACGAGGAGATGGTGGGTGGTGTCGCTCGCTATTGGGCCGCGGCTGGCAGCCCGGCGGCCGTTCACTTGGCGGAGGCCCTGTCTCAAGGAGAGCCGGAGCGGACAGAGTGGCTTGTCCTCCGGGCGGAGGCGCTGGTGCGCGCCGGTAGGGCGTCCGAGGCGGTGACTTTGCTAGAGAGCGTTGGGGCGGATGCGGCTCCACCCGTTCAGCGCTGGCAGGCAGTCGCACTCCTTGCGCTTGCGCGTGCCAGTGGTGAGCCGCCGGACTGGAGCAAGGCGGAAGCGGCCCTCGTCGCCTACGCCGAGTCCGCCCCCACCGACCTCTGGCCCCTCGCCGCCCTGGCACAGGTGCGCGAACAGCTCGGCGACGCTGACGGTGCCCGGACCGCCCTGCTAGCGCTGCAGGAACGCACGGACGGTGCGGACCTGGCAGCGGCCGCCGAGGCGATGGGTCTCTCCAAGGACGCCATTGCCCTGGGCGACAACCTTGTGCCGAACGGTGGCTTCGAGGAGTGGGAGAACGACCGACCGGCTGACTGGATCTGGTCGGACATGGCCACCGGAGATCCGTGGAACTTGGGCGTATACAGCGGTGGTTCGGAGCAGCTTCTGAGCTTGACGGGGAGCAGCGTCCGCCTGCAAGGGGTGTGGCAGCAGGCCGATCCGGAGAAGGACGCCGCCCGCGCCGGGTACTGGCTGTACGATTTCTCCCGGGGCGACCTGCGCCCGGTGGAGTTGCGCCCCGGCAGTCAGTACGTCCTCTCACTCGACTACCTGGTGGACGAATATGGCCGGCCGACGGCCACCGTGTGGCTGTCATACGGGGACCTGCCCTGCTGGAGGAACGACCGCCGGCTGGACGCTACGACCGGTGAGTGGCAGCACTTCACCTTGGTCTGCGAGCCGGCATCTGCCGGCGACGACCCGCTGCGGCCGCTCGTTCGCCTGTTTGGGACTGGCGTCGCCATGTACGACAACCTGCAGATCCGTGAGGTTCTTCTCACCGGCGTTGGGAAGGAGGGCTAGCGAATGGCCGGGGACACCCAACCTGCGGCCCTGAGCCTGGAGACGGTCGCCGCGCGGCGAGGGGGACTGCTCTCCCCGGCCGGGCGGCGAGCGCTCCTGCTCGGGCTCGATCTTGTGATCGTCCTGGCGGCAGTGGCGGGCGGTCTGGGCGTGTGGGCGATGCGCGCTGAAGTACCGTTCGACGCCCGGTTCCTGCGCACCCACTGGGAGTGGTTTCCCATTCTCACCTTGATCTGGTTGGTGGCGGCCGTGCTAAACGACCTCTACCGCCCTAACCTCATCGGCGGCACGCGCGACCTCCTGCGCCGCCTGCTCAAGGCGCAGTCGGTGCTCCTGTTCGTGTACCTGATAGTCTACTTCGTTTCCACGCCCCGTTCGCTGCCCCGCGGACTGGTGATCTACTATGCCGCCATCGCCACGCCGGTTCTGTTTGCGGCGCGGGCGGCGCTGTCGGTGGTCTTCGCCCGGCCTCGCTTCCGCCGTCGGGCGCTGGTAGTGGGCGCCGGTGGGGCCGGCCACGCCGCCGTGCAGGTGATCCATGATCACCTTGCCAACGATTGCGTGCTGGTAGGTCTTGTCGATGATGACCGTGATAAGCAGGGCCTCGCCATCCGCGGGACGCGGGTGCTGGGGGATGGCGCCGCGCTGCCCGACCTGGTGCGCATCAACGAGGTCGACCTGCTGGTGGTGGCTATCACCCGCGGTATCTCGCCGCACTTGTTCGCCAATGTACTCCTCTGCCAGCAAGCGGGCGTAGGGGTTGTCAGCTTACCGGCCCTCTACGAGAGCACGCTGGATCGTACGCCGGTCCACCACCTGCCCGAGCAGTGGTTCATGGAGTTCGAGCCGCCCGATGTCGTGACGCAGGTGGTGAAGCGAGCCATCGACCTGGGCTTCGCCGTGGTTGCCAGCGTCGGATTCCTGATGCTACTGCCCTTTCTGGCGGCGGCCATCTACCTGGAGAGTCCGGGCCCCATCTTCTACCGTCAGCAGCGGTTGGGGAGAAATGGCCGGATCTTCTGGGTCTACAAGCTGCGCTCGATGATTCCCAACGCCGAGAAGGCCGGGGCACAGTGGGCGCAGGAGAACGATCCCCGCATCACCAAGGTGGGACGTCTCCTCCGCAAGACTCGTCTCGACGAGTTGCCCCAGGTCTGGAATCTGGTGCGCGGCGAAATGAGCCTCATCGGCCCGCGGCCGGAACGACCAGAGTTCATCACCAAGCTTCAGGAACAGATCCCCTACTACCGCTCCCGGCTGAGCGTTCGGCCGGGCCTGACCGGTTGGGCGCAGGTGTGCTACCGCTACGGAAACACGGTTGAAGACGCTCGGATCAAGCTCGAGTACGACCTCTACTACATCAAGCACCAGTCGATCATGCTCGACGTGTCCATTCTCTTCCGCACGGTGGCTGTGGTCTTGAAGATGGGCGGCACATGATCGAACCGCGGTCAGCGAAGGTTCTGGTAACCGGTGGGGCCGGCTTCATCGGGTCCCATGTCGTCCAGGCGTTCCAGGCTGCCGGCCACGAGGTACACGCCCTGGACAACCTCAGCCGCGGCAAGGCGAGCAACCTGCCCGCCGGCGCAACGCTGCACCGCCTGGACCTCAGTGATTCGCGCCTCGAGCAGCTGCTGGGGGACGAGCGCTACGACGTGGTGAGCCACCATGCCGCCCAGATCGACGTGCGTCACTCGGTGGCCGACCCGGCCAGCGATGCCGAGGCCAACATATTGGGCAGCCTGCGGCTCCTGAGTGCCTGTGTGCGGTCGGGGGTGTCGCGGGTGGTCTATGCTTCTAGCGGTGGGGCCGTTTACGGTGAGCCCCGCTATCTGCCCACCGACGAGGAGCACCCAATCCAGCCTTTATCGCCCTATGGGGTGAGCAAGTACACTGTGGAGTTGTACCTGCAGCAGTTCCACGCCCTCCACGGCTTGCCGTACACCATCCTCAGGTACCCCAACGTCTACGGGCCACGCCAGGACGCTCTGGGCGAAGGCGGGGTGGTGGCCATATTCGCCCATCGCATGCTGGCGGGGGATCCGGTCACCATCTACGGTGACGGCGAGCAGGAGCGGGATTTCGTCTACGCGCCCGACTGCGCTCACGCCAACCTACTGGCTTCCGCACAAGTAGAGGGGAACACCTACAACCTGGGGACGGGCATTGGCACCAGCATCAACCGCCTCTTCCACACTATGGCCGACCTCACCGGATATCGCCTCGAGCCCCAGTACCAGGCGGCACGGCCCGGTGAGACACGGCGCATGGCGGTGCAGGCGGAGAGAGCACGCCTGGAGCTTGGCTGGATCCCGTCCGTGACACTGCAGGAGGGTCTGCGCCGCACCATCGAGGCGACCGCCGTGGGCGCGTGCGCTTGAGGGTTGACTGGTCTACCCTGCTGGAGCGCTGGGCCCTGCCGGTGCTCCTCGCCGTGTCGTTGGCGCACGGTTGCGCCTACGCTTTCATGGTTCCCCCATGGCAAGCGCCCGACGAGCCCGGCCACTTCGAGCATTCCCGCCTACTGGCGGACCGCTGGGTGCTGGCGGACGGCATAGAGCCCGATCCGGAACTGGAACTGGAGATCGTCGCATCCCTCTACGACAACCGCTACTGGGACTACGTCCCGCATCCCCGCCCGGACCAGATGCCCTCCACGCTTGCTGGCCTCAACACGTTCGCCGGGCAGAGCCGCACGCTGAACCGGCCGTCGCTTTCCTATCTGCCCTACGCCCTTCTGCTCTGGCCGGTCCGGCACCAGGACGTGGAGCTGCAGCTGTTGGTCCTGCGGCTGGCATCCGTCTTGCTGCTACCAGCGATGGTGTGGATGGGTTGGCGCGCGGCGCGACTCCTGCTACCGGACGACGTTGGCCCAGCTGTTGTCGCGGGATCATTCCTGGCGCTCCTCCCTCAGCAGGCCCACCTGACGGCGTCGGTCAGTGACGGGAACCTGACCGGGGTTCTTGCCGCGGGCTACTTCGTCGCACTGGCGGCGGCAGCGCGCTGGGGAGTCACGGTCCGGAGAGCGGTGGTCATGGGGCTGCTGGCTCTTCTCGCTCTCCTGAGCAAGAACACCGCCCTGTTCCTGGTACCGGTGACCCTGCTGGCGCTGGTGGCATTGGCCCGCCGCCATGGGAGCCGGCGTAACTGGTGGATCGGAGCGGGTTCAGCGGTGGCGCTGCTGGTGGTAGGACTGCGTTTCGCACCCCGCAGCGTGCATCTGGAGTCGCTGCTGGGCAGGTGGACGGTGGCCTTCTCGGCAGACGCCTATCAGCCCGAACGCCTGGAGAACTACCAGCTCTGGTCGTCCATGACGTTCGAGAGCTTCTGGGGGCGGTTCGGCTGGATGAACGTTCGGATGGCGGACGCCGCCTACGCCGTGTTGGGCGTGGCATCGGTGGCCCTGGTGATCGGCCTGGTCGCTCGGTTGCTCCTACCGGGGCCGGTGAGTAGGCTGAGACAGGGCAGTCGGAGCGGACTGCTGCTGTATGCCGCTGCGGTGCTGCTATCGCTTAGCTTCATCGTAGGCACCTGGGTGGTCTACTACTCCCCCGCCGGCAACTTCTCCCAGGGCCGGTACCTGTTCCCGGTGTTGGTACCATTGGCAGTGTTGGCCGGCTACGGCAGCGGAGCCTCGGTTACCGAGCGGAGAGGTCGCGCCGTCTTGGCTGTGGTAGTGCCGGCGATGGTAGCGCTGGCGGCGCACGCGCTCTTCGGAACCGTGGCGGGGACATTCGTGTGATGCATCCGAGGAAGAGTGGAGGAACGTATGTATAGTCCGATTACGGTTCTCGGTGCGCTTGGCAAGCGCCTTGTGGTACTGATGCGGTACGCCTTCATCGCCGCGTTGGTCTTGGCGCTCAGCGGCGCACCGGCGGCGGCGCAGGGATCGGTCTCGACCTACCTACCGTTGGTGGGCCGCAACCAGCCGGGTGTGGTGAATGACCCGCAATGGGTGTCGCCCTTCGGCATAGTGATGTATGGCTCGGTCAGCGACAGTGCCGGGCTGCAGCGGATGCAGGAAGCCGGCGCTCGCTGGGTGGTGACTGGCTTCCATTGGGCGAAGGTCGAACCGACCGAGGGAGCCCGCAACTGGGCCACCTACGACGCCCAGTTCCTGGCCGCCAAGCAGGCCGGGATGGACGTGGCCGTGCTGGTGATGAACGTACCGGTGTGGGCGCGGAATGGCTGCAACTCGGGCGGCTGTCCGGACATGAACGCAGAGGCGCTGGCCGACTTCCTGGCGGCCGCCGCCGAGCGCTACGACGGAGATGGCAAGGACGACGCGCCCGGGAACCCAGTCGTCAAGTACTGGACTCTGTTCGCCGAGCCGGACTACTGCGGCGTCCTGGTCGGCGAGACGTGCACCGTGCGGCCTGGGTACGGGGAGGAGTTCAAAGGGCTCTGGGGCTTCAACGGGGCCCAGTACGCATCGATGCTCGCGGCCGCCCGGACCGCCATCAAGGGGGCGGCACCCAACGCCCTGGTGATGAACGGCGGCGCCGCGTTCGACTGGTTCGTGCAGCCTTGGTACGGTCTCCCCACGGGTCCCTACGACCGCACCTTCCTTGCGGACGTAATCAAGAATGGCGGCGTGCTCGATATGCTGGCCGTTCACTACTACCCCATCACCATGGGCGACTGGGGACAGAAACTGGACGAGCTCTACCTAACGGGTGCAGAGCGCGGCGTGGAGCAGCAGATGCGCGCTTTGCCCGTGATCTCACCCGAGATGGGCTATTGGTCGTCGGGAAAGTACAGTGACGAGCCGCAGCAGGCCCGCCGTCTGGTCCAGATGTTCGTGCGCGGCCTCGCCAGCGGGATACAGCGCCTGGCCTGGTTCGCCGTCTTCGACGGCTCCCCCGAGCATCCCACCGAGGCCCATGGCCTCTTCCGGGCCTCGAGCCTCGGCCTGTCCTACGCCAACGCCAAGCCCGCCTACTGGGCCTACCGTACCATGACCACGGCCCTGCACGGTTTCCGCTATCACTCGGTCTACTACAGCGAGCCGGGCGCGCTCCTATCTCAGTGGGACCACGAAGCTTACGAGTTCCGCCGCGCGGCCGACGGCGCCCGCATGCTGGTCGCCTGGGCCAACAGCGGCGAACAGGTCAACCCGGACGGCACCAGCGACATGGTCATACCCGGCGGGCACGTCACCCTGGCCAGCCATCTCAGCCTGAACGCCGCCAACCCAAACGTATTGGCGCTCGTTGAGGTGCAGGACGGCGGCCCCGGCGACGCGGACGGCCAGGCCAACGGTCTGGTAAAGCTGAGGATTGGCACCGATCCGGTGTACATATTCCTCCCATGACGGATGACGCCGCACTGGTCCGCTTCCAACGGGTCTCCAAGCGCTACCTCTGGAGCCGGGAGCGTCCGCGCTCGTTCTTGGATGTCTTCACTGGGCTGGTGCGCCGCCGCGAGCCCAAGTCCGAGTTCTGGGCTTTGCGGGAGCTAGACCTATCGGTGGAGGCGGGCCAGGCGGTGGCCCTCATCGGCGCCAACGGCGCGGGCAAGAGCACCGCCCTCAAACTGGCGTCACGGGTTATCGAGCCGACTTCCGGCTCGGTGGAGGTATCGGGGAAGGTGTCCGCCCTGCTGGAATTGGCAGCGGGCTTCCATCCCGACCTGACCGGGCGGGAGAACGTCTTCCTCTCCGGCGCCCTCATGGGGCACTCGCGCAAGGACATGGAGCGGCGCTTCGACGACATCGTGGACTTCTCCGGTGTCAAGGACTTCATCGACAACCCGGTGCGACACTACTCCTCCGGTATGGCCATGCGCCTGGGCTTCTCCGTCGCGAGTTCGGTGGACCCCGATGTCCTTCTAATAGACGAGGTCCTCGCGGTCGGCGATCGAACCTTCAGCCAGCGGTGTGTCGATCGCATCTACGGTCTCAAGGAGAAGGGGACGGCCATCCTCTTCGTCTCGCATGATCTCGAGTCGGCTCGCGGCTTGTGTGAGCGGGCGGTGCTGCTGGAGAGGGGCGCCACCATCGAGGACGGACCCACCGACAAGGTCATTAACCGGTACCTCCGGCGCCTGGCCGAGGTCGAAGATCACGATGTCCGGCGCGAGCGCGAGGAGCGTTGGGGCAGCGGCGAGGCCACCATCGAGGATGTCTGGCTGGAGGACGAGGACGGCCGGCCGACGACAGGGCTCGACGTCGGCAAGGCGCTCACGCTGAGCGTACGCTACCGTCGCACCGGCACGGTGGATGGACTTGTGCTCGGCTTCGGTCTCCGAGATCAGACCGGCTACCTGCTCAGCGGCCCCAACACCAAGTTCGACGGCCAGTCGCTCGACGTGACCGCCCCGGGCGGCACGGTGCGCTATGTCGTTCCCGATCCGCCTCTCTTGCCTGGGCGCTACTTCGTCTCGGTCAGCCTATACGACCGTCGCTTGGTGCACGCCTACGACCACTGGGAGTACTGTCTCAGCTTCGACGTCTACCCCGGACCGGGGAGCCGCTGCTTCGGGGCGGTGGCGCTGGCGGGCACCTGGTCGCCCGAGTACCTGCCCCCAACCGCTGGCGCGGAGACGGCTTGATGCCGGATCGACCCCTGGTCAGTGTGGTGGTGCCCTACTACCGCGGTCTCGAGCATCTACCCATCCTCCTCGACTCAATCGCGGCGCAGGACCTGCCCCTGGAAGAGCTGGAGTTCATCCTCGTACTGAACAGCCAGGACGATGGGGCGCTGACGCTGCTGACCGAGAGCTACCCGTGGGTGCGCGTCGTAGACCCGGGCGAGAACCTGGGCTATGGCGGCGGATGCAACTTGGGCGCGCGCGAGGCCCGCGGTGAGTGGGTGGCGCTGCTCAACACGGACATGCGCGTCGACGGCCGCTGGCTGACGGAGTTGCTCGCCGCCTCCGAACGTCACCCGGACACGGTCTGCTTCGGGTCCGCCATCCTGAGCTGGAACGGCAAGCGCATCGACTTTGCCGGTAGCGGCATGAACTTCCTGGGTGTGGGATACCAGACCTACCACGGGGGACCGGCCTCCTGGCTGCCTCAGGAGGACCAGGAGGAGTTGTTCATCTGTGGCGGCGCTACTTTCATCCGCCGCGACGTCTACCTGGAGGTCGGCGGCTTCGATGAGGACTTCTGGGCCTACTACGAGGACGTCGACTTGGGCTGGCGCCTGTGGGTGCTGGGCCACCGGGTGCTCCTGGTGCCCTCCTCGATCGTTCACCACCGGCACCACGGATCGTTCAAACGGGTGGGACAGGAGCGCACACGCCTCCTCTACGAGCGGAACTCGTTGCTCTCCCTGATCAAGAACTACGAGCGGGCCACTCTGGAGCAGGTGCTGCCGGTGGCGCTGATGCTGGCAGCCAAGCGCGCTTTCCTGGCCACCGGGGTCGAACCTGAGCGCTTCCGGATCGGACGGACCCCGCCCAACGCCGTCGCGCCGGCGGCCGGCGTTTTCGGCCTACGCTATTACGTGGACGAGGCAGTGCGCACTCTCCGCAACGACGGCCTGGGTGAGCTGTGGAAGCGGGTTGTAGCGGAATTCGGTCGCCGCTTCAGCTTCGGCGGGGCGGCCCCCTATGGCGCACCGCGCCGGTCGGCCAACGTAGACGAGGCCGGCATTCTAGTTCCCGAGCTGGGCATGGCCCATCTCTTGGCCCTGGCCGACGTGGCCGACCTGTATCCGGCCGTCCTGGAGAAGCGGCGCTGGATTCAGGAGCGCCGCCGGCGCGACGATACCGAGGTCGCGCGCCTGTTTGGCCTGCCATACGCCCTGAACTTCTACGATAGCCGCTATCACCGCTGCCTCACCGCTATGGTTAGGGCTACCGGCATCGAGGAGTTGCTCGATCAGCCCCTGCCGGACGACGGTCGGAAATGAGCCGGATTCTCGTCGTCAGCCATGATGTCATCGGGGAGAGGATGGCCGGTCCCGCCATACGCGCGGTGGAGCTCTCCCGTGTTCTCGCGGAGGAGCACGACGTCACCCTGGCGGCGCCCAACCAGAGCGACCTGGACCTCGGGCTGACTACCGTCCGCTACGCGTACTCCGACCTTTCTCGCCTCGCCGACGGGACGGATGCCGTCTTGGTGGGGGGCCTGACCGTGGCCCTCTGCCCGCAACTGGCCCGGACGGGCGTGCCCCTGATTGTGGATATCTACGACCCGTTCACACTAGAGAATCTGCAGCTCTTCTCTCAGCGCGACATGCCGGTCCGCATCGATGATAGCGAGGGTCTGCTGCGGGCGATGCTGCTGCAGTTGCGCGCCGGCGACCTCTACCTATGTGCCAGCGAGAAGCAGCGTGACTTCTGGATCGGGATGCTGCACGCGGCGGGGCGCCTCAACCCCTACACGTACGACGACGACCGCTCGCTGCGCTCTCTGGTGGACGTGGTGCCCTTCGGGGTTCCGGAGGAGCCGCCCGCGCCGGTACAGCGAGCCCTGAAGGGAAGGCACCCGGGGATCGGTCCCGACGACTTCGTGGCCATCTGGGGTGGGGGCGTCTACGACTGGTTCGACCCGCTGACGGCCATTCGCGGTGTGGGCCTGGCGGCGGCTGAGGACCCGAGGATCAAGCTGTTCTTCATGGGGATTCGCAACCCCAACCCGGCCGTCCACCGCATGAGGATGGTGGACGAGTGCTTGGCCCTCGCCGATGCGCTCCAACTCACCGGGTCCGCCGTGTTCTTCAACGATTGGGTCCCCTATGCCCGGCGGGCTGAATACCTGCTGGACGCCGACGTGGGCATCAGCCTCCATCATGACCAGGTCGAGACCGCCTACTCCTTCCGCACGCGCATCCTGGACTACCTCTGGGCCGGGCTGCCCATTGTGGCCACCGCTGGCGACTCCTTCGCTCAAGCTATCGGGCAGCGCGGCATCGGGCGGGTGCTCCCTGCCGAGGACCCGCACGCCGTGGCCGGCGCCCTGCTGGAGCTGGCGCGGGGCGGTGAGCGGGCGGAGATGGGGCGGCAGGCGCGGACACTGGCGGCGGAGCTCACCTGGCGCCGGTGTGCAGCGCCGTTGCTGCAGTACTGCCGCCGCCCGCGGCCGGCTGCCGATCGAGCGGCTGGGTATCATTTCATGGAGAGCGTCTCGGCGGCCCCCGCTGCCGGCGGCTTGGGGCTCGCACGCAAGGCCCTGGACAGCCTGCGACATGGGGGACCGGCGCAGCTCATCGGCGATGCGCGCTCCTATTTGCAGTGGCGCCGAGGCGCCTGAACGGCCTCACCCCTCCCATACTGTCGTCCCACTCAAGTCTCATCGCTCCCCGGCCGAAACATATGCGGCCGCCTGCCCGACGTTAGGTCGGCCTAACATCGGGCAGGCGGCCACGGTTGAAGGAGTACTTCGACGATGCGAAACCGGCTCTTGTGCCTGGCCTTTGTCGTGCTGGCCCTGGCGACATTGCGTCCCGGCACCCACGCTTCCGCCCAGGGCGGCGTCCTCACTCTGCACGCCCCTGACGCCGCGCTGACCAACGGCGACGACTTTGCCACCACCGTCCTCGGTGATCCGTGGGACATGGAACAGCGGCGCGACATCGGCTGGGAGGAGAACCTCAGCCCGATCGAAGTGGCAGACGGCATCTGGTCCGCCCGCGTGAACGTCACCAACCCGGATGGCGGCAACACCGGCTACCTGTTCCCCTTGTTCCAGGGCTTCCCGACCGCATGGCCCGTGGGGAAGATCGGCGCCAACTACCCGGTGGACACCAGCCGCTACACCCAGCTGTCCTACCGCATGTACGTCAGCGAGCGCAGCTACGGCAACCACGCCGTCTACTGGACGCACAAGGTCGACTGGCCTACCGGCACCGACCGCTTCGCCGTCTCCGATACGGGCCCCAACGGCTGGAAGCTCTACAATTGGGACCTGACCACCGCCAACGGTGATCCGGGCGCCTTCGCCGGTTCCTGGCAGAGCGGCCCCGTCTACGGCCTGCGCATAGACCCCAATCCGGCCTCGGCGAACTACCGCCCCGAGGTGGTGGTGGACGTCAAGGTGGACTGGGTCCGGCTGACCGACCCTAGCACCTCGCCGCGCTACACCGTCACGTGGCAGGGGGCCTCCCAAGAAGACCTGGTCGGCGTCTACGTGGACACCGATCGCGACGGCTACGACGGCATGCTCGTCGCCTCCGTGCCCGCCTCGGCCGGCCGGTACGACCTGCTCACCTGCATCCTGCCCGGCGGCGACTACTACGTGTACCTCAAGGCCGGGGACGCACTGAGCAACTACGGCGGCCGCCTGCGCATCAATAACCCACCCATCCTCCGCTGGGACCTCTCTACCATCAGCCAGGACTATGCCGCCACCGAGAGGGGCGATGGCTGGGACATGTCCGGTCCTAGCGACCTGGCCAACCTGGGGGAGGAGTTCTTCGCCTCGCCGGATCTGTACGTCCTGCGCCAGTTCTACGACTGGAGCTTCAACAACGGGGTGTTCTCGGCCACGGCGGACGCAAACTACGCCTTCGATGTCGGAGAGTACACTCCGTTCAGGCAGTCCGACGTGCAGCTATGGCCCGCCATCGACCCAGCGCGCCCGGTGGACACGAGCAAGTACCGCTACATGGTGATCCGGCTGTGGGTAGATGAGCCCGGGGATCGCACCCTATCACAGCGGGTCTTCGACGGGTGGGTAGGTCGCATAGTGTGGTGGAACCACGGCGTGAACGAGGATGGGTTCGCCACCGACGAGTTCTTCTACTACGAGGGCTGGAACACCTACGTGATCGACCTGGAAGCGCGCGACTGGCCCGCCGGGTACGAGCCGGGCTGGCCGGCTCTCTCGTGGAAGAGCATCGGCTCGGTTAGCCACATGCGCTTCGACCCGCTCGAGGTCTCCAACGACACCCGCTTCCACGTCGACGAGATCCGACTGCTGGCCGACCCCGTGGCGGACGGGAGCCTCAGCCTGTACCTGGGGGTCGCCGACCCTGACGGCCAGAACGTGTCGCTGCGATACTTCTACGACACCGACAACAAGGGATTCGACGGCCGACCGTTGACCTCCCTGCGCCTGAGCGCCGCGTCTGAGGATGCCGATCTCGCGGCGGCGGCGGCCGGCCTCAGCCGGCGGGCCTACCTGCCGCTGGTGGCTCTACGCCCGCGTCCGGAACTGCGTCCCCTTGTGAGTGACTCCGGTTTGGCCGTCACCAAAGCGACCCTGAGCACCGCGGCGGTTCCGGCGGGCACCTACTACCTCTACGCGTGCGGCTCCGACGGCCTGGCTGAGACGTGCCACTACCTGCAGACGCCCATCACGGTCGCCCACCCTTAGGCCATTTTCCTGGCGTGACCCCGGCGAGAGGGGCTATACTTGCACCAAGTCACGCCCGGGGGACACTCAATGGACCGACGAGAGGGAGATCGGATCGAGCGCAGGCGAGAGGTTGACTTCCTTTTGGGAGCCATGCGGGAGTCCCTGACCGCGGGCGGAGAGTACCTGGCGCATCGGCGGTTCCCTACCGGTCCCATCTGCCACGTCCGTAACGTCAGCTACATGCACAAGGCGGTGTGGGGCATGTATGCCGGCGGCGTCGACCACGACATCCTGGCCGAGGTGCTGGACTGGGTGGGGCGCGAGGCGCTGCAACCCAACGGCGACTTCTTCTTCCCGGAGGAAGAGCCCCAGTACCGGGTCGATCAGCGGGTGTACCGCCCGCTCACCTTCCTCAAGGTGGCGGTGTGGATCAACCATCCCCTGGCCGGGGACCAGAAGGTTGTCAACCGCATCCACCAGTACCAGCATCGGTCCGGCGGCGCCTTCAACTACGTCGGCGAAGATCCACTGCAGGTACAGCCGCGGCCGACTCTGGGCACCCTCAACTCCTCGTTCTTCGGCCATCTGATGCTCGGCTTGGGGGATAGGGAGAGGGCGCTAGCGGTGGGGGGCTTCCTCCGCCGCTTCGTGGAACTGAACCGGGAGCACATGCGCGCCGGCTTCTTCTACAGCAACGTCACCCCGGAGGGCAGCCTGCTCACTGAGGCCAGGCCGGGTGAGCGCTACACTAGTCTGGTGGACGCGCGTCTCCCCAAGCAGGAGTTCTGGCAGACGGGCACCACCATGGCCTACCTGGCCGTGCTCTACGAGGCCGTCCGGGAGCAGTGGGGCGGAGAGGAGGAGGCGCTGCCGTACCTGGAGGCGGCGCTGGAGCTGCTTCCCTTCGACGCCTGCCAGACGCTTGAGGGCTATCTGTGGCCATCCAAGTGCAAGGTCGGTTGGGGCGCGGGCGAACTGCTCCGCGTCTTGGTGAAGTTCGGCCTCGGGACTGAGGAGCAGATCGAGGACGCGTACCAGGTGGCCCGCAAGGTGGGGGTGCACACTTTCATGGGGAACCAGCTGCCGGATGGCGGCTGGTCGGCTATGCACTATCCGGTGAGCGAGCTGGACCCGGAGTACAACCTGAGCTACGTGCCGGTTCGTGGGCGCGTCAATGTGCCCCAGCAGGCGGTGCCCGGTTACAGCAAGCTGTACCTGCCCCCGGAAGAACTCACCGGCGAGTTCCTGGGGGAGCTCGAGGCCGTCTACCGCGGCCTGGTCGCGTACCGCGAGTGGCTGAGCTAGGCAGAGGTGATCCTTCACGCCGTCGCACCTTCTGCGGCGGTGCGGTGTTTCTAGGTTAGACAACGTAGCGGGAGGAACAGCATCGAAGCGTCAGTGACACGGATTCTGGGGACAGCCGTGGGGGCCTTCATGTTGGGGGCGGTGCCTAGCGGCTACGTGGTGGGCCGGCTCTGGGGCAAGGACATTCGCCTATGGGGATCGGGGCGGATGGGCGGCACCAACGTGTTCCGCACCTGCGGACCGGTAGCCGCTGCCCTGACTGTCATCGCGGACGTGCTCAAGGCCGTGGCGGCAGTTTGGCTGGCCACCTGGCTGGTCGGTACCGGCTGGTCGCAGGTGTTGGCCGGATCGCTAGCTGTGCTGGGACACATCTACACCCCCTTCCTGAACTGGCGCGGCGGCCGCGGTGTTGCCACGGCCATCGCCGTTCTGGCGGTGTTCTGCCCGCTCTGCGCCGCAGCGGTGCTCGTGGCCGCGGGTGTGGTGATGGTTGCCTCTCGCTATGTTTCGCTCGCCTCGCTCACGGCTGCGACGCTGATGCCGGTCGCTCTCTTGCTCTACTATCTCACCTTTGGCGGCGACTACGTGCGCATCACTTACGGCGTCTTCGCCTGTTTGGCTATCTGGATCGCGCACCGCGACAACGTGCAGCGCCTGATCCAGGGAACGGAGCGGCGACTGGGAGAGAAGGCTACCCCGGCCGGATCGTCCTAGCGGCGTCGCGCCCGTCTGTCTGGCCCGTGGGGGCTGGTGTATAATCGCCGCCCAGGCGGAGCGATCGGCAGGCGGAGGGACATGGAAGCTGAGGGCGTCAAGGTCACGGTGGCGTTTCTTGCCGGTGTAGCTTCGTTTGCTTCCCCCTGTGTGCTGCCGCTGGTGCCTGCCTACCTGGGCATGCTGGCGGGGTTGGGCATGGAGGGCTGGGCGGCTCGCCGCGGCCAGGTCCTCTTGCATGCAGTCCTGTTTGTGCTCGGGTTCAGCCTCCTCTTCGTGATCTCCGGTGCTGCCGCAACCGCGCTGGGCCGCGCCCTGTCGCGCCAGTTGCCCTGGCTGCAGCGAGTCGGCGGGTTGGCCCTGGTGCTCTTGGGGCTTCATCTCATCGGTGTGGTTCGGATCCCCTTCCTCGCGCGCAATCGTAGCCTGAGCGGTTCCGCTAAGCCCGGTGCCGGCTACCTCGCTTCCTTCCTCACCGGCATGTTCCTTTTCGCCGGCTGGGTTCCCTGCGTGGGCCCGGTCCTCATGTCCATCTACATGCTGGCGGGCGGCAGCGACACCGTTGGGCAGGGGATAGGGCTACTCGGCGCCTACTCGCTCGGCCTCGGGCTGCCGTTCCTGGTGGTTGCCCTCTTCGCCGACTGGGTCATTCCGCGTCTGCGTCGCCTGGGGCGGGCCGCTCGCTGGGTGGAGATCTTGAGCGGGCTGCTCGTGATCGCCGTCGGCCTGGCGATTATGTTCGACGCCTTGTCCGTGCTGGCTCGTTACGGCAGCTTCCTGGGCATGACGTGAGTAGCGCGATGGGAGAGGGCCCACAATGGCCGAGGGAGTGAACCCAGAGACTCCGCGGAAGACTCGCCTCCTTTCTTCGCTGATCCTAGCGGCACTGGCAGTGGTGGTGCTCGTGGCCGCGATCACCGTGTTCCAGATGATGGGCCGGTCCCGATCGGGCGCCTCCGACGTCGGCCAGCCCGCGCCCGACCTCGCGCTTCCCACTGCCGGCGGTGAGGTGGTTCGGCTCAGTGAGCTGCGAGGCCGCTGGGTCCTGCTCAACTTCCGCACCACCACCTGCTCCTACTGCCGCGAGGAGACGCCGAGCCTGCAGGAGGCCAGTCAGACACTGGAGGAGGTGGTGGTCCTGTCGGTGTACGTGACGGAGTCCGCTGAGCGGGTGGCCGCCTACACCACCGCGCTGTCGGCGACGTACCCGAGCCTCGTGGACGCTGACGGCGCCGCTATGCGTGCCTATGCCGTGCGCGGCGTTCCCGTCTCCTACTTCATCGATCCCGATGGCAGGATCTCTGCGCGGCATCTTGGTCCTCTGACCGTCGAATCCATTCGCGGCTATGTCGGCGGTGGCTAGGGTGGAGGGCGAGCGTCCCGCGACCCCCGGAGCCCCGCCGCTGCCGGAGTGGGAGCGGCGCCTGGTGATCGGCGCTGATCGCGCCATCTACTGGATGACGCGGCACTGGGCTTTCGTCTTCAACGGGCTCTTCTTGACGATCGTCGGGCTGGCGGTGGCCTCGCCGCTGCTCCGCGCGGCCGGGATGGACGGGTTGGGGCAGCTCATCTTCCGGGCCTACCGGGTCACCTGCCATCAGCTCCCCGAGCGATCCTTCTACATTGATGGACACCAGGTCGCCTTCTGCCAGCGCGATGTCGGCGTGCAGTTGGGGCTATTCCTCGGCGGGGTGGCCTATGCTGCCTCCAGCGGGCGAGTCCGGCTGCGCAACCTGGCCGTGTATGCTCTGATCTTCGTGATGCCGGTGGCGCTGGACGGCCTCACCCAGCTTGTGGGGTTGCGATCGAGCGTGTGGCCGCTGCGGCTAGGCACAGGACTGCTCTTCGGCATCGGCACTACCCTCGTCGCCTACCCTCACTTCGACAAGGCAATGCAGGACACGCGCCGGGAACTGGAGGAACGCTTCGGTCCTGGGCTGGCGCATATGTCTAGGCGGAGTTAGTCTGCTCTCTGCTTTCCCCGGCCGGTGGCCCATCGCATACCGCTTACTCGGCTCCCTAACGACTCCTCTCTCAGACAGCGCTCCTTGACGTAGACGCAAGTATCTACCAGACTTCTACTTGTCGGCGCTCCGTCCGATCGGGACGCTCCCCAACGGGAGGCGCTAGGAAGTCGACCCGGTTCCAGGTGTGGCGGTAGACCCCGCCAAAGGAGAGAGCGATGAATGCGGGACGTACAACTCGGCGCAGATTCATGCTGCTCACGGCCGTGTCTGCTACAGCGGCCGCGGCGACGGCATGTGGCGGCGCGGCCCCGGCGGCGACGACTGCCCCGGAGGCAACTGCGGCTCCGGCGGCAACTACCGCCCCGGCGGCCACGGCTGCCCCCTCGGCGGCTGCCAAATACCAGGAGGCGCCCTCCCTGGCCGCGCTGGTGGCGGATGGTACGTTACCCCCGGTCGAGGAGCGAGTGTCCGCTGAACCGATGGTGGTAGAGTGCATTGAGGAAGTGGGCCAGTACAGCGATGATCTTCACCGCGTGCTCACTGGCCCGGCCGATATGTCTGGCTACACGGTCATGACATTCGATGGTTTCTCTCGCTTCGACTACAGCAGTGGCTCGCTCAAGATAGTCCCGAACATCGTGAAGGGATGGGACATCGAGGAGAACGGGGCCCTCTATAGGTTCCACTTGCGCAAAGGCATGAAGTGGTCAGACGGCGAGCCCTTCACGGCTGACGACGTTCTGTTCTGGTACGAGGATATCGCCCTCAATCCGGAGATGTCGCCGGTCTTCCCTGGTTGGCTTACGGTCGGGGGAGAGCCGGTGGTGATCGAGAAGGTGGATGACTACACGGTCACCTTCAAGTTCGCTCGTCCGTACGGCATCCTGCTGGAGGTGATGGGATTCCGAGGCGACGCGATCCTCGCCCCAAAGCACTACTTGCAGCAGTTCCATCCCGCTTACGCCGATGCCGACGAGTTGGCCGCCAAGGTCAAAGAGGCGCAGTTCGAGCACTGGTACCAGTTGTTCGCTAACCTCAACAGCGCCCCGACTAACCCGGATCTGCCGGTGCTCTATCCCTGGAAAGTGGAGACGCCGTTCCCGGGAGAGCGGATGGTTTCAGTGCGGAACCCGTACTACTGGAAGGTAGATACGGAAGGCAAGCAACTACCCTACTTCGACCGGCTGGTCAATGACCTGGCCGAGAATAACGAAGTTATCATGATGAAGGCCATCGCCGGCGAGGTCGATCTGCAGTACCGTCACATGGGCTTCGCCAACTTCTCCTTGCTTAAGGAGAACGAGGAGACAGGCGATTACCGGGTGCGCGAGTGGGTTGGGGGCCCCTTCCCTTGCATCTACGTGAACCAGAGCGCGGTCGACTTGGAGCAGCGGAAGGTGCTTGCGACCAGGGAGTTCCGGCACGCCTTGTCCTATGCCATCAACCGGGACGAGTGTAATGATCTCTTCTGGCACGGGCTCGCTATACCCGGGCATCCATGTGGCGGTAAGGGCGATCTCTTCTGGAAGGAAGGTTTCGGTACCACCGCCATCGAGTACGATGTTGAAAAAGCCAACCAGATGCTTGACGCCATCGGGCTCGACAAGCGGGACGGTGATGGGTACCGCCTGCGGCCGGATGGCCAGCGGCTTCAGTTGCTCATGGAAGCCTATCCAAGCGAGATGGGTGTGCCTGCAATCGATATCTTCGCCCAGGTAGCCATGTACTGGCAGGAAGTAGGCATCGATGCCCAAGCTCGCGAGATCGAGCGGTCGCTCTGGGGCCAGCGGGTCATGGCGAACGAGATGGACATGCCCGCCTACGACATCGACAAGATCCTGTGGATGCTCGATCCAGGCTGGTACGTGCCCTATGGGTTCTGCTACTGGGGTGGACTATTCGCGCAGTGGCAAGCGAGCGGCGGCACTGCGGGCGAAGAACCTCCAACGGAGATCAAGGAGATCATCGAGTGGTACGATATGCTCCGCGAGGAACCTGACCCCGAGAAGAGGCTTGAGTGGGGTCAGAAGATCCTCGAGCGGCACAACGAGATGATCTACGTGATCGGCGTCTGCAACATCGACTTGCAGCCCTGTATCGTCAAGAACGACATCGTCAACGTGCTGGAGAACGGCCTGGCCGTTCCCGCCATTCGCCACGAGAGTGTGACCTGGCCTTTCCAGGCGTGGCGTCGTAGCTAACCAATGTTCCGAGGGGCGGGCAGGGTGCCACCCTGCCCGCCCTTTGTTTGGAGCCACAGATGAGTGACGCTTCTCCACGTAAGGGGGTGACCTGGCGCCTCTCGGTGGCGCCCGAGGTGCTGACGGAGTATGCCGGCACTAAGCTGGGCGCCTACTACACCGACCCGGAGACCATGCTTAGTACGCAGCAGAGGGCGCGAGAGAGGTGCCTCGCCCTGTACGGTGTCGAGGTCACGCGACCCCACGTGGCCGTTCCGGCCTACATCGGGGCAGCGGCCTTGGGGGCGCACATCCACTACCCCGAGGACTCTTCGCCCATGCTCGAGAATCAGGGGCGAGTCATCAGCACCGCCGGGACGGCGCTCGCCCTGGCCACCCCCGATCCGGCCGCGGACCCGGCGTTTGACTGGATGCTGGAGGTGCGCGAGTACATCCTGCGAGAGGCTGGCATCCGGGTGGGGATCCCCGCCGGGCAGGAGGGGCCCGTGACGACGGCGGTTCTCCTCGGCGGCCAGGACTTCCTGCTGGATCTTCACGAGGAGCCCTGGGCGGCGCATCACCTGCTCGACGTCGTCACAGAGACGTACCTGGCATACGTACGCTACGCTCGCGATCTAAGCGGTGAGCGGGGCGGGGCAGTGGGTATCGCCGACGACTTCGCCGGGCTCATCTCGCCTGGAATGTGGCCGGAGTTCGTCATGCCCTATTGGCGACGCATCTTCGAACAACTTGGTCCTGGGAGGCGCGTGGTTCACTCAGAGCTTCTTCGCCCTATGCACCTGGGATTCCTCGCCGACCTCCGCGTCGATCACTTCGATCCGGGGGCGGATCGGTACCTCACCGGCCCTGTGATTCGGGCCCATACTGGCATAGCCTTCACGCGCTACTTCCTCCCCGTGGACGATCTCATGCTCAGCACGCCGGATGGAGTTCGCCGGCGTTATGAGGAAGAAGTGGCCGGCGGTGCCAGCCACATCGATGCCGACATCAGCGGGCGGGGCATCCCATACGACAACATCCGGGCCTTCATCGACGTGGCTCGGCAACACGAATGAGCTTAGGAGAGGACTACATGGTCATCGACTTCCACCTACACGTAGGCGACTTTCGCTTGATGGGCCGCGAGGACCGCGAGCCCATGACCTGGGAGAACCAGTTGGCGCGTCTCGACGACGAGGGGATAGACATGGCGGTTTTCCTTCCCGTCTACAATACCTCGCCCGAGGGGTGCCCCTTCCCGATGCTGTACGATGACCGCGCCTGCCTGCGCGACCAAGTGGTGGACGCCGGGCTGTACCCGGACCGCATCATCCCCTTCGGCAACATGGACCCGCGCTGGGGATCGAATACCCCGCGCACCGACTTTGCCCCCATCCTGGACTGGTTCCAGGCGCACGGGTGCCGTGGAGTGGGGGAGATCACGGCCAACGTGGCCTTCGATGACCCGCGTAACGTGAACATGTTCCGCCAGCTGGGCGAGCGGGGGATGCTCGTCACCATCGAGAGCTGTGTCTTCGGCGAGGGCCACTACGGCTACCAGGACGACCCCGGCTTGCCGCACCTGGAGCGGCTGCTGCAATTGGCGCCGGACACCACAGTCATCGGACATGGGCCCGGTTTCTGGGCCAACATGGCGGCCATCACCACGGTGGAGCAGATGAGCGGGTACCCCAAGGGGCCCATCCCGCGCGAGGGGGCCGTCTCGCGGCTGCTGCGCGACTACCCCAACATGTACGCTGACACGTCGGCCGGCAGCGGCTGGAACGCCCTTACCCGCGACCCCGACTTCGGCATCGCCTTCCTGAATGAGTTCCAGGAGAAGATCCTGTTCGGCACGGACGTGTGCTTCGCCGACGAGGCCGGACGGGCGCCGCAGTTGGGGTATCTGCAGCGGCTGCTGGCGCAGGGGAAGCTGAGCCGGACCGCGTATGACAAGATCGCGTCAGGCAACGGATTGCGGCTCCTGGGAATGGCCTAGGGGACGCAGATCCGGGAAGGCGCCAATAGGAGGTGGGTCTGCTCACGAGTGTCAAGCAGTACGCCAGTTGGGAGGCCATCCAGACCGAGATAGCAGAGCGCATGTCGTTGTTTCTGGCGATTCTGGCCTGGTACGGCTGGTATCGTATCTTGATCAGCCCCGAGTGGGACGGCCGGGTGGTGGTGGCGCTGCTGTTAGCCGCCGCCGCTTGTCTGGCGCCTCTCTGGTGGCCGCGTCTGAGTGGACCCCGGGCGATCTTGGTGCAGGTCTCAGCGGCGCTGGCCGGATCCTTGGCCTGCTACTGGGTGTTCGGCTACCAGATCGCCCTGATGTTCGTCGCCGTACCACTCCTGCAGGCGTCACTGACCTTGGCCGCCCCCTTGGCGGTCGGGCTGGCAGTAGCTGCGAGCGTGATCATCGGCCTCGGTGCCCCTAGCGGCAGCGGCCCCCTTTGGGCCTATCACGCCCTCTACTTCGCTGTGACAGCGATCGGGGTCCTCGTGTCTTGGCGACTTAGGGACGCACTCGAGGACTCCTGGCGTCATGTGGACATCACCGGGGACCTGGTCCTCGAGGTGCGTGCCCGGCAGGAGGAGATCAACCAACTCAACAAGGCGCTGCGCGTCTCCAACGGCCTCCTGAAGCGGAGCCTGGCGGAGTTGGCGCTGGCAACGCGCGAGGCGGAAGAAGCCCGCCACCTCAAGGAGCAGTTCGCCACTACCGTGAGCCACGAGTTGCGGACCCCGCTGAACATAATATTGGGGTTCGTGGACGTTATGCAGCAGTACCCCGAGATCTACGGCGACATCAACTGGACACCTCTGTTGCGTCGCGATCTGGGCGAGATTCAGCGCGGCGCCCGGTACCTGTCGTCCCTGGTGGACGACATCCTCGACTTGGCGCGGATACAGGCGCTGCGCATGCCTATCCATCGTGAGCCCACCGATATGGGGGTGCTGGTGGATGAGGTGGTGAGCCTTGCCGGACGGCTGCTGTTGCAGAAGGAGGAGGTGCGCCTGTGGGCTGAGGTGCCGGACGGCCTGCCCCAGATGTACGTAGACCAGACGCGCATCCGCCAGGTGCTGCTCAATCTCCTCGCCAACGCCTGTCGATTCACCTCCGCCGGCGAGATCAAGGTCGGAGTGCGGCTGGAGGCGACGAACCTCCTGGTGACAGTCTCGGACACCGGCTTAGGAATAGCGTCAGAGCAACTGGAGTCCATCTTCGAGGAGTTCCGGCAAGAGGACGATCGCGAGCTGGCGGAGCAGCAGGCGGCCGGTAAGGGACTGGGCCTAGCCATCGCCCGGCGGTTTGTGCAGATGCACGGTGGCGCTATCTGGGCGGACAGCGTGGTGGGCGAAGGCAGCGCGTTCCATTTCACCTTGCCACTGCAGGAGAAGCGAGTAATAAGCCTGGCGGCGCCCTCGGCGAGAGGGTTGCCGGCAGGGGAGTACGAGCCAGCAGTAGTACTAGTCGGGGACGGTCCGGGCCAGGTGTTCCTGGAGCGTCACCTAGAAGGATTCCGCGTACTGGCGGCGCCTGACCTGCTTTCGGCGCGCGGGCTAGCAAGGGAGGAGAATCCGCGGGCGATCATCATCAACACGCCGCCGCCCGATGAGGGAGCCACGGTAGCGGCTATGCCGCCCATCTTGGCCGAACCTGTGCCCGTGGTACAGTGTTCTCTTCCCGCCCTAACGCTGGAGCGTCAGCTGTTTGACGACTGGCTAGTCAAGCCCATCACGTCCGAGCGATTGCTCGCTTCGCTATCCCTCTTCCCGGACGCCCGGCGGGTGTTTCTGGTGGATGACGACCGGGCTTTCGTGCGGCTGGTGCGGCGCATATTGGAGGCGCAGGGCGATCGCTATAGCACCGCCTGGGCGCACCGGGGCGATGAGGCGCTGGAGGCGCTCAAGCGGGACGGCGCCGACGTGGTCCTCCTGGATATCGCCCTGCCCGGTCTGGATGGCCGCGGGGTGGCCCGCGCCCTGCGTGAGGCGCGCCCCAACCGCCCACCGGCCATCGTCGCGGTGACGGCGGTTCAGCCGGGCCTGGAGGGACCCTCGGGCAGCCCGCACTCCTTTGCGGTGACCTCGAGCGCCGGTTTTCGTGAGGAGGACACCCTGGCCCTCCTGCGGGCCTGTCTGGCTCAGCTCAGGCCGGTGAGTTTCGGCGGACAGCCCGACCAAGGGCCTGCAGAAGAGCCGACCTCGACACCGGCTTCGTGAGGTAGTCGGTTGCGCCCAGGGCTCGGCCCAGGGCCGGGTCGTCGACTACGGAGCAGATGATCACCGGCAGGTCGCGCGTACGTTCGTCAGTCCGGAGCGCCTGCAGAACCCGCCAGCCGTCGGTCTCGGGCATCATGATGTCCAACAGAACCGCCTCGACGCCTTGGGCCACGGCCACCTCGCTCGTCAGTCTCGGATCGGTTGCCAACACCGGCAGCCAGTCGCTGTTCGCCAGGCACCGCTGGTAGAGGGCGAAGGCAGCCGGGTTGTCCTCGACGACCAGCACTCGCTGGTCTGCACAGCGCGGGAAGACCAGGCACAGCCGACTCCGGTGGCCGTCTCCCACGGTGTGGTAGCGCACCCCCTGCGTCTCCGCGACGCTGAGGGCCGCCTGCAAGAGACCGGGGCTCGGCTGCGCCCCCATTTCCTCGGCTGGCAGACAGAGTTGGATCTCGCCCTCCTGGACCGATAGGTCGGCCTCTATGTGGGAAGCGCCGCTCTGTACGAGCGCGCTCATGAGCTGAGTGATGATCTCGCCGAGTACACCCGGGCTGGCGCTGGTGATGCACGGTTCGGCCGGCTGACGGAGGCTGGTGCGGACTCTTCGGGCCATCGCAAGTGGTGCGACGGTGGATAGTGCATCCGCCACAACATGGGCGAGATCGACGCGCTCAGTTGAGCCGCTCAGGGCGCTCATCTCGTCCGCCAGCGCGCCGGCGGGCGGTGGCTGCTCCGACGGGCTAGGTGAGCGGGCGAGTGCCTCGCAGAGCCGCTCCTCGCCCCAGCGGAGGTCGCGGTAGACCTGTCGGGGGCTGAGGCCCAACTCCTCCGCGATCTCGTCGATGGCTAGGCCTTCGACGTAGCGCAACGTCAGGCATTGCTGGGCCCGGTACTCGGACGCCGAGGGGGCGACCCGCCCCCCAGGCCGGAGTGCCTCGACGGCGTCCAGCAGTAGGCGCCGGAGGGTGATGCCGGGTTCCTGGGCATGACGAACGAGGCGGTCGGCGAGAGCACACCGGGAAAGGTCGGCCGGCCGGTACAGGCAGAGAAGTGCCCGACGCATGTCCTCTAGGGGGATTGCGGGTTGGGTGGAGTCGTTCACGGTTGGACCCTGTGCAGTGCGGCGGATGGGCATATTGTCAGGTTCTGTCACGGGGTTGTCAAGCGGGGGTGTCTGAGGGTGGGTAGACTCTGTGATGTGAGCGAGCGACGTTCACAGCTCTGTTGGTGTGCTGTCGGACGGTCATGAGAGGGATGGACGACCTCGCTATCTGCTACGGGAGGACAGAATGGCAAAGCGGATGGACAGACGGTACTTCCTGCGGTTGGCAGCTGTTGCCGGGGGTGCCAGCGCCTTGGCAGCCTGTGCCCCCGCCACCCAGCCGGCCGCCGGTACGGGGGTGCAGGAGACAGTAGTAACGGCACCGGAGGGAGCCGAGAAGGCGCCGGTTACCCTAATGCACTGGCAGCACCATGCCGCCAGCTATGTGCAGGCAGTGGAGTCGTTCAAGGCCCGCTTCGAGGATGAGAACGAGCATGTGACCATCGACTTCCAGTCGATCCCGTGGGCAGAGTACTGGGGCAAGTTGGCCTCGGGCATTGCCGCCGGCAAGGGCTCGGCGCCCGATGTCTTCATGATCCCCATGGGGCTGATTGACGAGTACGTCTCGGGTGGAAGCCTGATCTCAGTCGATGAGAACATCGTAACTACCTCGCAGATCGAGCAGGACTACTGGGACTGGACCGTCACCCGCGGAAAGAAGGACGGTCTGTACTATGGTCTGCCCCTCAACGTCCAGACCCTGCTGATCTTCCGCAACAACGCCCTGTTTGAGGAAGCCGGCCTCGATCCGGCCGAGCCTTTCCTTGATCACGCCGACTTCTATGACAAGGCGATTCAGCTCACCAAGAAGTCAGGTGGTGAGACGGATCAGATCGGTGTCAACACCGACTACTACTCCGCCTGGTTGACCACCCTGTTCCAGCAGTTCCTGCAGCGAGAGCAGAACGGAATGGAGTGGATTGACCCCGCCACCAACCAAGTTGTCTGGCAAGACTATCCTGAGATCATGCAGGTGTTCGAGTGGTTCTGCCAGCTCTCTGCTGAGGCTGATGACAGCGCCTTCATGACCGGCCAGAACCGGTTCACTTTGGGCAGGGCGGGCATGGAGATCGGCCACCCGGTGAATCGGGGCACGCTCCGAGTTACCGCGCCCGATCTGCAGTACACCATCACGCCGTTCCCGTCTCGGTCGGCTGGTCAGGACCCGTATACAGCCGGCTCGCACTGGATGTGGGTGGTAGGCAACTGGGCGCCCGACTACAACGTGGCCTGGGAGTGGGTGTACTACTGCACCAACAAGCCGGCGCAGGTAACCTGGGTCGACGTGGCCGGCGACCTGCCCAGCCACAAGGGTCTGAACGACGAGCCGCGCTTCCGGCAGAACGACAACGACAACGTCGTCATGGACTCAATCAAGTATGCTACTCCTTGGGAGTGGGTCGGCTGGGCCGAGTGGGTGAAGGAGTTCGGTGACGCTCGCGACCGTGTGGTTATCGGTGGCGAGACGACTCAGCAGTCTTTCGAGACCCTCATCATCAACATCAATGAGGTGATCAAGACCCACACGCTGGCCAGCTAGTCCGCAGAGGTAGTAGGGCCCCGGCCGCCGGGGCCCTACTACGCCAGCCGACGACCGCACTCTCTGAGCGTGCTTTGTATGCAGTAGGCAGGCTCGTCCCCAAGGCGGCCTACATCGCGCAGGCCTTTGCTCCAGGCGCCTCAACGCATGCCGGTTCGTGCCTACTCGTCTCAGACCCCTACAGCTAAGGGAGATTGACTCCATGTCTTCGCAGGCCACCGGATCGGAGGTTCGCAAGCAGCGCTGGAGCCGTCAGCGCCGAAGGGAGACGGCCTGGGCCTATGCGTTCCTGACGCCCGCCTTCTTCTTCCTTGTGGTGCTTCTTCTCTTTCCCATCATCTTCGCGTTCTGGATCAGCCTGCACGACTGGAGCCTCATACCGCGGCCGACTCCGTTCATTGGGCTGGAGAACTACAGCACTGCTCTGAGCGACGCTCTGACGATCAAGAGCATCAAGAACACCTTCATCTATACCATCGGCGCCGTGCCCATCAGCTTGGCCCTGTCCCTTCTCTTGGCTATCGTGATGAACCAGGACGGACTGCCACTGCGCACGCTCTTCCGCACCACCTACTTCATCCCCGTGATCACATCCTGGGTGGCCGTCTCGTTCGTCTGGATTTGGATGCTAGAGCCAAGGTATGGGCTGGTGAACGCCTTCCTGAGGCTAATAGGCATCACCGGCATCCGCTGGCTAGCTTCACCTCAGTGGGCTCTGCCGGCCATCATGCTGGTGTCCATCTGGAAGGGCCTGGGCTACAACATGGTGTTGTTCCTGGCGGGGCTGCAGACGATACCGCGGGAGCTGATGGAGGCAGCCCGGATCGATGGGGCCAATCGCTGGCAGTCCTTCCTCAACATCACCTTTCCCCTCCTGAACCCGACCATCGTGTTCCTCACGGTGACTGCGGTCATCGGGTCGTTGCAGGTGTTCACGCCAGCAGTGATCATGACCACGGTGCAGGGAGAGGCCGGCGGGCCGATCAACTCGACGCGAGTCATGGTGTACCACATCTACTCCATGGCCTTTCGCTCCAACCGACTGGGATATGGTGCCGCCCTAGCGTTTATTCTGTTCGTGATCATCCTGGTAATCACGATCATCCAGTTGCGCCTTACTCAACGCGAGTTTGAGTATGCCTAACACTGCTGCTCTCGTTCTGTCGACACATACGCCTATGAGGAATAAGCGCTATGCCTACTAAGAAGGCGGTGACTTCCGCAGCACACAAGCGGAGAGGCTTGACCACCGGGCTCAACCTGGGAGAGAAGCTAGGTGTGGGCTTGGGCCTGATAGTCCTGATCTTCGGCGCGGTATGGATGCTTCTGCCTCTGGTGTGGATGATCTCGGCATCACTCATGCCGCTCTCCGAGGTGATCAAGGTGCCGCCGGTCTGGTTCGCGCCGGACAAGTACTCCCTGGCCAACTACATGGAGGTCTGGTCGCGAGTCGGATTCTCCCGCTACTTCTTCAACAGCGCCTTCGTGGCCGTGACGATCACAATCCTGCAGCTCCTCACCAGCGCCATGGCCGGGTTCGCCTTTGCCCGCTATGACTTCCCCGGCCGGAACGTCATCTTCCTCATCATCTTGGCCACGATGATGATCCCCTTCCAGGTGATCATGATCCCTCTCTTCATCATGATGGCCCGGCTGAAGCTGGTTAACACCATCTGGGGGCTTATCGTCCCCTCGATGGTCACTGCCTTCGGCGTGTTCTTGATGCGTCAGTTCATGATGGGGGTCCCGAGGCCGCTGCTAGAGGCGGCGAGAATAGACGGCGCCTCTGAGCCCTACATCTTCGCTCGCATAATGCTCCCGCTCTGCAAACCGGCGCTGGCGGCGCTTGGCATCTTCGCCTTTCTGGGTAGCTGGGATAACTTCCTCTGGCCTCTGATCATCATCAATAGCCAGAAGCTCTGGACCCTGCCGATAGCTATGTCACGCTTCACGGAGCAGTACATCGCCCAGACACACCTGCAGATGGCGGGGGCTTCGATCATGTTTGTGCCTATCCTCGTGGTGTTCCTGGCGATGCAGCGGAACTTCATCGAGGGCATAGCTCTGACGGGTCTCAAGGGTTAGGTCAGGAGGGATGCGCGGTGACCCGCACCAGCGCACAGGGAGAGCGAATTTGGCCGAGAGGATGACGAAACGCGAGCGACTGATGGCTGCTTACCTTTGCCAACCGGTGGATCGCGTCCCTATCAGGGTGTGGGGCGCCGAACCGGGGCTTAAGGTCTGGCACCCCTCGTTCCAGCCAATACTGGACGCTGCCCTCGAGCACACCGACATCGTCACCGGCTGGGGGACGTGGTCCAACGTGTTCCATTCTGCGTCCAGCGAGATCGACGTCGTTGTTGCCGATCGTGCCGGTTCTCACTCGGGGTTTGTGGACCGGGTGACCACCTACCGGGTGCCGGGCGGCGAACTGACACAGGTTGAGGCGGTCAGCACCGAGCACAAGCCCGGCCGGGTGATGAAGTTCTTCATCGAGAACGAGGCGGACGCCGAGCTATGGCTCTCCACGCCCTACGTCGCAGCGCGACCGGACGTCACTCCGTTCTTCGACAAGACTAAGGAGCTGGGCGAGGGCGGTCTAGTCATGGCCTGGATGGGATCGCCCGTCTATGCCGTGTACGAGATGATCGGTAGCGAGTTGCTCGCTCTTTGGAGCGTCGACAGGCGGGACCTGCTGCGGGAACTGGTGCAGACGATGAAAGTGCGGCTTCTACATGAGGTGGTCCACCAGTTGGAGAATGGCGTCGGCCCGGCCTACGGCTACGTGGGACCGGAGCTCTGCATCCCGCCCCTCATGAGCCCCCGCGACTTCGAGGAGTTCGTGGTCGGCCCTGAAGGCGAGATTATCCAGCACATCCGCGATGCCGGCGGCTTCGTCTGGCTACACTGTCATGGGGACATGGGACCGGTGATAGACGGCTTCCAGAGGATGGGAGTGGCAGCCCTCAACCCAATCGAGCCACCGCCCATGGGTAGTCTGACCATGAGAGAGGTCCGTGAGCGCGTCGGCAACGCCATGTGCCTGGAAGGGAACATCGAGGCCGACGAGCTCTTCCGGGCGCCGCCAGGTCGAATGCGACAGCTGGTGCGCACTGCGATCGAGGAGGCTCGCGGCGGAGGGTTTGTGCTGTGCCCTACCAGTGGGTTCATGGAGTGGTCTACCGCCAGCCCCACTCAGATCGCCAACTATCTGGAGTTCATTCAGGCCGGGCTGGAGTACGGTCGCGACTTCGCCTAGACGACAGTCAGACACTTCTCAGAGGGGCCGCTCAATCGGGCGGCCCCTTGCCGTTTGGCATGCCGCCGCCGCAGCGCGAACGAGGAACGTAGGCAATTCATATGGTAGACCTCCCCCGTATGCGCTTGTAATCGCGCCGATGCCTCGGTAGAATTGTGCTGTGCCAGAGGTAGTGGAGTGCTACCTGCGGTGCATACGCGAGCGAGCACAGCTGCTTTGCGGCTCGGAGCGAACTCGCATTTCGGTGTTCACTGCGAACGCCCGACCGGGAACCTGTAGGTGATCGGGTCTGGGCCGAGCAGATGGAGGCCGAAGCGCACCAGCATCACTCGGCCGGTGGGAGGTCAGCCCGTCGGCCCTAGCCGCTTGGCGGCGGGTGAGGCGGTGCGAGGCTGTCGATGGCCGCGCCAGCGGCAATCGACCACGGGAGGGGAGGGTGACTACATTGGCTTCGGCGACGAAGAGCGTCGGCCGCAATGCGGTCGTTGCGCCTTGTCGCGCGCCGGGCGCAGCCTTCCCCCAGCCCGTTTCACCCCTCTTGATTCCTCTCACCGCTCCCGTACTCGGAACATCGAGGCCGACGGAGCGGACGGCGCCAAATACCAGTGAAAGGAGGCGTCCATGTGAACGCGCGGAAGCTTCCACTGCCGGGGTGGACGCAGGTACGCTACCTGCTCCCACCGGAGGGGGAGTCCGCGCTGGGCACACGGACCACCGGGCCACCGCAGCCACGCAAGGTGCGGAGGTACCGGGCCGGAGCCTGGGCGCGAGCTCGCCCCCCGTGATAAGCGTGGCACCATTCTCTACATCGCGGCTTCCTACTTACTTAGCAGTCAAGGAGAATGCACGATGAGGAAATGGGTGCTACGGTCGTTGGGTCTCACGCTGGTGATTGCGTTGTTCCTCTTCGGGGCAACGTCGGTCATGGCAGCGGGTTCGGAAGGCCCTACGCCGATGGGAGCCGCCGATATCGAGATCGACGTACAGGAAACCGGGGGCTGGGTCCTGAAGCTTGGGTCCGCAGACCTCGGGCTGTCGTCTGAGAACGTATCGTCCCTGGCCAACCGCTTCGCGCTGGCTCTGCCGCCTCTGGCGATAGACCCGGCTATGGTGGGGCTGGCCTCGAACAGCGGCATACAGCACTTGGCTCTCGTCAAGGAAGGCAACGAGTCCACAGTCTTCATCAACGGCATCCCGGCCACCGAGCTCGCACTTTCTGACTCGGCTGTGTCCAAGGTTGCGGCGGAATTCGTTCCGGAGTTGGAAGGACTGATCTCGTGGGCCAATGGCGCGAACCTGGCTGTAGTGCTGAACTTCCCCGAGAACGGTGAGGGGGAGAGATACGTTCTGGACCTGGGGCAGGAAGTGGTAGCCGCCGCGACGGCGGACACCCGAGCCAATCAGATTGGCCTCGGCGCCACCATTACCCCGGACGGAAAGATCGTATCCATCGGTGGCATCGCGCCGGCTGACCTTGGGCTCGACCTGGGCACGATCGACATGTCCTGGATGCAGAGCTTCGGAATCGACCGGCTGGGTCTCAACCAGCTTGATCTCGCCGTAGACGCCAATGGCCTCACGGTGTCCTCCAACGGTGATGAGTGGGTCTCGATGGCGTGGGACGCCGACTACGTGGCCCAGAACGCCGGTGCCTTGGGCAAGATGGGTGGGTTCGCCATCGATCAGTCGATGGTTGACCTGGCCGTGAACTGGCTCAAGGACACCGAAATCCATGTGGGTGCTTACCTGGATGAAGACTCTGCCGAAGGCGCGCCGGTGGTCAGTGTCGGCCGCCCCATCAGCGTCAACATTCAGGACAAGGCTCTCGTAGTGGAGGGCTTCAACACCGGCTTCGCGCTTGATGACCTCACTCTCGGGTATGTCGAGCAGTTCGGCTCGGCTGCCATGCTCTGGGACGGAGCCTCTCATCAGGTTCGTCTGGCGGTTGGCGATAACGCGCTACCCGCTATCGAACTTGAAGAGGGCTTCATCACCTCTGTCGCCGGGACTTTCGTGGGGGACATCCTGCCTTGGGGCGTTATCGAGCAAGTTCTGGGCGAAGCCCAGCTTACTGCACAGTTGACCTACGAAGATAGCGCGCCGGCTAAGCTTGCTGCAATCGATGTTCCTATCGAGTACAGAAGCGCTGCCGCTCCGCTGCTAGCTGACGTCACCCTCGGCCGCACCGATGGCAAGGTCGCCATAGCTGGCGAAGCTCTGCCGTTGGCGCAGCTTGGGTTCGACGTTTCCGGTATCGTTCAGTCGCTCACCGCCACGCTCGGTCCCGTTGAAGGCCTGTCAGTCGACTTCGGCCCCACCGGTCTCGCGCTCGGTGTTGACGACAAAGCAGTTCGCATAGTCTGGGACGAGGCAACTCGTGCCAACTTGCTTGGACTGGCCCTGGACTTCGTCGGTGAGCAGTACGGTGTTACTGCACTCAGCTCCCCCGGCCTTGTACGCTGGGCTGCTGAGACCGCCCTAGTCTCGATCAACCAGTTCGATCTGGGACTCCGCATAGGCTTCACGGACGAACCTATTCCAGCTGGCTCCATTGAGCAGCTGGTGGGCTTCATCTTCTAGCCTAGGCGCCCAAAGCAATCCAAAGGCCTCCGCGGTGGCCACCGCGGAGGCCTTTCCTTGTGTGTAGGCTACCTTGCCCCGTGCTAGCTCGGGCCCGGCCACTCCTTGGACAGGTGCAGCGACCCGGCCGGGCCGCTGAGCGTCACATCCCCTGGGCGCCAGCGCCGGTTGCGGCAGTCCGCATCCGAATAGGCGAACACGTAGTCGTCCGGCTGCCAAGGGTGCATCACGGCGGCGTAGGCGATGGTGATGGCGTCGGAGCCGGGCGTGGCGGAAGCGTAGTAGGCCTCCAGCACCTCATCCCAGGTTTCGCCGTATTGATCGCTCTCCAGGCGGGCCAGCATGGTGTCGGCCACTGCCTCCATTCCGGTGGGGCCGATTGAGGCTGCCTCTCCTTGCAGTACCGCCGCCACCGCTAATACCAGGACCATTCCGGTCATACCTGCTCCACTCCTCGATGTGCCATACACCTCGCCGGGCTCCAGCGCTCGGCTCGAGTCGGTTTCGGTGCGGCCGTGCGGCAACGAGGCCACACAGCGTTGGCGTCCTGGCGTCTCGCGGAAGGCAATGGTAAGTGGGGGTTGGGCGGTGGCCGGGGCGCAAACGGAGGCACACTAGCACTAACGGAGACTGATCCGCAAAGGAGCAAGGCGCTCTGTAACCGGAGAGTGCCTGCAGAGTCCCGGTCTTGACGGCTGGCAGTTCCGGCGTCTCCGTCGGCGCTACTAGGCGGGTAGGAAGAAGAAGGCCATGGCGGTGATGACGTAGACGGCCAGCAACTGGCCTCCTTCGACCCAGTTACTCTCGCCGTCAAGGGCTATGAGCGCGGTGATCAGGGTGGCTCCTACCAGCGCGACGATCTCGAAGGTGTTGAACACCAGGTCGAGCTGGGTCGGCCCAAAGAAGAGGCTGCCGAAGACAAGTAGGGGCGCCACCAGCAGGGCGATCTGCATGGAGGAGCTCAGGCTCACGCTCATAGAGAGCTCCATGCGGTTGTTGGCGGCGGCAGTGATAGCCACGAAGTGTTCGGCGGCGTTACCCACGATGGGGATGAGGATGATGCCGATGAAGAACTCCGAGAGGCCCAGGATGGCGACGGTTTCCTCCACCGCTCCGACCAGTACCTCGCTGAGCCAGGCGAGGGCGACCGTGCTCACCACCAGGACGATCAGGGCGGTGCGCACCGGCCAGTGGGGCCCATCGTGAGCGTCGGGCAGCGGGGCGGCGGTGTGGTTGGCGGAGTCGCGGAGGGTGTGCAGGACGAAGAGGCCGTATGTGATCAACATGATCAGAGCCACGCTGTCGCTCAGCAGCTCAACCGCGTGATGGTCCGGCTCGATGGCCTGGGCGAAGAGGGTGGGTAGCGTCAGGGCGATGACGGCTAGAGCCATCTGCGAGGCGGCGAGCCCGGCGTGCGAGCGGTCGAACTGCTGAACGCCGTGCCGGAGGCCGCCGACGAGCAGAGATCCGCCCATGATGAGCAGCAGATTGGCGAGGATGGAGCCGGTGATGGAGGCCTTGACGAGGTCAAGCAAGCCGGCGCGGACAGCCATGATGGCGATGATGAGTTCGGCGGCATTGCCCATGGTGGCATTGAGCAGGCCCCCGATTCGCGGCCCTGTGTGCGAGGCGAGGGCCTCGGTCGCGTCGCCCAGTAGCTTGGCCAGAGGGACGATGCCCAGCCCGGCAAGGGCGAACACCAGGCCCCCGCTCCAATGGGCTGCCTCGGCTACGATGACCAGTGGCATGGCCAGCAGCAGTAGGTTGAGCGGGTTGCGGAGCAGCAGTCGGACGATGGACATGCTGGGCCTCCAAACGGCGAGTGGAGAGGGCCGTTCCTGACGGCAGCGGCACCTTCAGAAGGAGATGCTAGGCCCGAGCACGCCTTCCGGCAAGCGGGACGCCGCTCCGGACGAGGCTTGCCGACCGGAGGCTGTTGGCACCCTTCCTAGGTCACTGCTATAATGCGGCCGATCTGGTGGAGTGCTGTAGCATGCCGCCGGCCGAGTGCATCAACGGCAACTGATTGATTTCGCGGAGGATAGCGATGAACCAACCGTGGGAAGCCTTCTGTAAGCTGGGCATAGTGCATTTCATGATCTATCCCCAGGTCATGCGGGGCGAGGGCCCCATCCTGGAGACGGCTCAGAAGATCGCCGAGGACGATTTCTTCGAGGTCATTGAGATCGCCCCGGTCAAGGACACGGCTGTGCTGGCCGACCTCAAGGCCTTGGCCGAATCGGCCCACATGATGATCGGCTTCGGCGCCCAACCCGGCCTGCTCATCAACAAGCTGAACCTGGCCGCCCTGGACGAGGAAGCCCGAACCAAGGCAGTGGACAACGTCAAGAACAGCATCGACCAGGCCTATCTGGTGGGCGCACGCATTCTGGCAACGCTGGATGGCCCCAACTCCTTGCCCGATCCGTCGCGGATGGAAGAGGCCAAGGACGCTCTGGTGAAGTCGCTGAGCGAGTTGTGCCAGTACGCTAAGGACAAGGGGAAGTCCTACGGCTACACCCTGTACATTTCCCTGGAGAACTTTGACTACGACATCGAGAAGAACTCCCTCCTCGGCCCCACGGCGCTGGCTGCCGAACTCATCGGCCGGGTGAAGAAAGAGCACGAGAACATCGGGCTCACGGTGGACTTGAGCCACCTTCCGCTCCTTAGGGAGACGTCCGACGAGGCTCTCACCGCTGCTGCCGAGCATGTCATCCACATTCACGTCGGCAACGCCATCATGCAGGACAAGGCGCAGGAAGGCTACGGCGACCAGCACCCCGGCTTCGGCGTCCCCGGAAGCGAGAACGACGTTCCGGAGTTGGTTGCTTACCTGAAGGCACTGTTCAAGATCGGCTACTTCTCCAAGAAGCTCCCCACCCGCATGCCCGTGGTGACATTCGAGGCCAAGCCTCTGTCCCACGAGACGGCCGAGGTGGTTATGGCCAACCTCAAGCGCACCTGGCGCGAGGCCTGGGCCAAGCTCGAGCTCTAGACTAACCGGACCATACCGTCCATCAACTAGGAGGGGTTCACGATGGCTTACGACCTGAAGGGATTCAAGTTTGACTCGACGGCGTTCTTCTCGCAGGAGATGAAGGATGCCATCACGGCTGTCCGTGTCGACCGACCGAGCATCGTCCAGGCGGAAGCCATGGCGCGCCGTCGGCGCACCACGCTTACCACCAACGGCAAGCTGTCCATCCTCGCCACCGACCATCCGGCCCGCCGCGTGACCGGCGTCGGGAGCGAAAGCTTCCTCATGGCCGATCGCCTCGGCTACCTGGGCCGCGTGCTGCGCGTCATCGCCGCCAGTGAGTTCGACGGCGTGATGGGCCCGACGGACATCATCGAAGACCTGTTTATCATGAACTACCTGGTTCGCCAGGGCGGTGGCCCGTCCTTCCTGGACAACAAGGTCATCATCGGCTGCATGAACCGCGGTGGCCTGGCCGGCGCTGCCTTCGAGATGGACGACCGCATGACCTCGTTCACCGCCGAGAGCATGGCGCGCCTGGGCCTCGACGGCGCCAAGATCATGTTCCGCCTCGACATCGACAACCCCGATTCCTTGGCGACCATCGACTACTGCGCGCAGGCCATCAGCGACATGAACTCCTACGGCCTGCCCACCTTCCTGGAGCCCCTGCCGGTTCGCAAGGAAGGCGTCAAGTACCCGGTCCTGAAGCAGGCCGATGAGCTGGCGCGCGTGGCCGGCGTTGCGAGCGCTCTGGGCGATTCGTCCATGAACCTGTGGCTGAAGCTGCCCTACGCCGAGGGTTACGAGCGTGTGGCCAACGCTACCACCCTGCCCATCCTCATGCTGGGCGGCGATGCCAAGGGCGACCCTACCCCGACACTGGGCGAGTTCGCCAACGGCATGAAGGCGGGCGCAAACGTGCGCGGCGCTCTGGTTGGCCGCAACGTCCTCTTCCCCGGCGATGACGATCCCATGGCTGTGGCGATGGCTATCCAGAAGATCGTGCAGGAAGGCATCGGCGCCGACGAGGCGGTGGAGTACTTGATGAGCGTCCGTGGCCAGGACATGGACTGGCTGAGCCAGTACCTTTGCTGTGACGAAGGCTGCTGCTGCGGAGGTTAGTAGGCTGTTCGCGGCGAGGGCGGACGGAAGCCGCCCTCGCCTGAATGTGTGAATCTGACTACAGAGCCACCGGCCCCTGTCATGCAGCGTGGCTGAGTGGCTCTTCTTAGTGGCACAGCGGCACAGCAAGGAGTGAGCGAAATGGCGGAGAAGTTGAAGGGTAACCTGGTGGTGGCGCAGTCGGGTGGGCCGACGGCCGTCATCAATGCCAGCGTGGCCGGTGTGGCCGAGGAAGCCTTCAAGCACGCCGACACGATCCCGGGAGTGATCGGGTCGCTGCACGGTATCGAGGGCGTTCTGTACGAGGACCTGATCGACCTGGCGCAAGAGGACCGCGCTACCATCTCCGGGCTGACCAGCACTCCGGCGGCGGCCCTGGGTTCGTGTCGACATAAACTGACCGAGGCCGACTACGACCGCATTATCGAGGTGTTCCGGGCACACGACATCCGCTACTTCTTCTACATCGGCGGAAACGACTCCATGGACACCGCCGCTCGCGTGAGCCGGATGGGGGCGGAGAAGGGCTACGAAGTCCGCTCGGTCGGCATCCCAAAGACGATCGACAATGACCTGGCCTTCACCGATCACTGCCCCGGCTTTGGCAGCGTCGCCCGCTGGGTGGCGTCATCCGTGCGCGACGCCGGGCTTGACACCGAAGCGATCGGCGTCGTGGACAAGATCAAGATCGTCGAGATCATGGGTCGTAATGCCGGTTGGATCACGGCTGCCAGCGCGCTGGCACGGGACCACGAGGACGCTGCCCCGCACCTGATCTACGTTCCGGAGAAGCCCATCAACCTGGATCGCTTCTTGGGCGACGTCCAGAACGTCTACGATCGGCTGGGCTACTGCCTGATCACCGTCTGCGAGGGCGTGAAGGGCGAAGACGGCAAGCCGCTCATGGCCTCCACTTCGGCCATCAACGTGGACGCATTCGGGCACGCGCAGATGGGCGGCGTGGCCGACTACCTGTGCAGCGTCATCGCCGATCGGCTGAAGCTCAAGGCACGCTTCGACAAGCCCGGTACCATCCAGCGCGTTTCCGCCGCCCTACAGTCGCCGGTAGACCGCGACGAGGCCTACGGGGCGGGTGCGGAAGCGGTGCGCCAGGCCATCGCCGGCGTCACCGGCAAGATGGTCACCATCGAGCGTGTCAGCGATGATCCCTATCGCAGCAAGTTCGGCCTGGCGGACCTGGACAAGGTCGCCAACGCCGAGAAGCTCATCCCGGAGGAGTTCCTGAGCCCGGCCGGCAACGACGTCACCGAGGCGTTCGTCAAGTACGCCCAGCCGCTCATCGGCGGCCCGCTGCCTAAGTACTCCTACCTCAAGAAGGTCGCGCTTCCGAAGAAGGTCTCGTAGAGCCTTGGGCGGCTGACCTAACCCCTTACTCGCCAGGCGCTTTGCTTGCCTGGCTGACCACCCTCCCCTACGCGGGAAGGGGGAACCGGAGGGAGTCTCTTCCTTCCCCTTCCTTCTCAGGGAAGGGGGCCGGGGGGTTAGGTCGGCGCGACAGACTAAGGAGCGACACATGCACAAGATCACCATCACTGCCGGCAGCGTGACTGCCGAAGCAACACTGAAGGACACCCCCACGGCCAACGCTCTTTGGGAAGCGCTGCCGATCAAGGGGCGGGGCAACACCTGGGGCGAGGAGATCTACTTCAGCATCCCCGTGCGAGCGGGGCTGGAGCCGGGTGCCGACGAAGTGGTCGAACTGGGCGACATCGCCTACTGGCCTCCCGGATCGGCCTTCTGCATCTTCTTCGGCTCCACGCCGGTGAGCGGGCCGGGCGAGGTACGCGCCGCCAGCCCGGTCAACGTCATGGGCAAGCTGGAGGGCGACCCCAAAGTGTTCAAGCAGGTGCCCAACGGCGCCACTGTCACCATCGAACGCGCCTAGGCGCGACCGGCACGCCGCCCCGGAAGCTTCCGGGGCGGCGTGTGCTTTGGGAGGGATGAGCAGATGCAGGTGAAGCTGGCCTACGGGCGGGGATGGCTCGAACCGCACCTAGCGGGCGACGTGACGGTCCTGGAGCGGGAGGACGTTCCCGCGCTGCCCGATGAGGCCGCGGCCATCCGCCAGGCGCTACGGCGCCCCCTGGCGACGCCTTCCTTGCGCGAGCTCGTCCGCCCCGGGGACAAGGTAGCGGTGGTGTTCAGCGACATCACCCGCCCCATGCCTAACGACCGCGTCCTGCCGGTGCTGCTGGCGGAGCTTGAGCACGTGCCGCCCGAGAACGTGCTCCTCATCAACGCCCTGGGCACGCACCGGCCCCAGACGGACGCCGAGCTGCGGGGTATGCTGGGCGACGCCGTGGTGGATCGCTATCCCATCCGGCAGCACGATGCCTGGGACCGCGACGGACTGGTGTCGGTGGGCACCAGCGAGCGGGGCTATCCGCTCTTGGTGTGCCGGGCCTACCTGGAGGCGGACGTCCGCATCCTCACCGGTTTCGTGGAGCCGCACTTCTTTGCCGGCTTCAGCGGCGGGCCCAAGGCGGTCCTGCCCGGCGTGGCAGGAATCGACACCATCATGCGGGCGCATGACTACGAGATGGTGTCTCATCCGGGAGCGACCTGGCTGCAGGTTGAGGGCAACCCGATGTACGCCGAGATCGAGCGGGCCGCGCTCCTCACCCGACCGACGTTCATCCTGAACGTCACCCTCAACCGCGAGAAGCGGCTCTCCGGGGTGTATGCCGGCGACATGCTGACCGCCCACCGCGCCGCTCGCGAGGCAGTGGCCCAGTCGGCGCTGCTCCCGGTGAAGGAGCCTTTTGATGTGGTGGTCACGGGCAACGGCGGCTACCCGCTTGACCTCAACCTCTACCAGGCGGTGAAGGGAATGAGCGCGGCGGCGCGGGTGGTGCGGCCCGGGGGCGCCATCGTGATGGCGGCCGAGTGTTGGGACGGCCTCCCCGCCCACGGTCGCTACGCCGAGCTCATCTGCGCCGCCGAGTCGCCGCAGGCCCTGCTGGAGCAGGTATGTTCCTTCGCGGCACCGGTGCACGACCAGTGGCAGGCGCAGGCCCAGGCGCAGCTGCAGCTTCAGGCCGACATCTACGTCCACAGCTCCGGGCTGAGAGAGGAGCAAATCCGCGATGCGATGCTCCTGCCGGCCGCCGATCTGGAGCAGACGGTGGCGCGACTGGTGCAGGAGAAGGGACCGCGGGTGGGGGTGCTGCCGGAGGGGCCGTTCGTAGTGCCCACGCTGGTCTCCTAGCGTTGCCTGTGAACACCGCTACCGTGGCCATACTAGAGCAAGGAGTGCCCTGTGTTTGACCTCAAGACCTCGTGCCGCCGGATCATGGCGGCCTACCGCGGTGAGGCGGCCGATCGCGTGCCCATCGCCTCGCCCATCAGCTGGCAGCCGTACCGGCGGATTGACGAAGAGAAACCCGGCGGCTGGCGCGCCGAGCCCGACTTCATCCGGGTGGCGCGCCTGGTGGAGGAGCACTGCGATCCGCGGCCCCCTTACAGCCCGGTGCCCATTCCGCGCGTGTTCTCGCGCTTAGGTTACCAGCGCTTCTGCGAGGTCTCCGATGACCTGGTGGTCGAGCTGCCGGTGGAAAAGACGGGACCGATCCGGTCGCGCCATACCTACGTCCTGCCTACCCCCAAGGGCGACCTGACCTGGGCCTACGAGAAGGACGAGGGCATCGAGACGAGCTGGGACGTGAAGAAGACCATCGAGACATCGGCGGATGTGGAGAAGCTGATGAGCGTCCCCTTCAGCTTCGAGAAGCCGGATTCTGCCCTGTTCGAGCCTTTCCGGGCGCACCGGCGCGAGATGAGGCGGGACTGCATCGGCGGAGTCGGCATCAACTCCATGGTGGCCATGTTGGTAGGCATGATGGACTACGAGTTGGTGCTGGAGTGGGTCCTGACCGAGCCTGCTCTCATCAAGGTGCTGGCGGACGCGTGGCTGGAGCGCACCTGGGCCAAGGTTGACTTCCTACTCTCGCAGGGAGTGGGGCCCTTCTGGCACTTCAACGGCGTGGAGCGCGCCGCCCCGCCTATGATGGGTCCGAAGCAGTGGGAGCAGTTGGTGGTGCCCTACGACGGCGAAATCATGCGTCGCATCAAGGAGCGCGACCCGGAGGCCGTCATCCACGTCCACTGCCATGGTCGGGTGGGCACGCTGCTGCCATCCTGGCTCGAGCTGGGGGTGGACTCCACCGACCCGGTGGAGCCTCCGCCGCAGGGAGACATAGAGTTCGCCGACGCCAAGCGTCTGGTCGATGGGCGCATGACCCTCTACGGCAACATCGAGTTCTGCTGGATGGACCTGGCGGAGCCGGACGAGATCGAAGAGGCGGTGCGCCGCGCCATCGAGGATGGTGGCAAGCAGCACATGTTCCTCTACCCCTCCGCCCCTCCGCACCAGCAACACACACCGCGCTTCACCGGCAACGCCATCCGCTACATCGAGACGGCGCTGAAGTACGGGGCGCTGTAGACCACTCTCGGGCCGGTTCCGCCGCCCACCGGCACCCTGCCTGCTCTACGGGTTGCGGAACCAGGCTCGATAGGCGTACTCCCCACCCGGACCGACGGCCCGGTATTCGTTGAACAGGACGTACACCTCGTTGGTGTCGGAGAAGTGAAGCGCGGTCCCGTTCTCGAAGCGCTGCACGGTGGCGGTGGTGTACTGCTCCGGCGTTACGGCGAACCCCAGCCCACCATCGCTCCGCCCGTAGAAGTACTCCCGCCACACGCGACCGAACCCCATGACTGGCGTGTAGCGCCCCTCGGGCGGGACTAGGTCCTCGTTGTTGCCCTGCCCGGTGGCCCAGGTGTCGGGATAGGCGTCCCAGCGGTCGAGGCACTGGCTCTCGGCGGGAGCATTGTCCGCCACCAGGAAGAGGATGTCGTCGGTGGACTCGCGCCAGAGGAAGAGGGCCGCACCGGCTGCACAGGGCCCGGACTGGTAGGCCGCGAAGAACTGGCGCGAGGCCTGCTCCGACCAAGGGGCTTCCAGCGGTTGCCCCAGAGAGTTGGCCCTGACTAGCTCGCCGTACTGAGCGGGATAGTCGCGCCAGGCGGAGCGGAACTGCTCCGCGATGGGGAAGGCCGGAGTGGGCGCTGCGGTCGGCGTCGGCACTATGTCCACCGGTAGCGGACCGACGGCCGTAGCCACGGCGGTGGCGACGCCACCGGGGCGACGGATGATCTTGCCCCGCACCGGGGTGGAGGTGGGCGGGACCACGGTGGCCGTCGGCGACACAGGCGTATCGGTGGGCGGCGGTGCTGGAGTCTCCGTCGGGGGCAGGGCCGTCTCGGTGGGAGGCAGCGGTGTCTCCGTAGGCGGCACGACGGTCTCGGTGGGTGGCACGGCGGTATCCGTGGGCAGCGCGGTCGGCGTCTCGGTAGCGACGGGCAATTCCGTCGGCGTGTCGGTGACCGTGGACGTCGGTGCGACGGCCACCGCAGTCGCCGGACTGAGGTGGCGCGCGGTGGCTGTCGGCAGCACCGCCGGGGTGACACGGAGGGGAGTGGGCGCGGGCGTCACCGGGCCGGTGGTCGGCCAGACCCAGCCGGGCGCGGGCGTGCTCGTCAAGCCGCAGCCGCTCAGCAGGAGGGCGACAGCCAGTACAGCGAGTACGGCTGACGTCCTTAGCCCTCGGCGTCGCATCTTCCCCCCTTCCGTCCCTGGTTCAGAGATGGTCCGTGTGGGCCGCGCGCGGCCCACACGGACCCGTCACCTACTGGACGTTTTCCAGCGGCTGGACGTTCCCGAAGGTGGGAGCAGGACCGCCATTGGGGGCAGCCCAGCGCACGGCGTTGGACAGCACCTTCTGGATCTCGGGCTGGTAGAAGATGGGGAAGGTCTCGTGGCCCGGCCGGAAGTAGAAGACCTTACCGCGACCGCGATTGTAGCAGCAACCGCTGCGGAAGACCTCGCCGCCCTGGAACCAGGAGACGAACACGAGCGTGTCCGGGGCCGGGATGTCGAAGCGCTCGCCGTACATTTCCGTCTGCGGTACTTCGAAGTACGCCGGCAGCCCGGCAGCGATGGGATGGCCCTGCTCCACCACCCAGATGCGCTCGTGCTCGCCGATCTCGCGCCAGCGCAGGTTGCAGGTCGTGCCCATCAGCCGCTTGAAGATCTTGGAGAAGTGAGCCGAATGCAGGCAGATGAGTCCCATGCCCTCCAACACCACGTGGTGCTGGATGCGGTCCACGATCTCATCGCTGACATCGCCATGCGCCGTGTGGCCCCACCAGATGAGAACATCGGTGTTGGCCAGGACCTCCTCGGTGAGCCCATGCTCGGGCTCGTCGAGGGTGGCTGTGCGCGTCTCAATGCCCGGCTGCTCGCCGAGGAAGGAAGCGATGGCGCCGTGGATGCCGTCGGGGTAGAGCGCGGCGATCTCAGGAGAGGCCTTCTCGTGCCGGAACTCGTTCCATACCGTTACTCGGATGCTATCGGACATCAGTAACCCCCTTGGAGTGGTGACCCGGTGGACCGTAGCCATTGTCGTGCGGGGCAGGGGCGAAGTCAACACCGGGCGCAGCAGTCCGGCGCCGGTCTACTCCGCCGGCGGCAGCGGAATGATGAAGACATCGCCCACTTCGATCCGCGACGGCTCCTCGATGTTGTTGGCCTCGATCAGGGCCTCAAGGGTGACGCCCTGCGCCTGCGCGATCTCCGCCAAGGTGTCGCCGGGCTGCACTGTGTAGGTGACCGGGGTGGCGGTGGGGGCGGGCGTGATGGTGGCGGTGGCGGTGGGAGGTGGCGAGGACGTGAGGGTCGGGGTGCTGGTGGGCGGGATGACCGCTGTCGGCTCGGTCGTGGGCGCGGAGGTGGCAGTGGGGCTGAGCGGGGTGGCGGTCGGAGCGCTGGGCAGGGTGGGCAAGGGCGTGGGCACGACGGGAGCCAACTCCCGGTAGGCAGCCACCGGTGCCGCCAGCAGCGCCAGGCCGAGCAGGGCGACGATGGTCGAAGCCAACGCTCGAGGGCCGGAGGACGTGCCGCCGGCGGTGGCGGCGATGGTGCGCAGGCGCTTGGGCGGACGGGGACGTTGCCAGGGCCATGCGGCTACGGTGAGGCTGCGGCGGGTGAAGGCCGAGAAGGCAAGCAGGAGCGCGCCCAACCCGATGGCCGCCAGCGTCCCCATGTCGAGCCAGCCTACCTCGCCCGTCCACATGCCGGTGATCCGGTCGAAGTAGAAGTGCGGCAGCAGTGTTCGGTAGGGCTCCATGGCCGGGGCCATCCCGGCCAGGTTGTTGCCGAGGAAACTCACCAGCAGCGCGGTCGCGGAGGTAGAGGTGGCCGCTCCCCGAGTCGGAAGGTAGGCGCCCAGGAAAAGGCTGATGGCGAGGAACACAAAGCCAATGAGCCAGTTCACCAGGATAACCAAGAACAGGTCCGCGGCTGTCACCGGTGTCTCTGGGCTCAGAGCGAGGAACGCGCCAGCGGTGATGAGCCCGGCAAGCGCGACGATGGCGAGGAGCACGAAGGCAGCAGCGATCGCCTTGCCCAGCAAGAGGCGCGTCCGGCTGATGGGCAGGGACGCCAACCACTCCAGCGTGCCGTCGCTCTCCTCGGCCGCCAGGGCACCTACCCCGAGGGCCACGCCCAGGGCACCGGTGAGCAGAGGCAGCAGGTTGAGGGCGGTACTGAGCATGAACCCCTCGAAGGTGGCGAAGGTCTGCATGCCCAGTGACTCGAGCAGAGTCAGCGCCCGCACGTCGATGCGGCGCACCTCGTCCGGCAGGGCGGTGTAGATGAGCTGATGGGCGGCGCAGAATGCTCCCAGCCCGATCGCCCAGCCGACGATGGTGCCTACCCGGCGACGGATCTCCCAGAGGATGAGGCTAAGCATAGGGCTCGATCGTGCCCGCGCCGTAGTAGGCGAGGAACACGTCCTCCAAGGTGAACGGGTGGTCTTCCAGGTCCAGCACGCCGTACTCCACTGCCCGAGTCAGCACCTGGTTGAGACTGCCGCGGACCTCGATCATGACGTCCTGATCGGTGCGCCCAACCTCACGTGCTCCGGCCTCCTCCAGCAGGCCCGCGGGCGGCAGGTGCTCGAAGCGGAGACGAAGCCGGTGGTACTGGCCCCGCACCAGAGCGTCGACTTCCTCGACGGCGATGAGCCTGCCATCGCGGATGATGCCGACGCGGTCGCAGATAGCCTGCACCTCCGGCAGGTTGTGCGAGGAGAGCAGAACGGTCCGGCCCTCGCTGCGCGCCTCCCGCACCAGGGCCAACACCTGCTGCTGAACCAACGGTTCTAGTCCTGCGGTCGGTTCGTCCAGCAGGAGTAGTTCAGGCCGTCCCATGAGGGCCGCCACCAGGCCGACCTTCTGCTTGTTCCCGCGGGAATACGTGTGCAGTGGGTGAGTGGGATCGAGGTTGAGCCGCTCGGTGAGGGTGCGTCGGTAGGCTTCATCGTAGGGTTCCCCACGGATGGCGGCGACCATGTTGAAGTAGGCGTCGGCGGTGAGCTTGGGGTAGACGCTGAACTCCCCCGGCAAGTAGCCTACCCGCCGGCGGATGGCCACCCCGTGACGCTGGCAGTCGAGCCCGAAGATGCTCGCGTGGCCCAAGGTGGGGCGGACGATGTCCAGTAGCACTCGCAGCGTCGTCGTCTTGCCGGCGCCATTGGGGCCGAGGAAGCCGTACACCTCGCCCCGCCGCACCGCCAGACCGAGCTGCGCGATGCCGCGGCGCCGGCCGTAGTAGACTGTGAGCGACTCGGTCTCGACGACCAGGTCCTCGGCGACGTCGGGCGCTTCCGCGGGCGGTTCCGCGATCGGGATCTCCGCTGCTGGCTCTTCGATTGGGGCTTCTGCGCTCGGCTCTTCCGCTTCTGGTGTCATGGGCGTGCCTACTCCGAGCAGCTTGCTCGCCGCTGATTACCCTACTGCCCTGCAACCTCCGTGCCGCCGCCGGCTCCTCTTCGCCGACCTGACCATTCGGAGTACCATCGGGCGATGCCGGCGCGGGCCCAGAATGTGCTAGAATCGGCCCACCGAACTCGCGGAGGCCGGCCATGAACCTGCGCCCAGTGTCTATCTTCTCCTCGATGCGCTTCACCGAGCCCCAGTGGGATCGACTTCGGCGTGTGGCTCCCTCAGCCCAGATTCGACAGGTGCCTGCCGGCGACCCACCGGCTATCGGCCCGGACGTGGGCGACGCCGAGATCGCCATCGTTGACGGCAACCACAACTTCGACCCGGCCCTCACCCCCAACCTGCGCTGGGTGCAGTTGGCGAGCGCGGGCGTGAACCTGCTTCTAGGGAAGGAGCTGTGGCAAAGCGACCTCCCCATCTGCAACGCCAGCGGCATCCAGGTGCGGGCCATGGCAGAGTGGGCCTTCGCCACCATTCTGGCGCTGCGCCACCGCTTGCCCTACCTGCGCGAGCGGCAGAGTCAGCACGTGTGGCTGCCCGGCGATCTCGGGGGCCATTCCCTCGGGGACCTGTGGGGCGACACTCTGGGCGTGGTGGGTTACGGCAGCATCGGCCGGGAGGTAGGGCGGCTGGGCAAAGCATTCGGCATGCGCTTGGTGGCCACCATGGTGGGGGCCGACCAGCCGGAGGACACGGACTACATCCTGCCCGGGGCGGGAGACCCGGACGGCTCCCTGCCCGATCTCCTGGCGGAGCCGGACTACCTGGACGCACTCCTGGCTGAGAGTGACGTGGTGGTGCTGTCCGTGCCGAGCACGCCCGCCACCTACCACCTGATCAACGAGGAGCGTCTGCGCCTGATGCGGCCGGGAGCGCTGCTGGTGAACCTCTCCCGCGGGACGGCCATCGACGAGGGGGCGTTGGCGCGGGCGCTGAGCGAGAACTGGATCTCCGGGGCGGCGCTGGACGTCACCGAGGTGGAGCCGCTACCGGGAGACAGCCCCCTGTGGGACCAGGAGAACCTCATTCTGACGCCCCACATCTCCTGGCTCAGCCCGGGCTACTACGAGCGCCTGATGGACCTGTTCGCGGAGAACGTTCGCCGCCACCTGGCCGGGGAGCCACTGGTGAACGTGGTGAGCCGGCCGCTGGCCTTCTAGGGGCCGGCCAGGGGAAGGCGAAACCAGAAGCGGGAGCCCTCGCCCGGCCGGCTCGTGGCGCCGATTGTGCCTCGCATAGCCTCCACTAGCTGTCTAGCGATGGCGAGGCCCAGACCGGATCCACCGTGCTCACGGGACCGCGAGGCATCCACCCGGTACAGACGCTCGAAGACACGGTCCAGCTCAGTGGGCGGAATACCTTCGCCCGTGTCGGTGACGCCGATTTCGACGAAGCGGCCGGCGAGTGTGGCCTGCACGGTGATGGCGCCGCCCTCAGGGGTGTGGCGCAGTGCGTTGCTTAGTAGGTTGGTGAGGACCTGCCCCACGCGCGCCGGGTCGGCTAGAACCGGCGGCAGGCTGTCGTGCCAGGCGCCCGACAAGGAGACTCCCTTAGCCTCCACGGCCGGCCGGTAGGACGAGAGCGAGTGCTCCAAGACGGGCACCAGGTCAGCCGGTGCCACCTCGATGGCGAGATGACCGGCGTCGAACTCGGCCAGTTGGCCCAGGTCGGTCACGAGCCGGTTGAGGCGCAGCACTTGGTCATACAACGCCGCCACTTCCTCATGTCCTACGTCATAGACGCCGTCCAGCATGGCGCTCAGGTTGGCCTGTAGGACGGTGAGCGGGGTGCGCAGCTCGTGGGCGATGTCGGAGGTGAGTTCGCGTCGTCCTGCCTCCGCCTGCTGCAGGGCCACCGCCATCTGGTTGAAGGCCTGTGCCAGTTCACGTGTCTCTTGGGGTCCACGCTCCTGGATCCGGTGGTCCAGCCGGCCTGCCGCCAGGGCTCGCGCTCCCGTAGCCAGCCGCCTCAGGGGCGCCGCCACGCTCTCGCTGACCAGGAGGCTGGCGAGGAGCGCCCAGGCTCCCGCTAGGACAGCGGCGATCAGCATGGTACGGCGTAGCACCTGAAGGATGGTGGCGAACTCCCGGGAGAGGGACGAGGTGGCCAGGGGAAGAACGTAGCCGGCCACTTCCCCGTCACTGAGCAGCGGCACCGCCAACCGCCGCTCCAGGGCGCTGAGGGTGCGTCCGGCCTCACCGCTCCAGTCGTAGACTACCACTCCCTCCCGGTCGGCCACGATGACCGTGGCGCCCTGGCCCATGCGGCCCATCCCCCGCATGCCGTGGCCGGCGCCGCGGTTCCACTCCCCCAGAAGCTCGATGAGGTCAGTCCCCTCCACGGCCTGCTTGGCGGCCTCCCGGCGCAGGGCTAGTTCCAGCGCCTGGCTGGTGACCACGGTGACCAGAAGGATACCGATGAGCAGGAAGGCAGCCTGGGAGAGGGTGAGGCGGACCCAGAGCCGATTCATCCATCGCCCCGCAGGCGATAGCCGACGCCGTAGACGGTCTGGATGTGGGACTGAGGGTCGTCATCATCGCCCAGCTTGCGGCGCAGGTTCTTGACGTGGCTATCGACGGTGCGCTCCATGCCCTCGTAGGCGTAGCCCATCGCCGCCTCGATGAGCTCGAGCCGGGTGAAGGCATGCCCGGGGGCGCCCATGAGGGCACGCAGGACCTCGAACTCCGTGGGCGTCAGTTCGACGTCGGTTCCTTCCGCGGTAAGCCGACGGGCATCTAGGTCCAGCTCCAGGTCCCGCACGCGGAGTAGGGGGGAGGCGGGCGCATCGGGAGCCGCACGGCGGAGGACGGCGCGCACCCGTGCTACCACTTCGCGGGGGCTGAAGGGTTTGGAGACGTAGTCGTCGGCCCCAAGCTCGAGCCCGAGGACCCGGTCCGCCTCCTCGGTGCGGGCGGTGAGCATGATGATGGGGATGTGGCGCAAACCGGTATCGGACCGCACTACGCGCGTCAGGTCCCAGCCGTCCCGGTCGGGCAGCATCAAGTCCAGCAGGATCAGGTCGGGGCGATCACGCCGGACGGAATGGAGGGCCTCTTCGCCGCTGTAGGCGGTGTGCACCTGGTAACCTTCGCGCTCCAGATAGGCGCGCAGAACGCGAACTATCTCGCGGTCATCGTCCACTACCAGGATCTGCTGTGCCACCGCCGGCCTACCTCCTCTGCGGGCGCCGTGGGCTGCGGCCTCGTCCGGCGCATATGCCAGCGGACCACGACCGCGCGAGGGCAATCAGCCTGGTCGTGGTCCGGATAGGTCTTGACGCCGGCTCGCGGCTAGTCCAGGTCTTCGATCCCAAGATGGCGCAGGTGCTCCACCGAGAGCCGGACGTTCTCCTGGCGCTGCTCCAGGGTCTGCTCGCCCTCTCCGGCGATGCCTTCGATCTCGATGCTGAAGGGGCCGTTGAAGCCGGCCTCGCGCATGATGGCCAGGCAGCGGCCGAGGTCTATGGTCCCTTTCCCTAGAGCGGGGAAGTACCACTCCTTGAACCCCTTGCGGCTGTCCTTGAAGTGGACGTGCCCGATGTGGGGAGCGATCTTCTGCAGTTGCTCTTCGCCGTCCAGCCCCTCGTTGTAGTAGTAGACGTTGCCCGTGTCCCAGTTGACCTTGATGTTAGGGTGCTGGAGATCCTTGAGGGTGGCCAGGGCGACGTCGGCATTGGTGATGAGAGGTGGGTGCGTCTCCAGGCAGATGAGGATGCCCTTGGACTGGGCGTAGTCGGCGATCTCGAGGGTGCCCTCGTAAAGCTCGCGCTTGTCGTCGGCTTGTCCGGTGCTGCCGGTGAACCAGCGGGCGCCCATTTGCGCGGCGATGTCGATGCGGCGCTTGAGCGCTTCGAGCCCTTCGGTGGTGCGCACGTCGGCGCCGCCGCCGCAGCTACTGGGGGTGATGCCGGCCTGCTCGAGGGCGGTGCGAGCCGCGTCTACCTGGGCGCGAGAGCTGCGGTCGGTCAGGATAACCTCGGCGGGCACCACCAGGGTCCCCTCGTGCTTACGTAGCGCGACCTCAAGGTGGCTGATGCCGATGGTGGGGGCGTGGGCGATGGCGGCGGCGAGCCCGAACTTGCCGTAGCAGTTGGTGTAGATCTCCAAGAAGCGTCCGGCCATGGGTGCTCCTCCCGTCGGGGGATGGTGGCCACTCAGGGTTCTAGGATCAGTATCGACCGGGAGTGGCCGGCTGTCAACCGACAGGTAGCGACAGGCCCTTGACCGGACAGTCTCATCCGGGTAGAGTAGTCAGCAGCACTGGCGAATTCCGGGGGGCTATGAGTCGCGATCTGCAGGCGTTGAGGAGCGTTCCCAGCGTGTCGGCGCTGCTGGACCTGCCGGGCATGCCCGAACTGGTGCGCGACTGGGGACGGGACCTGGTGGTGGAGGCGGCTCGCCGGGCCACAGAGCTTGAGCGCCGGCGGCTGCTTGCCGGTGAGGCGGCGGCGGCCGACTGGGCCGCAGCCGTCGCGCGGGCACTGGACGACATGGTCCGACCGACGCTGCAGCCGGTGATCAATGCCTCGGGGGTGATAATCCATACCAACCTGGGGCGCGCTCCCCTGTCAGCCGGTGCACTGGCCGAACTGGAGCGGGTAGGCCGGGGCTACAGCAACCTGGAGTACGACCTCGACGAGGGGGCGCGTGGCTCCCGCCATGTGCACGCCGAGCGGCTGCTCTGCGACATCACCGGGGCCGAGGCGGCCTTGGTGGCCAACAACAACGCCGCCGCCGTGCTCCTGGTGCTGATGGGGCTGGCGCAGGGGCGTGAGGTGGTCATCTCGCGCGGGCAACTAGTTGAGATCGGCGGAGGGTTCCGCATTCCGGAGGTGATGGCGCAGAGCGGTGCCCGCCTGGTGGAGGTAGGCACCACCAACCGTACCTACGTGGAGGACTACATGCGGGCCTCCACACCGGACACGGCGCTCTTCATGTACGTCCACCGCAGCAACTTCAGCCTCAGCGGCTTCGTGCACGAGCCCGGGCTACCGGAGCTGGCGGAGGCAGCGCACCAGGTGGGTGCTCGCTTCTACGCTGACGTGGGCAGCGGCGCCCTGCGAGACACTGCGGCGTTCGGGCTGGCGCACGAGCCCACCGTAGTGGAGTGTCTGGCGGCGGGGGCCGACGTGGTCAGTTTCAGCGGCGACAAGCTGCTGGGCGGTCCTCAGGCGGGGCTGGTGGTGGGGCGAGAGGCGAGCGTGGGGCTCCTGCGACGTCACCCGCTGATGCGGGCGCTGCGGGTGGGCAAGCTCACGCTGGCGGCGCTGCAGGCGACGCTGCTGGAGTACCGGAGCGGCCGGGAGGCCGGGAACCTGCCGGTGTGGCGCATGATCGCGGCCGAGCCGGCGGGGCTACGAGAGCGAGCGGAGGAGTGGCGACAGGCGCTCGGCCGAGGGGAGGTGCGGGAAGGGCGCAGCGCTGTCGGCGGCGGTTCGCTACCGGGCGAGACGCTGCCCACCTTCGTGTGGGCCCTGCCCGCAGAGCGTCCTCAGGAACTGGCGCGGCGGCTGCGAGAATCGGCACCACCCGTGATCGCTCGGGTGGAGGAAGAGGCACTCATCCTGGATCCGCGCACCGTCCTGCCCGGCGAGGAAGATCACTTGTTGGCGGCGGTTAGGGCGGTGTTGGCGGACGCCGGCTAACGGAATCCGATGGGCGGGTCAGAGCCCGTCCCGACGACAACACAGGAGGCAGCGAAGTGGCCAAGGTAGTGATGAGCTTCGACAGCTACGAGTCCATCGACGGCTATGAGGGAAAGTCGGCCATCGGCATGGCGCGCTCCATCCCGGGCGTCAGCGCGGTGAAGGTGTACCGCGCCAGCGCCTCGCCGCGATACTCGGTGGAGCTTGATGCGGACGACGAGAAGGTTGAGGACGTGCAGAAGGCCATCGAGTCTACCATTGCGCCCTATCGGGGCTACCTGAGCAACTGGACCCTGCGCGTGCTCCGCGAGATGAAGATGTAACCACTCCGCGGCCCGACCGGGCCCGCGAGGCGCTTTAGGCGGCAACAGAACGGCTCCACCCCGCAAAGGCGGTGGAGCCGTCTTCGTGTGCGAGGGCGAGGTATCTAGTAGCGCCCCACTTCCATCAGTGTCTCCCACATGGCCACGATGTTCTCTGGCGGCACATCGGCCTGGATGTTGTGGATGGTGTTGAACACGTAGCCGCCCCCGGGCATGAGCGCCTCGACGTTCCGGCGGACGTCCTCGCGAACCTGTTCCGGTGTGCCGTTGGGGAGGACGCCCTGGGTGTCCACGCCGCCGCCCCAGAAGACCACGGCATTGCCGAAGTCGCGCTTGAGCGCCGCCGGTTCCATGCCGGTGGCACGCACGTGCACCGGGTTGAGGATGTCCACCCCCACCTCGAGCAGGTCGGGAAGGATCTCGCGCACGCTGCCGCATGTGTGGAAGAAGAGCTTGGCCTGGGGCGCCAGCTGGTGGATGCGCTCGTTGATCACTCGCAGGCGGGGCTTCATCACCTCGCGAAACATGCGCGGCGAGATGAGCTGGGAGATTTGCGTTCCGTAGTCGTCCGCCTCGGATACGATGTCGACCACATCGGCCAGCTCCGGCAGCGCCATCTCCCAGAAGTCGAGCTTGCACTGGACCATGCGGTCGAGCAGAGCCTCGGCGGAGGGGCGATCGGCGATGAGGTCCACCATGAAGTCCTCGGTGCCGCGCAGCCTTTGGGCCATCTCGAAGATGCCGGCCAGTACCCCTTTGATCATGACGGCGCGGCCTTGCTGTCGGATGGCGAGAGCCTCTTGCCGGAGGTGTTCGATGCGCTGCGCGTCGCCGCAGTTGGGCCAGGAATGGGCGGCGATGGCTGCCGGCGAGGTCTGCGGCCCGGACAGGGGGCTGTGGACGACGGTGTAGTAGAGCCCGTCCTGCTTGGGCATATGGTAGCCGATGCCCCACTCGTCGGTGTAGCGCCAGTACTCGCCGGCGTCCTCGTTCACCACGTTCCAGTTGTGGGCGTTGAGCGGGAAGAGCCCGGCGACGTCCACCCCTAGCCGCTCCATCACGTCCTCATCCGGCTGGGCCAGCTGCTGGATGACGTCGGGGATGGTGGGCTCGACTTCGGGCAGCCCCAGGTAACGGCGCAGGTTGCGGTAGGCGGCCAGGCTGATGCCGGTCACCTGCGTGCTGCCGAGGTCGTAGGGGACGCGGTCGGGCTCGCGATGGCTAAGGGCGGCAAGCACTCGCTCACGTGGGGTCATGAAGCACTCCTGACGGTTTGGCTCGGGCCGCGCGCGTTTGTGCGACCCCACCACTATGTGTGAGTGATCTACCAGCGCCAGAGCACGCGGCGGAAGGCCTCGCCCACGGCCTGCCAGGCAACCTCGGGGCGTAGAGCGCGGTAGTCGTTGGCGTCGGAGCCGCGGAAGCCCCAAGCGGCCAGATTGCGGATGCCGGCGGCGTAGGCGGTCTCGGCGGCCATGACGATCTCGACCTCCCGACCGGCGGGCACGGCGAAGGACTGCAGCCAAAGGTGGTGGTCCTTGCCGTGCCGGCGGCAGGTCTCCAGCAGGCGCCGCGACCAGTCGGCAACGTAGCCCTGCACGCCGATGCTCTGCCCGTACCAATAGGGGTCGGTACCGAGGTTGTCCACGGCCGGCAGCGCGGCGAAGTCATCCCAGTTGCGGTCGCCGAAGCGAGCGTCCGTGCTCGGCATGAGGCAGAGGGAGTTGCGTGAACCTCTGGCTTGGACGAAGTCGGTCATCTCGCGGAAGAAGTCCAGGGCGGACTGGTGCCGGAACTCCATGACGTCTTCGGTAAGTTCGGTGGGCATCGCGTACCCGTACGTGTCCCGGTAGCGGGCCTGGCAGCGCGCGCAGCGGCATCCCCAGACCGGTTCGCCCCCGCCGGCGGAGGACGAGAAATACAGCCGCGGTTCGTCCCAGAAGACCATCTCCGCCTCGGTAGCGATGGCGGCCTTGGCCCAGTCCTGCAGGGCGAGGCGGTAGTCGCGGCTGTAGAGACAGGTCATGCCGACCGACTTGCCCGTGTTGAGCACCTGGCGGGAGTCGGGGTACTCGTTCAGCCAGCCGGAGACCTCGCCGGCGAAGATGCGTCCCATGCCCCAGGAGTCGATCCAGGCCTCCAGACCGTGCTCATGGGTGATACGGACCAGGTCTTTGAGTACCTGGCGGTGGCGCATGTAGTCGTTCTCGCTGAACATGTGGACGACGTAGGTGCAGTTGTGGGCGATGATGTCCCGGATGTCGTCACGGAAGTGCGACACCATGCGGTTGCCGTGATACGCGATACCGGTCTTCATCATCTCCATGGGCCTCGCTCCACAGATGCGGGTGAGGGGCAGTATCCACGTGGCGGCGTGGCGGTCAAGCGACCGACGGGGGTGCGTATGAGAGTAGGCGGCCTTGATCGGCCCGGGGCGTCCCCGCGGCAGCGTCTGTTGTCGCCCTCAGCAGTGCCACTCGCCCAAGTCCCGGCGCACCCCCCGGAGTGATCGCCGGCGGCTTTCCCAGCGAACGGCCGCCGGTATATACTGCCCTAACCTCCTTGGGAAGTATGCGAAATTGGATACAATTCTGGCAATAGAGACCTCTTGTGACGAGACGGCGGCAGCGGTGGTGAGCCACGGCCGCCGCGTCCTCTCCAATGTGGTGGCTTCCCAGGTGGAGCTTCATCGTGAGTTCGGCGGTGTCTTCCCGGAGATGGCCAGCCGCGAGCATGTTAAGGCCATCTCGCTGGTGTTGGACGAAGCGGTCAAACCGCTTCCCAACGGCTGGGATGACGTGCAGGGCCTGGCGGTGACTCACGGTCCGGGACTGGCCGGGTCGCTCCTGGTCGGAGTGAACATGGCCAAGGGGTTGGCCTACGGGCGCGGGCTGCCGCTTCTTGCGGTCAACCACGTGCTTTCGCATATCTACGCCAACTGGCTGCTCCCCGGCGAGCCGGAGCGCGGAGAGCCAGTCGAGCCGGAGCCGCAGTTCCCGCTCCTGGTGCTGGTTGTGAGCGGCGGCCACACCAGCCTGGTGGTCATGCGCAGCCACACGGAATTCGAGTCGGTGGGCCACACGGTGGACGACGCCGCCGGGGAAGCCTTCGACAAGGTGGCGCGGCTGCTGGGGTTGCCCTACCCGGGCGGACCGGAGATCGAGAAGGTGGCGGCTCACGGGCTGGCGGCGGCGGTGGACATGCCCCGGATGCGCATGCGCGATAGCTACAACTTCAGCTTCAGCGGTCTGAAGACGGCGGCGCTACGGCTGGCCGAGTCTTTCGGAGGCCGAGGTGACGAGCCGAACCGATCGCGGCTGCCGGTGGCCAACATCGCCGCGGCCTTCCAGGAGTCGGTGGTCGAGGCACTGGTGGGCAAGACGGTGGAGGCGGCGGAGGAGTTCGAGGTGCGGCAGGTGCTCCTCGCCGGTGGTGTGGCCGCCAACAGCCGCCTGAGACAGGTGATGAGCCAGAGCCTTAAGGGCATACCCCTGCGCTACCCGCCCAAGCGATGGTGCACCGACAACGCCGCCATGGTCGCGGCCGCTGCCTACTACCAGCAGCGTGATGTCCGAGCCGGATGGGACCTGGACGTCTATCCGGGTCTGAGGCTGCCGGCCTCGGGCGAGTCGGAACTCGTCTCGGCGGCCTCGTAGTCGAAGAGAACCTTCTCCGCCTGCGCCAGTGCGGCCCGCGCGCTGTTCACGTCCTCAGCCGTAGGGCTTTCGGGGGCGTAGCGGGCGAAGTAGTACAGCCGGGTCAGATTCGTCACCGCCGGGTCTAGGTCCGGCAGCCGTCTGCCTAGGGAGCGGGCGAAGGCCGACGGTGTCTGTCCGCGCCGATGAGCGAGCCCCCGCTCACCGGTCAGGGTCAGTAGGCGACGGTAGGTCTGGCGAATGGCGGCCCGAGGATCCTCGGGGTCGTCCAGCGGCACGAATTCCGCTCGTCGCTGAGGGCGGCGCCGATCCCACCACTGACCGATCTGCTCCTTCATCAGGCCCCAGGACCAGTCCACCTCGCGCGTTTCCTGGATGCCGCCCTTGCTGCTGACGAAGCGGCGCCGCAGGAAGGCGATGAAGAGCACCAGCACAACCGCTACTACCACGATGACCGCCAGGGTCTCGACCCAGGGCGGTATCTGGAACGCAAACTCGCCCGATTCGACCAGTTCGGATATCTCTTCCGACGCTTCCTCGACGACGGTGGTGGCCTCTTCCTCGGCCTGCTCGCGGACGAGGCTGTTCATCCAGTCGATGAACGGCGCGAGGAGGCGGAAGATCACATAGGCAATGCCCATGATCACGTAGGCGATGACGTCCCGGATCAGGTTTAGCACGGGAGAGAACCAGCCAATCACCGACCGAACCGAACCGGGGTCCACCACGTAGGTGGCAAGCCAGCCCACTGCTACCACGCCCACCACTACGCCCACCACCACCAGGTACCAGAAGCGGCCCAGCCGCGGCGCCAGCCCGCTGGTGCGCATGCTCTGGCGCAGGGTGCGACTGATGTCCGAAAGGGCCATAGCGCTCATGGCGGAGGCGATGAAGACGAGGACGGCTTCCATGATGCCGTCGATCAGGCCCAGGTTGAGGCCGTACCTGGTTCCGCGCACGAGGATGAGTAGGGCCAGGGCTATTACGCCGGTGAGGAACCCCTTGCGCAGGGGTTCCATCTCCGACCAGTCAATGGTGATGGCACGCATCCACAGGCCGGCCGCTACGGCGAAGACAACCCAGACCGTGGGGGCGTACTCGCGCCAGTTGACCGCCTGGCGGTAGAGGTCCTGGAGCCAGGGGCCAAGACCCTCCCCGGAGGCGGGGACTAGGAGGCGCACCACCCCCAAAGCCACGAGCACTCCGAGCAAACCGGCGGCGATCCGACCGGCCACAGATTCGCTGAGCGCCTGCGCCAGGGCCGAGCCGGCGAAGAGAATAAGCAGAGGTATCCAGAAGGGCAGGGTGACGCCCGACGGGCGGAAGAAGTCGGTGGCCAGGAGGGCGTTGACCCAGGGCACGATCCAGGCTGCCCGCATGGCAGCGGACAGCGACGGGATCAGGACCTGATCAAGCCAGTTCAAACGACTCAAGTTCATGCCAACTCTCAGTCCCGCCGAGGTGGTAAGAGATGATCTGCGGGGGCACATCGGGTGGCGCCTCGCCGGCGGTGATCAGCACGACGCCGTGACCGGCATCCTGGAGGGAGAGCAACTGCTCCATGACTTCCGCCTCGGGCCGGGAGGTGAAGACCACGAGGGTGGCGCCGTAGGGAAGGTCGGAACCGATGATGCCCAAGAGGCGCGTCAGAGATGTCAGGCGGAAGCCGGTTAGCTCCGCCATCCCCTCGAGCAGGAGCGCCAGTTGCTCCGGTCGGCGGCCGGCCGGCAAGCGGATGAGCTCGCTGTTGGTGACAGCGCTGCTGTTGGCCATCAGCCCCACGGCATGACCGGCCTCCAGGTTCTGGCTCGCCATGGAAGCGGCGGCGCAGATGAGGAGTTCCAAGTACTCCGGCACCAATCCGTAGGGCTGCTCGGTGGTCTGGACGTCAATCAGCAGCATTATCACCCGGCTGGCGCTGGGGTCGAATACGCGCGTCTGCAGTTGCCCTTGGCGCGCGCTGGCTTTCCAGTGCACGTGCCGCAGACTGTCGCCCGCTCGGTACTCGCGCACCCCCCGGAAGCGCAGGGGGTCCTCCAGAATGCGGCGGGCGGTGGCGAAGTCGCCGGAAGGGCGGGCTGCCGGCAGGCCGAGCATCTCCACGGGGACGATGCGCGGATAGACCACCAGGCGGTCGAGGTGAGTGTCGCGCCGGTTCTGGCGCCGAAAGCCGAATACGTCGCCGGCGTAGATCTCGGCGGGGCCGAAGGGGAAGACACCACGGTTGCCGCCCCGGAGACGATAGACGCGCCGCACTCGCTCGTACCAGCGCAAAGCAAGGAAGTTCACCAGGGCGCTCTTGAAGCTAACGGCCTTGCTGGTGCCTAGCTGTCCCGTCAGCAGTTCCACCCCGTCAGGGTACTGGTCGCTGATCAGGACCCAGGGCAGGGGGAGAGGCTTGGCGTTGAACACTTCGATGGTTAGGTCGGTCTCCTCGCCGTACTCGAGGCGGCGGCGGCCGAAGTGCCGCTGGTAGTAGAGTTCGGAGAGCGAGAAGCGCGACCACAGAGCCGAGACAGCGGAGCCGGCCGCAAGAAGGATGACGAACAGGAACAGACGAGCATCACGGGTGGCGGCGCTCAGTATCAGCAGGGCGAGCAGCAGCGTCCACCAGAACGCTCCGATCATTCGGCCGCCTCAGCCGACCAGTCTTCTTCCACCGGTACCGGCACCTGGGCCAGTATCTCCGCGACGATCTCCTTGCCGGCCCGCCCCCGCAGGCGCGTACGCACGCTGGGGATGAGGCGATGGGCGAGCACGGGCATGGCCAGTTCCTGGAGGTCGTCGGGGCGGACGTAATGGCGGCCGCGCAGGGCGGCCAGGGCCTGGGCGGAGCGCATCATGGCCAGCGAACCGCGCGGGCTGGCTCCCAGGGCCAGGCCTTCCTCTTTGCGGGTGCGTCGCACTAGTTCGAGCAGGTAGTCTTCCACCACCGAGTGCAGGTAGACCTGACGACAGATGGCGCTCAGGCGCAGGATCTCCTCCGCCGACAGCACCGGCTCCAGCACCTCGTACGGGTCGTCCTGCCGGAAGCGGCGGATGATGGCGCGCTCTTCCTCCCGGTCGGGATAGCCCAACTCGAGCCGCATGAGGAAGCGGTCTATCTGGGCCTCGGGCAGGGGGAAGGTTCCTTCCAGTTCCACTGGGTTCTGCGTCGCCAGGACCAGGAACGGCCGGGGCACCGCCCGCGTGACGCCGTCGACGGTGACCTGCCCTTCCTGCATGACCTCGAGCAGGGACGACTGGGTGCGCGGCGAGGAGCGGTTGATCTCGTCGGCCAGCAGAATCTGGCTCATCACGGGGCCGGGACGGAACTCGAAGTCGCCGGTCTTCTGGTTGAAGACGCTGACTCCGGTGACGTCGGAGGGCAACAGATCGGGGGTGAACTGAATGCGCTGGAAGCTGGCGCCCAGGGACCGGGCCAGGCTCTTGGCCAGGGTGGTCTTGCCGATGCCGGGCACGTCCTCCAGCAGGACGTGACCTTGGGCAAAGAGGGCGACCAGGAGCAGGTCCACCACGGGAGCCTTGCCGACGATGACCTTGCCGACGTTCTCACGCACGCGCTCGGCGGCTGCCTGAACCGGACCTACGTCAACCACAGGCACATCTCCTCAGTTGGGGGAAGAGACCGCCGGGCGAGAGGGTGGGGACAGTGTGGGCCCGGCGGTGATCTTAGCTAGTAGCGAATTTCGTATCCCTCATAATAACAGGGCGGCCGATGGCCGACAAACGACGGCCCCGACCGGCGCTAGGCCGACAGGTCCACGATCATCCCGTCGAAGGAGACGCCGATGTGATCGCCGGCGTAGATGCGCACCAGTTCGTCGTGGGTGGGGTTGGCTTGGTGCGAGAAGTGATGGGCGATGGCACGCATGTCCGCGCCGGCGATCTGGCGCAGGCGGGCGACGGTCTCTTTCACTTGCTCGAAGCCCATATGACTTCCGCCGCTCAGGTGGCCCATGGTGCTGTCAATGATGGCCAGTTGCGGCGGATACTGCGCCAGGATGCTCCAGGCGGACTCGGGGAAGGGGCCGGTGTCCGTCCCGTAGAGGAAGCGAGCGCCGTCTCGCTCCACCAGGTAGGTGACGCACTCGTGCTCATCGCCGCCGTGCACCGCTTCCAGCGGGCGGATGACGTAGCCTCCGCTCTCCACCGTGTCGCCCGCCTTCAGGGGCAGCAGTCGCAGCCCGGCATCCTCCAGCTTGGCTCCCATAAGATGTAGGATCTGGTCCAGCGCGTCGGCCGGGGCATGGACGTCCAGGCCGGGGAGTTCGGTGAAGCGCCGGAAACCCGGGGTGCGGTAGATGAAGGAGTCCGGCGCGAGGTGATCCGAGTGCCCGTGGGTAATGAGCAGAGTACGCACGTTGGTGGCATCGAGCCCGAACTCCTGGAAGGACTGGAACACGTCCGGACCGAAGTCAATGAGCAGGTCGTCGTTGACCAGGAGGGCGCTGCGGCGACGGATGTCTCGGCCACCGTTACGCCGCGCGGCTTGGCAGTTGACGCAGGTGCAGAAGGGCGCCGGGAAGGACTCAGCGGCGGCGGTGCCGAGGAAACGGAGGGACAGGGCGGGCTGGCTCATGGGTGGTGCACCTCGCTGTGTTTTTGGGGCGACGATGTCTGCGTGGAGCCAATCGGGGCCCCGCTCGGCTCAGAGAGCAGGCAGCAATGATATCAGGTTGCCGCCGAAGTAAGCAGATCGCTGCTCGGCGGACAAGCCGAGCTCGTCCGCCAGGGCCTGGTCGCGCCGGAGGGCCGCCTCCAGGTCGCCGTGGTGGACGTCCGAGCCCCAGATGACCTTGCTCCAGGCGTCCGGCCAGTAGAGGAGGGAGCGGAAGAACGAAGGGTCCTTCTGGGCCCGCCACCCGGAGGGAGCGCCGCTGAGGTCAACATAAACGTTGGGTAGGATGCGGGCTATTGCCGCCGCCTCCTCGTACCAGGGCATTCCCAGATGGGCGCAGATGAGCCTCAGGCGGGGGAACTGGTGGGCGATGGTGTCGAGATGCAGCGGACGCATGTGCGCCGAGGACACGCCGGTCAGGTACTGCTTGGTGGTGACGATGCCGGTGTGGAAGAGGCAGGGGAGCCCGTAGTACTGGGCGCGTTCGTAGATGGGCCAGTAGGACTCGTGGTCGTAGGGGTGCAAGGGTATGGTGAACTTGAGCCCGCGGAAACCCTCCGCCACCGCCAGGTCCACGTCCTGAAGCGGGTGCTGGCCCAGCCGCAGGTAGCGAAAGCCGATGAGGCGGTCCGGGTGCCGTCGAACTGCCTCGGACACAGCGGCATTGTCGGCCATGGCGAAGGCGGCGCCCAGCCCGCTGACGCAGACGCGCTCGATGCCCAGGAGGTCGCAGGCGCGCAAGAGCGCGTCCGCATAGCCGGGCTCGGCCTCCAGGTGGGCGTGGCCGTCAATCAAGGGAGAGCCGCTCAAGTGAGGCGCACCGCGGGCGTCTGAGCCACCTCGGCGGTGATGGTGAGCTTGGCGTCGGGGTGCGCCTGCATGAAGGTGGCCGGGATGGCCGCGGTCACGGGGCCGTGAAGGACTCGGCGCACGATGGACCTCTGCCAGGGGCGGTTGCAGTAGAAACGCATCCGGCGGGCGGCGAGCAGCTCGCGCATGCCCAGGGTGATGGCCAGCTTGGGGACGGTGCGGATGTCGCCCGAGGCGCCGCCGACGGAGTTGATGGTGCGGCTCTCCCGTGAGAGGGGGAGAACCCGGGTGGGCAACTGGCGGAACTCGGCGTCGGACATGGTCACGCCGGGCTCGGGCGGCTCGTTGAAGGCGATGTGCCCGTTGATGCCGATGCCGCCGAAGCAGATCTCGACTCCGCCCAACTCCGCCATGAGGGCGGCCGGCGCCTCCGGGTGGTCGGGGTGGGGGAAGATGACGTGATCGGGCGTGGGCCGCAACTCCTCGCGGAGCCTCAGCCGGTACTCCCGCTCCATGAAGCCGCGGAAGCTCAGCGGGTGGTCGGCGGGCACCCAGGCGCCGTCGTCGTCGAGGTACTCGTCCATGTTGAAGAAGAAGAGGTCGCGGCAAGATACGCGGAGCCGGTTGCAGAGCGCCGCGAATCGGCGATACTGGCCGACAGGGCCCACCGGCACGATGAAGACCGTGGGACGGCCGGCGGCGTTGTTCGCCTGCAGCGCCTCTAGCATGGTCCAGGCCAGGTGGTGATAGAGGTCGATGTCGGTGTCCACGATCTCCAGGGCGATGGGGCTGCCCTGGCCCAGTTCCTCTTCGCGAATGGCGGTTGGTGATCGGTTCATGGGGACGGACCTCCTGGGGCACGGCGGGGCCGTGGGGGTTGCTTACGGTACGCTACTGGTAGCACAGCGAAGGAGCGCGGTCAAGCAGAGCTGAGGAGGCGACGATGGCGGATGCGGAACTGGGAGTGTGCGTGGTTGGGGCGGGCAACATGGGGCGCAACCATGTGCGCGCTTGGTCTCAGGTTAAGGGAACGCGCTTGGTGGCCCTGGCGGACCTGGACGAGAGCCGGTCGGGGCCCCTGGCGGCGGAGTACGGTATTGCGAACGTCTACGCTGACTACCACCGGGCGGTGGACCGGTCGGACGTGGACATCGTCTCGGTCTGCATCCCCGCCTACTACCATCCCGAGGTGACCATCTTCGGCGCGGAGCACGGCAAGCATGTGCTGTGCGAGAAGCCCATCGCTCTCGCCACGGAGCGAGCCCAGGCGATGATCGAGGCGGCCAGGACCAACAAGGTTAGGCTTGGGGTTGGCTTCCAGCTGCGCCAGCTGCAGAGCACCCGCGACCTGAAGCGCATCTTCCGCGACGGCACCGTGGGGCGGCCGGCCATGTGGGTGTACAACTACGCCTGGCCCATCCGGCCCAAGCTGGCGATGCACGACATGTTGACGGGCAACGGCGGCCCGGTGGTGGACTTCTGCCCGCACCGGTTCGACCTCTGGAGCCAGGTCTTCGGCTCCGAGGCCATCCAGGTGGAAGCGCAGGGGTTCACGCTGGGACGGGGCCGGAAGGAACTGGCGGGGCTGGAGCGACTGGCGCCGGACACCGTCTCGCTGCTGGTGCGCTACGCCTCCGGCGACGTGGGTAGCCTGAGCATCACCTGGGGCCTGCCTCCGGGAGTGACGGGCGGCACGACGGCCGAGATCTGGAGCGCCAAGGGACTGGTGCGGCCGGACACGGACAAGACGGAGGTGTTGACCGAAGGGGGCCAGGCCACTACATTGGGCCCATACCAGGAAGATGTCATGGTGGAAGCCATGGCGCGCCAAGCCGAGGCGTTTGCCCGTGCTGCCCGGGGCCAAGGGGAGCCCGGCGCCACCGGTGAGGATGGCCTGGCGGCTCTGCGCGTCTCGCTGGCCGCGCTCCGCTCCGCGGAGACGGCCCAACCTATCGACCCGAGGTCAATGTAATGGAAGCGAAGCTGGGGTTTTTCAACCGCCCGTGGATAGGCCTTTCCCTCGAGGACGCGCTCGACGCCATGTTGGCGGCCGGCAGCAAGCATGCCGGCACGCTGGGCAAGGCGGGGGGCGGCGTAATGGTGGAGTGGGACACCCCCGACTCCGAGATCGAGATCATGAAGGAAGCGGTTGCCAGCCGCGGCATGACTCTCCATGCCGTGCTCGCTCGCGTGCACTTCGATGTGCCCCAGGCAGAGGCCATCGCCCGCTACCGGACGTTCATTGACAAGGTGCACGCCCTGGGCGCCAAGCACCTGCTGGAGATGGGCGCGCACGACCCCGAGACCTACGATGGCTACTTCGAGATCATGAAGGCCGTGAGCCCGTACGCTTACGAGCGGGGGATGATCATCGGCATCAAGCCGCATGGCGGTCTCTCCACTACCGGGAAGGAAACGGCGGACGTGGTGGCCAAGGTGGATCAACCCGGGTTCCAGGCGTGGTACGATCCCGGGAACATCCTCTTCTACAAGCAGTATGATCCCATCGAAGAAGCCAAGTACTTCGACGACATCTGCGTGGGCGTGTGCGTCAAGGATTGCATCGTCTCCGGCTCCGGCGAGGACCTGAAGCGGGACGTCAACGTGACCCCGGGCGAAGGCCAGGTGGACTTCGAGGGCGTGTTCCGGGTGCTCCGCAAGGGCGGCTTCACCGCCGGCCCGTGCCTGGTGGAGACGCTCGGCCCTCAGGACGCCGAGGGGGCCACGAAGGCGGGCAAGCAGGCCATGGGCTACATGACCGACGTCCTGAAGAAGGTCGGCTACTAGAGACAGAGGGGAAGGATTAGGATGGCCGGCGCCAGTGCTGGGCCGGCCCCTGCCCACCGGGCGACGGAGGAGTAGAGACGTGGCGAAGCTGAAGCTTGGGACCATCGTGGGCCTGGGCAAGGGCCCGGAAGAGGAACTGGCCAAAGTACACGAGTTGGGCCTGCCCACCTGCCAAGTGTCCAACTGGGATCCGACGCTGTACACCGAGGATATGGTGCGGCGCCTGGTGGAGGCGTCGGACAAGAACCAGGTCGAGGTCTCCACGGTGTGGGCGGGGACGCCCGGCTGGCGCATCTGGGACTTCGTTACCGGGCCGCGCACCATCGGCCTGGTGCCCGAGTGGGCGCGGGCGGAACGATTGGCCGCCCTGAAGGCGGGGGCGGACTTCGCCAAAAAGGTTGGCGCTCCCAGCATCACCACTCACGTGGGATTCATCCCCGAAGACCCGAACGACCCGCGCTACCGCGGGACCATAGACGCCCTGACCGAGCTCTCCCTCTACTGCGGCGAGCGCGGACTGGGCTTCTGGTTCGAGACGGGCCAGGAGACGCCCGTCACTCTCCTTCGTGCCATCGAGGACATCGGCACCGACAACCTGGGCATCAACCTGGATCCGGCCAACCTGCTGATGTACGGTAAGGCTAACCCGGTGGATGCGCTTGACGTGTTCGGGCAGTACGTCCGCGGGGTACATGCCAAGGACGGCGACTACCCCACCAACGGGCGCAAGCTAGGTCCGGAAAAGGCGCTGGGTGAGGGCCGGGTGGACTTCCCGCGGCTGGTGCCCAAGCTAAAGGCTATGGGCTTCCAAGGCGCCCTGACCATCGAGCGTGAGATCAGCGGCCCCAAGCAGATAGAGGACATCAAGGCCGCCATCCGGCTGCTGGAGCCCCTGCTCTAGCGTCCAGGAGATCCATCAATTGTGTGCTCTCCGCTCGCCGGTCCGGTTTGGGCCGGCGAGCGTGTCCTTTTCTGGGCCCAGAAGCGGCTGGCTGCAGTTGGCACTGATCGGTGTTCTAGGCCAAGGAGGTCCTATGGGCAACGGCTCGGGCGGCTACCCGGTGCAGAACTGGCGGGAACTGCAGGAGGGAGTCCTCATCAAGGGGGCGGCCGTCGTGGGTGTGGTGGCGCTGGCTGGCTGGTACCAGCAGGTATCGCTGCCCGAGGCAGACCTGCGCCTGGTGCTGCTGATAGTGGTCGGAGCGCTACTCGCCGTTGGTGTCGCGATCGTGCGGCCCGTGCCGGTCCCGGTGAGGTTGGCGACCTTCGTGCTGCTGACGCTGGCGGGCACTGCCTTCGCTCACGTTCGTCTGGGCTATGGATCCGCAGTCGTGTTCTACATCATCCCCACTATGCTGGCCGCTGTGATGCTCCCTACCGGATCGGCTTTCGCTGTGGCCGCCGTCGCTGCCGTGCTGCTCGAGGCCGGGCACCCTCTAGCGTCGCCTTCGGTCTGGGCCGTGCACCTGACGCTGTTCTCGGTCGCAACGCTGGGGACGGCCGTCGCTTACGACCTGCGCGGCACGCTGTGGGACTCATGGAGCCACGTCGATAGGATGAGTGACCTGGCGCGAGAGGTTCAGGCGCGTAGGCAGGAAGTGACGCGCCTGAACGGTGCGCTGAAGGTCTCCAACGGGCTGCTACGCCGCAGCCTGCGGGAGTTGGCCCAGGCGCAGAGCGAAGCCGTCGAGGCAGGGCGCCTCAAGGAGCAGTTCGCTACCACCGTCAGCCACGAGCTTCGCACACCCCTCAACGTGATCCTGGGTTTCCTGGACATGATGCAGCGCTACCCCGAGACCTACAAGGGGGCGTGCTGGACGCCAGAACTGCGACGCGACATTGGCGAGATGCATCTGAGCGCTCGCTACCTCTCGGAACTGGTGGACGACATACTGGACCTGGCTCGGGCCCAGTCCCTTCGGATGCCGGTGCGGCGCGAGATCACAGAGCTGAAGCCTCTGATGCAGGAGGCAGCGGACGTAGCCGCAAGGTTGCTGCTGAGCAAGAAGGGCGACGTGGGGATGCGCCTGGAGGTGCCGGATGATCTGCCGCTGCTGTACCTCGACCGTACGCGAGTTCGCCAGGTTCTGCTCAACCTGCTCGGCAACGCCTGCCGCTTCACCACAGCGGGCCATGTGACGCTCGCTGCCGCCGTTGAGGGGGAGTCGGTTCTGGTGTCGGTATCGGACACCGGACCGGGCATCCCGGAGGACGATCTGGAGAGCGTCTTCGGCGAGTTTCATCAGGTCAGTACCCAAGCGAGCGACGGTCTGCCCGGGGGCGGCAAGGGGTTGGGCCTAGCCATAGCGAAGCGGTTCGTGATGGCTCATGGTGGCCGCGTCTGGGCGGAGCGCGGCCTAGCGGTGGGGAGCCGCTTCTGCTTCACCCTGCCGATCGAGGGGAAGCAAGTGTCCATGTTGCCGCCCCGGGCGCCGGTGAAGCTCACACGGGAACCGGAGCATACCACTCTGGTGGTGGTGGGCAGCGAAGGCGGTGCCGCCTATCTGCGCCGGCACGTAGAGGACGTCGACGTGGTGCTGGCGGGCAGTCTGGGAGAAGCCCGCCGGCTGCTGCGAGAGCTGCACCCGCGCGCACTGATCATCAGCGATCAACCCGAGCCGGATACCGCCGTGACCAGTGCCGGCGCGCCGCTGCTGAACGAGCCTCTGCCGGTGTTCCAGTGCACCTTGCCGGGCAGCTACGAGCCCGCGATCTCCCCATACTGCGATGACTGGCTGGTCAAGCCCATTGACCGCGAGCAACTGCTTGCCAGCTTGAGCGACATCCCGGAGGCGCGCAAGGTGCTGATCGTCGACGACGACCGCTCTTTTGTGCGGCTCCTGGAGCGCTACCTTGGCGGCACGGACCAGATTCTGGAGTTGGCTGTGGCCTACGACGGGACTACCGCTCTTGCCCGAGCGCGAGAGTTCGACCCCGACGTGGTACTGCTGGATATGGCGCTGCCCGGGCTTGAGGGTGATGCCGTTGCCCGCGCCCTGCGAGCACCCGGAGACGCTGGCCGCCGGCCCCGGATCATCGCCATCACCGCGACGCGGCCGGACCAAGGGGACTCGGGTGCGTTCGCGCGCAGCTTCACCGTGACATTGCACACTGGATTCACGGAAGAGCAGGTCCTGGGTCTTGTCCAGAGTTCGCTTGCTCATCTGCCGGCGGGCTGGCTCCCTGACTCACCAGACGGAGAGTACGAAGCAACGCCGACCGCGACACCGGCTTGACCAGGTAAGCGGAGGCGCCCAGAGCCTGGGCCAGGTCGGGGTCGTTAAGTACCGAGCAGACGATCACCGGCAGGTGCTGGGTCTGTGGAGCCAGCTTGAGGCACTGGAGGACGCTCCAGCCGTCGCTATCGCTCATCATGATGTCCAGTACCACGGCCTTGACCTGTCTACCGGCGGCCATGTCCACGGTGACCCGTGGGTTAGGGGCTGCCAGCGGCTCCCACTCGCTTTCGGCGAGATAGCGGCTGTAGAGAGCCTGGGTTCCGGGATTATCCTCCACGATGAGCACGCGGTGACGCTTCGCCATGGGCACAGTCAGGACTAGCTCGCGGCGCTTAGGCTCTTCCGCAATGCGGCAATGCCAGCCCTGAGCCCGCGCGATCTCAAGTGCAGCGTGAATGAGGTCGTCACGCTTGCCCTGCCGCGTCGCCGGCGAGGCAAGCCGGATCAGTACGCAGCGAGGCTGGGGCTCAACCTTCACCACTAGCTCACGCGATGGTTCGAGCTGAATCGACGCGCTCAGGAGCAGAGTCAGAACCTGGCGCAGGATGGCACCCGCCGCCAGTACCGCAAGTCCTGTCTGGGGGGCCTCAAGGCTGATGACCATGCCTCTGTCCACTGCCAGCGGAGATACCAGGGCGAGAACGCTCTGCACCGCCTCGATAAGGTCTACAGTCTCAGATCTTCCCGACAGCGCGCGGATCTCGGCGGAGAGGGGGTCGCCGCTACCGCCTGGCTCGCCCACGGACACAGCGTCAGTTGCTTTGAGCCCGGCAGACAGCACTCGGGCAACACTCTCCTCGGCCCCTTGCAGGTCGCGATATACCTGCCGGCGTCCAACCGCCAGTTGTTCTGCCACGCTGTCGACATCGAAGCCGGACAAGTACCGCAGCCGCATGCAGTCGTAAGCACGAGAGGCCGACGCGCTGCGGCCAGCACGGGCGGGTAGCCGCAGTAGCTCCACCGCATCGAGCAAGCAACCGCGGACTTCCTGGGCGCGCTGCAGAGGGTTCTGGCCAGGACCTTCGGCTGCTAGCGTCTGGGCCAGTTCGCTCTCCGCCAGTTCCTCCGGCTCGTAGATGCACGAGAGGGCTCGGCGCACCATGTCGGGCGAAATGCGGCACATAGTGCCAACCTCTGTTCACGAAGACGTGCTCGCGCTACCCATGGTCACAGGATGGTCACAGAATTGTCACAAGTATCCCTGCAGAGAGATGATAGGGCAAGCTACAATGTATGCGATTGTTTGGCATGGGCCACTTGGGTGGTACGCTGCGAGAGTGCGCGTGAGGAGGTTGAGGGTGAAGACTCAGAAGCGTTGGACCCGACGATCGCTGCTGAGGTCGGGCGCACTGCTTGGCGGAGCGGCTCTGGCCGCCGCCTGTGCCCCGACCGGTACGCCGCAGGTTGTGGAGGAGGTTGAGGAGGTTAGCGCCGTCCCGACGGAGCGGGAAACTGCCGTGACCTGCATCTGGCGCAACAATCCGAATGAGAAGCGGTCCATGGAGGAAGCCTTCGAAGTCTACAAGCAGATTCGCCCCAACGTGACGGTGGAGTTCCTGGTGGTACCGTCGGGCAACGAGGGGGAGCAGAAATTGCTGTCGCTGTTCGCCGGCGGTACACCGCCAGAGTGTTTCGCCTCTGTGTTCACCGCCGGTTTGGTGGACTACTTCTACCGCGACATGGTGACCGACTTCGTGCCCTACATCGAGCGGGACCAGTACGATCAGAGCGACTTCGAGGATGTCGCTCTTGACACCTTCCACTTCGGTGACAGACAGGTTGGTATGGCGCGCGGCGGCGTTCCCACCTGCCTCTTCCTGAACCTCGACCTGTTCGATGAGGCGGGGATTGAGTACCCACCCTCGTCGTGCGAGGACGATTCATGGACGTGGGACAAGATGGTCGAGGTTGCCAAGGCTCTTACCCTGGACACCGATGGCGACGGTAGGCTTGACCAATATGGTCTGGTGTTCGGCAACTTCAATCACAACCAGTTCCCGATGCTGTGGGGGACCAGTTCCTTCCTGCCGGAACAGCTTCAGTACGGTATCATGCAGACGCACAACATGCTGGACGAAACCGTCATCGCGTCATTCCAGGCCGGCGCGGACCTGATGTGGAAGGACCAGGTGGCGCCCAGCCCGGAGGCATCTGAGGCCTTGGCGGCACTTGGTGCCGGCGGAGTCTTCATGAGCGGCCGTATCGCGATGTACGCGAGCATCGCGGGGCCGAGCCTCGTGAGTGACGCGAACTTCAACTGGGGTATGGCTCCTCTGCCGCGTGGGGCTTCCGGCATCCAGCAGCGCATTATGACGTGGACCGGGCCCCTCTGTATGGGCTGGGGTTGCGGAGAGCCGGAGGAGGGTTGGAGCCTCATCAAGTTCTTCGTCGGTGAGGACGGCCAGAAGCTGATCGCGCCGTACGCCACCATCGGGACTTCACGGAAGTCCCTGCGCGAGTGGTGGTCCCAGCAGTACAGCACCGATTCAGCCCGGCTCCTGGAGGTGCAGGAGATGGGCTATGCGCATGGCATGGAGACACCCAACTGCCGCACTGTCGGTTGGCCTGAGGTGACCCAGATCATAGGCTCCGGCTTCGATCCACTCTGGTTGGGAGAGAAGACAGCCGCGGAGTGCGTGCAGGAGTTCGCTCCCGCTTTGGAGGCCAAGCTGCAGGAGTTGTACGCCGCCAATGTCGACACAGCCAAGGACACGTTCCCCGGCTACACCGGCTGACCCATCCGGCAACTGAACCACAGGGGGGCCGACGTAGTCGTGCCCCCCCTTCGGGCACAGTAGGAGCCGCAAGCATGGTTCTCCGCCAGTCCAACACTCGTCGGGAGGCGGTGCTCTTCTACGTCTTCGTGGGCCCGGCGCTTCTTGGCCTGCTCATCTTCACCCTCGGGCCGATGGTCGCATCTTTCTACTTCAGCTTCTGCGACTACGAGATTGTGCGGGCCCCGGAGTGGGTGGGCCTAGCCAACTACCACAAGATGTTCTTCGTCGACAAGCTGCCCCTCAAGTCGCTCGGGGTGACGGCCTACTACAGCTTTGTGGGCGTGCCCATCCGGTTGGTGGCTCAGTTTCTGGTCGCCTTACTGCTCAATCGAGCGCTGTTCGGTCGGAGCCTGTTCCGCACCGTCCTCTACCTTCCCAGTATCGTCTCTGGCGTAGCGCTGTCACTGCTGTGGGTGTGGCTTCTCAACCCGGAGTTCGGCCTAGTCAACTACCTACTCTGGGAAGTCTTCGGGATTCAGGGACCGCGCTGGTTGTCGAGCCCGGACTGGGTTATACCGGCTCTGATCGTGATGAGCATGTGGGGCATCGGCGGCGGCATCGTGATCTGCCTGGCGGGGCTGCAGGGCATCTCCGAGGAGCTGTATGAGGCGGCAGAACTGGACGGGGCGAGCGGACTGCAGAAGATGCTGCGTATCACTGTCCCGCACATGACACCGGTGTTGTTTTTCAACCTGATCATGGGAATCATCGGCTCATTCCAGGTCTTCACTCAGGGATACGTGATGACCGGTGGCGGTCCCTCTAACGCCTCTCTGTTCTACGTGCTCTACCTCTACTGGAACGCTTTCAACTACTTCCGCATGGGCTATGCGTCGGCTTTGGCGTGGGTGCTGTTTGCCATCATCCTGGCCATGACCGGACTGATATTCCGGTCGTCGTCGGCCTGGGTGTACTACGAGGGGAGCGTGCAGATGTGACCAGCCAGGCCCCTGCCGTACGAGGGAAAGCCGCAGGGTCCAGGAGGCAGTCCTGGCTACAGCGCAGAAGCGTGCGTCGTGTCATCGCGAGCGCTGCTACCTACGCCGCGTTGCTGGTGCTGGCAGGCCTGTCGATACTGCCATTCCTGTGGATGGTATCTACCTCGCTCAAGGATCCCGGCTCTGTGTTCCTTTTCCCTCCACGGTGGATCCCAGATCCCGTCGTATGGAGTAACTACTACGAGGCGCTGACGTTCCTGCCGTTTGCTCGCTACTTCGCCAACACGGCCTTCATCACCGTGGCCAACATCGTCGGGACGCTGGTGAGCGCGTCGTTGGCGGCCTATGCCTTCGCTCGACTCCGAGCGCCCCTCAAGTCGCTGATCTTCCTCATGATCCTGAGTCCAATGTTCTTGCCCGGTCAGGTGACCATGATCCCTCTCTTCATTCTCTACCGGCACCTGAACTGGATCGATACCTACAACCCGCTGATAGTGCCGGCCTTCTTTGGCGGAGGAGCCTTTAACATATTCCTGTTGCGGCAGTTCTTCACCACCATACCGCTCGAGCTGGACCACGCGGCGCGCATTGACGGTTGTGGGGAGGCCGGCATCCTTTGGCGGATAGTGCTGCCCCTATCGAAGCCGGCACTAGCGACGGTGACCATATTCTCGTTCATGGGCCACTGGAACGACTTCCTGGCGCCGCTGATCTACATCAACTCATCGGCCAAGCTTACGGTGAGCGTGGCCCTATCTCGGTTCCGAGGCGAGTACGGCACCACCGCTTGGCACCTCCTGATGGCGGCGTCGATAGTGGCGGTGCTACCCTGCATCCTGATCTTCTTCTTCGCCCAAGAGTACTTTGTGAGGGGCATCCAGATGACGGGGATGAAGGGATAGGTCCAGAATAGTCATTGTCGGTCGGTATACAGGTTCGACGGAGGAGGAAGCGGACGTGGAAGAACTCAGCCAGATGGTGAGGCAAGTCTCGCGGGAGGCCGGCGCGGACTTGGTCGGCATCGCCAGCATCGAGCGCTTCGCCGAGTTGCCCCCCGAGCACAGCCCCCTTTCCATCTTCCCCGAGGCGCGATCGGTGATCGTGGTGGGCAAGCGAATCGTCCGGGGCGCGTTGCGCGGAGTGGAAGAGGGCACCCAGTTCTCGAACTACGACCTCTACATCGGCAACTGGCTCGGTCCGTTCCTGTCAGCGGCCGTCTTTGAGGTGTCCGCCTGCCTGGAGAACAACCGCTGGGAGGCCGTACCCCTGATGAACCTGCCCACGGAGATCCCGGCCATGGGGATCGCCGTGCGGCCGGGCCAGCCCGAACCGAACGTGCTCGTGGATATCGAGGAGGCGGCCGTGCGGGCCGGGTTGGGCGAGATCGGCTACTGTGGCCTGCTGCTCACGCCTCAGTTCGGACCCCGGCAGAGGGTCGAGGCCATCCTGACCGACGCGATACTGGAGCCGGATCCGATTCTGACGGAGCCGGTCTGTGATGACTGCCGGGAGTGCGCTCAGGCCTGCCCGCTGTCGGCTATCAGCCTGAAGGAGCAGACCAACTACACCATCGCCGGCAAGCAGACGACCGTGGGCAGGATAGACTACAGCAAGTGCGCCATCTGTCAGAACGGCGCCCGCCCGAATCGCTACCACAAAGATGCGCCGGCCGATCGCACGGCAGCGATCTGCACGCGCACCTGTGTGGCGCATCTCAGTGACTCCGGCCGGCTGCAGGACACGCCGCGTCTGCCCTTCCGCCGCCGCGAGCCTTGGACGCTCCTGCCCAACGACATCTGGAGCCTGGACAGGCGGAGGAACACCGAGTGAAAGAGCTCACCAGCCAGGCAGTGAAGGAGTTCGCCCTCTCGCATGGTCTGGACCTATGCGGGGTGGCTAACATCGACCGCTTCCGCGATGCACCGGAGCGCAGGCACCCGGCGGGCATCCTGCCGGAGGCTAAGTCGGTGATCGTGGTGGGCAAGCGCATCCTCCGGGGTGGTTGGCGCGGCATTGAGGAGGGCACCTACTGGCCCACCTACACCTACTTCGACTACCACGGCCTGCTCAACACTCTGTTCATTCAGCGACCGCTCTACGACCTGGCCTCCTTCATCGAGGACCACGGCTGGGAGGCGGCGCCCTACTACTCCGGCGTCCCGGAGACACAGCCGGACATCGCGCCGCTGCGGCCCGGTCAGCCGGCTCCTGACGTGCAGTTGGCCATACGCATCGCCGCCACGGCCGCCGGCCTGGGCGAGATCGGCTGGTCGAAGGTCTTTCTCACCAAGCAATTCGGGCCGCGGCAGCGCTTTCACGCCATCATCACCGACGCGGAACTGGAGCCGGACCCGCTGGTGAAGCCGGGAACGATCTGCGACCGCTGCATGGAGTGCGTCCGTGGCTGTCACCCCCACGCCATTCCGCACCAGCGAGAGGGCAAGACGGTACAGATTCAGATCAAGGACCAGACTTACGTCTGGGGCGACACGCACATGGGCAAGTGCGCCCTGAGCTACCACGGCGCCGACGCCACCATGTCCCCCTTCATCCACAAGTCGATGCCGGGCTGGAACTTCGACGTCTCCAGGCAGGCGCTGGGCGAGGAGGCCGGCTACAAGCTGGCCTGGACCATGTCCACAGGGAAGTGGCGGGCGACCAGGCAATTCCCCTCCGGCTACCTGATCGAGGGCCACGCTAAGTTGCAGGAGTGGGGCGTCGCGGGCAGTTACGGCATCGAGGGTTCGCGCGGGTGCATGCGCAGCTGTTTCAACCACCTGGAGAAGACCGGGCGCATCGAGCAGAGCTTCGCTGGTGGCCAGTTCATCAAGCGTCCGCGTTGGGCCCTGCCGGTCCAGGTTGATCCGAACCAGAGTGATACCCGCTAGGCCCTCGGGCTAGCTGCGGTCGACGTCGGCCTCCGTCTCGCTCTGGGGCGGAAGGGTGCGCTGGCGATTCTTGCGGCGGCGGCGCGGTCCGACGGAGGCGCGCTCCAGGCGGCGGATGACCGTGAGCAGGGCGTAGGCGAGCACAGTAGTGAAGATCGCCAGAAGGTACATCCCGGTGCCCGCCGCCATGCCGATGCCGGCGCACGACCAGAGGGCGGCCGCCGTGGTCACGCCGCGGATCTTGGCCTCCTGTGATCCGGTATCGGATCGCAGATCGCGAAAGACGGTGCCGGCGCCGATGAAGCCGATGCCGGTAAGGATGTTGGCGGCTACGCGCGCCTCATCGCCGCCGGGGAAGGCTGCCTTGCTCAGCACGGTGAACAGCGCCGAGCCCATGGCCACCATCATGAACGTACGCAAGCCGGCGGGCCGGTCGCGCCGCTCACGCTCCCAGCCGAGGATGCCTCCCAGGAGCGTGGCCACCAGGACGCGGATCAGGTAAGGTCCCTGCTCCAGGAGTTGGCGCCACAACTCGTAGCCCAGCTGTTCGAGCTCCCAGCCCATAACCCCTCCCTGGTAGAAGACAACAGGGGCCCGCAAGGCGCGGGCCCCTGTACACTATCTCGATTGGAGCGTTCCGGCCGAGGCCGATCAGACGTCCTTGAATGTCTTGAGTGTCTCGCGGACGGAGGCCTGCGCGGCTGCCAAGCGGGCGACGGGCACCCGGAAGGGAGAGCAGGACACGTAGTCCATCCCGACCTCATGGCAGAACTCGACCGACGAAGGATCACCGCCGTGCTCACCGCAGATGCCGACCTCAAGGCCGGGACGGCCCTTGCGGCCCAGTTCCGTTCCCATGCGCACGAGCTGGCCCACGCCTTCCCGATCCAACACCTGGAAGGGGTTGTCGGGGAGGATCTTGTCCTCCACGTACTGCAGGAGGAACTTGCCCTCGGCGTCGTCGCGGCTGATGCCGAAGGTGGTCTGGGTCAGGTCGTTGGTGCCGAAGGAGAAGAAGTCGGCGTACTCAGCCACCTTGTCGGCGGTCAGAGCGGCGCGCGGGATCTCGATCATGGTGCCGAACATGTAATCTACCTTGGCGCCCTGCTCCTCGGTCACCTGCTTGGCGACCTTCTCCAGCCGCGAGCGAGTCTCGGAGAGCTCGTTCACATGGCTGATGAGCGGGATCATGATCTCGACGTGGGCTTCGACGCCTTCCTTGGTGACGTTGGCCGCCGCCTCGAGGATGGCGCGCGTCTGCATCTCGACGATGCCGGGGATGATGAGGCCCAAGCGGCAGCCGCGCAGCCCGAGCATCGGGTTGGCTTCGCGCATGGCGCCAACCGCGCTCAGCAGGGCGCGCTTCTCGGCCAGTTCCTTCTCATCGCCGCCGGTGCACTCCAGCCGAGTGATCTCGACCAGGAGGTCCTCATGGGAGGGGAGGAACTCGTGCAGAGGCGGGTCAATCAGGCGGATGATGACGGGCAGGCCGTCCATGGCCCGGAAGATGCCCTCGAAGTCGCCGCGCTGGAAGGGCAGGAGCTGATCCAGCCACTTCTGGCGCTCCTCCTGCGTCTCGGAGAGGATCATCTTCTGCACTATGGGCAGGCGCTCTTCCTCGAAGAACATATGCTCGGTACGGCAGAGGCCGATGCCCTCGGCGCCGAACTCGCGGGCGCGGGTCGCGTCGCGCGGGTAGTCGGCATTAGCGCGCACGCCCAGGCGGCGCAGCTCGTCGGCCCAGCTTAGGAGCTCGACCAACTGGTGCTGCTCGGCGTACTCGGTCTCGATGAGGGCGATCTCGCCCTTGAAGACCTCGCCGGTGGTGCCGTCGAGGGAGATGATGTCGCCCTCGGCGATGGTCTGGCCGTTGGCGCGGAAGGTGCGGGTGTTGTAGTCAATGCGGATGGCTTCGCAGCCGGCCACGCAAGGGAGGCCGAGGCCGCGGGCGACCACAGCGGCGTGGCTGGTCGCGCCACCGTGCTGGGTGAGGATGCCCTTGGAGCGGAGCATGCCGTGCACGTCGTCGGGGGAGGTCTCCGGGCGAACGAGGATGGTCGCCTTGCCGGAGAGGCCCCACTCCTCGGCGGTGTCGGCGTCGAGCGCAACCGCGCCCACGGCCGCGCCGGGGGAAGCGTTGAGGCCCTTGGCCAGGAAGGCGTTGTTGGCCTGTGCCGCGTCCTTGGACTTGTTGTCGAAGCTGGGGAGCAGCAGCTGGACAACCTGCTCTGGCTCCACGCGCAGGATAGCCTCTTCCTTGCTGATCAGACCCTCGTGCACCATGTCGACGGCCACCTTTACGGCGGCAGCAGCGGTGCGCTTGCCGGTGCGGGTCTGGAGCATGTAGAGGGTGCCCCGCTCGATGGTGAACTCCATGTCCTGCATGTCGCGGTAGTGACGCTCTAGGTCCTTCGAGATCTTGGCGAACTGAGCATAGATCTCGGGCATGTCATCTTGGAGTTGGGAGATCTTCTTGGGGGTGCGGATGCCCGCCACTACATCTTCGCCCTGGGCGTTCTGCAGGTACTCGCCGTAGAGGGAGTCCTCGCCCGTGGCCGGGTCACGCGTGAAAGCTACGCCGGTGCCGGAGTCATCGCCCATGTTGCCGTAGACCATGGTCTGGACGTTGACGGCCGTGCCCCAGTTGTGGGGGAGCTTGTGGAAGTTGCGGTAGTCCACGGCGCGCTTGCCCATCCAGGAGCCGAACACGGCGGCGATGGCCTGGCGCAGCTGCTCGTAGGGTTCGGTGGGGAAGTCCTCGCCCGTCTCCTTCTTGAAGAGCGCCTTGAAGCGCTGGACGATCTCCTTGAGCATGTCGGCCGTGAGATCGGTATCCAGCTTGCCGGCTGTCTTCTCCTTGTACTCAGTGAGGATGTGCTCGAATGGCTCGGGATCCAGATGCCGCACGATGCGGGAGAACATCTGGATGAAGCGCCGGTAGGCATCATAGGCGAAGCGCTCGTTGCCGGTGCCCTTGGCGATGCCCTTGAGGGTTTCGTCGTTGAGGCCCAGGTTGAGGACGGTGTCCATCATGCCGGGCATGGAGACACGGGCGCCGCTGCGCACGGAGATGAGGAGCGGGTTGGACGGGTCGCCCAACTTCTTGCCCGTCTTCTTCTCAACGACCTTCATGCTCTCCAGGACCTGCTCCCACATGCCCTCGGGGAACTTGTTGCCCAGGTCGGTGTAGGCGTTGCAGGCTTCGGTCGTGATGGAGAACCCAGGAGGCACCGGGAGGCCGGCGCCGGCCATCTCGGCCAGGTTGGCGCCCTTGCCGCCCAGCAGGTTGCGCATGCTAGCGTTGCCTTCCTCAAACAAATACACCCACTTCGTATCGGCCATGGTCCTGTACTACCTCCTTGATATACCCTCGCTCGGTAGCGTTCCCAGGGAACGACTCTGCCAATGCAGTAGGGGCACAAAGCCCCAAATGCCGCACGCATTATAGGCGATCGGAAGGGTTGGGGCAAAGCCCGTGGCGCAGCGCCGGTCGCCAGGCGCGGTCCGCGCCACTCTTGCCGACTTCGGCCGCCGGTGCCAAGCTGGAGCGCCAGCCGCGCGGGGCCGGAGGCAGGCAACGGGCTCGAGGAGGCGTACATGCCGCAGTTGGCCAAGGGCGGGAAGTGGGTATTCGCCTGGGTGATGGTGGGACCGGAGCGGGAACTGCCCGTCCCCGCGGAGGCCTGGTCGGAGTATGGATTCGCCGTGGGAGAGGAAGCGCTCTTCCTGCGGGGTAGCCGCACCTCGGGCGGGTTTGGCCTGACGACGCCGCGGCTTCTGACCGGTTCGGCCCTGCTCTTGGAGTCGCGCGCGGTGGCCCGCGGGCACATCGACGCCGACCGAAGGCTCCGGCTGCCCGAAGAAGTCGGCGTGACGGCCGGTGACCGTCTGCTCGTGGTGCGCGGAAGCGGAAGAGCGCTCGGGTTCCTGTCTCGCGGGCCGATCTGGGAGGAGGCGCTCCGCCACCCCGATCTAGTCTGCGAGGTGGGGTGATGGGCGGCGCGTTGGCCGGTGAGCGGCTAACCCCTACAATACGGACAACGAGATCGCTAGGTGGGGACGATGTTTGGACTGACTACTGAGGCAGAGAGAGCGCGGCCTAGGCTGGTCGGCTTCGCCCAGCGTCTGGTGCAGACGCCCAGCCTCTCCGGCCAGGAGGGCGACGTGGCCCGTCTGGTGGAGGCTGAGATGAGGGCGATCGGGTTCGATGACGTGTGGTCGGATCGCGCCGGCAACGTCATCGGCCGCCTCAAGGGCGCCGCTTCCGGCCGCTCGGTGATGCTCAACGGTCACATGGATCACGTTGATCCGGGGCCACTGAGCGCCTGGGAGCACCCGCCCTATGCCGGTGTCATCGTCGATGGGCGTCTGCACGGGCGGGGCGCGGCCGACATGAAGGCCTCCCTGGCGGCACAGGTGTACGCCGTCGCGCTTCTTCGGGAGAGCGGCCGCCGGCCGGACGGCGACGTCCTGGTTACTGCCGTGGTGCACGAAGAGACCGGCGGCTTGGGCACCCAGATGCTGGCCGCCGACGGAGTCACAGCCGACTGCGCCGTGGTGGGCGAGGCCAGCCGTCTGCAGCTACGTCGCGGCCACCGGGGTCGCCTCGAGGTCCTGGTGATCGTGGAGGGGCGTTCAGTGCACGCGAGCGCCCCGGAACGCGGCGCTAACCCTCACTTCAGTGTCGCTCGCTTCGTGGATCGGCTCCGAGGCGTCTCGCTTCCCAGCGACGTCGACTTCCGCGGGTCGAGCGTGGCTCCCACGGTGATTGTGGGCGACAACAAGGCCGGCAACGTCACCCCCGGGCGGATCGTACTGCACCTGGACTACCGCACGGTTCCCGGGGAGCAAGAAGAGGATGTCGTGCGGACTTGGCAGGCGGTCGTGAACGAGTGCCTGACGGACGACTGTAGCGGCCGGGTCGAGATCGAGACGGCGGAGATGGTGAGCTACACCGGCCTGAAGAAGCGGCTGCCCAATGTCTTTCCCGCTTACCGGCTGGAGGCCGAGGATCCGTTGTTGGCGCGAGCCCGAACTGCGCTGGCGGCCGCCTACGGTGTCGCGCCCGAAGTCGGAGTCTGGCGGTTCTCCACCGACGGTGGGCACCTCATGCGGGCGGGCATCCCCACCATCGGCTTCGGGCCAGGCGAGGAGACTGAGGTCCACACCGTGCACGAAAGCATCAGTCTGGACGAGTTGGTCAGGGGCGCGGCCGGCTACGCCTCGTTGTGCCTGGCCCTCTCAGGAGCATAGAGGCGAACTACCTCCCAACCGCTGGCCGACGGCTCGATGACCCCTGGCCCTGGCGACGCTCTTGCGGTCGCGGGGTCATGCGCAGAGTCCTGCGCGCCGTGCAACGGGCGTGCCTCAGAATCTAGGCAGCCTTGGTCAGGGACCAGCCCCCATCCTGCGCCTGGGGGAGGGCGAACGTAGCGAGGCGGGTGCGGGGTCTCCGTGCCGCGCCCTGGTCGCCCCGCGGCTTCAGCCCGGGGCCACCAGGGCGCACAACGCTCCCGCCCTGTGCTAGGAGCATGCCCGAGTGCTTAGCCTATGCCCCATTCGTCTGGCCAACACCGCTCGCCACTCGTAGGGCTTCTCCTTTCATGCCACTTGCCCAAATCCTGACGCACACCCTGTGCAACTGAATAGTTGACGCTGGCTCGGCGCGCGCGTACAGTTCTGCGGTATCCCAGGACTCTGAGTGCAAGGGCGGATCTCGCTTGCCTGCGGGCGGCGTCCCTACACCTGGATTCGCGCACGGAGGTGCCGAATGAGTGGACGCCGCGTGGTCTATCGCCTGCTGCCGGCCTTCTTGCTGACCGCTCTGCTTATCGTGCTCGTTCAGACGGTGGTGGCACAGTCTCAGGCTACCACCTACCTGCCGGCAGTGCTCACGGATGCGAAGCCGCCGCTGCCGGCGGCCACCATGACCACGATTGCGCCTTCGGCTACCACCACCGCCACGGTCGCACCCACGGCGACCACCGTGGCCGCCGCCTCGCCCACGCCGACCACTGCGGCGACGAGTTCACCCACAGCCACCACCGCGCCTACCGCCACCGCGTCGGCCACGAGCGCGGCTACAGCCACCACTGCGCCTAGCGCTACCCCTGGACCAACGCCCACGTCCAGCATCACGCCGCTCCCCTGTGAGACGGTGCGCGTTCCTGCGGGCACATTCCAGATGGGCTGCAGCACCCCATCCGGCGGGATCTGCGCTGACAACGAGTTCCCGCTGCACGACGTTCAGCTGGATGAGTACTTCATCGACAAGCACGAGGTCACCAACGCTCAGTACGCCCAGTGCGTGGCCGCCGGAGCCTGCGACGCGCCTCGCCAGATCTCCTCCTACACCCGTGACCCCAACATCGGCGGCGTGCCATACTACGGAAACCCCACCTACGACGACTTCCCGGTCATCTACGTCACCTGGGACGACGCCACCGATTTCTGCACCTGGGCGGGAAAGCGGCTGCCCACCGAGGCGGAGTGGGAGAAGGCGGCCCGGGGCAGCAGTGCGAACGGTGTCTTTCCCTGGGGAGACGAGCTCACCGATCTGTGCTCTCGCGCCAACGTGAAAAATGGGAGTGTCGCTTGCGTGGGCGACACTACCGCCGTGGGGAGCTACCCGCTGGGCGCCGGCCCCTACGGAGCCATGGATATGGCCGGGAACGTGTGGGAGTGGGTTAGTGACTGGTACCAGTCCGACTACTATACCGAGTCACCGTCGAGCAACCCGACGGGCCCGACCACCGGTTCCGAGAGGGTGCTCCGCGGCGGGAGCTGGGTCCACAGTTATCTCCTAGCCCGCTCCGGCTATCGCGATCACAACGTTCCCGGTCTCTACGGTCACAGCATCGGTTTCCGTTGTGCCGTCTCGGCGGGAGACTGAGGTGGCCGCCGGGGCTTAGTACCGGCTACGCGTCGTTGTGCCTGGCCCTCTCCCAGTCCGACACTTGCTCGTGATCGCCGTCCTCGAAGGGATCCTGTAGCCAGCCCTCGCTGAGGCCGGCGGCGTGATAGGCCTCCACGGCGGCGTCCATTTCCTCTTCGGTCACCTTCCGCGACAGCAGAGGGTGGCCGAAGGCTTTGTGGGCGGGGAAGTACTGGGACATGAGGCTGACCGGCACCTGGGGCGAGATCTCCTCGGCCAGCCAGCGCATCACCTCGGCGGTCTGGGATAGCCCGTGGGGCAGAACCAGGTGCCGCACGGCCATGCCGCGCACGGCGATGCCGTCTTCATCGAGCACCAGGCTTGTGCCCACCTGTCGGGCCATCTCCTTGAGGGCGGCGCGGTTGGCGGCCACGTAGCCGGGGAAGCCGGAGAGCTCCCGTGCCACCGCCTCGTCGGCGTACTTGGCGTCGGGCAGGTAGATGTCCGCCACGCCATCGAGTAGCTGAAGCGTCTCCACCCTGTCGTAGCCGCTAGTATTGTACAGCAGGGGGACGTGGAGGCCGCGGGCGGCGGCCAGGTCCAGGGCGCGGAGGATGGCGGGGACGAAGTGGGTGGGCGTCACGAGGTTGATGTTGTGGGCGCCCCGGCCTTGCAGTTCCAGCATCAGGCCGGCCAGTCGCTGCACCGTGATGACCCGGCCGGCCCCCAACTGGCTGATGGGGTAGTTCTGGCAGAAGAGGCAGCGCCCGCTGCAGCCGGAGAAGAAGATGGTACCGGAGCCGCGGCTGCCGCTGATGGGCGGCTCCTCGCCGTGATGGACGTTCCAGGAGGCGACCATAGGCTCGGCGGGCATGCGGCAGACGCCGACGCGGCCGCCGAGGCGATCGACGGCGCACTCGTGGGGGCAGAGGCGGCAGTGGGCAAGCGTCAGCCAGGAGCGGCGGGCCCTCTCCGCCAGCTCTCCCGAACGATGCAGGCTCAGGTAACTCGGTTCCATGCTTCCTCGGATGCTCGCCTAGACGCCAACGGGCTTGCCGGAATCGGCACGCTTGGGCTCCCGCTAATCGGATCCGGCAGTGGAATTCGGCTCCTCGGTGAAGAACCTAATCCCCCGTCACGCTTCCCTACGCGGGAAGGGGGAGCCCGCAAGCCCGCGGCCGGTTGGCGGAAGCCGCCGAATCGTTATTGACAGCAGGCGGAGCAGACTCGCTGCCATCGGACTCCAACTCCGTGATGCCTATCCCGGCGCCGTTACGCGGCCGCGGAGTTTCCAGAGCTGCTCCCACTCCGGCGCCTGGAGGTCTTGCTGCTGGCGCCGCAGGTCTTGAATCTGATCGCGCAGCGCGGCGGCCTTCTCGAACTCAAGCTCAGCGGCGGCGGCGCGCATGGCCTTCTCCAGTTCGGCGATGATGCGCTCCAGGTCGGCGGCGGGGATCTCGGCCAGATCCACGTTGTACTCCGGTTTGGCCTCGGCGACGCGCACCCGCTCGGTGAGGTCGTGTACTGCCTTGATGATGCTGGTCGGTTCGATGCCGTGCTCGGTATTGTGGGCCACCTGGATGGCGCGGCGGCGGTTGGTCTCGCCAATGGCGCGCTTCATTGAGTCGGTCATGACGTCGCCGTAGAGGATGACCTGTCCGTGAACGTGGCGGGCGGCGCGGCCGATGGTCTGGATCAGGGCCTGTTCCGAGCGCAGGAAGCCTTCCTTGTCGGCGTCGAGCACGGCGACCAGGGACACCTCGGGCAGGTCCAAGCCCTCGCGCAGCAGGTTCACGCCGACGACCACATCGTACTTGCCCAGACGCAGGTCGCGGAGGATTTCGACCCGCTCGAGCGTGTTCACCTCGCTGTGCAGGTAGTGCACCTTGATGTTCGATTCGGAGAGGTAAGCGGACAGGTCCTCGGCCATCCGCTTGGTCAGGGTGGTCACCAGCGTGCGCTCCCCGCGGGCAACGCGACCCTGGATCTCGCCGAGCAGGTCGTCGATCTGGTGCCGCGTGGGCCGGACGCTGACCTCGGGGTCCACCAAGCCGGTGGGCCGGATGATCTGCTCCACCACCTGCGCCGAGCGCTGCAGCTCGTAGGCGGCTGGGGTGGCGGAGGTGTAGATGACCTGGGACACCAGCGACTCGAACTCCTCGAACTTGAGCGGGCGGTTGTCCAGCGCCGACGGGAGGCGGAAGCCGTAGTCTACCAGCACCTCTTTGCGCGACCGGTCGCCGTTGAACATGCCCCGGATCTGGGGGATGGTCATGTGGGACTCGTCAATGACCAGGAGGAAGTCATCGGGGAAGTAGTCCAACAGGCACCAGGGGCGCTCGCCCGCCGGCCGGCGAGCCAGGTGGCGAGAGTAGTTCTCGATGCCGGAGCAGAACCCCATCTCCTGGATCATCTCGATGTCGTAGCGGGTGCGCATCTCCAGCCGCTGTGCCTCCACGAGCTTGTCCTCGGCGCGCAGTACCTCCAGCCGCTGCTCCAGCTCGAGCTCGATGTCACTGATGGCGTCGGCCACCACGTCGGTGCGGGTGACGAAGTGGCGGGCCGGGTAGACGGAGATGGAGGCGTGCTCGCGCAGCACCTCGCCCGTGAGGGGCTCTATCTCGGTGATGCGCTCTACCTCATCGCCCCAGAACTCCAGGCGCAGTGCGGTGTCGGTGTAGGCGGGAAAGATGTCCACCGTGTCACCGCGTACGCGGAACTTGCCGCGCGACGGGCTGATGTCGTTGCGATCGTAGTAGATGGCGACCAGGCGCCGGAGAAGGTTGTCTCGCCGCAGCGTCTGGCCGCGGGCAACCTCCACCATCATGTTGCCGTACTCGCTCGGATCGCCGATGTTGTAGATGCAGGACACGCTGGCTACGATGATGACGTCGTTGCGGGTGAGGAGGGCCTGGGCGGCGGCCAGGCGCAACTTCTCGATTTCCTCGTTGATGGAGGCGTCCTTCTCGATATAGGTGTCAGTCCGCGGGATGTACGCCTCGGGCTGGTAGTAGTCGTAGTAGCTGACGAAGTACTCCACCGCATTGTCGGGGAAGAACTCGCGGAACTCGGAGTAGAGCTGGGCCGCCAGGGTCTTGTTGTGGGCGATCACGAGGGTCGGCCGGCCCCAGCGTTCGATGACGCTGGCCACAGTGAAGGTCTTGCCGCTGCCGGTGACGCCGAGGAGAGTCTGGTCGCGATGGCCGGCCCCCAGCCCCTGCACCAGCCTCTCGATGGCATCCGGCTGATCCCCCGTCGCCTGATAGGGGGCCACCAGGTTGAACTGCGCTCTCTCCGCCATGATGTCCTCCCTCTCCTCTCGGGCGGCGTACTGTGGACCCTGCATTATACCTCCTCGACGTGGCGGCGTTAAGCGCGCCATCGTGTCGCTCACGGTCCGGGATGGACGCGATAGTCGGTGGAAAAGGCCCCCTGCGCGGTTGTCAGACCACCAGAGAAGCACTATCCTTGAGGAAGCGGTTGACGACTGACGACAACTGCAGCTTCGGACAGAGTGCCGGGGCTGTTCGCGGTGCTGTGCGGCTCCATATGTCTCATCGTGGTGTTCCTTCGCGGAAGGCCGGAGCACAGGAGGCGGACGTATTGGACATGATCAAGGTATCCGCACGATCGAGATCTACGTCAGTCGCAGGAGCGATTGCCGGCGTGGTGCGAGAGAAACGGCGCGCCGACGTGCAGGCGATCGGAGCCGGGGCGGTCAACCAGGCGGTCAAGGCGGTCGCTATAGCGCGCGGCTACCTTGCCCTGGATGGCATCGACGTCATCTGCATCCCAGAGTTCTCCGAGGTGGAGATTGACGGCCAGGAGCGGACAGCGGTGAAGATGATAGTGGAACCGAGATGACGTCTCGGGCGGATTTGCATACTCACACCACCGCCTCCGACGGTGTGCTTCGGCCGGCGGAACTGGTGGATAAGGCGAGCGACGTGGGGCTAGACGTGCTGGCCGTCACCGACCACGACACAACGGCCGGGGTCGCGGAGGCGCTCGAGCGGGCCCAACTCACGTCGCTCGTCGTCATCCCGGGGATGGAGTTGAACGCGCGTACGCCCCACGGTGAAGCGCACGTCCTCGGGTACTTCTTGGACTACGACAGCCCGACGCTGCGGCGCCGGCTGGCGGAGCGGCAGGAAGCGCGCGACAAGCGCGGCGAGGCTATGGTGAAGCGGCTAACCGAACTCGGGTTGCGCTTGTCCTGGAGTCGGGTGCTGGACATCGCCGGAGGCGGCAGTGTCGGGCGCCCGCATGTGGCGCGCGCTCTGGTGGAGGCGGGCTATGCCCCCGATGTGGACGGGGCCTTCCGTGACCTTATCGGAAAGGGCGGTCCCGGCTACATCCCCACACCCTCGCTCACCGCCGAGGAGGCCGTCGGCTGGGTGTTGGAGGCGAACGGCATTCCCGTCCTGGCCCATCCGCTGCACATCCTGCAGGCGCTGCCGTCGCTGATTCGGGCCGGTCTCGTTGGTCTGGAGGTCTACTACGGGGCCTACACCCGCGAGGACATGGCTTATCTCGCCGGGGTGGCGCAGAGGAACGGCCTGATTCAGACAGGCGGGACGGACTTCCACGGCAGTGATGTCATGGCCACGGGCGGGCTGGGCAGTGCCCCGCTGCCCTGGCAGCACGTCGAGCGTCTTCTGGAGTTGGCCGGGGCTCCGGCCGTTTAGGCCGCGGGTCGGAGCCTAGTTCTCGTCCGGAGTCCGGGCAGGCGCGGGACCGATCTCGTCCAGAGGGATATGGGCCGCCCGGTCGCCTTCGAGGCGCACGTAGACGGTCTCCTTTATCACGTTCACGTCGATCACCGTGCCCGGCCCCTGGGGAGTGCTTACGGTGTCGTTGCGCTTGGGCATCGCCGCGCGCATGGTGACGTAGTAGTCATCCTCGTAGGCCAGACAGCAGAGCAGCCTCCCGCAAGCGCCGGAGATCTCCAGCGGGTTGAGGGAGAGGTTCTGGTGCTTGGCCATGCGGATGGAGACCTTGCTGAACTCCTGTAGCCAGTCCCGGCAGCACAGGAGCCTGCCACAGATGCCCTGGTCGCCGACCAGCTTAGCTTCATCGCGGACACCGACCTGGTGCAGGTCGATGCGGGTGCGGAAGATGCGCGCTAGGGACCGGACCAGATCGCGGAAGTCGACGCGACCCTCGGCGGAGAAGTAGAAGAGCAGGCGGCTGCCGTCGTAGTTGTACTCGGCTTTGAGTACCTTCATGGGTAGCTTGTGCTCGCGGATGAGCTCTCGGCAGCGTTGCAGCGCCTCGCCCTCTCTCTCGTACAGCCGCTCCATCTCCAGCAGTTCGCGGTTGCCCACCCGCCGGATTACCGGCTTCAGCGCTCCCACCAACTCCTTGTTGCTCACCTGCTTGGGGCCGGCCACCACCATCCCCACGTCCTGCCCCCGGCTCGTGTCCACGAGGACGTAGTCCCCGCCGGTGAGATCGGGCAGATGCTCGCAGCCGAAGTAGTAGGGTTTGGTATTGGGCCTAAACTGTACGGAGACGATCAAGGGCATAGGGGGTCAGCTTCCTTTGGAATCAACTAGGTGGGGGAGACGCAGCACCAGCACCGTCAGAGCCAGGCGCAGGTTGGCGTTACGGCGGATCTTCTCATCGATGTCGCCTAGGTGCCCCAAGACTCGGGCCGCCCCGGCGGCATCGATGCCGGTCAGTGCCGGCGGACGCTCTGCGGCGGGCATGAGATAGCCGTCGCCGGCGCCGGCCAGGGCCAGCATCTGGTCATGCCACCACAGCCGCCAGAGCTCCAGGTCGTCCAGTACCGCCTCGCGGCCCCGCTTACCCCACTCCTCGGCCCGGCGAATACGCTCGGCGCGGCGGCGGTGAGGCAGGTCGGCGGCCGCTTGCAGGGCCTGCTTTCGCTGCTGCCGGAGCGCGTCATCCTCCAGCGCCTGCAGGGCCCAACCCGGTCGACCCGCTGACTCGGCAGCCAGCGCGGCCGCTTCGTCCTCGGGCAGGCCCCGCCGGATCAGGTCGGCTCGGATCACGGCGGTAGGGACCGGTCGCAGTGTGAGCACCTGGCAGCGAGAGACGATGGTCGGCGCCAGGAGTTCCTTGGCGGTGGCGGTCAGGATGAGGACGGCGTGGGCAGGCGGTTCTTCCAGCGTCTTGAGCAGGGCGTTCTGGGCCTCGCGAGTGGCGGTGGAGAACTCAGTGAGGATGCGTACCTTATAGCCGCCTTCCTGGGGGCTGAGAGGCAGGTCCGTCTCCAGCTCTCGCACCTGGTCGATGCTGAATGCGGCTCCGGTCGGGGCGATGACGGCCACGCCCTGGTGGGAGTTGCGGCCGATGCGGCGGCAGGACGAGCAGCTGCCGCAAGGACGCGCGCCCACGTCTGGGGCCTGGCAGTTGAGCATGGCCGCCAACTCGAGCGCCAGAGCGGTCTTGCCCACGTGCGGGGGCCCCAGGAACAGGTGTGAGTTGCGTAGGGCGCCGGCCTGAAGCTGTCGCCTCAGATACTCCTTAGCCCAGTCATGGCCGATCAGGGCGTCATCCTGTCAACGCGGAGTGTCAAGTCGGGACCATTCTAGCACGGGCGGGGCGGCCGGTGAAAGACGACCCTCCTGCGTGGGCCGGGAGCGGAGGCTTGGCCCGATTTGGGCTCCGGGCTAGAATGGCGCCAGTCCAGTGAGGAGGCATGCGGTGAACCTGACTGCCGTGGCTATCGAGAAGCCGGAGGATGCCAACATCATCCTGGGGCAGAGCCACTTCATCAAGACGGTTGAGGACGTGTACGAGGCCCTGGTGGGCGCCGTGCCGGGCATCAAGTTCGGCCTGGCCTTCTGCGAGGCCTCGGGCCCCTGTCTCGTCCGCTCCACGGGCACGGACGCCGCCCTCACCGAACTGGCGGTGGAGAACGCTCTGTCTGTCGGTGCCGGTCACTTCTTCATCGTGATCCTGGGCCCGGGCGCCTTCCCGGTGAACGTGCTCAACTCCGTCAAGATGGTGCCGGAGGTGTGCCGGGTGTTCTGCGCCACCGCCAACCCGGTGCAGGTCCTGATCGCCGAGACGGACCAAGGGCGGGGCGTCGTGGGCGTGGTGGATGGTTCGTCCAGCGCCGGCCGCGAGTCCGACGAGGACGTGGCCGAGCGGAAGGCACTGCTGCGTCGGTTCGGCTACAAGCAATAGCCGCTTGAGTTCAGTCATTTTCGTCTTCCTGGACGGGTTCGGCCTGGGGCCCGCCGGCCCGGACAACCCGCTCTCGCAGTACGACTGGCCGCACCTGGGCCGGCTGCTGGGGGCTCGGCCCGTCCTGGGTGAGTGGGTGCGCGCACCGGACAGGCTGCTTACGCCGCTGGACGCGACCCTCGGCGTGGAAGGCACGCCCCAGTCCGCTACCGGACAGGTGTCGCTGTTCACCGGCCGGAATGCGCCCCGGGAGTTGGGCTACCACCTGCCCGCTTACCCCAACCGCAGGCTCCGGGCCATGCTGGACGAGGACAACATCCTCAAGCACACGGCGGACGCCTGCCTGAGATCTACCTTCGCCAACGCTTACAGCAGCGAGTACTTCCGCTACGCGGAGGCGGGCAAGGTCCGGCACTCCGCCACCACCCTGAGCGTCCTGGCGGCCGGGCAGCCCTTCCGGATGCTGGAGGACCTGCTTGCCGGGCGGGCGGTGTTCTGGGACATCACGAACGCCGAGCTAAGTTCGCGAGCGGGCTACGAGCACGTGCCCCTGGTAGCCGCAGAGGTGGCGGGCGAGCGGCTGGCCCGGCTTGCGAGCGACTACCATCTGGTGTTGTTCGAGTGCTTTCAGCCGGACCGGGTGGGGCACCGGCGCGATCGGGAGGCGGCGGAGTCCTTCCTGAAGGTGCTGGACGGCTTCCTAGGGACCTGCCGAGAAGCGCTGCCGGAGAGCGCGAGTCTGGTGGTGTGCAGCGACCACGGCAACCTGGAGGACCTAGCGGCGGGGGGACACACGCGCAACCCAGTGCCGTTGATCGTGCTGGGCCCGGCGGCAAGGCAGTTTGCCGGGGCCACCGACATCACTCAGGTGGCCCCGGCCATCTACCGTTGTCTTGGTGTTGCCTAGCTCACTTCTTGTTGGAGCGATCTCCGTCGCGCAGGTCGTGTTGTCCCCGGCGGACGTTCTGATTCCGGAAGGTCATCTCCTTCAGTTCGTGAGAGCTGAACGCGCGCTTCTCCATCTCCTCCGCCAGCGAATCGAGCTCTGCCGCTATGGGCGCCATCTGGGGCGCGACCCTGGCACTGCGCCGCAGGACGTCCCTCGTGTCGCGCAGCCTAGCGCCGGCCTGGGCGGCCAGCCCCTGCCGCCGCAGGTAGGACGCGTCTTGGCGCGCCCGGGCGCCTAGGTGCAGCCCCGCCCAGTGGGCGACCTCGGCGTCGTGCGCCTGGGCCTCCACGGCAGCGGCGTCAGCGTAGGTGAAGCGTACGGTCTGCCACTCGCCCTGCTGGACGCCGGCCTTGTCGGTCCATGTCACCCGGGCCCGAACCTCGCGATCAGTCTGGACTGCCCCGGGTGGGAAGGTGGCGCTCACCACCACGTGCCGCTCTTCGCTGGCGGGCAGGTCGCCGATGCGCACGGTCATGGTGTTGGGCGAGGTCTTGTCGAGCCAGTAGGCGCTCACGAGCGCGATCTCCGTGCCCAGTCCCACCTCCAGTTCGAGCGAGACCTGGGTAGCGGCCGTGTCAAGCAGCGCGCCCAGTTCCCCGGAGAAGGTGGTGATGATCTCCGCCGCTTGGCGCAGGTGATGGAACTGCCCGCCGCCGGCGACGGCCATCGGCCCCAGCAGACCCTCATCGTAGTCGTCGCCGATGCCGAACGTGCTGGTCGCGATGCCGGCGCGGCTGTGAACCTGAGCCGCTTCGGTGGCGATCTCCTCCGGGTCGGTCTTGCCCACGTTGGCCAGACCATCGGTGAGGAGCAGCACCCGCGCCGGCGAGCCCTTGTGCTCGTTGCCGTCGTCGGCGATGGCCTGGGCCCCCGTTAGCCAGCCCTCGTGGAGGGCAGTGGAACCGCGCGCCTCCACTCCGCCTAGCCGCGCCCGAATCGCCTCTCGCGCCGGCGCCGTCAGGGCTACCGTGGAGGAGAGCACATCTATGCGGTCATCGAACACCACCACGGCCGCCTGATCGCGGTCGGTTAGCCGCTCAAGGACCTGCAGCGCGGCCATCTTTGCCGTGTCCAGTTTGCCGCGGCTCATGGAACCGCTCCGGTCCAGCACCAACGCCAGGCGGATTGGCGGCCGCTGGCTGGCCGCGGGGGAGGCCGGCGCCCGCCGATCGTCCACCTTGAGGTGGAAGTCCAGGTGGCGCTGGTCGCCGGTGGACAGTATCAGCCTAGCTTCGGGGCTTGCCTTCAGTCGTATCTTCGTCTCGTTAGTCGCCATTCTGCTGCTCACTCCCCTCCTCGTCCTTCTTGTGATTGCCGTCCACGGCACTCCAGAAACGAGCGGCCTTAGCTTTCCACTCCTCGTCGCTGATGTCCTCCTCCTCCGCGGCATCGCCGAGCAAGGCGGTACGGAACCCGGTGATGAAGTCGCGGAACGCTTCCCAGGAGCGGTCGCTGGGCACGTGGCTGTAGACGCGGCGGCTACTGCCGTCCATGGTCACCTCCTCCGCATTGTGATCCGGGGTCAGCGGCGGCGGGTGAGTCTGAGGATTCGCCGGATGAGCGATGCCTCATCGACCTCCGCATCCGATCGGACGTGAAGCTCTACCCCTGGTGCCAGTTCCAGACGGCGCCAACTGGTGTTGGCCGGGGACGGAGCGGCGGGAAGCGGGGCGTAGCCGGCGTACTGGTCCGCATCCGGCTGGGCGACTCTGGCCGAGCGCTGGACGGTAGGGCGTTGTTGGGCCTGGTCCAGCAGGGCGGAGACGAAGTCCCGCGCGGACTGGGGCTTGGCGCTGCGGACGACGTCGTCATGCGCCTCCTCGCGCCGCAACAGCTCGCGCGCCTCCTCCAGAGTCAGTTGCGATACCTGATCGCGGATGTCGGCCAGCAGAACGCGCCGGTCGGCTAGCAGGCGGGCGAGCAGGAGCTTTGTCAGGTGCTCCTCGCCATAGGTGGCGTTCTTACCGCGGGCCCCAGCCGGAGGGAGAATGCCCTCGGCGATGTAGTAGCGGACCGTGCGCACGGGAACGCCGGCCCGCTCCGCTAGTTGATCGATGGTGAGTTCGGTATCCATGGCTCTAGTATAGCCAGTGCCAGTGGCGCTGTCAATAGGGGCGTGCGGTCAATTCCGTGTGGGCTGTCGGGGCGCAGTGCAGGGGGCTAGCCGCGATAGAGGCGGAGATACTCCTGGTAGTTGGGCAGCACGGTGTCCAGGTAGCGGCGCGTCTCGGCGAAGGCGACGGTCTCGTAGAAGAAGTCCGCGTCTGCGCCGGAGAGGGAGAGCCAGGTCTGAGCGTTGCCGGGGCCGGCGTTGTAGGCGGCCAGAGCGGCGGGCACATTTCCGCCGAGGTAGTCTAGCTGGAAGCGCAGGTAGTAGAGGCCGTAGCGAATGGCGATGTGGGGCCGCAGCAGGTCGGTTGGGTCGTAGTAGGCGTCGCCCAGTTGCAGGGCGATCCACTCGCCGGTGGCGGGCATTACCTGAGCCAGGCCCTGGGCTCCGGCGCTCGACCCGATGGCAGCGTCGAAGAGGCTCTCCTGGCGCATGAGGGCGAAGAAGAGCAGCGGATCCAGCCCGCGAGTGGACGCCTCGGGAAGGACCTCGTCGGCGTAGTGGGTGGGGTACATCAGGCCCCAGATGAAGGCCGGGACTTCCTGTCGCGCGTCCGGCGTAGAGTAGATGATGGTGGCGGCGCACTGGATCGAGGGCCGGTAGAGGCCCCGGTCTCGCAGCCATAGGGAGAGCCAGTACTGCACGGGCGCGTCGTGGCGGTAATCGCGGCTGAGGGCCAGAGCGGTGTCAACGACCTTCTGCCGCAGTCCGAGTTCGAGGTACTCCTCCAGAGCGGCCCAGCGCCCGTCGGCAGAGAGAGCAGCTGGAGGTTGCGACGTATCCCACCCCGAGTCATGGTGCGCCAGCAGCCAGGCTTCGGCCTCGGCCCGACCCTCATCGGTGCCGGGCAGAAGTAGGCTCCCGCTGGTGGCCTGGGAGACAGGATCCACACCGTCCAGGAGAGCGCGGGCACGATAGGCGTAGTAGCCGCCGGCCGTCGAGCTCGCCACCGCCTCCAGGGCCTCGGTGGCCGATTCGGTTGCCCCCTGGGCGAGCAGGGCACGCCCGAGCCAGTACCCGGAGCGGTCGGAGTCGGTGCAGCTGGAGCAATGATCTACGGCGGCCTGGAACCAGTCCCCGGCCGACGTCCAGTCCCCACTACGCGCCATGGTCAGTCCGGCGCGCATGGCACCGGCGCGGCCAGGATCGGTGGTGGGGTGGCGCTCGAGGAGACCCGAGTACACCTGGAGGGCGCCGTCGAGGTCGCCCAGAGCCTCCAGCAGTATGCCCGCCTGTAGCAGCGACGCCGGCGCCAGTTCGTGGCCGGGGTAGGCGGCGGCGAAGGCACGGTGGACCTCCACGGCGCCCTGATCGTCGCCCATGCGGTCCAGTGTCTGGGCCTTGGCCGGCCAGGCGGCGGGCGAATCGGGGTCGTCGGTCAGGGCGATGGCGGCGTCGAGGTGAGCCAGGGCCGAGTCGAAGTCGCCCAGCCCCCGGTAGCTGAGCCCGGCGAAGTGGTGCGCGCTGGCCACGCGGTCGCTCGGAGCAGCGGCAAGGTAGCGCTCGAAGGCGGCGACGGCCGGCTGGTAGGCCTGGGCATAGTAGTTGACGAGGCCGCGCCGGTGCTCGTCCACCGGCTCGCCGGCGTTGACCAACTCGACCAGCGCGGGGTGGGCGTACGACGAGCGCGGGTACTCCTGAATGACGGAGAGCAGACGATCTCTCCCGGCTCGGGCCTGCCCCAGGCTCAACTCCAGCCGGGCGCGCTGGTACTGGTAGCGCGGCAAGTCGTCGGCGGCGACGGAACCGGTCTCGGCCACCAGGGCCGCCAGGGCGGCGTTGCCCTGCCCGGAGAGGAGCAGCGCCTCGGAGAGCCGGTAGGCGAGGCCAAGGCGCTCGCCGGGATTGGTGGAGTGCTCGAGCGCGAGCTGGTAGTAGCTGGCAGCGACGGGCCAGCGATCGAGGGCAGCGAAGCCGTCGGCGGCACGAGAGAGAGCCTCTGACTGAGCGGCACTGCCGGGGCGCAAGTAGTGGAACCCGACATAGAGCTCGGCCGCCTCCTCCAGTTCACCCGCCTCCTGCCGGGCGGACGCCTCGCGGAAGAGGGCGGCGGAACGCTGGTCTCGGTCGAGGGTACCGATGGCCAAGTCGTGCCAGAGCCGGGCAGCGTCCGTCCAAGACCCACTCAGCTCGTAGCACTCCGCCAGGTGGGTGCGGGCCTCTCGAGCGGCGCCGGGGTCCATGTCGGGCAGGAGCTGGATCAGGGACTGGGCCGCTTCTTCGTAGCGGCCGGACTCCATAAGTGCCAGGGGTGCGTCGAGGTTGGCCGATGCCGGCTCGGCTTCTGCCTCGGGGGCGAGGACTAGGATGCCGGCCAGCAACAGCACGGTCAGCAGTACGCGGCCGGCCAAGGCCGTTAGGGATCGTGCTGCGGCCGGTACGGTGACAAGGGAGAGTCTGGGCATGAGAACCTATTCCGGAGCTAGGATGCGGCCGCAGGAGGGGCAGGGCACCAACTCCTGTCGCTGGTCCGCTTTCTGAATGACGTTAGTGGGCACCTGGACGCCGCAGGCGCCGCAGGACCCACGGCGGAGGGCCCCGATAGCACGGCCACCCTTACGGGCCTTGAGGGAGTCGTACCGTGTCAACACCGCCTCCGCCAGCCGAGAGCGCTGCTGCTCGGCCTGGGGTTCCAGCCGGGCGCGTTCCTGCTCCAGTTCGGCCTCCTCATGATGAAGACGCTCGCGAAGGGCGGTGTGTTCCTCTTCCAGGCTCTTGAGCTCGGCCGTCGCTTCGTGGTAGGCCTGGCCGGCGGCCTCGATCTCCAGCATGAGCTCGAGTTCCTGGTCCTCCAGTTGGCGCAAGCGTCGACCGAGGGCCTCGGCTTCGGCTTCTAGGCTGGCGAGTTCGCGCGGGTTGGTGACGGCGCCGCTATACAGACGCTGCTGGCCCGACTCCCGCTTGTTGCGTACGGCTGTCGTCTCGTCTTCCAGCCCGCGAAGGAGTCGGCGCCGGTCCTCCAGTTCGCCGTGGAGGCGGAGCGATTGAGCCCGACCATGGATGATCGGCTCCGGCTCGGCGTAGAGGGATTGGATCTCCTGGAGCCGGGCTGCAACTCGAGCCAGCGCCAGTTCCACCTCCTGCAGGGCGGCCAGGTCGTCCACGGTAGACATGGGGCCTTCTCCTCGCTAGATTGACATATTGTAGTGGTCTCTGGTTCGGTACTCAACCTGGGGCCGAGATGGCGCGTGAAACGGGGTAGTGATCGGCGGCGGGGAAGCCAGTCTAGGCCCGTAAGCGATGCCTCTGCTATAATCACGCCTGACTCCCGAGCCGCCGCGAGATATGTGCCAATGACCGGTAAGGACCTCAACCTGAGCCTGGTGGACCGCCAGGATGAACTGGATGCACTGGCCGAGCGCCTTCTGAGTGTCCCCGCCTTTGGCGTCGACACCGAGGCCAACAGCCTCTACCGCTACCGCGCCCGAGTCTGCCTGATTCAGATCTCCATCCCGGGCCAGGACTACGTGGTGGACCCGCTGGCAGTGGACCCGCGGCCGCTTGGGCCGGCGTTTGCCTCCGCTTCCGTCCAGAAGGTCATGCACGCAGGCGAGTACGACGTCATGTGCCTGCGTCGAGACTACGGCTTCCAGTTCCGTTCCCTGTTCGACACCATGCTGGCGGCACGGATCGTCGGCCTGCCCGAGTTCGGTCTGGGAGCATTGCTGCAGCAGTACTTCGGCGTGAGGAGCGATAAGCGCTTCCAGCGTGCCGACTGGGGCCAGCGGCCTCTGACGGACGTCCACCTGACCTATGCCGCCCTGGACAGTCACTACCTGCTGCAGCTACGCGACCTGCTCCAGCCCGAACTGGCCCGACACGGAGCGCTGGAAGAGGCTGATCGGGCCTTCGCCGGCGTGTGTCGCGTGTTCTGGCACGCCAAGCCCTTCGATCGCCACGGCTACGTGCGCTTGCCCGGTGCCAGGGCGCTCGATCGCAGCCAGTTGTCGGTCCTGCGCGAACTCTATCTCTGGCGCGAGGCCACGGCCGAGTCTGTCGATAGACCGGCGTTCCGGGTAGCCCGGCCCGACTTGCTGGTGCGGCTGTCGCAGATGCAGCCGCGCACCAAGGCAGCGCTGCAGATGCTGATTGGGAACCGCGAGCGGTGGCTGCAGGAGCGAGCGGCCGAGGTAGTGGAGTGCATCCGCCGCGGGCGGGAGGCGCAGGGCGCGGTGCTGCCCGCCGAGCCGGGCCGGCCCCGACGGCGGCGGCAGCGCCGCGGGCGCACGTACCAGCGGCTCAACCGCTGGCGGAAGGACTTGGCCTCACAGCTGGGCATCCGTGTCGACCAGGTGCTCAGCTCGGAGTCGCTCGAGCTCTTGCTGGAGCACCGGCCCCGCACGCGGGACGAACTGGCGTCGGTTGCCCGGATGGATCCGGCTCAGGCCGACGAACACGGCGAGGTGATCCTCGAGCTTCTGCGGCCGGCAGGCGGCGACGGTTGACCCTCAACCAACTCCTGGACCGGCTGCGCCTTGACCCGGCCTTCATGGCCAACATCACCGCTTGGCATGTCTTCCCCGAGCGGGCAGCCGTGCATGGACCCTTCCCCGAAATGGACTCGCGCCTGCGGGCGGCGCTCGAACAGCGGGGCGTGCGGCAGTTGTATTCCCACCAGGCGGAAGCGATAGGCGCCGTCGAGCGGGGCGAGAACGTCGCCGTTGTCACCCCCACTGCCTCGGGAAAGACACTGTGCTACAACGTTCCGGTCCTGAACCGCATTCTGCACGAGCCGGAAGCGCGGGCCTTGTATCTCTTCCCCACCAAGGCGCTGTCTCAGGACCAGATGACCGAGGTCCACGACCTCATCGGCACAGCGGGGGTGGACATCCGCACCTTCACCTACGACGGCGACACACCGGGCGAGGTGCGGCGCAAGGTGCGCGAGGCGGGCCACATCGTCGTCACCAACCCGGACATGCTGCACTCCGGCATCTTGCCGCACCACACGAAATGGGTGAGCCTGTTCGAGAACCTGCGCTACGTGGTGATAGACGAGATCCACACCTACCGGGGTGTGTTCGGCAGCCACGTCACTAACGTGTTGCGCCGGCTGCGCCGGGTCTGCGACTTCTACGGCAGCAAGCCTCAGTTCATATGCTGCTCGGCGACCATCGCCAACCCGCGTGAGTTGGCCGAGAAGCTGCTGGAAATGCCGGTGACGCTGGTGCACCGCAACGGCGCCCCCGCGGGAGAGAAGCACTTCATCATCTACAATCCGCCGGTGGTGAACCGGGAGCTGGGCATTCGCCGCTCCGCGGTGCTGGAGGCGCGCCGGATCGCCGGGCAGTTCCTTAGTGCCGGCGTGCAGACGATCGTCTTCTCCCGCAGCCGCCTCACCACTGAGGTGCTGCTCACCTATCTGCAGGACTTCGTCGTCTCACAGGGCAAGCCGCGAGAGAGCGTGCGCGGCTACCGCGGCGGCTACCTGCCCCTGCAGCGGCGCGAGATCGAGCGCGGGCTGCGCGATGGGTCCGTCCGCGGGGTGGTCTCTACCAACGCGCTGGAGTTGGGCATCGACATCGGCCAGCTCTCGGCCTGCGTCATGTCGGGCTATCCGGGTACCATCGCCAGTGCGCTGCAGCAAGCCGGGCGGGCGGGCCGCAAGCAGGAGATCTCGGTGGCGGTACTGGTGGCCAACTCCAGCCCTCTCGACCAGTACGTGGCCCAGCACCCCTCCTACTTCTTCGGGCGCTCGCCGGAGTCGGCCCTGGTGAACCCGGACAACCTGCTGGTGGCGGCCAACCACATCAAGTGCGCCGCCTTCGAGCTGCCCTTCCGCGAGGGAGAGGAGTTCGGTGGCTTCCAGTCGCTCCCGCAGATGCTGGAGTACCTCGAGGGGGAGAAGGTGCTACACCAGGTCGACAGCACCTACTACTGGATGAGCGAGCAGTACCCAGCCAACGAGATCTCGCTACGAACCGGCATGAGCGACAACTTCGTCATCATCGACACCACGGAGGGCAGCCGGGTATTGGGCGAGGTGGACCGCTTCAGCGCCCCCATGCTCATCCATGAGGACGCCATCTACATCCACGAGGGGCGCCAGTTCCACGTCGACCGGCTGGATTGGGAAGAGGGCAAGGCCTACGTTCGGGCGGTGGATGTGGACTACTACACCGACGCCGATCTGGCCGTGAACGTCAATGTCATAGACGTGTTCGAGGACGAGGACCGCGGTCGTACCCGGGCCGCCCACGGCGAGGTGCTGGTGGCGGCGCTGGCGACGGTCTTCAAGAAGATCAAGCTCTATACCCACGAGAACGTCGGCTGGGGGCAGATCCATCTGCCCGAACAGCAGATGCACACTTCGGCATACTGGTTCAGCCTACCCCAGGCCACCGTTGATGCCCTCATCGAGCGCAACCTGTGGCAGGTGCCGCTGTCGGACTACGGCGCCAACTGGAGCGCCCAGCGGCTGAAGGCTCGCGAGCGCGATGAGTTCCGCTGCCGGCACTGCGGGGCTCCGGAAGGCCCGCACCGTGAGCACGACGTGCACCACGTCCGCAGTCTGCGAGAGATGGGGTACGGCGCTGCCGGCGACTACGCTCAGGCAAACGCGCTGGACAACCTGGTGACGCTCTGTCGCGACTGCCATCTCAAGGCGGAGGCCTCGCAGATGACGCAGGGCGCCCTCACCGGGGTTGCCAACCTGGCTCGCCACGTAGCCGCCCTTTTCCTGATGTGCGACGTGCGGGATCTGGGGGTGTTCGCCGAGGTGCGATCGGTCTTCACCCGCGAGCCCACCCTCTTCATATACGATAGCGTCCCCGCCGGAATCGGGCTGAGCGAGCGGCTCTACCGGGGACAGGCACAGGTGTTGCAGGCAGCCATGGAGCAGGTGGAGGCTTGTTCCTGCGAGTACGGCTGCCCGGCCTGCATCGGCCCGGTGGGTGAGACCGACCGGGCGGCCAAGGCCAACACCTTAGCGCTGCTGAGATACCTAGCGGAGGCAGACAATTGATGAGAGCCCGTGTTCTGATTATCTCGGTTCTGGCCCTGGTTCTGGCGGCTTGCGGCGCTCAGACGGCCCAGAACGAGGGGGCGCCCACGCCGACCATGACTCCCCGGCCCACCTTCACGGCCACGGCCGTGCCGACAGCCACACCGATGCCCACCAACACGCCGCTGCCGACGCCGACGCCGGCAGTGACGGACACGCCGATCCCCGAGCCCACGCCCACGCCGCGCATCCACGTGGTGCAGTCCGGTGAGACGCTTTCGGGCATCGCCGCAGCCTACGGCGTCACCACGCAGGACCTGATAGATGCCAACGACATCAGCAACCCGTCGCTGGTGGTTGTCGGCCAGGAACTGAAGATCCCCTAGCGATCACGCGGCTCACTCCCGACCTCGAGGCCCGCCTCTACTGGAGGCGGGCTTTCTGTGTCTCCGCCGGCGCTCCGCGATCGGTCTAGCTAAAGGACTCACCCTTCCATGCCGATATCCCCCATAGTGGTGGATTGCCGTAGCAGATGTGACTCAGGAAGAGTGCTGACCAATGGGAGACACGCAAGCCGACCGACGCGTGCGAGTGTTGATCGCCGACGACCATCCGGTCTTCCGAGAGGGCCTTCGGAACGTGGTGCAAGTGGAGGGTCGCTTCGAGGTCGTGGCTCAGGCGGCCAGTGGCGACGCGGCGGTCCTGGAAGCGCGCCGGTGCCAGCCGGACGTGATGCTGGTGGATGTGAACATGCCCACGCTGGATGGGCTGCAGGCCACCCGGGTGGTGCGGGCCGAGTTGCCTGCCACCCGGGTGATCTTGCTGACTGCCTTCCACGATGAGGAGCAGATGATCCGCGCCTTCCGTATGGGTGCCTCAGCCTACTTCCCCAAGGATGTGGATCCGGGCACGCTCATCGAAGCGGTCGACCAAGTTCTCGCCGGCCGCTACGTGGTTATGGGCCAGGTGCTGAGCCTCGAGGACCTGCGCCGGTGGATGGCGACCCGCTTGCACGCCGCGGCGCCGCTGGGCTCCCAGCCCGAGGACGTCTACCTGCCGCTGACGTGGCGAGAAATGCAGGTCCTGCAGCGGTTGGCGGAGGGTGCGAGCAACAAGGAGATCGCCCGCCTACTGACGATCAGCGAGCAGACGGTGAAGAACCACGTCAGCTCGGTCCTGCGCAAGCTCAACGTGGCCGACCGTACCCAGGCCGCCATGCACGCAGTACGGCAGGGATGGGTGCGCGTGCACGATCTCCGGGTAAGCTGACGTCCCCTGCCTTTTTACGAGACCTTTACGTGAGTAGTACTGTCGGCCCATTCATTTCGTCGTGAGCGCTGCCTATAGTCAACGCGAAGGCAGCGACGTTCGGTCGGCCACCAACCTTATAGGCCCCGATTCATCGGCCGCCGGGGGAAAGCTGCAGGAAGCCGGGAATCCAAATGGGGGGTGTCGAGAGATGATCTGGTCCATCATGCCGTACTACCTGAACGCACTGGAGGCCATCCGCAAGCCGTTTCGCCGGGAAGAGGGGCAGGGTCTGGTTGAGTATGCTCTGATCCTTGTGCTCGTAGCGCTGGTGGTGATCGCCGCGCTTCTGCTTCTCGGCAACAGACTGACGGGCGTGTTCGACAACATCAACAGCACCCTGGGTTCGGTCGCCAGCTAGTTCGATAGCCTGCCGGCGATCAGGCCGGCGGAAGTACAAGCAGGACACCACCGGGCCCCGCCGCTGCCTCAGGATGTGCGGGGCCCGGAGTCTGTTTCCCGGAGCAGATGGGGGATATGGCGCGGGTCAGGGACAGGATCGGCGATGACCGAGGGAGTGCGCTGGTGGAAGCCAGCTTTGCCGCTGTCTTCCTTACGGCGCTGGTCGTGGTCGTGTTTGAGTTCGGCATGGTCTTCTCGTCCTACGTGGCGGTGATCAACTCCTCGCGAGCCGGGGCGAGCTACGCCTCTATGTACCCCGACCCGGCGAGCTCGGAGTACGACCGCTACGCCGACATCGCCCGGAACGAGGCCCGCGCCGGGCGGCTCACCATGGAGCGACTCGAGGTGTTGCCACCGGAGACGCCGGAGGGCACGGACGCCGGCGACCCGGTCAGAGTCACCGTGGTCTATCGCCTGAGGACCTTCAGCAGCAGCATCTCCCTGCCGATATTCGGCCGGATGGGTCTGCCCGACACCTACACCATTCGCTGGGCCACAACGGCTCCCATCAGGTGAGGTCATTGCTGCGAGCTCTGAGAAGCGAGGTCGGTCAGGAAGCGGTGGAGTTCGCCCTGGCAGCGCCTATGGTGATTGGGCTGCTGGTGGGCTTCCTCTATGCCGGGCTCATTCTCTACAGCCAAGTGACCATCACCAATGCCGCCCGCGTGGGTACCACCTTCCTGGTGCGCAACCCCTTGGCCGCCGACGCCGAGGTGCAGGAGCTGGTGCGGCGCCAGCTAGGCATCCTAGACCCGGCCCAGGTGACGATCGAGATCTCCCCGCCGCGCGAGGACCGGGTGCCGCAGGTGCAGGTGGATGTCCTGCTCCGCTACCGTACGCCCCTTCCAACGCTTTCCCTCCCCAACCTGTCCGGCGGGGAGCCCATCGTGCTTCTCCGACCCATCAACCTGCAGGCGAGTTCCACTCTGAATGTGGAGTAGAGGGGGAAGAGTGAAGCGTCCGTTGCACTGGGCGGCGGGTGGCGAGTCTGGCCAGACCATGGCCATCGTGGCCATGAGCATGGTCGTCTTGCTCGGGGTGGTGGGGCTGGTGGTGGATGTGGGCAACGCCTACGCGCTGCAGCGCAAGGTGCGCAATGCGGTGGATGCGGCCGCCCTGGCCGGGGCGGGCGAGCTCGCCAAGCACGGTTCCACCACCAACGCCAACGTCCTCGCGGCCGTGCGTCGCTATGCCAGCCTGAACACCCTTCAGGAAGCGAACGTACAGGCTTGGTACTGCGACCTCGACGGTAACGCCCTCCAGCCGGTGAACAATGACAGCTTCAGCCCACCGGCAGACGTGAGCGGCACATCGGTGGCTGGGGTACTGGTGCGCGGAAACGGGACGGTGAACGCTTACCTGGCACATTTGGTGGGCGTCGACTCGTTCACCTCCGCCGCGGAGTCCATGGGCTGGGTGTCGTGTGGTACTTGCGAGGCGGGCGACCTGTTCCCAGCCGGCATCGGGCTGCACACCTTCTCCTCCAACGGTGGGGTCCCTCTGGTTGGCCCCCCCTACACGTTCTGGGGGGACAAGACGGCGGCGGGAAACTTCGGCTGGCTTTCGTGGAACGCTGACCCGAGCAATCCGGTCCTGGTGGGAAACATCAACCACCCCAGCAACAGCGGTCGCTGGCGGGTGGGCGACTGGATACCCTGCGGCCCGGGAGTCATGAGCAGCTCGGGTGTCGCGGCTGCGCTCGACGACCTGATTCAGAGCGGTCGTAACGAAGTGACGGTGCCGGTCTACAGCGCCGTCCGCGGTACCGGCTCCAGCGTCGAGTACCAGGTAGCTGGTTTCGTGCGTCTGCGCATCACGGGGTACAACTTCCAGGGTCGTGACAAGTACCTGGTGGGGGAGTTTCTGCGCTGGGTAGACGGCTCCGGCGAGGGCGGGTGTGCCGACCTAGGGGTGTGTACTGTCAAGCTGCGCCAGCCCATGACCGAGGAGCGCGCCATAGCCGGGGTCGTCTCGGTGTGGGAGCCGAACCTAACCGGAGGGGTCGCGCCGGCGGAATCTCACGCACCGGTGGACGTGGTCCATGTGGTGGACCTGTCCGGCAGCATGGCCGATCGCTGGGCGTCGGGGCAGGAGGCGAAGCTCGCCACCGTGAAGCGAGCGGTGACCGAGCTCAACAACGCTCTCTTGCCTGCCGAGGGGGATCAGGTGGGGCTGGTCAGCTACCCCGTTTCCACCTATGGCCAGTGGTACTCGCCTCTGTGTACCGCGGCTTGGACAAACACCTACTATGGGGCGCAGGTGCTGTCGCCGCTCACTTCGAGCGTCGCGACGGTCAATGGCCTGGTTTCGGGTCTGGCGGCTACCGGCGGAGCATCCACCGCGGCCGGTATGCAGCTGGGCCGATTCACGGCGCTGCCGAACGAACTGCCCACTCCCGGACGCGCCCCCGTGGTCATCCTGGCCAGCGATGGTCTCTCCAACTGCACCGTAGACGGGCGCTGGACCGGTTTCAGCGGCGACGGCGCCGACTCCCCGGCGTGCAACGCCATCGC
>ENA-UOUL01000183-UOUL01000183.1-bioreactor-metagenome-genome-assembly--contig:-NODE-183-length-106176-cov-10.578799_pt1 | contig 106176 bp, 83 predicted proteins | sample MGYA00249838_ERZ747220 | MGnify/ENA primary metagenome ERZ747220 (study PRJEB28778, sample SAMN05720191) | bioreactor metagenome | isolation source: Anaerobic biogas reactor | place... | reverse complement strand
AATGCGGCAGACGCCTTCAAACCGGCTGGGGCTCAATACGGAGATGGAGAAACAATGGTCCAGCCGGTGGTAATTGGTCCGGTGGGCGGCGGAGTGGAGCGAAAACGAGAACAGGTAGTTGCCGGTGCCCATCGGCAGATCCCGCAAGATGAGCACCACTTCGCCTTCACCTTCGATGGCGGGGATGCGGAACCCCTCGATCTGCGTATTGCTGCCGAAAACAAGCCGGGCATTGGCATCGGCCAGCGCAAAACCAAAAACGGGATCCTCGATGCGGATTTGCGACTGGAAGCGGATGCGGCAACGGAGGAGGCCGCCCGAAGAAAACGTGTCGGTTTTCCGGCCGGCTTCGTCTTCGAACACCACGTCTGCGATGCGCGCCTCGCCGGTGCCCCACTCCCGCTCATGGCCGCCGGCCTGGCGTGCCCGCGCAGAGGCCCGGTAGCGGCCGACCACTTCATGCGGGTCGCCCAGGCCGGCCATGCGGCCTTCTTCCAGGAATAGAATGCGATCGCTGATGGACTGGATCGTCGGAAGATCGTGGGAGATGATCAGCATGGTTTTGCCGGCCCGGCGAAAGGCGTCAATCTTGCCGAGGCATTTCTTCTGGAAGTTGTCATCGCCGACGGCCAGGACTTCATCGATCAGGAGGATGTCGGGATCGACCTCGACAGCCACGGCAAACCCAAGGCGCACGTACATGCCGGAGGAATAGTGTTTGACGGGCTGGTCGATGAAATCCCGGAGACCGGCAAAATCGACGATGGCCTCGAAGCGCTCGCGCATCTGCCGACGGCTCAGGCCCATGATCGCGCCGGCCAGGAAGACGTTTTCGCGGCCTGTGAGGTCGGGATGAAAGCCGGCCCCGAGCTCCAGCAGGGAAGAGACGGTGCCGGAGGTCCGGATCCGGCCGGTGGTCGGAACTTTCGTGCCCGCCAGCAGGGAAAGCAGAGTGCTTTTACCGGCGCCGTTGGCGCCGACAATCCCCAGCGTCTCGCCGCGGCCCACCGAAAAATCAATATCCCGCAGGGCCCAGAAGGCGTTTTTCCCGGCGCCCCGGTTCCGCACGAGATCCAGGACGGCGGATTTGACGGTGCGGGTTCCCGACCGTTGGAGGCGGAAGCATTTGCCCATCTGTTCGACGACAATCGCGCGATTGTCCTGGACCGGGTCTGTCACAGTTCATCTCCAAAACGCGGTTCCACGGCGCGGAACACCCCCAGGCCGATCAGGAAAATCGCCCAGGCGACCCCAAAGGACAGGGCGACCAGGCCAAAACCCGCGGCCTGCTGCGAGAGCAGCGCCCCGCGGTAGGCCGTCAGAATGCCGCTCATTGGATTCAGGAAAAACAGGATATGAACCCATCGGGGGAAGGACGTCATGACGAGTTCCGGCCCGTAGATGACGGGAGAAAGGAAGAACCACGCCAGCATGACGACGGACAGCACATGCTCGGTGTCGCGGAAGAACACGTTGGCGGCTCCAATCATGAGCGCCATGCCCAGGCACAGGGCGGTCTGGGTAAGCAGGATCACCGGCAGCATCAGGACCGGCCCGAAGTCCGCCCCCGCCGCCAACAGATAGGCCAGCAGCACGGCAAACGAAAACAGGAAATTGACGGCATTCGCCCCCACCATGGACAGGGGCAAAATCAGACGGGGAAAGGCCGCCTTGGTGACCAGGTTGGCATTGCCGACGATGCTGTGCAGGGCATCGCCCATGCACATGGCCAGAAACTGCCAGATGATGATGCCGCTGACCAGGGTGGGCAGGGCAATCGGTATGCGGATCAGGGACAGGAAAATGCTGTAGATGGCAATCAGGGACAGCGGGCCGAGCAACGACCAGAAAAAGCCCAGAAAGGAGTTTTTATAGCGGATCTTGAGATTCCGCTCGATCAGGATCCAGACCAACTCCCGCTTTGAAAAGATTTCGCGCCACCATCGAACCATTGGGGCCCATTCTCCCTGCCGCCCGGGGCTATTCCACCGGCAAATACATCAAGATGAGACTGACAGATGATTTCGGGGATGTAAAGGTCTTCGCGGGGCGCGGGCTTGGTGGCTGGGCGCAGGAATTTCCGCACGCTGAAGCGTGGACTGCGAACGGAGCGTGTTTGCAGGGCGGCCTTCCGGCTGGAGCTCAGGCCTGGAAGAGCGCGGCGATTCGGGCAGGCAGATCGTTGCGGGTGGAGGAATCCACGGTGAAGACGTGCGTGAGGGTGCGGGGATCGAGGATGGCCATCCAGCGTTCAAATGCGCGCTGCTGAATCACGGCCAGGACGCCTGCCGGCCCCTGGAACACCGCGGCCAGACGGCGGGCCAGATCGTCGGCGCCTAATTCCAACACGCCCAGTTCATCCACAACCACCGGATTTCCAGAACCCGGCGTCAGAGCGGCCATGGCCTCGCGAGTAAACCGCGCCCGGTCAAATACCAGGGGCGGAGAGAGGGCATCGGGGGCGGCGGCCGCGGGGCGGGCCACCGGGGTGGCCCGGCCATTCCAGGTTTCGATGAAGAGGGTTCGCCCGGGATCCCCCCAGCGGGTGAAGTAGCCGGCGGGCTCGCGCCAGCCCAGCCGGTTCATCGCGGCGCGGACCACGGTGCTTTTGCCCGCGCCAATGGAACCGGTCAGGATGATGTTCACAGGACCGGCTCCGGTACGGGCGGCTTCCGCCTGCTCCGCAGGGCATCCAGCACATAGCCCAGCTCGGGAAATCGAAAGATGCGGGCCAGGCCGAAATAGACCGCGGCGCCGAGGACGATGGCGGCGGGCACGCCGATGATCTGGGCGATCTTGTGCGGCAAATAGATGTAGAGCCAGGTCGTCAGTGCCCGTTCGGCCCCGTACGCCACCGCGCCCATGGCCGCCGCCGCCCCAAGGGCACGGGCCAGGCCCAGGAGGATTCCGCGCAGGCCGAACGGTCCCAGCGCGCGTCGCAGGAACCAGGCCAGCATCAGGCCGTTGAAGCCTTCGGCGATCACCGTGGAAAACGCCATGCCCGCGTGACGCCATTCTTCGGGAAGCGTCAAGGCGGAGGCCACGTTGAGAGTCAGGTTCAGCATGACCCCGCAGACGCCGATCTTGACGGGCGTGCGGGTGTCCTGCAGGGCGTAGAACGCAGGAACGAACACCTTGGCCAGGCAGAACACCATCAGGCCAGGGGCATAGAACGAGAGAGCGCGGGCGGTCAGGACGGTACTCCTGGGGTCGAACGCCCCGCGCTCCAGCAACATCTGGACAATGGGGCCGGCCAGTACAAACAGCCCGACGGCGGCGGGCGTCATCACGAACAGCAGCGTGCGCAGGCCGTGGTGAATGGCGGCGCGCATCTCGCGATGCTTGTTCTGCGCCGCGAAATCCGAGAGCACCGGCAGCAGCACCGTCCCCAGTGCGGTGGCCAGAATCCCTTGGGGAAAGTAGATCAGGCGTTCCGCATAGAAGAGCGCAGAGGGCGCCCAGACACCCACCCACAGGGCGATCATGCTGTTGACCATGACGTTGATCTGGTTCACCGCAAGGCCCAGGGCGGACGGGCCCATCAGCAGAAAGACCTGCTTTACCCGGGGATCGCGCCAGTCCGTATCCACCCCCGGCCGCCAGCCCACGCGCCAGAGCGAGGGCAGTTGATAGGCCAATTGAACCGCGCCGGCGACAAAGACCGTCCAGGCGAGCGCCTGGATCCGGCGGGCGGGGCTGCTTCCGGTCAGCGGGATGATGAACAGCACCGCCAGGATCCAGGTGATGTTCAGCAGGGCCGGCGTGAAGGCCGAAACCGAAAATTTGCGATAAGAATTCAGGACGGCCATGGCCAGGGCCGCCATGCAGATGAAAAAGACGTACGGGAGCATGATGCGCGCCAGCGGGAGCACCGCGGCGGCCTTGGCGTTGAGCCCCGGCCACAGCAGCGCCGCGCTCATCCCGGCAATGCCCAGGACCACGATCCCGATCAGCACCGCACCCACCAGCGTGACAACCCGGCGGGCCAGCCGCCAGGCCGCTTCTTCCCCCTCCTTGCGGCGCGAGTCCATGAACACCGGAATGAAGGCCGATGAAAGGGCTCCTTCGCCGAACAGCGCCCGAAACAGGTTGGGAATGCGGAAGGCCACCACGAACGACGACATGGCCAGGGACGTGCCGAACACGCCCGCGGTCAGGATGTCGCGCACCATGCCCAGCACGCGGCTGAGCATCGTGAATCCCCCCACCGTGAACGCAAACCGGATGACGTTGCGGTTATCCATCCCGCTACTTCGGCGATTTCCCGCCGGATGGCGCCGCAGGGCACTGCATCCGGATCGAGCAGCCCGTGCAATCGGGATTCCGCGCGAAACAGCAACGCCGCCCGTGGAACACCATGGCATGCGACCAGTCCGTCCAGTCTTTTTCCGGCACGATCCGGCCCATGGCCCGTTCGATCTTCACCGCATCCTGCTCATTGCGCACAAACCCCAGCCGGTTGGAAAGCCGGATAAAATGGGTATCCACCACCAGACCCGGCACCCCGAACACCGTCGCCATCAGCAGGTTGGCGGTTTTGCGGCCAATGCCCGGCAATGAAACCAGGGTGTCGAAGTCGCCCGGCAGGTCACCGGAGAATTCCGCCTCCAGCCGCGCCATCAAGGCGCGCACGTTTTTGGCCTTGTTGCGAAAGAAGCCCGTGGAATGAAATTCCCGTTCCAGGGTGACGGGCGACGCCTGCGCCCAGTCGCGGGCGGAACGGTATTTCCGGAACAGCGCCGGGGTCACCAGATTCACGCGCCGGTCGGTGCATTGCGCGGACAGGATGGCGGCGACCGCCAGTTCGAGAGGCGTTGACCAGTCCAACTCGCATTTGGCATCCGGATAGTTTTTTTTCAGCCTCCGCAGAATGAGTCGGGCGCGGGCCTGCTGGTGTTCAAGCGATTCCCTGGCCATGGCGCCGCCCACTTATTGTTCCGCCTGATCCTGCAGGAAACGAAGGCGACCATTCAGATAGGGTCCTGGAAACTGCTCTGCCAGCAGGCCCCCTTGACCGTCCGCTTGAAACACGTTGGCCAGCGCCGCGTAGTCCGCCCGCGCGAAATTCAAAACGGCTTCCAGTTTCCGGGTGGCGCGGTCCTGGACCACAAAGCAGAGCTGATCAACGGTCGAGTCCTGGGCATCGAACAGGAGACCTTTCCGGTCGGCGGGGAGCTTGCCGGCGTTCTGCCGATACATGAGGTACTTGATGTGTTCCACCAGGCGCGCATCCAGACCGGCTTCCAGCAGAAAAATCCGTTCGATCAGCTCGCTCCATTCCACCACGAGGTGGACCTGGAGGGGGGCAACATCCGCGGGCAGCAGACCATTCAGTTCCGCCTGCGCCTGGCGGAAGGATTCCTCCACGTCGGCCAAGGTGCGACCGCCGATCAGCGGATCGAAGTGAATGAAAATATTCCGCCGCCCATCGCGATAGACCAGGGGCTTGTCGATGCGGAAACTCTTCCCGCAGCCGGCGCACTCCACGCGGTTGACCCGGTTCAGCAGCAGGGCCTCGCGCAGTTCCGGCTGCTCGTCCGCGCAGATGGAATCCCACAGGTCCACCCGCTGCTCCCGCCCGCAGAAGGGACAGGCAATCTCGTGCGTGCGCTTGTGCGACATAGGGCGGCATCATGCCAATCCCCGGCGCAGAACTCAATCAGAACCAATCAATCAACGATCTCATGGGCCGCCTCTTCGGTTCATTGACATGAGTGGCAGCGACCGTGGGGCAAGGGATGGCGGTTTCTTTATTGAGCCTTGCTAATATGGGTGATGAACTTGGTTGTTTCGCCCCCCCATGGCCTTGCGCCATGGGAGGCAAAGTTTGCTCCCCCACCACACAAGGTGGTGGGGCCCGCCCGAACCATAACCTACTTATGCAAATTCCAAAGCAACCGCCGGTATGCAGGTCCTGCGGACAGCGGGCGGGCGGCTTGGTTTTGCTGTAGGCCCGGGCGGTGACCGGGCCGGCTGTTGGTCGTTGGCAGGGCGCGTTGGCTCAATGCCCGGACGGTTGGGTTTCTGGAGAGGTCTCTGGCCGGCTCTGGCCACAGGAAGGGGGAAAATGGAATGCAAGTCAATGAAACGGAGATGCGCCCCGATCCCATCCACCATGTCAGGGGACCATCTCGACCTTGATGAGATTGCTGGCTCCGGCCTGGCCGAGGGGAAAGCCGGCCGTGCAAACGACGATATCGCCCGGAACCATGCATCCGGATGCCTTGCCGGCGCGGTGGAGTTCCGCCAATAAATCCCGCAGGTGATCGACAGGCCGGATCAGTGCGGGGCGCACGCCGCGGACCAGCGCCAGGCGGCGATAGACTTCCGGATCCGCCGTCCCGGCCAGGATGGGCTGGCGCGGCCGCGTTTTTGCCGCCAGGCGCGCAGTGCCGCCGGTCTGGGTGGCAATCACCAGCGCCTTCGCCCCGATCGTTTCCGCCAGGGCACAGGCGGAGCGGGCGATTGCCTCGGAATCATCCTCCGGAGGCGCCTGCTGGAGACGGTGGCGCCAGGCTTCCCGGGAATACCATCTTTCCGCTTCCGCCGCGATCCGGGCCATGGTGGCGACCGCCTCCACGGGAAAACGGCCCATGGCGGTCTCCTCCGACAACATCACCGCGTCGGTGCCTTCCAGAACGGCGTTGGTGACATCGGTCACTTCCGCGCGGGTCGGCCGCGGCGCTTCGGTCATGCTCTTGAGCATCTGCGTGGCCGTGATGACCGGCTTGCCGGCGAAGTTGGCTTTCTCAATGATTTTCCGCTGCGCCGTGGGCACCTGTTCCGGGGGGATATCCACGCCGAGGTCCCCGCGGGCGACCATGACGCCATCCACCGCGGCGATGATCGCATCCAGTTGGTCCAGGGCTTCATGCTTCTCGATCTTGGCGATGAGCGGGCACTGGCGGCCCTGAGCGCGCATGAAGGCGCGCGCCACTTCGATGTCGGCCGCCGAGCGCACGAACGAGAGCGCGACATAGTCCACGCCCTGGGCCAGTCCGAACGCGAGATCCTCGTGATCCTTCGGGGTCAGGATCGGCGCGCGCACGCTGCGGGAGGGCAGGTTGATGCCCTTGTGGCTGCTCAGGCGGCCGCCCAGGATCACGCGGCAATGGATGTCGGGACCGGTCACCTGTTCCACGCGCAATTCCAACGCGCCGTCGGCCAGCAGCAGGGTGTCGCCGGGGCTCACGTCGCGGGGCAGTTCCCGATAGGTCAAGCCCACTTCCCGGGAGCTGCCGGGGACATCGCGGGCGGTCAGGATGAATTCGTCGCCGGGGTGCAGTTCGATGCTGCCGCAGGCAAAGGCCCCGGTCCGGATCTTGGGCCCGGCCAGATCCTGCAAAATGGCGATCGGCAGCCCTTTCCCGGCGGCCAGTTCCCGTACCAGGGCAATCTTGGCGGCATGCGCTTCGCGCGTGCCGTGTGAAAAATTCAGCCGGACAACGTTCAGGCCGGCGTCCAGCATCCGCCCCAGGTTTTCCCGGGTATCCGAAGCGGGGCCGATGGTGCCGACAATCTTGGTGTTTCTCATGGTTCGAACGATCTCCCTTATATTCAACGCAGGGCTTCATCCATCCATTGCAGGAACCGGTCCGGGCCGGACAAATCCCCCGCGACCCGCTGCGCCCCCGCCGCCCGCAATGCCTCCTCGTCGTAGGCCCCCGTGGCCACGCCGATGACCGGCATGCCGGCCGCCTGGCCGGCGGCGACATCGAACGGCGTATCGCCCACCAGGCAGGCGGCGGTGGTCGCCAGGTCGATGCCGGCCGCGCGCGCGGCCGCCAGCGCCGCGTGAACGATCCGGGTCCGTTGGGGATGGTCGTCGCCGAAGCCGCCGAAGCGGAAAAACCGGTCGAATCCGACGCTGCCCAGCTTGAGATAGGCGCACACGCGGATGTTCCCGGTCACCAGCCCCAGCGCGGCGCCGGCCGTAGTCAGCCGCCCGAGCAAGTCGTGCGCCCCGGCAATGGCCCGGGCCGGGCTGTCCTGCAGGAGCTGCCGCAATTCCTCGGCAATGAAACCGAAAATCCGCTGGATGTCCGCCGGGCCCAGCCGCCATCCGCGGGTTGCCGCCACCTGATCCAGCACGTTGCGATCCGTATTCCCCGCAAATGACACATCGGCCAGTTCATCCCGGACGCCCGACCACCGGGCCAGACCCCGGACGAACGCCTCGCGCCCCGCCCCGTGCGTGTCCAGCAGGGTGCCGTCGATGTCGAACAGCACCAGCCATTGTTTTCGCGCTTTCTTCATCCCGGCGGCCATTCTACCTTATTTCCGCTGCGCTTCATCTTTTATTCCTGGGGATGGTCCCGGGCGAAAAAGGTTTGCGTGCCGATCCCAACCGCTATAATGCCCCCCAAACCCGTTGCACAAGGATACCCCTCAATGCCCACTCCCGTCATCGCGATTGCCAACCAGAAAGGCGGCGTCGGCAAGACGACCACAGCCGTCAACCTGGCCGCCTGCCTGGCCGAGCGGCGCAAGAAGGTGCTGCTGATCGATCTCGATCCCCAGGCCAACGCCACCAGCGGGCTGGGCCTGGCCAAGACCGCAGGCGCCAGCATCTACGACATCCTGTTGAGCGACAAGCCGTTGACCAGCGTCATCCAGAAAACGGCCATGGACCGCCTGGATCTGGTCGCTTCGGAAGTGGACCTGGCGGGGGCGGAGATCGACGTCGCCCGCGCCGACCACTACCTGCAGCGCCTGGCGCTGGCCCTCGAGCCGCTGGCAGCCGAATCGCGCTACGATTTCATCCTCGTGGACTGCCCGCCATCCCTGGGCATTCTCACCATGAACGCCTTGTGCGCCGCCGACGGACTGCTGATCCCCATGCAATGCGAATACTACGCGCTCGAAGGCATCAGCATCATCCTGAATCTGGTCAAGAAGCTTCACGACACCGGCGCCGCGCCCCGCCTGGCCGTCGAAGGCATCGTCATGACCATGTTTGACGTGCGCACCAATCTCTCCCAACAGGTCGTCAACGAAATCCGCACGCACTTCCCCGCCCAGATCTACGAATCGGTCATTCCCCGCTCCGTGCGCCTGGCGGAAGCCCCCTCCCACGGCCTGCCCATCCTCGCCTACGACCCCAATTGCACCGGGGCCGCCGCCTATCGCCAGCTGGCCCGGGAATTTCTGAAACGCCGCAAGGCCGCCGAAGCCGCGCCCGCCGAGGCGCCGGCCGAGGCGCCGGCCGCGCCGGAACCGGCCCCGCCCGCCGCCGAGGCCCTTCCCGATGGCGCCCCCTCCTGACCGTCCCCGCCTGGACATTGGACATTGAATGTTGGATATTGAATATTCTGTTTCCGAAGCCCCCATGCCCCCTGCCACCCAACTCCGCGTTTGCGTGCTCGCCTCCGGCAGCAGCGGCAATTGCATCCATGTGGAAAGCCCGACCACGGCACTCCTCATCGACGCCGGGCTGTCCGCGCGGGAAACCCTGCGCCGGATGGCCGCGGCCGGCCTCGATCCCGCCAAGCTGCGCGCCATCTGCATCTCGCACGAGCATGCCGATCACATCGCCGGCTTGCTCCAGCTTCACAAGCGGCTCGGTCTGGGCCTGTATGCCAACCGCGATACCGCTCTCGCCATCCGGAACGCCCAGGATCTGCCCTGGAACCTTTTCAGTTCCGGCTCGCGCTTCGCCATCGGCGACATCGAAATCCTGCCCTTCCCCCTGCCTCACGACGCCTACGATCCCGTCGGATTCGTCCTGACCTGCGGCACCTCCCGCCTGGGCGTGGCCACCGACCTCGGCATCCCCACCCAGGTGACCCGCGAGCGCCTGCGCGGCTGCCAGCTCCTGGTGCTGGAGGCCAACCACGATGAAACCCTCCTGCAGAATTCCTTCCGGCCCTGGGCCCTCAAAAAGCGGATCCGTGGCCGCCAGGGACATCTCTCCAACGAAACCGCCGCGATGCTCTTGACTGAAATCGCCGGCGAGACCCTCCAGCAAGTCTTCCTGGCCCATCTCAGCCGCGAGTGCAACACCCTCGAGCTGGCCATGCAGATCGTCCGCAACCGCCTGGCCGCCGCCGGCCTCGACCGCATCCGCGTCCTGCCCACCCATCCCGACCGGCCCAGCGAATTCGGCGAGTGCTGAACCGCCGGAAGACCCACTACGAATTGCGCGAATTAAACGAATGAAAACCGAAATCCTGTTCAAGGAAGAAAGCTTCAAGATCGTTGGAGCCTGTTTCGAAGTCTACAATCAATTGGGACACGGATTCCTGGAAGCGGTCTATCAGGAATGCCTGGCAATGGAGTTCAGAGATCAAGGCATCCCATTTATCGAGCATCCCCAACTGAAACTGTGCTACAAAACGAAATCCCTCAAACAAACTTATCAACCGGATTTTCTCTGTTTCGATAAAATCATCGTGGAAATCAAGTCGGCAAAGAACTTGAGCGACGAACACCGCGCCCAAGTCATCAATTACCTGAAAGCTACCGGCAAGATACTGGCTTTGCTGGTCAATTTCAGTCACTATCCCAAATTGGAATATGAACGTTTTCTAGCCCCTTCCCATTCGTGCAATTCGATTAATTCGTAGTTAAGGTTCCCCGGCTGTTATGCAGACGCTCAAAGAAATCCTGTCCGCGCACCTTCGGGCTGCGTTTCAAGCGGCGTTTCCCGGCGCGGACCTCTCCGGCCTGCCGCTGGACGCCCTGCCCGCCGGCGACGAAGCCTTCGGCGACTACCAGTGCAACGGCGCCATGGCCGCCGCGAAGGTCCTGCGCCTGCCGCCGCGCAAAATCGCCGAACAGGTTGCCGCCCGGATTCCCGCTGATGGCCTGAGCGCCAGGGCGGAGATCGCCGGGCCCGGCTTCATCAACCTGACGCTTTCCGAATCCGCCCTGGCGCGCCATCTCGAAGCCATGCAGGCCGATCCCCTCCTCGGCATCCCGCAACCGGGTGCCGGCCAGACGCTGATCCTCGACTACTCCTCGCCGAACGTCGCCAAGCCGATGCACGTCGCCCACATCCGCTCCACGGTCATTGGCGACGCCCTCAAGCGCATCCACCGCGCCCTGGGCTGCACCGTCATCAGCGACAACCATCTCGGCGACTGGGGCACCCAGTTCGGCAAACTCATCATGGGCTACCGCCACTTCCTCGACCCCGCCCAATTCGCGGCCGCTCCGGTTCACGAACTGGAACGCATCTATGTGCTGTCGAGCCAAAAGGCCGAGGCCGACCCCGCCTGGGAGGACCAGTGCCGGGCCGAACTCGTGAAGCTGCAAGCCGGCGACTCGGAAAACCGTGCCCTCTGGCGCAAGTTCATGGAGGTGTCGCTTGCCGACCTCGCTCGCATCTACGGGCGCCTGGGCGTCTCCTTCGAACTGACCCGCGGCGAATCCTATTACCACGATGCGCTCCCCGCCCTGATCGAGAAACTGCAGGCCCTCGGGCTCGTCCGCGAATCCGAAGGCGCCCTGGTCGCCTTCCTCGATGATGAAAAGCTCCCGCCCTGCATCGTCCGCAAGTCCGACGGCGGCTACAACTACGCCACCACAGACCTCGCCACCGTCTTCTCGCGCGTCGAGGAATTTCGTCCCGATGCCATCATCTATGTGACCGATGAGCGCCAGCAACTCCATTTCCGCCAGTTTTTCGCCGTGGCGCAAAAAGCCGGCGTGCGAACCCCGCTGCGCCATGTCTGGTTCGGCCTGATGCGCCTTCCCGACGGACTGCTCTCCACGCGCATGGGCAACGCCATCAAGCTCGACCTGCTGCTCGACGAAGCCGAAAAGCGCGCTCTGGAGATCGTCAAAACCGCCTCTCCCGACATGCCCGCCAGCCAGCAGCAGGCCGTTGCCCGTGCCGTCGGCATCGGCGCCGTCAAATACGCCGACCTCTCGCAGAATCCGCAGTCGGCCGTGACCTTCACGTGGGAGAAAGCCCTGGCCATGGACGGCAACTCCGCGCCGTACCTGCAATATGCCCACGCCCGCATCGCCTCCGTCATCGACAAGCATGCCGAGCGCTTCCCCGGCATCGACTTCATGCGCGTGCCCCTCGACCTCGATACTCCGCAGGCCCGCCGCCTGGCCCTGCGCCTCGCGCGCTATCCCGACGCCGTGCGCGATGCCGCCGAACAGGAAAAACCCTCGCTCCTCGCCGATGCCCTCTACGACCTGTCGCAGGCGTATTCTTCCTTCTACCAGAACGTTCCCTTCCTCAAGGCCGACGCCGGCCTCCGCGAAAGCCGCGTGCGCCTGTGCGATCTCGCGGCCAAGGTCCTCCGCCACGGGCTGGACCTGCTCGGCATCGAAACCCCTGAGCGGATTTAAGAGGCGGATGGCCCCGAAACGGCAACCGGTTCTCATCGGCTGGCTCGGTGTTTTTCTCCTCCTGCCCCTCTCCGGGCCGGCGGCGCCCGATGCGTTTCACGTGGCCAACTGGAATGTCGAAAACCTCTATGACACCGACGACGATCCGGACAACCCCTACGACGACGAATTTCTGCCGCACAACCCGACCACCCGCTGGACCCGTGTCCGCTTCGAAACCAAGCTCGACAACCTCGCCCGGGTCATTTCGGACATGAACCATGGCGCAGGCCCCGACCTCCTCGGCCTGCAGGAAATCGAAAACCGCCAGGTGCTGGAAGAACTGATCCAACGCCTCCCGGCCCAGCCGTACGGCATTGTTCACTACGATTCCCCCGACCCCCGCGGCATTGATACCGCCCTGCTCTACAACCGGGACACCTTCACCCTGCGCCATTCCATGACCCACCCCGTCCGGCTGAAGTGGCGGCGTGAAACCCGTGACATTCTCCAAGCCACCTTCCAGGACCCGCGCGGAAAACCCCTGCATGTCTTCGTCAACCACTGGCCCTCCCGCGGCGCCGGCGTCGAGGAATCCGATCCCGACCGTTTCGCTGCCGCCCGCACCCTGCAGCGCGCCATTGGCGGCCTCCTTGACCGCGACCGCGCCGCCCACATCCTTATCCTGGGCGATTTCAACGACGAACCCGCCAGCCGCTCTATCCGGATCGTCCTCGATGTCAAACCCTATCCCTCGCCCTCCGGCTACAAGCCCGACGCGCTTTACAATCTCACCACCGCCAAGTCCGAGCAGGGCCGGGGCACCTTCTTCCACTCCTTCCGCGGACGCACCGATTGGCGCATGTATGACCAAATCATCGCCTCCGGCGCCCTCCTCGACAGCACTCGCATCGAATACGACGACGATTCCCTCTGGATTCTCCAGCCCGCCTTCATGACCGAACCCCGCGGCCGCCGCAAAGGCGCCCCCGTGCCCTCTTTTGTGGGCCAGGAAGTCTACCGCGGCGGCTACAGCGACCATTTCCCCATCGGCGCCCGCTTCACATTCGTGAAATAAGCATTCCTCCGGCTCCGGCCCGCGTGCAGAAGCAACCCGCCCCCCTGGCGCCAGGCAAGTGTTTGCGGAAATTTGCTGGAATTGCCACCGTCCGCCGCGCTATGTTTATGGCGCTGGATTCCTGCAGGCCCCGTACCCGGCGCCCAGGTGAAATCCGGCGGTATCCAAGGAATCGAGCCCATGAAAACGCTGTTGAAGATCCTGGTTGGCGTCCTCGTCGTCCTGGCCGTTCTGTTCGTCGTCCTGGAATTGTCCCTGGACAAAATGATCCTGAAGGGCTTCAACGCCGCCGCACCCGGCGCCCTCGGCGTGGAGGCCACCCTGGCCAACGCCGACATTTCTCTCCTGCGCGGCAAAGCCGCCCTCAGCGGCCTCCACATCGGCAATCCCGAGGGCTTCAACACCCCGGGCCTGTTTGACCTTGGGTCGGTCCGGGTGGATATCGACAACTCCACCCTGCTTTCAGACACCATGGTCATCCGGGAAATCACCATCGAAGGCCTTGAACTGACCTATGAAAAGGGCCTGCTCAACAGCAATCTCGGCGCCTTGATCGACCAGCTCTCGGCCGGCAAGGAAGAGAAACCTGAAGAAGAAGGCGAAGCCAAGGCAGAGCCGCCCAAAGATGAAAAGCCCGGCAAGAAGGTCGTCATTGAAAAACTCTCCATCACCGGCAGCAAGATGAACTTCTCCATCACCGGAGCGGCGGCCCTGACCGGCGGCGGGGCCATTCCCATTCCCCTGCCCCCCATTACCCTGACGGATCTGGGCAAGGAAAAGGAAGGCGTCAGCATTCCCGAGGCCATCCGTGAAATCCTCAATGCCGTCGCCGGAGCCGCCGGCACCGCCATTGCCGGTGCGGGCAACCTGATCGGCGATGCCGGCAAGGCCGTCGGCGAAGGCGCCCTGGCCGTCGGCGAAGGGGCCGTGGATGCCGGGAAGGCCGTCGTTGGCGGCGCAACCGACGCGGGCAAGGCTGTCGTCGGCGGCGCGGTGGATGCCGGGAAGGCCGTCGGCGACGCCGTCGGCGGCGCGCTGAAAAACATCAATCCGTTCGGGAAATAATGCCCTCCGGGGAATCCTTCCCCGTTTCCGCCCGGCGCTGGCTGGGACCGATCAGCGCGGTGTTCTGCACCGTGCTGGTCGTTTCCAACGTCAGCGCCATCAAGCCCCTGACTCTTCCCGGGTTGCCGTTCATCACGATGGATGGCGGCAACCTGCTGTTTCCGGTCTCCTACATTTTCGGCGACATCCTGGTTGAAGTGTACGGATACGCCCAGGCCCGACGCGTCATCTGGCTGGGGTTTGCCCTGAACTTCTTCGCGGCAGCCGCTTTTTCGCTGGTTGCGCTGCTGCCCCCGGCCCCCGGCTGGGAGATGCAGGACGCCTTTGCCGCTATTCTTCTTCAAACTCCGCGGGTCGTGTTCGGCAGTCTCGTTGCCTTCTGGTGCGGCTCGTTTCTGAATGCCTGGGTCATGGCCAAGATGAAGGTCTGGATGACCGGCCGCCATCTCTGGATGCGTACCATCGGCAGCACCATCGCCGGCGAAGGCCTGGATTCGCTCCTCTTCACCGTCCTTGCCTTCGGCGGCGTCTGGCCGGTCCAACTCGTGGTCCGGGTCGCCTGCTGGAACTTCCTGCTCAAGACCGCTTATGAAGTCCTGGCGACTCCGCTGACCTACTGGATCGTGCACCGCCTCAAGCGCGCCGAACAGTCCGATCCCTACGACACCCGCACTCGCTTCTCCCCCTTCCGCCTCGACGGCTGACCCTGCGCCGCGCTATGTTGCCCCGCATGAAACGCCCGGCACCCCGCACCCCCGCCCTTCGCCGCCTGCCGCCCGCGCGGCGCAACGGGACGGAATTGCTGGCTCATTTGGCGGAACACCTCGGCCTTTCGCGACGCGCAGCCAAAAGTCTGCTCGATGACCGCCTGGTGTTCGTCAACGGCCGGCGCATCTGGATGGCCAGGCATTTGCTCCAGACCCGCGACGCGGTCGAAGTGCTCGCCGCCGCCCTGGCCCCCCAGCCGGCCACGGCCGCCGCCGTCCGCATCCTGCTGGACGATCCGCTTTTTCTCGTGGCCGAGAAGCCGCCGCGACTGCTCACCACCGGCGAAAAATCCCTGGAAGCCCGCCTGCGCGATCAGCTTGGCCTGCCCGCCCTGCGGGCCGTCCACCGTCTCGACAAGGACACCTCCGGGTGCGTGCTTTTTGCCAAGGACGAAGACACCCGCCGCGCGTTGATCGCCCAGTTCGAGCAAGGCCGGGTCCGCAAGCGGTATCATGCGCTGGTCGCCGGCAACCTGCCTGAACCTCAACTGGACATCCGCGTACCCGTGGACCACTTGCCCGCCGTCAGCCACGTGCGACAGGTTGCCGTGCAAACACGTCCGCCGCGCAGCGCGCATGTCACGGTTGCCATCGAAACCGGCCGCACCCACCAGATCCGGATCCATCTGCACCACATCGGGCACCCGATCCTGGGCGACCGGCAATACTTCAGCGCCCGCAGCGCCGATTTTCCCGGCGTGCCCCGCCAGATGCTGCATGCCTCGGAACTGCATTTCGGGCATCCTGTCACCGGCCGAACCGTCTCGGCCGCCGCCCCCCTCCCGCGCGATTTCCGCGACTGGCTCCGCATGCTCCGGCTGACATAACGCCAGTTCCCGGACTGCATCGGGAGCAGGTTGGTCGGTCAATTCTTCCGGGCTCCGGTGGCGTCGCGATGCGGCCGGCCGAAATCCGCCACCTGGTCCAGCTCCGCGCGATCTAGCACGGGCCCTTCGCGGCAGATGCAGATGCCGCTGCCGTCCACGCAACAGCTTCCGCAGATGCCGATCCCGCACTTCATGTGGCGTTCCAGCGCAAGCTGGCAGTCGCAGCCAACTGTCGCCGCCAACTGATGAAGCCCGACCAACAGGACCTCCGGCCCGCAACCGTAGATCACGTCAAACTTTTCGGCGGCACACAGCCGTTCGGCCAGCGCCAGCACCATGACTTTTTCGCCCAAACTCCCGTCATCCGTCGCCAGCCGCGCCCCCCGGCGTACAAAGTCGGCGGCAAACATCAACTCCCGGGCCGTGCGCGCGCCAAGGGCGATTTGGCATTCCATACCGTCCTGCGCCAGCCGGTGGACCAGATAGCGCAGCGGCGCGATGCCTATGCCGCCGCCCACGATCAGCCCGCGCCCGCGCGGACGGAAACCGCGTCCGAACGGCCCGCGCAAGCCGAGAAAACCGCCGACCTTGCAGGCCATCAGCGCGCGTGAAAACGGTCCGACCGCCCGGGCGGTGATTTCGATCCGCCCGTCTCGCACATCGGACACCGAAAACGGCTTCTCGTCCCCGCCCGGCAGCCACAGCATCACAAACTGCCCCGGCTCGATATCGAACGTCTGGCGGAACAGGTAACTCTTCAGCCCTTCGTGGTGGACGACGATGTCCTCGATCGGCAGCGTGTGCATTTCATGACTGGGCAATGCCAAACTTTTCATGGCTTGCCTTTTTCGTGCGCCATTCCATGAACCTCGTGCAGGGACTGATATCCCCGGCTCTGGAGGAAATCGGCCAATCCTCGATTGATCTCGTCGAACAAGCCGATTCCGCCGCCGTAGATGGCGCTGCCGAGGCCGACGGCGTCCGCCCCGGCCATGATCAGTTGCAGCGCATCCGCCGCACACGACACCCCGCCCGTGCCGATGATCGGCAAATCCACCGCGCGGCGGATTTCGTAGACCGCCCGCACCGCGATGGGCAGGATGGCCGTTCCGGAAACGCCGCCGACAAGATTCGACAGCACCGGCCGGCCGGCGCCGGGATCAATCCACATCCCCGGGCCGACCGTGTTGATGGCCGTGAGCACGTCCGCCCCGCTCCGCTGGCAGACCTCCGCCATTTTCGCGATGGAGGCACACTGCGACGCGAGCTTGATGGAAACCGGAATGCCGCCGGCGTTCTCCTTCACCGCCCGCGTCACCGCCGCGCAGGCGGCGGGGTCCGCGGCGAAGGGCGCGCCGAATTCGGATTCCACGTTCGGGCAGGACACGTTGACTTCGATCAAATCCGGTTTGGCCGCCGCAACCCGCTGCGCCAATTCCCCGAACTCCGCCGGGCTGCCCGCGAAGATCGAGACGAACAGCGGCGTCCGGCAGGTCCGCCGGTATTCGGTAATTTCCTCCAGCGCGCCCTCGATGCCCGGATTGGACAGCCCGACGGCGTTGAGCATCCCGCCCTTCCACGGCAGGATGCACGGGGCCGGATGCCCCGGGCGCGGCGCAAGGCTGCACGACTTCGTCGTGACCGCCCCCGCGCCCGCCTGCGCCACCCGCCGCAGCGAGGATGCTGTCGTACCCAGCACCCCCGACGCCAGCACCAGCGGCGATTCAAGCGCGATTCCGGCAATCCGGACGGCTAGCGGATTCATGCCTTGAGGTGCCCCGCCAGTTCGTCGAGCGTGCAGACGCGCTCGCAGTGCGCACACTTGAAATGCCGCGAACCGGATTCCAGCCGCTTGAAGCGCGTCCCGATGTGCGGCTCGACGTTGGTGATGCAGTTGGGGTTGATGCAGCGCGCCAGATTGTCAAACAGCTCCGGCACCTGGATCACGACCTTCTCGACCACCTCATAGTTGGCGATGCGCTTGATGGTCACGCCAGGGCTCACCAGCGCCAGCATTTGCAGCAGCCGCGGCGGCAGGGATTTCGTCTGCAGCTTGATCATGTCCTTGCGGCCCATCCGCGTGCTCTTGTAGTTCAGGCCCAGCGTCACCACGGCTGCCTCCAGCTCCGGATGGCACCCGATCAGCGCCATGACCTGGATGCCGAGCCCGGCCGGGATGTGGTCGATCACATAGCCGCATTCGATCTTGGGAATCAGGAGAATCTGGCTCTGGGGAGTCATGGCGTGCTCCTTGCCGGCCGGGCATCGAGCAAGTCGAGGATCAGGGCCTCGCGCATGATCACGCCGTTGCGGGCCTGCTCGAAATAGCCCGCATGCGGCGTGGCGTCCACGTCCGGCGAAATCTCGTTCACCCGCGGCAGCGGATGCAGCACCTTGAAGCGGGCCGGTACGCCGGCGAGCATTCCGGCCTCCAGCACATAGGCATCCTTGACCTTTTCGTACTCCACCACGTCGGGAAAACGCTCCTTCTGAATGCGGGTCATGTAGACGAGATCGGTTTCGCGGATGGCCTCCTCCAGGCTGCTGGTCTCGCGGAAGGTGGCCGTTGTTCCTTTGGCCGCCTTCAGCAGGTAGCCGGGCAGTTTCAAGCTCTCGGGCGACACCAGGGTCATGGCCACCCCGTCGAACATCAGCAGCGCCCGGCACAGCGAATGGATCGTGCGCGAATATTTCAAATCCCCCACCAATGCGATCCGCAGGCCGTCCACCTGGCCGAAGAACTTGCGTATCGTGTAGAGGTCCAGCAGCGTCTGGGTCGGGTGCTGGTTCGCGCCGTCGCCGGCGTTGAGGATCGGCAGGCGGCTGATCTCGGCCGCCCGCCGCGCTGTGCCCTCCTTCGGGTGCCGCACTGCGATGATATCGGCATACTGCTCCACTGTCCGGATCGTGTCGGAGAACGATTCGCCCTTGGCCGTCGAGGAGCCCGCCGCCTCCGAAAACCCGATGACCCGTCCCCCGAGCCGGGTCATGGCCGATTCAAAGCTCAGCCGTGTGCGCGTGCTGGGCTCGAAGAACAGCGTCGCCAGAATCCGCCCCGGCAGGAAACGGAACTTTTCCGCGTCCGGAATCGCCGCCACCCGCGCCGCGAGGTCGAGATAGTTCAGAATCTGCTCCAGCCGCAGGTCGTCAATCGAGATCAGGTCTTTTTTCATATTCGTTCTAGACAGGATTGCAGGATGATCAGGATGTACAGGATTTCGATCCTGCTTTTATCCCTGTCCATCCTGTGGATCCTGTCGCCTCTCCTATTCCCAGTTGTTTTTCGGTGTTGGCCAGTTCCTTCGCCGGGTCCGCGGCGGCAAGCAGCGACCGGCCCATGATCAGGTAATGCCTGGCCAGCATTGGAAACCGCGCCGGGTCGCCTTTCTGCGCGCCGAAGCCCGGCGAGTAGAATTCCTGCTGGACCGTGAAGGGCACCTCCTGCGCCAATTTGGCCACGACTTCCGGCTTGGTCAGCGGCACCACGAACGCCGCTACACCCAATCCCGCCGCTTGCTTGCAGATCGCCGCCGCGGCCGCGTCGGCGATGAACCCGCCTTCCGATACCAGATAGGCCGGATGCGTCATCACCGCGCCGACAATGACCTTGAGATCCCGTTCCTGCAGCGCCTGCGTCCACGCCGCGAGCGTGCGCGGGCCCGTATGCGGAAACAGGATCACCTCGTTGATGCCGGCCGTTTTCATCACGTCGCCGAAAAGCGCACCCGTGTCTGGAATGTCGGTGGCCGCCTTCTGGTGGTCGTAGATCAGGGGCTTGTCGGTCCACTCGCGAATGCGCCGGACGGTCTCGGGCAGGCCATGGCCCAGCCCCAGCGCGAAGCCCAGCTTGAAACCGTAGACGGATTCGCGCCCCGCCACGCGGCACACCAGCCGCAGCGCCGCGCCGAGGTCGGCCGTGTCGAGCGCAGGAATGATTTTGTATTGCTTGGCCATCACTTTTCTCCTTCGTAAAATTTTTGCATGGCGTTCAGGCGGACGGCGTCGCCGGTCTCGGCGAGGTAGTCGCACAGGTCGGGCAGCGTAACGACCGCCGCCACGGGAGGCAGGCCTGTGGGCAGCGGCGTGGCGCGCCGGCGCCGGTCCACGGCCACCACGATGCCGACGGGGCGGGTCTGGAACGCGGCTTCGATCGCCGCCATGGCCGCCACCTTGGTACCGCCGTCGCTCAGCACGTCGTCCACCAACACCACCGCCTCGCCGGGCTGGGGCAGATGCCCGATGAACAGCCCGCGCTCACCGTGCGTCTTGGCCTCCTTGCGGTCGTAGAAAAACCGGAAATCGCGGTTGTGGTGCCGCCACGCCGCGGCCGCCGTGGCCACCGCCAGCGCAATGCCCTTATAGGCCGGCCCGAACAGCAGCGTCGCCTGCGGAAACGCCGCGGCCGCCGCCGCGGCCAGCGCACGGCCGAGTACGTCCAGCTTGGCCCCGCTGTCGGCCTGACCGAGATTGACGAAGAACGGCGAACGGTCGCCGGACTTGAGCTGGAAGTCGCCAAACTTCAGGCAGCCGCTGTCCACGAGAAACTGAACAAATTGCCGCGTGTCGGTCTTCACCCATACACCTCCCTGCCGTGTACGCCGGGTCGCACGCGCCCATCCGTCCATGCCAGCCGTCCGTTGACCAGCGTAGCCCGAATGCCGACGGCGAATTCGAACTGCGGATAGGGGTGAACCGCTGCACGGGTCACGATTTTTTCCTGGGCCGCCGCCGGCGGCTTGTTCGCCACGATCGCCAGATCGGCCCAGGCGCCTTCGCGCACCAGCCCGCGGCCTTCGATCCCGTAGCACTGCGCGGCCTTTTGGCCGGCCAGCTTTAGGTAGCGCTGCCACGAGATTTCCCCGCGCATGGTCAGCGTCAGCAAAACCGGCCCGAACCATTCCAGGCCCGCGATGCCCGACGGCGGCGAGTCCGCCGCCTTTTCCTTCGGCAAATGCGGCGCGTGATCGGTCGAGATGAAATCAATGCCGCCGTCTTGCACCGCCGCAAAAACCGCCGCGCGGTCTTCTTCGGTCCGCAGCGGCGGATTCACCTGCAATGCCGGGCCGCGCGCGCGATCATCCTGTTCGGTGAACAGGAAATAGTGCGGGCAGGTTTCGGCCCAAACGTCGTGGCCTTGCCGCTTCATCTTCCGCACCCAGTCGATTTCCTCGACGGTGCTGCAATGGGCGATGACCAGCCGCGGCCGCTCTTTCGGTGGCACCCGCCGCCAGGCCGTGGCGATGCTCTGCAAGGCCGCAACCACCGCCGCCCGCGGCCGGCGCAGGTGATGGGGAAGTTTTCCACACTGTGGAAAACTTTTTTCCACACTGTGGAAAATTTCGCCCGTTTTTTCCACCCTGTGGAAACTTTTTTTCCACCCTGTGGAAAACTCCCGCTCGTCCTCGGCGTGGACGACCACGCGGTTCTGAAGGCGGAAGATCTGGGCGAGAGCGGCGGGGTCGCGGACCGCGGCCAGGGCGGACGATTTGGCCATGTAGATCTTGACGCCGGCGGCACTCTCCGGCGCGCGCGGGCCGCCGATGCGGGCCTGCAAAAACAGGCCGTAGTTGACGCGCGATTTTTGGGCGAACAGCGCGCGCTTGGCTTCGAGCCGCGCGAGGGAGGCGGTCGGCGGCACGTTGTTGGGCATGTCGAGCACGGTGGTCACGCCGCCCTTGAGCGCGGCGAGCGTCCCGTTGGCGATGCCTTCCTTGTAGGGTTGCCCCGGCTCGCGCAGGTGGACGTGGGCATCGATCAGCCCCGGCACAATGAATTCGCCGGCGGATGGCGTGTCGCTGGCAAAGTCGCTCTCCAGCTTCATGATGCGACCGTTCGCGATGGAAATTGTGCCGTGGTGGAACCAGGCGTCGTCGCCGAGCCAGCAGGCATTTCGGATTTGAAACTTCATTCCCATTCGATGGTCCCCGGCGGTTTGGTGGTCAGGTCGTAGAAGAGGTGCCCGGCGCCAGGCACGGCGCGGACTTTTTCAGCCAGCTCGGCCAGCAAATCGAAAGCGATGGGATACACGTCGGCCGTCATGGCATCCTTCGAGCAGACCGGACGCAGCACGAAAGCCTGGTTGCCCTGCCGGTCGAACAGCGGCAGCGATATGACCGGCGCCTGCCAGATTTCCGGGATGTGCGCGATGCAACTGTGCAGGAGGTCGTCCACCCGGCGCAACCGATCAAGTCCTTCGCGGGTGACGAACATTTTGCGCAGCTCGAAGTGCTCGCGGGTCAGGTCGTCGAGGCAGAGCACGACGCGGTTGATGTCGGCCAATTCGTTGACGAGCCGGTTGGCGAGGGTGTTGAGCATTGGCCAATCCGGAAGTTTGCCGGCCGGGTTCCAGATCACGGCCGGATGGCGGTAGGAGCGTTCGTCGCCCTGCACGCCGACGCTCTTCACCGGCAGGATGCGGCCTTGCAAAATGGAGACCCGACGCCCTCGTCGGGTGGATTTAGATTTCCGGGACGAGGGCGTCCCGGCTCCAGACTGCAAAATGTGGTCAAGCCGCGGCTGATCGGCGAATTCCGGGGGCACTGGCGTTTGGCCGTCGTGGCAGAGCAGGCGGATGCCAAGGCCGGGGCCGGGGAACGGATGGCGGTCGAGCAGGGCCTGCGGCAAGCCGAGTTCGCGGCCGAGCCGGCGGACCTCGTCCTTGTAGAGTTCGCGCAGGGGTTCGACGACGAGTCCGCGCTCGATCATGGCCTGGATTTCCGGCACGCGGTTGTGGTGAGTCTTGATCTTGGCGGCGTTCGGGGTGCCACCGCTTTCGATGGTGTCGGGATAGATCGTGCCCTGCACCAGTTTCCAGTTGTCGCCGAGGTTCAGCGCCTGCAATTTCTTCCGCAGGACTTCGACAAACAGGCGGCCGATGATGGCGCGCTTTTGCTCCGGGTCGGCCACGCCGGCGAGCTCGCGCAAAAAGACCGGCTCGGCGCGTTCGATTTCGATGTTGCGGAAGCCTTCGGCGGCGAGGAATTTCAGGATGTCATCCGACTCGCCGAGGCGCATCAGGCCGGTGTCCACGTGCAGTGAGCGGACGCGGTCGGCACCGACGGCCGCGATGCATACCTGCAACGTCACCAGCGAATCCACGCCGCCGGAGACCAGCAGGAAGAGCATGGCATCTCCGGCCGCCTGGCGGGTCTGCCCGATGACGCGTTGCTTCATGCTTTCGGGGATCCATGGCGTGCGGATGGCGCACAATTCGAGGAAATTCCTGAGCATGGCGCTGCCATGGGGGGTGTGGACGACTTCGGGATGGAACTGCAGGCCGAAGACGGGGCGGCCTTCCGCCTCGTAGGCCGCAATGGCGCACGTGGGGGCTGACGCCGTGGCACGGAAGCCGTCCGGCAGCTGGGCGACGTGGTCGCCGTGGCTCATCCAAACCAATTGCTCCGCCGGCAATTCATGAAAGAGCCGCGTCCTCGGATCGCAGCGGATGGGTGTGGGACCGTACTGCCGTTCGCGGCCGCGGGCGAGGCCGCCGCCGAACAGTTTGGCGAGCAACTGGTGGCCGAAGCAAATCCCGAGGATCGGCTTGGTGAAGCCCGCGAGCCGGGGCTGCATCAGGGCCACGTGGTCGGCGGACACCGACTGCGGGCCGCCGGAGAGGATCAGGCCGGCGAGGCGCGGATCGGCGCCCGGCCGAAAATTCTCGGGCGGCAGCACGGTGCAGTAGACGCCCAGCCCGCGCACGCGGTTCGCGATCAGGTGCGCGTACTGCCCGCCGAAATCGAGGACGGCGATGTGTTCTAGATCCGGGCGGAGCATTCCTTCTCCTGTTCGAATTGCTTGAGGACTTCCTCCGATGCGCCGGTGGGATACTCGCCCGAAAAGCAGGCATAGCAGCAGGGCAGATCGCAGTAGCGCGCGCGCAGGTCGTCGAGCGACTGGTAGATGACGGCGTCGGCTTCGAGATAGCGGGCGATCTGCCTGGGATCGTAATGGGCGGCGATGATCTCCCGTTTGACGGACATGTCGATGCCGTAGATGCAGGGGCACGTGATCGGCGGCGCCGCGGAAACGAAGTAGATTTCGGCGGCGCCGCTCTCGCGCAGAAGCTTGACGATGTGCTTCGAGGTCGTGCCGCGCACGATCGAGTCGTCCACAACCGCCACCTTTCGGCCACGCACAACATCCTTGAGCGGGTTGAGCTTCTGGCGCACGATTTTTTCGCGGCGCGCCTGGTTCGGCACGATGAAGCTGCGGCCGATGTGGTTGTTCTTGGCGAGCCCGCGGCGGTAAGGCACGCCCAGCGCCTCTGCCATTCCGGAGGCGAAGAAATAGGCCGACGCGGGCACATCAATCACAATGTCGGGCTGGAGCCCCGCCTTGCGGACCTGCTCGGCGAGCTGCCGGCCGAGGCACACGCGTTCGCTGGCCACCAGCCGTCCGTTGATCACCGAATCCTCGCGCGCAAAGTAGATGTACTCGAACACGCAGAAGGCCTGCGGTCCAGCGCGGCAGATCCGGCTGTGGACCTTGCCGGCGGTGTCGATCAGCACGGCCTCGCCGGGCCGCAGGTCGCGCATCAGCTCGAAGCCGAGATAATCGAAACAGTCGGTTTCCGAGGCAAAGGCGTAGACCATGCCGCGGTCGGTGTACTTGCGGCCGAGCACCAGCGGCCGGATGCCGTGGGGATCGGTGAAGGCCAGCAGACCGTGGCCAGCGATGATCGTCAGCGCCGAATACGCGCCCTGCACCTTGTCCTGCACCGCCTGCACCGAATCGAAAATGGCGTCGGGAGTCAGAGCTTTCAGATTCTTGGTTTCAAGCGCGGCAGCGAGGGCGTAGAGGATCAGGGCCACGTCGTTGGATGTGTCCAGCAGACGGTGGGCATCCTCGCAGAGCGTCTGCTTGAGCTGGCTGAAGTTGACAACGTTGCCGTTGTGGACCATCGCAAGGCCGAAGGGATACATCACCACCGTCGGCTGCGCATCGAGCACGTCGGTCGAGCCCTGCGTGGCGTAGCGCACGTGACCCAGCCCGATCCGGCCGGAAAACCGCGCCAGGTCCACCTTTTTGAAGGCCTGGCTGACGAGCCCGTCGGCCTTGTGCAGGTGAAAGCGGTGGTTGAAGGTGACAATGCCGGCGGCGTCCTGGCCGCGGTGCTGGATCGCTGTCAGGCCCTCCAGCAGCGTGCCGGCGATGTCGTCGTGTCCGATGATGCCCAGGATTCCACACATAATTATATTTTTTTTAGACAGGATTACAGGATGGTTCAGGATTCACAGGATGGGGTTCCATTCGCGAAATTCGGGTAATTCGTAGTTAAAAAGGTTTTCAAGGCTTCGGGATAAAGCCGGTGTTCGACGGCGAGGCCGCGGCGCTCGACTTCTTCGAGGATGCCTGTGCCGCGGAGATCCACCTCGCGCTGCGCGAGGACGGGGCCGGTGTCGAGGCCTTCGTCCACGAGATGGACGGTGATTTTCGTCGCAGCCAATTCGTTGGCGAAGGCCCACTCGTAGCCGTGGAGTCCTTGGTGGAGCTTCGTGTCGGCCGGGTGGATGTTCAAAATCCGGCCGCGGTATTTTGCGACCACCCGCGGCGAAACAATGCGCAGGTATCCGGCCAACACAACCACGTCGGCGCGGGCCTGTTCCAGGGCCAGCAGCAAGGCGGCGTCATAGGCTTCCTTGCCCAAGGCGCGGGCGTCGAGCGCGACGATCGGCAGGCCCAGTTCCTGCGCCTTGGCAAGCCCCGGAACGCCGGGGCGGCTCGAGATCACAGCCGCGATTTCGCAGCACCCGGCCAGCACCCCGCTACACACGCTTTCGGCCAGCGCGACCATGTTGCTGCCGCGGCCGGATATCAGGATGGCGATGCGCGGAATCACGCCGACGCCCTCCCCTGCCCGATGTCGGTGCGATACTGCATGCCTTCAAAATGGATTTTCCCGCACGCGGCATAGACCTTGCGGCGTGCAGATTCGAGGTCGGCGCCGTGGGCGACCACGTTCAGCACGCGCCCGCCGGAGGTGACGAGCTGGCCGTTCTGGATTGCGGTGCCCGTGTGGAACACCAGCGCGTCAGCCTGTTCAATTCCGGTGATTGGATCGCCCTTGCGGATGTCGCCCGGATAGCCGCCGGCCGCGAGCACGACATCGAGAACCGCGCCGGGTCTGGCGGCCAAAGGGTGCTTCTCCAGCGTACCGTCGAAGCAGGCCAGAATCGGCGCCAGCAGATCGCCGTCAAGCGCGGGCAGCAGCACCTCGGTTTCCGGATCGCCCAGCCGCGCGTTGTACTCCAGCAGCTTCGGCCCCGCGGCAGTCAGCATCAGGCCGAAATACAGGAAGCCGCGGTACTCGATACCGTCCTTGGCCAGCCCCGCGAGCGTAGGGGCGATGATGGTCCGGTGGATTTCCGCCATGGTGGCCGCGTCCACGTCGGGCACGGGTGTGTAGGCCCCCATGCCGCCGGTGTTGGGGCCGCGGTCCCCGTCGAGCAGGCGCTTGTGGTCGCGCGACGGCGGAAGCAACTGGATGGTCCGGCCGTCGGTGAGACCCATGACGGAGACCTCGGGACCTTCCAGCAATTCCTCGACCACGACGGGGGCGTCCGCGCCGTGGCGGGCTTCGATTTTCTTCAAGGCGTCAAGCGCGGCGCCGGGGGTGCTGCAGATGAATACACCCTTGCCGGCGGCGAGACCGCTGTACTTGACCACCATGCCGCCCGGCTGAGCGCGGACGTGCGGGCTCGCGGCGCGCGGAGACGAAAAAAAAGCGCCAACGGCGGTGGCGATGCCGTGGCGCAGCATGAACTGCTTGGCCCACGTCTTGGATGCCTCCAGACGGGCCGCCGCGTGCGACGGACCGAAAATCCGGAAGCGCCCGCCTCCCAGCGCGTCCACGATGCCGCCGGCCAGCGGGGCCTCGGGCCCCACGACGACAAGTTCGACGCCCTCGGCCGCGCAAAATGCGCGGATGGCCGGATAATCGTGTTCGGCGACGGGGCGGTTGTTCGGGGTCCCGCCGTTGCCGGGCAAGCAGTACACGTTGCCGGTTCCGGCGCTTTGCGCCAGCTTCCAGGCGAGGGCGTGTTCCCGCCCGCCGCGGCCGATGACGGCAATCTTCAATCCGGAACCTCCTGCTCGGCGGCGGTCACAACATCGCGGCAGATGCGCGCGGCCAGTCCGGTATAGGAGCACACGTCCAGTTTCCGCAGGCGCTGTTTCACGGGCTCAGGCGCGGAAGACGAATCCAGCAGGCGGTGAAAATCGGCGAGCGTGACCGCGCGGCCGCGAGTCAGGTCTTTCAATTTCTCGTAGGCGTCCTTCATCCCCGCGCCGCGCAGGACGATCTGGTAGGGCTCCGCCAGCAGTTGCGGCGATTTTTCCAACTCGGCGCGGCAGGCCGCGGCATCGAGTTCGACCGACTCGAGCCCGGCGAGCGTCTCCTGCCAGGCGAGGTGCGAGTGAGCGAGCGCGACGCCGACATTGCGCACGACGGTGCTGTCGGACAGGTCGCGCTGCATGCGCGAGTGGCACAGCCGCTCGGACAGCGCGGAGAGCAAGCTGTTGGCAAGCACGAGGTTGCCTTCGCTGTTCTCGAAGCGGATCGGATTGATCTTGTGAGGCATGGTGGACGAGCCCACCTCGCCCGCCTTGGTCCGCTGCCCGAAGAAGCCGCGCGAGATGTACTCCCAGGCGTCCACGTCAAGGTCGAGCAGGATCGTGTTGATCCGGCGCGTGATGGAGAAGTACTCGCTCCACGCGTCGTGATCCTCGATCTGGGTGGTGACGGCATTGAACTCGAGCCCGAGGGTTTCCACGAATTGGCGCGAACAGGCGATCCAGTTGAAATCCGGATCGGCGGCGGCGAACGCGGACCAGTTACCGGTGGCGCCGTTGAGCTTGCCGCGGAAGCAGAAGCCGTGCAGTTGCCGGCGCTGGCGCAGCAGGCGGGCCAAAAAGACCGCCAGTTCCTTGCCGGCGGTGGTCGGCGATGCAGGCTGGCCGTGGGTCTTGGCCGGAAATGGAGCATCCTGCCACTGTTTCGCCAGTTCGGTCAGCTTGCGGATGATCTTGTCCAGCAGAGGCAGTTGCAGACGCGTGGCATAGTTGCGGAAGATCAGGCTCCAGGCCAGATTGTTGACGTCCTCGGAGGTCAGGGCGAAATGAATCCATTCGGCCTGCGCCGGGAAGCGCTCGCGCAGGAACTCGACGCACGCCATCACATCATGCGCAGTCTTGGCCTCGAAGCGCTTGATGGCGGCGAAGTCGGCGTCGTCGAACGATTCCCGCGCCCGGCGGATCGCGGCCGAGCCGGCGGCATCGAGCTGGAAAAACCGGCCGGTGGCGGCCAGCGCCTCGAGCCAGGCCAGTTCGACCCGGCAGCGGTGTCGCATCAGCGACTGTTCGCAAAACAGCTCGGCGAGATCGCCGAGGCGGCCGGCGTAGCGGCCATCGAGAGGCGAGATTTCCTTAGGCATGGCGGACCTCCCGGACTTCCCGGTCGTCGCGGCGCAGGTCGTCCTTCATCTTTCTGATATCCTGCAGGAACCGTTCCTTCAGGCGTGGCAGGTTCAGCGCGCGCAGTGCGGCCCGCGCCGCCTCCTGCGGCTTCACCACCGTCATGGCCGGCACGTGCGACGGCATCATGAGCGACGAATTCAGATTCAATAGCATGTCCGCAGCGTCCTTGAAAGGCGGGCAATTGATGACCGGCAGACAGGAGTTGGCGGCCAGCGCCCCGCCGAGGCCGTTGGAGAGGCCGGCCACGGCGATGATCGCGCCCGGCTCGATGGCGCGGTTATACCCGGCCAGCAGCGGCACCAGATCCTCGCCGTTCTTGTGGGCCGAGGCCACGCGCAGATCCACGAAGATACCGCAGGATTCGATGACGCCCTTCATTTTGGCGGCGTGCTCAAGATCCGCCTTGGAGCCCATCACGATCGCCACGAAGCCGTCCTTGATCAAGCCGGACGTGTACAGGTTGCGCGCCAGGCGCGTGCGGGGATCTTCGCCGGTCGTGGCCACTTGATGGCCCGTAATGCGCTCGTATATTTCAAGATAGCGCCGGGTGGTTTCGCGGACGACGTCGTCCGGCAGGGCGGTGGGGTATTCGCCGTCCTGGCGGTTCAGGCGGAGCCAGGCGCGAACGTACTCCTTGTCGTGGGCCTCGACCTGGAGCGGGTCGTGCGCGTAGGCGGCGCTGTCCCACAGACGCGAGGAATCAGGGGTATGGATTTCATCGATCAGCATCAGTTGGTCGCCCAGCAGGCCGAACTCGTACTTGGTGTCCACGAGAATCAGGCCTTTTTCGGCCAGCACCTGGCTGCCGCACGCGAAGAGACGCAGGGCGGTTGCTTTCATCTGTTCGTAGCGTTCGGCGGTGGTCCAGCCCTCGGCGACGATTTCCGCGGGGCTGATTTCTCGGTCGCATTTTTCTTTGGTGGTCGGGGTGACCAGCGGCTGCGGGAAGCGGGCGTTGGGCTTGAGGCCGTCGGGCACGGCGGCGCCGCAGAAGGTCCGCACGCCTTTTTCGTAGGCGCGGCCGAGGGAGCCGGTCAGGTAGCCGCGCACGACCATCTCGATGCGGATGGGCTCGACCTCGCGCACAAGTGTGGCCGCCGGATCCACGACGCGGATGACGTGGTTGGGAATCATGTCGGCGGTTTTTTCAAACCACCAATTCGACAGGCGGCTGAGGACTTCGCCCTTCATCGGCACCGGGGTTTCCAGCACGCGGTCGAAGGCTGAGATGCGGTCGCTGACGATCAGCAGCCGCGTGGCGCCATCCACACGGAAGCTGTCGCGCACCTTGCCGCGATGGAGGAGCTGGAGTTGGGGCGTGCAGATGGCCGGGATGGTGTTCATGGGCGATTCCTCCGGATATGGTCCACGATGTTGCGGAAGAGGCGCAGGCCTTCCCCTTCCTCGCTGCCGCCCGCCGCCGCGCGGCGCCGGGCCCAGTCGGGATGGTTATAGCTGGACAAATAGGCCTCGGGATGCGGCATCATGCCCAGCACGCGGCCGGCGGGGTCGGTCAGCGCCGCGCACGAGAGCGCCGCGCCGTTGGGTCGCGCCGGATATTCGGTTGCGATTTTCCCGTCGGGGTCGCAGTAGCGCAGGGCGCAGAGGCCCTGGTCAAGGATCGCTGCGCGGATATGGTCGTCGCGGAAAACCAGTTTGCCCTCCTTGTGGCGCACGGGCAGAGCGAGGATGTTAACGCCTTTCAGAAACGGCGTGTGCGGAGGTTGTTCGGCGCGGCAGTGGACCCAGCGGTCCTCGAACTTGCCGCTGTCGTTGACGATCAGGGAGACCTCTTGCTCGAGATTCCCGCCCACATTGGGCAGGAGGCCGCACTTGACAAGGACCTGGAATCCATTGCAGATGCCGAGGACGAATCCGCCCGCCTGCAAATGCGCAGCGATTTCGTCCAGGAGGGTCCGGCCGCCGGCCAGGCGGCAGAAACGCATTTTGTTCGCCAGCGCCTTGCCCGCACCGAGATCGTCACCGAAGGAAAAACCGCCGGGGAAATTCACGACGTCGTAGCCGCGGACGGAACGCACGCCTGCCAGCAGTTCGTTGAAGTGGACGATGTCGGCCGCGGCGCCCGCAAGACGATAGGCCGCTGCCAGTTCCTCCTGGCAGTTGATGCCGTAGCCGGTGATGACCAAAGCGCGCACCGGTTTCACGCCAGCAACTCCTTCTGCCAGGCCTGCAGCAGGTCGGTGCAGGGGCCATCCACCAGCGGTTGGCCGCGCCAGGCAATCCGGAAGATCGGGTCGGCGGTTGCCTCCCCGATCCGCACGGCGGCGGCACCGAGGATTTCCTCGAAGCGGGCGCGGTGTTCGGGCCGGACGGTCACGACGAAGCGCGACGGCGATTCGCCGAACAGCGCCGCGCACAGGCGGCGGCGCGGGTCGGGATGATCCACCGTGTCGGCAACCGGATCGATTGCCACCCGCAGGCCCAGGCCGGTGCCGAACGTGGTTTCGGCCAGCGCGACGGCGAGGCCGCCGTCGGACAGGTCGTGGCTCGAACGGATCAAGCCGGCGCGGTTGGCCGCCATCACCTTGTAATACAGGGCCAAGGCTTCGGCCGGCCGTACCGCGGGAACACAGCCGCCGGGCGGGCCGAAAAGCTGCTGGAATTCGGAGGCGCCCAATTCGGCCCCGCTGCGGCCGAGCACATAGACACCATCGCCGGCCGCCTTGATCTCGCTGGTGACCGTCCGGCGCACGTCGGGGATGGCGGCGGCGACGGAATAGAGGACGGTTGGCGGCACGGAGATTTTTTTTGCGCCTGCGCGGAAATCGTTCTTCATGCTGTCCTTGCCGGAGGTCATGGGCACGTGGTAGGCCAGCGCCATGTCGGCGAGCGCCTGGCACATGCGCACGAGCTGCGCCAGCTTGTACTTGCCGTCGGGATTGTGGTCGGGATCATAGGCCGAATCCGGCACGCAGAAATTGTCGTTCGCGCACCAGAAGGTGGATTCACCAAGTTTTCCCGGCTCGGGGAGCTGGCCGCCGACGGAGACGATCTGCCGGACGGCCTCGTCGAACGCGTGGGCGGAAGACTGGTAGGCGTCGAGGTCTCCAAGGCGCGGAGCAAGGCCGCAGGCAAGGGCGATGCCGCGCCAGTCGTCGAAGCCGATCCGCACCACGCCCGCGTCCTGCGGGGCGAGGCCGCGCGGGCCCATCAGGGGCTTGACGACGGTGCGCCCCTTGACTTCGTGGTCGTACTGGCGGATGACCGCTTCGCGGGAGCAGATGTTGTCGCTGGCTAGCAGTTGGAGCAGTGTGGCCGTGAAATTCAGCTGGTCGGGAATCTCCGGCTCCGGCGGCTCGGGGCGGCGCCATTCGGCTTCAAGCTGCTTGCGCGGCAGTCCGTCGTGGAGAAAATCGAGATCAAGCTGTGCCACCGGCTGCCCGGCATGCGCAACCTCCAGCAACCCCGTGGCCGTGAATTGCCCGATGATGGTGGCTTCCACTTCATAGAGTTTGGCCAGTTGGGCAAGCTCGGGTCCGGCCTCCGGCGTCACCACCAGCGTCATGCGCTCCTGCGACTCGGACAAGAAGATTTCCCACGGCTGGAGGCCGGGATACTTGAGCGGGACGCGCTCGAGCCAGGCTTCCGCGCCGCCCGACAGCGGAGCGAGTTCGCCGACGGACGACGACAGGCCACCGGCGCCGTCGTCGGTCGCGCACTTGACCAGCCCGCGACGGCAGGCCTCGACGAGGAAATCGGAGAGCATTTTCTGCGTGATGGGGCTGCCGATCTGCACGGCGCTGCGCGGCGAATGTTTGTCGAGGCCCAGCGAGGAAAACGTGGCGCCGTGGATCCCGTCCTTGCCAACGCGGCCACCCGCCATCACGATACGGTCGCCGGGCGCGATTTCCTTCTCCCAGGCAGGACGGCCGTTGTAGTTGTCCGGCAGGATGCCGCCGGTGCCGCAATAGACCAGGGGCTTGCCGGCGTAGCGCGGGTCAAAGACAATCGCGCCGTTGATGGTCGGGATGCCCGATTTGTTGCCGCCCTCCTCGATGCCTTGACGCACGCCTGCGAACACCCGCCGCGGATGGAGCTGCCCGGGCAGCAGCGGTTCGGCGTAGGACGGCGGTCCAAAGCAGAGGACATCGGTGTTGAACAGCAGCACGGCCCCGCCGCGGCCCGTGCCGAGCGGATCACGATTGTTGCCGAGGATGCCGGTAATGGCGCCCCCGAAGGGATCGAGCGCCGATGGCGAATTGTGCGTTTCGACCTTGAAGACGAACAGGCGGTCCCGGTCCACGCGCACCACGCCCGCGTTGTCCGAAAACACCTTCACCAGCCAGTTGTTGCCGGCGGCTTCGAGCCGCCGGGCGATTTCGAGTGTGCTGGCGCGGATGTAAGTCTTGAACAGCGAGTCAATCGTCTCTTCGCGGCCGGTTTCGCGGTCCACGTAGCGGATCAGGGCGTTGAATTCCTTGTGCTTGCAGTGCTCGGACCAGGTCTGGGCCAGGATCTCGAGTTCGCAATCCGTCGGCTCCGGCGGCAACCCGGATTGGCAGCGGCGGGCGAGCGTCTCCGGCCTGCGGAAATAGGCCTGGATGGCCTTCATCTCGGCGCGGTCCAGCGACAGCAAACGCTGCTTCGACAACAGGTCCAATTCGCGGTCGGACACCTGGAGCGAAATCGTTTCCACCCGGGGCTCGGCGGCGGCTTCCTCCGCGGGAACCGGCAGGGCGAGGCGGGCGACGGGGCCGCACGTGAACTTGTTCACGAGCGGATTGCCCAGCAGTTCCGCCGCCAGATGCCGGAGGGTCGCCTCGTCCAGCGCGTCCTCCAGCAGGTACAAATCGCTGGCGAAGACCTCCTGCGGGGCGGGCGAAAACGGCACGCCGAGCAGGTCGTGCAAGGTGCGCTGGGCGGAGAGCCCTTCGTCGTCGGTCGTGCCCGGCAATTTCTCCACGAGGATGAACGCCGCGTAGCCGTCGCAGCCCGCGGGCAGGCCGTTGAGGCCGACACGCTGGGCAACGGCATCGCTCAGGCCTTCGCGGGCAAGGCGCGCGAGATCGGAATCCGTCAAGTCCGCGCGCACGGCATAGAGCGCGACATGCTTCAGGCCGTTCAACTTCAGGTCGAGATGGCGCTCCGCCTGCCGCCGGATGGCGGCGCAGCGCGCATCGGGCAGTTCCGGATTCCAGGTGCAGGTGATGTGATGCAGCGCGCTCATGGCTGGAACGCCACTCCGTTGATCACGATGGAGCCGGGGGCGATTTCGCCGGCCACCTGCGCGGGCCCGCCGCGCTCCGCGAGGAGGGCCAGGGCCTTCTCCGCGGCCTGGGGCGGCACCACCACCAGCATCCCGTTGCCCATGTTCCACTGGCGATAGGCGGTTTCGAAGTCCACGTTGCCCAGCTCGACGAGCTTCTGGACGAAATCCTGCGGCGGGAAAAGGTGGTCGAGCCGCGTCCCGAGGCCGGATTTCCTGAGCACGCGCCCGAATTTGCTGGGAATGCCGCCGCCGGTGATGTGTCCGATCCCGTGCAGGGGCAGGCCGGCATCGAGCAAGGCCAAAACCGCCGGCGCAAACAGCCGCGAGGGCGTCAGGGCGACCTCGCCCCAGGTCTTTTCTTCCTGATACGGCGCCGCGTGCCACAGCGGACCGAAGGCTTGTTCCAAGATCGAGCGGACCAGCGAAAATCCGTTGCTGCGGAAACCGGCGCTTTGCAGGGCGATGACGGTGTCGCCGGCGGCAATTTGGCTGCCATCGATAGGCGGGCGCTTGTTCCGAGGCACGCCGATGGCGGTGGCGCACCAGTTGAAGTGCATTCGCGGTCCCCAGCCGCCGATGCGGCTGCCGAGCTCGGCGATTTCGCCGCCGACGACGGCGATGCCGCACTCCGTGGCCGCGGCGTGCAGCCCCTGCATCAGCTGATCAATGATTTCCTCGTCCGGTTTGTCCACGTCGAGGACATTGACAAGGTTGACGGGTTCGATGCCGTTGGCGACGAGGTCGTCGGCCACCATGGCGACGAGGTCATAGCCGAGAGTGGCATAGATTCCGGTGCGTTCGGCCAGTTCCGCTTTGGTGCCGATGCCGTCGCAGGTCATGGCAATCTGCAGACCATCGAAATCCATGCAGTTGGAAAAAGAGCCGGAGCCGCCCATCCGAGGCATTCCGCAACGGCCGCGACGGATCTCGAAGCTGCGTTCCGCCCAATGAAACGCTCGCCGGGAGCATCGGTCCCCGAGTTTCAGATCCACACCTTTGGGTCCAGCCGTCATTCTGTCCTGCCCTCCGAAGCGCGACAGCAAATCAACCTCTGCGGCGTTTTCGAGGCCCGCGGAATTCGAACCAATAGATAAAACGCTTTACCAGGAGGCCACTTTATCGGATGTATTCCCGCCAGTCAACCCCCGCCTGAGCACCCTTTTTCGCCGGGTTTTTTTCCACCCGATCAGCCATTCATCTGGTAGTTCGGCGATTCTCTAGTTATCTGCACATCATGAACATGCGATTCTTTTACGCCGGCGGCCGTCATCTGGATAAACTCCGCCTTGCGGCGTAATTCTTCAATTTGGGCGCAGCCGGTATAACCCATCGCCGCGCGCAGTCCGCCCAGCAGTTGATGGACCACCGCCGAAACCGGCCCCTTATAGGGCACCCGCCCTTCGATGCCCTCCGGAACAAGTTTGTCGGCAAGGTCATTTGCATTCTGGAAATAGCGGTCGGCGGCGCCCTGTTGCATGGCTCCCAAGGACCCCATGCCGCGATAGGACTTGTAGGCCCGGCCCTGGTACAGGACGGTCTCGCCCGGCGCCTCCTCGGTGCCGGCGAACAGTGCCCCCAGCATGACGCAGTGGGCCCCCGCCCCAATGGCCTTGGCGATATCGCCTGCAAACCGGATGCCGCCATCGGCAATCACGGGGATATCCGTTTCCGCCAGGGCCGTGGCCACGTTATCGATTGCACTGATCTGCGGCACGCCCACCCCCGCCACGATCCGCGTCGTGCAGATGGAGCCCGGGCCGATGCCGACCTTGACGCCGTCGGCCCCGGCGTCCGCCAGCGCCCGCGCCCCGGCGGCCGTGGCGACGTTGCCGCCGACCACGTCGGTGAGGGGATAGTGCTTTTTGATCCACGCGACCCGGTCGAGCACGCCCTGCGAATGGCCGTGCGCCGTATCCACCACCAGCACATCCACGCCGGCGGCCACGAGAGCCTCGACGCGGACCTCGGTGCCCTCGCCCACGCCCACCGCCGCGCCGACGCGCAGGCTGCCGTGCGCGTCCTTCGCGGCCAGCGGATGCCCGGTGGCCTTGATCATGTCCGTCACGGTGATCAGGCCTTTCAACTCGTCGTTGGGACCCAGCACCACGACCCGGCTGATGCGGTGCCGGCGCATCAACTCGCGGGCCACCCCGAGGCCGGTGCCTTCGGGCACCGTCACCAGCCGTTCACGCGGCGTCATCACCGCGGACACGGGCTGGTCCAGATCCGTTTCGAAGCGCAGGTCCCGGTTGGTGACGATGCCGACCACCCGGCCGTTTTCCACCACCGGCAGGCTGGAAAAACCACGCTGGCGAACCAATTGCCGCACGTCGCAGATCGTCATTCCGGGCGGAATGCTCAGGGGATCCTTCAGAACACCGGCCTCGAACCGTTTGACACGGCGCACTTCGTCCGCCTGGCGTTCCACCGGCAGATTCTTGTGGAGGATGCCGATGCCGCCCTCCTGGGCCATGGCGATCGCCAGGCGCGCTTCCGTCACCGTGTCCATCGCGGATGATGCGATCGGAACACTGAGGGCCACATGGCGGGAAAAAAGCGTAGCCAGATCCGCCTCGCGGGGCAGCACCCGCGAATGCGCCGGCAGTAGCAGGACATCGTCGAAGGTGAGCGATTTCTGGGCCAAACGCATTTCCGGCACCTCCCTGACGCCCCCGGCAACCTCCGCCGACAAGGGCGCATCAGTTGCAGACGGAGTCTAGCGTCCGGACCCGTTCCCGTCAAGGGCCCCTCCCGGCTTGCATTCCCCGGCCATGCCGGAACGAGTCGGATCCGGCCGCAGGCGTCGCGTTTTCCCGCGAACCATACCCGCGCGCCCCCGCGGGCGGGAAGTCAGTTCTTGTCCCGGAAGATGATGCGGCCCTTGGTCAGGTCGTGGGGGCTGATTTCGACGGTGACTTTGTCGCCGGTGGTGATCTTGATGAAGTGCCGCCGCATTTTGCCGGAGATGTGTCCGAGGACCTCGTGGCCGTTTTCCAGCCGCACGCGGTACATGGTGGCGGGCAGGACCTTGACCACTTCGCCATTTACTGTAATCAGATCGCTTTCCTTTGCCATAAAGTCCGGACCGCTCCTTCTGCCATTTGCTGGAGCGCCTTATAGCAAAGCCGGGCGGCCGGATGCAACCTTTTCGCCGGGCCCGGCCGGGCTCCGCACCCGTGAAGACGGCTGCGAAACGGCCGGAATCCCGGGCCGCGAATCCGGAATTCCGGAAGCCATGGCCGCCCTTTTGGCTGTTCACCCCCTCCAAGGTTTGATTCACTTCCCCCCCGACAATGAGCGGCAAATCCACAACCCCGATGATGGCCCAGTACCGCCGCGCCAAGGCGGAAATCGCCCCCGATACCCTCCTGTTTTTCCGGCTGGGCGATTTCTACGAGATGTTTTTCGAGGATGCGCTCGTCGCCTCGGACATCCTGGGCATCGCCCTGACCAAGCGCCAGGGCATCCCGATGTGCGGCGTGCCCTACCACGCGGCCGAGATGTATCTCGGCAAGCTCCTGCGTGCCGGCAAAAAGGTCGCCCTGTGCGATCAGATGGAGGATCCCGCCCTGGCCAAAGGCATCGTCAAGCGCGAGGTCACCGGCATCGTCACCCCCGGAACCGTCCTGACCGACTCCATGCTCGACGCGGCCCGGCCCAACTACCTCGCGGGGCTGCACCGCCTGAACCGGCGGTATGGACTGGCCATGCTGGACCTGTCCACCGGCGATTTCTGGATGGAGGAAGCCCCCGACCCCGCGGTCCTTCTCGACGACCTGGCCCGCTACCTGCCCCCCGAAATCATCCTGCCCGAATCCCTCCATGCCGACGAGCGCTTTCGCACCAGCCTGAATGCCGTGGGCGCGTTCACCCTGACCGCGCGGGAGGACTGGATCTTCGATCCCGCCACTGCCGAGGACGGCCTGTGCCGCCATTTCGGGGTGCAGTCGCTCGCCGGCTTCGGCGGCGAGGACCACCCCGCCGCCGCCGGGGCGGCCGGCGCTCTGCTCCACTACGTCACCCGCGATCTCCGCCGCCAGGCCGCGCACGTCCGCCGGATCCGCTTCCGAACCGCGTCCGATGCCATGATGCTCGACGAATCCACCCTGGCCAACCTGGACCTGATCGCGGCGCGCGGCGCCGCGCGCGCCGACGCCCCGACCACCTTGCTGCAGGTTCTCGACCATACCCGGACCGCCATGGGTTCCCGCCTGCTCCGCGACTGGCTCGTGCGCCCCCTGCAGAACCTCGAAGCCATTGTCGCCCGCCACGACGCCGTTGAAGCCCTGCGGGACCAACGCCACGAGCTCGAGACCCTCCGCGGCATTTTGGGCGGCATCAAGGACTTGGAACGCCTGCTGGCGCGCCTCTCTGCCGGCGGCGGCAACGCGCGCGACGTCCGGGCGCTGGCGGTTTCCCTCGCCCGTCTGCCGGATCTCCAAGCCGCCCTTGCGCCGCAGGCCGCCGCACGCCTGCGCGAACTCGCCGCTGCCATTGTTCCCCAAAACGAACTCGTTGCCGTCATTGACCGCGCACTCGTCGAGGAACCGCCCCTGGCCATCAAGGAAGGCGGTCTCATCCGCAAGGGCTACCACGCCGGGCTCGACGAACTGCGCGCGGCCGCCCACGACGGCAAGCAATGGATCGCCGCCCTCCAGGCCCGCGAAATTGAACGCACCGGCATCGCCTCCCTCAAGATCCGCTTCAACAAGGTCTTCGGCTACTTCATCGAAGTCACCAAGTCGAACCTGGCCCGGGTGCCCGCCGACTACCTCCGCAAGCAGACCATCGTCAATGGCGAGCGCTTCATCACGCCCGAATTGAAGGAATATGAAAGCAAAATCCTGGGCGCCGAGGAAAAGTCCGTGGCGCTGGAACACGAGCTGTTCCTGGAGCTGCGCGAACAGGTCGTGGCATGCACCGCCGCGATCCAGCAGACCGCCGCGGCCGTTGCCGAGCTCGATGTCCTGGCCACCTTCGCCGAGCGCGCGCTGACCTGCCGGTACATCCGGCCCCGCATGACCGCCGCCGGCGCGCTGGTCATCCGCGAGGGCCGCCATCCCGTCGTCGAGCTCCTGCCCGAATCGGGCCGCTTCGTGCCCAACGATACCCTGCTCGACACCACGGACAACCAGCTCCTGATCATCACCGGCCCGAACATGGCCGGCAAGTCCACCTATATCCGCCAGGTCGCCTTGATTGTCATTATGGCCCAGATGGGCGGCTTTGTACCCGCGGCCGAGGCCGAGATCGGCGTGGTGGATCGCGTCTTCACGCGGGTGGGCGCCGGCGACGACATCGCCCGCGGCCGCTCGACCTTCATGGTCGAAATGCAGGAGACCGCCAACATCCTCAACAACGCCACCGGCCGCTCCCTGATCGTCCTCGACGAAATCGGCCGCGGCACCAGCACCTTCGACGGCATTTCCATCGCGTGGTCCGTGGCCGAATACCTGCACAACCACAACGAAGTGAAAGCCAAGACCCTCTTTGCCACCCACTACCACGAGTTGACCGACATCGCCCTGACCCTCCCCGGCGTGAAGAACTACAACGTCCTCGTCAGCGAGAAGGACGACCGCGTCGTGTTTCTGCGCAAGATCGTGCCCGGCGCCGCCGACAAATCCTACGGCATCCAGGTGGCCCGCCTCGCCGGCCTGCCGCTGGAAGTTGTCGCCCGCGCCAAGGAAATCCTCGCCAATCTCGAGGAGCAGGAACTCAGCGACGCCGGCCAGCCCAAGCTCGCCCAGCCCCGCGCCCGCAAGCCCAAGCCCCTTTTCGACGACCAGCTCTCCCTCTTCGAGCCCTGAGTTCGCTTCCGGCGCGCCCGGATTTTTCCACACCGTGGAAAATCCGGCGGCGGCCGGATCGGCGATTTTCCACACTGTGGAAAAAAGAGGGGTGTTTTTTCCACGCAATGGAAAAAAGTTTCGGCGATTTTCCACGCAATGGAAAAAATGTTTCCACCCTGTGGAAAACCTTGCAGATCGTCCGGCGGCAGGGCGGCCGGCGGTTGTCCACAGGCGGGTGCGGGCGCGCGGCGCGCGGCCGGCCGCATTCTGTTGTTGCATCCTCTTCGAAGTTAACTAGCATCGCCCCGCATCATTCAGGAATTTGAGAGCCCGAAAGGATTTGACCGTGCGCAAGAACATGTTCAGAACCCGCGTCGCATTGTTGGCGCTGGCCGCGCTGTCGGCCTCCGCGCAGATGGCCACTGCGCAGGTAGTGGTCACGAAATCGGCCGGCGACAAGGTGGGCATCGACCTGTCAGGCATCCAGACCGGCGGCGGCGCGGCGGCGCAGGTTGTGCGCCGGACGCTGGAGAACAACCTGAACCGCTCCGGCTGGATGCAGGTGGCGGCGCCGGGCAAGGGGGCCGTCGCCGTGCGCGGCACCATCACCGAAAACGGCGGACAGGTTCTGTTCAAGTGCCAGGTGACGAATGTGGTCGGCCAGTCCTACCTGAATGCCGCCTATGCCCAGCCAGCGGCCCTGGCCTACCAGGCCGCCCACCAGGCCGCGCACGACATCGTCACCAAGGTCACCGGCAAGCCGACGTTTTTCCTGGCCCAATTGGCGCTGATTGGCAAGCGGGGCGGCAGTCAGGAATTATATCTGGCCGATTCCGGCGCGCAGAACATCCGGCCGCTCACCCAGGACCGGACCCATTGCCTCAAGCCGCGCTGGAGCCCCGACAACCGGCTCATTTCCTACGCCTCCTACCTGATGCGCTGGCCGGATGTGTACACGATTGACGTGAAAAACGGCACCCGCACCCGCGCCGCGTATTATCCCGGGGTCAATTCCGGCGGGGCGATCGCCCCCGACGGCCGCACGATGGCCCTCATCCTCTCCAAGGACGGCAATCCGGAACTCTACGTGAAAACGCTCCCCAACGGCGTTCCAATCCGCCTGACCCGCACCCCGCGCGCCACGGAAGGCTCCCCCTGCTGGTCGCCCGACGGCAGCCGGATCGCCTACGTGTCCGACGTATCGGGCACGCCGCAGATCTACATCGTTTCCCGCACCGGAGGCGCCCCCGAGCGCCTGACCATGCGGGGAGCGCAAAACGTGGCGCCGGACTGGGGCGCCAACGGCCTGATTGCCTACCAGACGCTGTCGGGCGGCAAGTTCATGATCGCCATCATCGACCCCGCCACCAAACAGGAGCGCATCATCACGCCGTATGACGCCTCCTTTGAGGACCCGTCCTGGGCGCCCGACGGCCGGCATATTGCCGCTGCCCGGGCGGTGAACTACAACTACTCAATATACCTTCTTGACACTATGGGCGACAAACCCGTAGCGTTGACAACATCGGGCGATTGGACTGCGCCCGCATGGAGCCGTTGAGCCCAACGGCCTTGGATTTACATAAACGAATGAGGAGAACCGGACACATGACACGCCGCTGGATGACTGTTGTGATGGTGCTGCTGGCCCTGGCGATGCTGGGCACGACGGGCTGCATCAAGAAAAAGAAAAGAGGCCCCGCCATCGATCCGAACGCCGGCCTGGTGGGCGATCAGGTGATCGTGGGCTACGATGAATTCGGCAACCCGATCTACGGCAGCGCGCTGGATGCCGGGCTCGTGCGCACCGATGATCCGGTGATCGCCGCCGGCCAGTTCGAGGCCGTGTACTTTGAATATGACAGCCCGCAGCTGAACCCCTCGGAGCAGGGCAAGATCAGCGCCGTCGTGGCCTATCTGCAAAGCAATCCGACCCACGGGGTGATCATCGAAGGCCATTGCGACGAGCGCGGCAGCAATGAATACAACGTCGCGCTGGGCGAGCGCCGCGCCCTGGCCGTGCGCGCCGCCATGATCGCGGCGGGCATCGACAGCGCCCGCGTGCAGACCCGCAGCTACGGCGAGGAACGCCCGGTCGCCTTCGGGCATGACGAATCGGCCTGGCGCCTGAACCGCCGCGCCGAATTCGTGTTCACCCAGATGTAATCTCCTCCCCCGGCCTGCGGGCACGGAAAACCCGGCGCCGTTGCGCCGGGTTTTTCTTATGCCTGGCCGGCGGCGACCTCGAGCCGCTTTTGCCAGGCTTTTTGAAGCTGCTGGCGGGCATAGTGCCGCCAGGCGGACTTGAATTTTATCAATTGGTCGCGGCGGCGGTGCTTCAAGGCCTGCCGCACGGCGGAGCGCGCGCGGCCGGTCGGCAGGTCCCGGGACAGTTCCAAGGCGCTGTCGCAATCGTGTACCTTGCCCAGGGCGGCTTGGGCCTTGGTGATCCAATGCCCGGCCCGGACGCACTCGGGCCCCAGCCGGGGCGCGAAGAATTCGCTCAGATAGCGCAGGCGCCGGCCGGCACGCCGCAGGTCGTGCGCCGGCCCCTTGGAGTAATTTCCCACCCGTCGATGGCGCTCTGCAATCAATTCGCGCACGACCAGCATGCGCCGGGCGGCAAACGTCTCGGGAGGCGGAACCGTCTTCCGGCGTACGGGTAACCGCCGCCGCGAACAGTCGCGGATCATCTGCTTGACCCGCCGGAATGCGCGGCAGGTCAGCGCCTCCGCCGCCAGGCGGGTCCGCTCCCGCCGCAGCAGGGCCAGCACCGCGCGGCGCTGGCCGACCGTCACGTCCGCCAGTCCGCCGGCCTTGATCATGCCGCGGAGCAGTTCGATCCAGACATCCAGATCGCGCGCGGCCCCCATCCGGTCGCAGAGTTTGGCGATCCGCCGATCCAGCCGGTCGAGGCCATCCGGGTCCAGTTTGCGGAACGTCATCGCCAGGCTGCGGGTCCGCCGCAGCGCCACGCGGATGTCATGCAGGCCGTCCTCCGAGCCCTTCCGGGCGCGGGCTTCGTTCTGCACCACCACGGCCAGCTGCTCCGCCATCCGCCGCCGCAATACTTGTTCCGCTGTTTCCCCCGCCCGCGACCGCCCGGTTGTGCCGTTGCGCCGGGCCACGTCAGCCCTGCTTCTTCTGTTCCGCCGGCCGCTGCGGTTCCAGGACCGGAATCTGCTGCTGGGCGGCAGCGGCGCGCGCCTCGGCCCGCCGCTGAAAGGCCTCCTGCGACCGCAGAGCCGGATGACGGGAATCGGGCTGGCGGCGTTCATAGGTGCCATTGGCCAGCAGACGCCAGGCCTGCTGGGTGTCGGCCAGGCCGGTTTTCAGGATTTCGTCCAGCCGCTCCGCGCAGGCGGAATCCTCCACCGGCACCATCAATTCGACGCGGCGGTCCAAATTGCGCGGCATCCAATCCGCGCTGGAAATAAATAATCGGGGATCTCCGCCGTTATGGAAGCGGATGAGGCGGGCATGTTCCAGGTAGCGGTCCACGATGCTGACGACGCGGATGTTCTCGCTCAGGCCCTTCACGCCGGGACGCAGGCAGCAGATGCCGCGGACGTTCAACTGGATCTTCACGCCCGCCTGCGACGCCTTGTAGAGCGCCTCGATCAGCTCCGGATCGGCCAGCGAATTCAGCTTGGCGTCGATGGCCGCCTCCTCGCCCTGACGGCTCCGTTCCGCCTCCGCCCCGATCAGTTCCAGCAGGCGCGGCCGGATGCCCAGCGGCGCCGCCTCGATCTTGCGGAACTTCACCTGCTGGGAATAGCCCGTGAGGGTGTTGAAAAAAACCGAGGCATCCGCGCCGTAGTCCTCCCCGGCGGTCAGGAAGCTGATGTCCGAATACAGGCGCGCGGTTTTTTCGTTGTAGTTGCCGGTGCCGAAGTGGACATAGCGGACCACGCCGGCAGGCTCGCGCCGGACCACCACGCAGATCTTGGCGTGGGTTTTGTAGCCCTTGACCCCGTAGATCACCTGGGCGCCCGCGCGCGCCAGGGCGTCGGCCCAGTCGATGTTGCGCGCCTCGTCGAAGCGCGCCTTCAGTTCAATGAGGGCGGTCACGTGCTTGCCGCGCTCGGCGGCGCGCATCAGGGCGGTCACCACCGGGCTGTTCTCGCTCACGCGATAGAGCACTTGCTTGATGGCCAGGGTGTTGGGATCGTCGGCCGCCTCCTGCACCAGGCGCAGCACCGGATCGAAGTGCTCGTAGGGATGATGCAGCAGCAGGTCGCCCCGCTTGAGAATGTCGAAGATCGATTCGGCCGCCGGGGCTCCGGGCACGGGCTGCGGAGTCCAGGGCGAAATTTTGAGGGCCTCGTTGCCGGCCAGGCTGGCCAACCGGAAGAACGCCGCGAGATCCAGCGGTCCGGGCACGGCATAGACGTCCGCTTCCGGCACCTGGAGGGCCGCGCGCAGGAACGCCCGCGCTTCCCGCGAGGCGTGTTTTTCGAGCTCCAGGCGGACACATCCGCTTTCCTTGCGTTCGACGAGCACTTCGCGCATCTGCGCCAGCAGGTCGCCGGCGAGATCCTCCCGGACGCTCATGTCGGCATTGCGCGTGAGGCGGAAGGCGACGCACTCCAGAACCGGCACGCCGGAAAAGAGACGCCCCACATAAGTCCGGATGACGTCTTCCAGCAGGACGTAGGCAAATCCGGATTCCCCGGGCACAGTCAGGAAGCGCGCCAATCCCCGGGGCACGGCCACGAGGGCATGCCGGACCCCGCCCGTCTCCGGCTCGCCTGCCAGCCGCACGTACAGGGCGATTTCCAGGCCCGCCAGCAGGGGAAATTCGCGCTCGGGATCCACCGCCACGGGGGACACCACCGGAAAGATGAAATCATCAAACAGGGCTTCCGCGTGGCGCTTCTGGGCCGCGGTCAGCTCCTCCATCTTGAGGCGGTGGATGCCGCCCTTGCGCAGTTGCGGTTCGATCCCCTTCCGCAGGCAGGCATATTGCCGCGCAACCAGCTCATGCATCCGGACGGAGATGTCGGCCAACTGCTCCGACGGCGTCAGCCCGGCGGGATCGGGGTGTTCCTCGCCCTGGGCCTGCAGCAGTTTGAGCCCGCCCACGCGCACCATGAAAAACTCATCGGCGTTCGAGGCCGTGATCGCCGCGAACTTCAAACGCTCCAGGGGCGGCAGCGTGGCGTCTTCGGCCTGGGCCATCACGCGGAAATTGAATTCAATCCAGCTCAGTTCCCGGTTCAGGAACAGCGGGGCCTCCGCCCTGGTTTTTCCGGTCTTGGTCATGGGTCCGCGCTCCCTGCTCATGCCAGGCCGCCGGCCGGCAGTTCTGTCCTCAGTTCGCGCAATTCCGGCACCATGCCGAACACGTCGGCGAACAGATTGCCCTTCTCGCGCAGCACCAGGCGTTCCATGGTCAGGTCCTCCATGTCCCGCACAAGGATGACGAACCGGTTGCCCTCGCGCCGGAACTCGAGCGGGCGCGGGGCCTCCCGGCGGGTGCGCTCCAGGGAATCGGCCACGCGCAGGATCGCCGCCAGCTTGGCGACGGTCATCCGGTCCTCGAGCGGCAGCATGGCGAATTCCGGGTGGGCGGGACTGGGCAGCGCCTTGCGGTGGTAGCGGGAGACGACCGCGACGATCTGCATGTCGTGGCGGGTCAGGCCGAACAGGTCGCTGTTCTGGATCAGGTACATCGCGTGCTTGTGGTGGGCGCGGGTATTCACGTAGAGGCCGATGTCGTGCAGCAGGGCCGCGCAGCGCAGCAGCAGCCGCTCGTGCCCGCCAAGCTGGTGTTCCTCGCGCAGTTCGTCGTACAGCGCGACGGCGGCTGCCTCGACGTTGCGCACATGGGCCTCGTCGGTTGCATACCGGGCGGCCATGGTCAGCGCCGAATGGATCACCTGCTCCTCGAACCCGGCCGAGCGATGATCGCGCAGGGCCATTTCCCGCAACAGGCCGTCGCGCAGGGTCGCCTGGACGATGTGTACCTTGCGCACCTTCAGGGCCCGTGCGGTCTGGGCGATGGACGTCACCGCCGGCGCCAGGCTTTCCGCGTCCTGATAGGTCATCTTGTGGGTCTTGACGAGGCTGGGAACCGACTGGGTGGCGAGGCGGTCCGCCAGTTCCGCCAGTTTGGCCGCGGGCACCCGGGTGATGCGCGGAGCGGGGCCCGGGACCTTGCCCTCGGACTGCTCCGCGGCATAGCGGGCCCCCGCGCCCATTACGACCAGCGTCGCGATCTTCTGGCGCGGCCGCGCCGGCAGGATCTGGGCGACCAATTCATTGGCATAGGCCTTCAGCACGCGTTTAACCTGCGGCCCGGCGGCCCCGCCGGCCTCCACGAGCTCGTGCGTGCGCAGGGCCCCGGTATGGAACGACTGAGCCGCCGTGACCCGCCCGTTCTCCAGATAGAGCAAAATGGTCTGGCCGGCGCCGATTTCCATGATCATGGCATTCCCCGTCGCCAGGAGGCCGGCCGCCTCCAGGATGTCCTGCACGGCCAGGTAGGTCAGGCGGGCCTCTTCGGCCTCTTCCAGCACGCTCACCGCGATGCCGGTGGCGGTGCTGACGCGGTCCACGAACATGTCCCGGTTGGTCGCCTCGCGGGCGAAACTCGTGGCAACTGCCCGGAGCTGGTCGGGGCGCGTCACACCGTATTCCTTCAGCAGACGGCTGTAGTTCTTGAGGATGGTCACGCAGCGGCGCAGGGTTTCCTGCTGGATCCGGCCGGTGGTGAACACGTCCTTGCCCAGCCGGACGCCGTGCCGCAGGTTTTCCAGCAGATGCACACGTCCCTGGGCATCGATTTCCCCGATGTCCAGCCGCAGCGCCGACGAACCGATGTCAATGGCGGCCACCACCCGGCGCGCCGGCTCGGCCGGCGGAGCGGCCGGGCCGACCGGCTCCGGCCCCACGGGTTGTTTCAACGTTTCCATCTCAGCCTTCCGGAAAGTTCCACCGTACCGCTGCCGCTGGCGTCCTCACCTGGATTCCGCCGCCAGGGCGGCGGCCCCGAGCGTCGTCGCGTCATCGCCCAGTTCCGCCTCGCGGACCTTGAGCTGGCGGAGGAAGGAAGTCATGGCTGTTTCCTTCAATCCGGCGCGCACCTCTTCGAGGGCGAAGCGGGGCATGGCTTCGATCAGGCCGCCGCCGAGAACGACAACGTCCGGCGCCAGCAGGTTTACTGCGCCGCCGATGCCGCGGCCCACCAGGCGCATGGCATCGCGCACAATCCGCTCCACGACGGTATCGCCCGCCTTGATCGACCGCGCGAGCAAACCGCTCTTGAGCTTCTTCAGGTCCGCGCCGGCGTTGGCCGAGGTATAGGGTGCCTCGCCGCGGAACGCCGCCTGGGCCACCTCCGCGGAAATCGCCAGCCGGCCCGCATGGGCTTCGAGGCAGCCGCGCTTTCCGCACCCGCACAGCCGCCCGTTCTCGCGGACCGGCAGGTGGCCGATTTCCATGGCCGAACCCGTCCGGCCCCGCAGCAGCTTGCCTTCGTAGACGCAGCCGCCGCCGATGCCCGTGCCGGGAAAGACGCCGACGAGCGTCCGGGCTCCCTTGCCGGCGCCAAAACGCCATTCGCCATAGGTTCCCGCATCCACGTCATTGACCAGCAGGACCCGGCAATGGAACCACCCGGACAGCAACGCGCGCAGGGGGACGGGTTTTTTCCAACCCAGGTTCGGCGCTTCCAGGATGACGCCCCGATCGAGGTCCAACACCCCGGGGCAGCCCACCCCGATGGCCGCCAGGTCTGACGGCAGAACATTTGCTTCCTTCAGCGCTTCGCGGATCGTATCGCGGATCCGGGCCTGCACCGCTTGCGCGCCGGCAGCCACCGGCGTTTTCGCCTTGGCCGAGGCCAGGGGCCGGAACGAGGCGTCGTACACCGTGGCCATCATCTTGGTGCCGCCCAGGTCGAACCCCAGCCAGACCTTTTTCCTGCGCTTGATCATGCCGCCGCCTTTCCGCCGGACGTCCCGGCCGGACGGCCAAGGGCTCCGGCCCTTTCGTTCCCGGATTATTCCGCGCGCGTGACGGAGATGATTTCCACCGTCTCCAGCGGCACGTCCTGCATGCCCGCCTTTACCCCCGTGCGCACGCGCTTGATTTGATCCACGACGTCCATGCCTTCCACCACCTCGCCGAAAACGCAATAGCCGAAGCCCTGCGGATCGGGAGAACGGAAATCCAGGAATGCATTGTCTTTCACATTGATGAAGAATTGGCTGGTGGCGCTGTCCACCACCATGGTCCGGGCCATGGCAAGCGTGCCCCGCTTGTTTTGCAGGCCGTTGGCGGCCTCGTTCTTGATCGGCGCCTGGGTGGCTTTCTGGCGCATGTTCCGGTCGAACCCGCCGCCCTGGATCATAAACCCGTCGATCACCCGGTGGAAAATGGTCCCGTTGTAATGCCCGGCATCCATATAGGCCAGGAAATTGGCCGTGGTCAACGGGGCCTTGTCCGCCGCCAACTTCACCTTGATGTCGCCCATGCTCGTTTTAATGATGACCATATTCGTTTCCTTTTTTTGTTCTGCCACCGGCGCAGTTTCTTCCTCCAGGGCCTCTTGGCCCGCTTCGATTTCTTCGGTCGCCAGGGCCGGATCCGTCGCCGGCGCCGGTTCAACGGCCGCCTCGGTCTCCACCGGCGCCGCTTCGGGGGCCGCCGGCGGCGCGGTCTCGTCCTGCGCCGCCGCGAATGTTCCGCAGGCCAGGGCCATCGCCAATCCCAACCACATCCATTTCATGCGCATTCCTCCTGTAGACTCTCACCTTACCATCGCCGGCCCCCGCTCTCAATGCCCAAAACGAAGCGAAAAAACGAAGCGCCTTGCGGTTTGGGTGCGCGGGCGATCCGGGAAACGATGGTCTGCATGCGGCGGCCGGAAGGCGCCGGCTTTCAGGAATGGCCCTGCAGGGCGGCGAGACGGGCTTCGAGGGCGGCAATCCGTTCCTCCAGCGCGCAGATGCGGGCTTCGGAGCCGGACAACGGCCTGGGCTGGCTGGAAACCGGCGGCGGCGCGGCGGCAACCGGCGGGGCCAAAACAGAAGCATCGCCCAGAGCGTGGGCAAAGCGGTTCTCCTTGCAACCCGCCGCGCGCGGCAGTTCCACGACATAGGGATCCGGCTGGCGCGCCGCCAGGGCCCCCAGCACCGCCTTGACATCCGCCGGGGAGGCGAACGGATGCAGACGCGCGGCCCGTCCCCGCAGTTCGCCGGGGGTCTGCGGTCCGCGCAGCAGCAGCTCGCACAAGATCGCCAACTCCGGCGTGTCCACTCCGAGCGTTTCGGTCAACCGATGGGTGTATTTCACCACCCGCGCTCCCGATCCAGAAAAAGTCGCGACCAGTTTCTTGTCGTATTGCAGCACGGTCAGCGCCGGGGAGATTTCGTCCGTGGATAGCTGCATGACCGGGTCGCGGTTGTTTTTCTGGTTGCACGCCGCCACCAACGCATTCAGCGTCAGCGGATAGTACTCCGGCGTGGCCAGTTCCTTTTCGACCAGCCCCCCCAAAATCCGCCCCTCCAATGGGCCCAGGTTCAGTTTCATGGCCTAAAGGTAGCTTTCTCTTCCTGCCGGTTCAATCTCGAATGCCCACACCAAGAAACCAACCACTAAATGCCCTGCCCCCCAAAAAAATGCAAGAACGCGCAAAAACCCGATTCCATTAAGTTGCCTGCACTTGCCCCTCACGGCCAGCGGATGCTATCATGCCAACCATGTGGTGGGCGCATAGTCAAAAGGAACAGCCGAAGGAACACTGGCAGCCCTTGCGTCAGCACCTGGAAAACGTCGCTGTCCGCGCCGCCGACTTCGCGGCCCCTTTTCACTCCGCCGAATGGGCTCGCATTGCCGGTCTTCTCCACGATCTCGGCAAGGCATCCGAGGCATTCCAAGCCTACCTTCTCCGCAGCAACGGCCTCGACTCCTCGGATTACGGCGCATCGGGAAAACCGTCGACCCATTCCGGAGCCGGCGCCGCCTGGGCATTGGACGAATACGGGCCAGTCGGGCGCCTGCTCGCCTATCTTGTATTGGGTCATCATGCCGGTTTGCCCGACTGGATCGGCGGAGTGCAACCCAATGGCACGTTGGCTCAGCGGCTGGAATCAGCCCGTGACGAACTTCGAGCTACAAACAACTGGCATTCCCGACTCAATCTACCCGCGCAACCGCCCACACCTCCGCGCAAAATGATGCACGCAGAAATGCATTTGTGGATCCGCATGCTTTACTCCTGTTTGGTGGATGCGGATTTCCTCGACACCGAGCAATTCATATCGCCGGAGGTCTACGCCGCTCGTTCTGATTTCGAGCCGTTGGCCGCATTGGAATCCCGCTTTTTCAAGTTGCTGGATGAGAAACAGTCCCTGGCCCCGAAGACGGAGGTGAATGCCATTCGGGCCGAAATACGCCGGGCGTGCGAAGATGCCGCAAAACACCCCCCGGGGTTCTTTTCCCTGACCGTCCCAACCGGCGGTGGCAAGACTCTCTCGGGCACCGCGTTTGCCCTGCGCCACGCCGTGCTTCACGGCAAACGCCGCATCATCTACGTGATCCCCTACATGTCCATCATCGAACAGACCGCCGACACGCTGCGGCAGCACTTCGGAAACCTCAACGTCGTCGAACATCATTCCAATCTGGACCCCGACGCCCAAACCAAAGCCGCCCGCTTGGCTTCGGAAAACTGGGACGCCCCCGTCATCGTCACCACCAGCGTCCAATTCTTCGAATCCTTGCTCGCCGCCCGCTCCAGCCGATGCCGCAAACTCCACAACATCGCCGATTCCGTCGTGATTTTGGACGAAGTGCAACTTCTGCCCCCCGAATTGCTCGCGCCCTGCACCGACATGATGCGCCAACTGGCCGCCCATTATGGCGTCACCATGGTCCTGAGCACCGCCACCCAGCCCGTCCTTCCGGGCCTGGGCACTATCGCCGAAATCATTCCTCCAAGCGCCGACTTGTCGCGACGACTTCGCCGCGTCCGATACACCTTGCCCGACGTCCGGGAGAACAAACCCCGTTCCTGGGATGAAATCGCCGTCGAACTGGCACGGCACCCCCAAATCCTGTGCGTGGTCAACACCCGGCGCGATTGCCTGGAATTGTTCGGCAAGATGCCCCCGGAAACGATCCATCTTTCCGCCAGCATGTGCGGCGCCCATCGCTCCAAGGTCATCGACGAAATCAGGCGGAAGCTGCAAGCACATGAGCCCATCCGGGTCATCAGCACCCAGCTTGTCGAAGCCGGCGTGGACATCGATTTCCCCGTGGTCTATCGCGCCTTGGCCGGGCTGGATTCCATCGCCCAGTCCGCCGGCCGCTGCAACCGCGAAGGCAACCATCCCGATGGCGGCAAGGTCGTCGTCTTCATCCCGCCCAAGCCGGCGCCCATGGGACAACTGCGGAAAGCCGAGGATTCCGCCCGGATCCTCTTGCACGAGACCCTCGACATGGAGAACGGCGAGGTCTTCCCGCGGTTCTTTTCTGAATTCTATTCCCGCGTCGAGGAAAGATTCCCCTATGAGGAATTGCTGGTCCGGGACGCCGGCTGCATCCAAATCCAGTTCAGGGAAGCCGCCGCCCGTTTCCACATGATCGATGAAACGCAGCAATCCATGTTCGTCCGCTATGGCGCAAGCGAAGGGTTGATCGGCGCCTTGCAGGAGCAAATCCGGATCGACGCCCCGTACGGCCACCTGCTGCGCAAACTGCAGCGGTTCGCCGTGTCGGTCGCAAAAAGCCAGTTCTTGAAGCTCAAAGCCAACGGCCTGATCGAGGAATTTGCCCCCGGCATGTTTATCTGGAACGGCATGTATTCCGAAACGACCGGGGCGGACATTTTCAACGACACAGGCCGGCTCACCCCGGATCAATACATTATTTCAGAAAATGGAAGGATGCCCACATGAGCAAAGGATTCTGCCTTGAGGTGACCGGCGATTATGCCTGTTTCACCCGCCCCGAAATGAAAGTCGAACGGGTCAGCTACGACGTCATCACGCCGTCCGCCGCCCGCGCCATATTCGACGCCATCCTTTGGAAACCGGCCATACGCTGGCGCATCACGAAAATCGAAGTGCTCAATCCCATCCGTTGGACCAATGTCCGCCGCAACGAGGTAGCATCCGTCGCATCTCCGAAAAGCCAAGGTATCTTCATCGAGGATGTCCGCCAGCAGCGCGCCGGCCTCATTCTTCGCGACGTCCGCTACCGGCTGTACGGAGAGTTTGATTTCATCCCGCCGGAAAAGCGCGGCAAAACCCCGAATCCCGTACCGGAATGGCTGGTGGACTCCGCAGAGGTCGCCGAACTCCGGAAGCCAGATGCCCGGCCCGACGAAACCGCAGCCAAGTATGCCGCCATGTTCGAACGCCGGGCGCGAAAAGGCCAGCATTTCCATCAGCCCTATCTCGGCTGCCGGGAGTTCGCCGCCGATGTCCGCCTAGTCGATCCGGCCGAAAAACCCGCCGTGCCCATTCCCAAGGACGAGAACCTGGGCTGGATGCTCTATGACCTCGATTTCTCCGACCCCACCAACGTCAAGCCGACGTTCTACCGTCCCCAAATGAATCAAGGCGTGATCGTCGTTCCCCATCCCGAAAGCGAAGAGGTGCGCAAATGATTCTCCAGGCCCTCAAGGAATACTACGACCGCAAAGCCGCCGACCCCGATTCCGGCATCGCGCCGGAAGGGTGGGAGAGAAAGGAAATTCCTTTCCTGGTCGTATTGGATCAACAGGGAAATTTCATCCACTTCGAAGACACGCGCGTAATCCAAGAGAACCGGCGCCGCGCACGCGCTTTTCTCGTACCATCGCTCGGCGAAGCCAAGGGGAATGGCATCAAGGCAAATTTGTTCTGGGAAAATATTGAGTACATGTTCGGCATCCCGGCGAATGCGGGTCGAAATGCAAAACGCGTAGCCGCTCAACATGCTGAATTTATTCGCAAAATCAACAACATCCAAGGCACATGTCCCGCGCTTGAGATCGTTAAAACCTTTCTGCATAACATCCCGCGGCCAGCCCTTTGCGCCCATCCGCTATGGAATGAAATATTGGAACTCAATCAATCGCTGCTGTTTGCGATTGCGAACCGGGGGGCCGTAACGGACGACGCAGAGCTTAAACGCCTGATCGGCGCATTTCTGGCGCCAAGGGGAAAGACAGGTTTCTGCCTTGTCTCTGGACAGAATGACATCATCGCCACGCTCGAACCGCTCATAAAGGGCGTTCGTGACGCCAACCCCACCGGCGCGCATATCGTGTCTGTCAACAACTCCATTACTCCTGCTGGCAATTCCGGTGCTACTCCGGCCTTTGCCTCGCTCATGAAGGAACAGGGGGCCAATTCCCCCATAGGAAAACGTGCGTCCTTCGCCTATGCAACGGCCTTGAATCATCTGTTGGGTAAGGATTCCTCTCAACGTCTGCAGGTCGGCGACGCCTCCACCGTGTTCTGGTCGGAAAAGAACACGCGCTTTGAGGAACAATTCTCGCTGTTTTTCAGCGAGCCGGCCAAAGACGATCCGGGCCGCAACGTCCAAGCGGTCAAAGCCCTTCTGGAGTCTCCGAAAACCGGCGCACAGCCGGCTGACCAGGCAAATGCCGGAATGTTCTATGTTCTGGGTCTTTCCCCCAATGCGGCGCGCATTTCCATTCGCTTCTGGATTGCGGCGCCCCTCTCCCAAATGATGGACCAGATCCGTCAACATTTCAGAGACCTGGAGATCGTTTGCACGCCTTATGAACAACCCGTGTTTTCCCTCTTCCGCCTGTTGGTCTGCACTGCGCCTCTTGGCAAAGCGGAAAACATCCCGCCGAATCTGGAGGGCGAGCTGATGCGCGCCATTCTGGAAGGCCTGCCATACCCCGCAGCTCTGTTGAATGCCGTCATCCGGCGCATAAAGGTGGAGCAATCGCAGAAGAACCCCAAAACAGGCAAGTCTGTACCCCACATCACATATATTCGCGCCGCTCTCATCAAGGCCTGCATCAACCGCAATTGCAGATTTCAAAAGATAACGCAACAGGAGGAACTCGCCGTGAGCCTTGACCCCAACAATATGAACATCGGCTATCGATTGGGCCGATTGTTCGCCACCTTGGAAAAAATCCAAGAAGAAGCCAATCCCGGCATCAACGCCACCATCCGCGACCGTTACTATGCAGCCGCATCCAGCGCGCCCGTCATCGTCTTCGGGCGACTGATGACTCTCAAAAATCATCATCTATCCAAACTGGAAAACATTGGCCGGCGCGTCAATTTGGAGCGGCTGGTGGGAGAAATCGTTGGCGGCATCCAAGATTTTCCCGCCCATCTTACCTTGGATGACCAAGGGCGTTTTGCCGTCGGCTACTACCATCAGAGACAAGACTTTTTCGCCACGAAAGAATAACAGAATTAACCCAAAAGGGAAACGATCATGAGCAACCCCATTAAAAACCGATTCGATTTTCTTCTCGTTTTCGATGTGCAGGACGGCAACCCCAACGGCGATCCCGATGCGGGCAACATGCCGCGCATCGACGCCGAAACCGGGCGCGGCCTCGTCACGGATGTCTGCCTTAAGCGTAAAGTGCGCAATTTCGTTCAAATCATCAAATCCGACAAGCCGGGGTTTGACATCTTCGTCAAGGAAAAGGCGGTTCTCAATCGTGCGATCGAAGGAGTTTATGCCGAATTGGGGGTTGATTTGACCAAAGCCCCTGCCGACGCCAAGGACGGAAAAAAACGAAACAAGGACGGTCAGGGGCAAGGCTCCGAAATCGATAAGGCACGCATTCAAATGTGCAACAAATACTTCGACATTCGGACGTTTGGCGCCGTCTTGGCCGTTGGCGCTAACGCTGGTCAGGTTCGCGGCCCAGTCCAAATGACCTTCGCGCGGTCGGTCGATCCCGTCGTCACGCTGGAGCATTCCATCACCCGCATGGCCGTCACCACGGAAGCCGAAGCAGAAAAACAGGGCGGCGACAACCGCACGATGGGCCGCAAGAACACGATCCCCTATGGCCTATATGTTGCTCACGGCTTCGTTTCCGCCCATCTGGCAGCTCAGACCGGATTTTCTCAGGATGACTTGGATCTCCTGTGGGCGGCGCTGAACAACATGTTCGAACATGACCGGTCCGCCGCGCGCGGGCTGATGACCACCCGCAAGCTCGTCATCTTCGAGCACGACAACGCGCTGGGCCAGGCTTCCGCGCAATCGCTGTTCGACCTCGTGACCATCAAGCGCAAGGATGAAACCAAGCCTCCTCGCGCCTTTTCGGATTACGGGATCACCATCGGCACCCCGCCCAAAGGAGTCAAGATTCTGTAGTCGATCGCATCGCCCGGCGGGAATCGAATAGCTGATTCCCGCCGGTTTCACTGCCATGCTCTTTTCCGAAGACGACCTCCTGCCTCTCTCCGCCTTGCAGCACCTGCTGTATTGCGAACGGCAATGCGCGTTGATCCATATCGAGCAGGTTTGGAGCGAGAATCGTTTCACGGCCGAGGGGCGGCGGGCCCACGACCACGTCCATTCCGCCGGCCATGAGACCCGCGGCGACGTGCGCGTCGCGCGGGATTTGTCGCTGCGATCTTTGCGGCTGGGCCTCATCGGCAAGGCGGACGTCGTCGAATTCCACGGTGCCACGCCCTACCCCGTCGAACACAAGCGCGGCCATTCAAAAACCAACCGATGCGACGAAGTGCAGGTCTGCGCCCAGGCGCTGTGCCTCGAAGAAATGCTGGGCAAGCCGGTGCCCGAAGGCGCGCTTTTCTACGGCGAGCCCCGGCGTCGAACGTTGGTAACCTTCGACCCGGCGCTGCGCGCCGAAACCGAAGCGGCCGCCGCACGCCTCCATCGCCTGTTCGAATCCGGACGCACGCCGTCGGCCGTCTACGACAAGGCGAAATGCGAACGCTGTTCCCTGCTCGATTCGTGCAAGCCCAAAGCCGCCGGCGACGTGGCCCGCTACCTTTCGGAGGCCGTTCGATGAAACACATGCTCAACACCCTGTACGTCACCACCCAAGGTTCCTATCTGCGCAAGGAAGGCGAAACCATCGTGGTCGAAGCCGAACAACAGGTGCGCGCACGTCTCCCCATCCACAACATCGGCGGTTTGGTCTGCTTCGGAAACGTCTTGTGCAGTCCGTTCTTGCTCGGTCATTGCGGGGAAAACGGTGTGGCTGTCAGTTTCCTGTCCGAATACGGCAAATTTCTCGCCCGCGTGGACGGCCCCCAATCCGGCAACGTGCTGCTGCGCCGCGAACAATACCGCCGGGCGGACGATCTGGCCAGATCGGCCGATCTCGCCCGCATGTTCGTCTTCGGCAAGCTCAACAATGCCCGTACCGTCCTCCAGCGGCATCTGCGCGATCATCCCGAAGCCGCCGGCAATCCGGACGTCGCAGCTCTCGTCCTGCGCCTCCAGCAGCAAATGTTGCGCCTCCAGAATCCCCTGCCGCTCGACGAAGTCCGCGGCATGGAAGGCGATGCCGCCCATGCTTATTTCGGCGCGTTCAACGGGCTGCTGGGTTCCAGAACCGGATTCGAGTTCCATGAACGCAGCCGCCGACCGCCGCTTGATCCCATCAATGCCCTGTTGTCTTTCCTGTATACGTTGCTGGCCCATGATTGCCGTTCCGCCTGCGAAGCCGTCGGCCTCGATCCGCAAGTGGGATTTCTTCACCGCGACCGGCCAGGCCGCGCCGGTCTCGCGCTCGACCTCATGGAGGAATTTCGACCATTCCTGGTGGATCGGCTGGTGCTCTCCCTCATCAACCGCCAACAAATCGCCCTGAAAGACTTCGTGGTGGGCGAAACCGGCGCCGTTCTGCTGAAGGACGATCCGCGCAAATTGGTTTTGAAAACCTGGCATGAACGCAAGCAGGACGAAATCACCCATCCATTTCTGAACGAAAAAATGTCCGTCGGCTTGGTACCCCACGTCCAAGCCCAGCTTCTCGCCCGCCATTTGCGGGGCGATTTGGATGCCTATCCGCCCTTCCTTTGGAAATGACCCATGATGGTGCTCGTCAGCTACGACGTCGCGACCGTGGACAAGCGCGGCCAGTCTCGCCTGCGCAAAGTCGCCAAAGTCTGCGAAGACTATGGCGTCCGGGTGCAGAATTCCGTTTTTGAATGTGTCGTGGACCCGGCGGTTTGGGTTACTCTTAAAGCCCGGCTGGAGGAAATTTACGACCCCGATCAAGACAGCCTGCGGTTTTATTTTTTGGGCGCCAACTGGAAAAAACGCATTGAACATCTTGGCAAAACGGAACACGTCGATGTCACCGACACTCTTATTTTCTGACCTCCGCGAACCCTAAGCAAAGTCACATTCCCAGACAGGTTCGCGCCTTACACATTGTGTTGTCTGCTAAGATGATGTAACCCGACTACACGAACGCCGATCTTTGACTTTTAAATAGAATACCCTGTTCGCGGACGTAATCCACTTGCCCCTTTATTCCCACTGGCATAGATAATGGGTGTCGCGCCCCGCCGGGGCGCGTGGATTGAAACATGTCGAGGTCGCCCGCAACGATAATCCGCCCCGGTCGCGCCCCGCCGGGGCGCGTGGATTGAAACGATACGAGGGCATGGCTTGGGGATGCGGAGTTGAGGTCGCGCCCCGCCGGGGCGCGTGGATTGAAACAAGACCTCCCCCTTGGCCTTGTAGCCGCAGGCGCGTCGCGCCCCGCCGGGGCGCGTGGATTGAAACTTTTTGTGTTGTGTGTTGCTGGTTAGTCGAACGTCGTCGCGCCCCGCCGGGGCGCGTGGATTGAAACAGGCGATTGACCTTTGATCCAGTCGGGCAGGACGGTCGCGCCCCGCCGGGGCGCGTGGATTGAAACGATGAACAGGTCAATGATGCCGCCGATGCCGTAGGTCGCGCCCCGCCGGGGCGCGTGGATTGAAACATCATCTCCGCTTGTTCGACTGACGAGGAATTCAAGTCGCGCCCCGCCGGGGCGCGTGGATTGAAACATGAAGAATGTCGCCAAGAATTTGGACAACGAGGACGTCGCGCCCCGCCGGGGCGCGTGGATTGAAACGATATGTGGTATCTTGACGTGGAACAATAAGGAATGTCGCGCCCCGCCGGGGCGCGTGGATTGAAACTGATATGTGGTATCTTGACGTGGAACAATAAGGAAGTCGCGCCCCGCCGGGGCGCGTGGATTGAAACTCGTATTGTTCCGGCTTTTAGGGAAATCGCCAAAAGTCGCGCCCCGCCGGGGCGCGTGGATTGAAACACAAAATGTCGGGCTGGACATGCTTGGGTAAAAGGTCGCGCCCCGCCGGGGCGCGTGGATTGAAACATTGATTGTTCTGCATCCACGGCTGAATACCGCGAGTCGCGCCCCGCCGGGGCGCGTGGATTGAAACAATCTCAACATGATGAAAAACATTGTGGGGCTTATGTCGCGCCCCGCCGGGGCGCGTGGATTGAAACATTGAATATGCTTGCCAGTGCAACCGGAATGAGCCGTCGCGCCCCGCCGGGGCGCGTGGATTGAAACATGTAATTCATGCAATTCATTTCAGCCGACCTTGTCGCGCCCCGCCGGGGCGCGTGGATTGAAACTGATATTTGTTCGGTGGCGGAGTGGATTTTGGCGCGTCGCGCCCCGCCGGGGCGCGTGGATTGAAACTTGTCTAATTAAGGCTATGATCAACTTGCCAACGGTCGCGCCCCGCCGGGGCGCGTGGATTGAAACATATCTGCAACAATCAATTTGACATCAAACGGCAAGTCGCGCCCCGCCGGGGCGCGTGGATTGAAACAATGCCCATGAAATCATCGGCATCCGCGCTGCGAGTCGCGCCCCGCCGGGGCGCGTGGATTGAAACATGCCTATACCTTATACCTTGTGCCTTGTTTTGGTCGCGCCCCGCCGGGGCGCGTGGATTGAAACTCGTCTACAGTTGACGTAAGCCAGCCTGCGTCAAGTCGCGCCCCGCCGGGGCGCGTGGATTGAAACTGATATGGGGTACTCTATGCTTATAGAAAATAAAAGTCGCGCCCCGCCGGGGCGCGTGGATTGAAACACCGCACAAGCCGGAATCTAGAATCCTCGCAAAACGTCGCGCCCCGCCGGGGCGCGTGGATTGAAACAGACTCGCAGCGAACGTGTGCAAAATAAAACGCCGGGTCGCGCCCCGCCGGGGCGCGTGGATTGAAACCATTGCGAATGGTAAAACCTCGTTGTCCCACCGCGTCGCGCCCCGCCGGGGCGCGTGGATTGAAACTTGACTCCCTTCAACCCTTCTACGATCGCATCCACGTCGCGCCCCGCCGGGGCGCGTGGATTGAAACATATCCTGCATGAAGCCACGCGCGTAGGAGGTCAGTCGCGCCCCGCCGGGGCGCGTGGATTGAAACTTGGACTGCTCGACACTGGCCGACAGGACAAGCCGTCGCGCCCCGCCGGGGCGCGTGGATTGAAACTGCTCCACCATCATCTCATGCTGCGCTGCGGCATGTCGCGCCCCGCCGGGGCGCGTGGATTGAAACAAGCCTGGTCGAGATGGATTTCAGCTCGCGGTGAGTCGCGCCCCGCCGGGGCGCGTGGATTGAAACGATTATGGCGGACGCCTCTCGCGCCAAACCCACGTCGCGCCCCGCCGGGGCGCGTGGATTGAAACACCAGTGACCAGGTGGAGGGCATCAAGGGCCTGGTCGCGCCCCGCCGGGGCGCGTGGATTGAAACAAATTGGGTTCGGGGATCGCCGACGTCTGGCGGCGTCGCGCCCCGCCGGGGCGCGTGGATTGAAACAGTTGCGGTGTTCCAGGCGGCCAGAACCTGGTCAAGTCGCGCCCCGCCGGGGCGCGTGGATTGAAACGTGCCGGCCGCGTCGGCCGCTCCGACGTGCGTGATGGTCGCGCCCCGCCGGGGCGCGTGGATTGAAACACGCCGAACAGCGCGTTGACGCTGATCGTGCCTTGTCGCGCCCCGCCGGGGCGCGTGGATTGAAACACAAACAGGGTGCCGACGTGGAAGTAGAGCCGAAGTCGCGCCCCGCCGGGGCGCGTGGATTGAAACTCCAAAAGCTCCTGCTGGGCGCTCACCCACAGCAGTCGCGCCCCGCCGGGGCGCGTGGATTGAAACTCCTCTACATGGCCAAAGGCATCGAAGACGGGACGTCGCGCCCCGCCGGGGCGCGTGGATTGAAACGTGTCGATGGTGGCCCAGTTCGAAGCCGACAAGGGTCGCGCCCCGCCGGGGCGCGTGGATTGAAACAATGCGATCCGGGCGGAGAACACGCTGTTCTTCTCGTCGCGCCCCGCCGGGGCGCGTGGATTGAAACTTTTCGGCGTCGGTCCTGATGATTCTGCCGAGCGGGTCGCGCCCCGCCGGGGCGCGTGGATTGAAACCAACCATCCCTGGGCGTGGTGGTAGGTCACGACGGTCGCGCCCCGCCGGGGCGCGTGGATTGAAACTCGCATGGAAAGCGCAGAAAGCAAGCGGACGGAGGTCGCGCCCCGCCGGGGCGCGTGGATTGAAACGCAGTTCGGGATTCGCAAATAGGATATTCGTCAAGTCGCGCCCCGCCGGGGCGCGTGGATTGAAACAAGCCAGGGAGGGCGCGAATAGCCGCTTGGCCGCGTCGCGCCCCGCCGGGGCGCGTGGATTGAAACAATGCCGGGCAGGCCAAGGCGCAGGCGGCGACGGGTCGCGCCCCGCCGGGGCGCGTGGATTGAAACAAATGTCTAAATAACGGAGAATCATCATGGCAGAACGTCGCGCCCCGCCGGGGCGCGTGGATTGAAACTAGTCTGGAATACGCTGTGCGATTTGGCGTCGTGGTCGCGCCCCGCCGGGGCGCGTGGATTGAAACATGAGCGCCGCCATAGCGACCGAAAGCGCGAACTGGTCGCGCCCCGCCGGGGCGCGTGGATTGAAACGTCTTCCAATCCTCGTACTCCTCCTCGACCACCACGTCGCGCCCCGCCGGGGCGCGTGGATTGAAACGTTGACCTCGCGGGCGGCTTCTGCGGAACCGTCTGTCGCGCCCCGCCGGGGCGCGTGGATTGAAACTGGTGTTGGAATTACTTGGATTTCGCCTTGTGCTCGTCGCGCCCCGCCGGGGCGCGTGGATTGAAACGCGCCGTTCGACCAGACGCAATGCCGGACCTGCCGTCGCGCCCCGCCGGGGCGCGTGGATTGAAACATAAGCAGCAGAGAGGAAAGCGAGCCCCCGGCCGGTCGCGCCCCGCCGGGGCGCGTGGATTGAAACCGGCGCTGGGCATCAAGGTGGTGTTTGCCGATACGTCGCGCCCCGCCGGGGCGCGTGGATTGAAACGCAATCTGTCCTGGAGTACGGCCAACGCGACGGGTCGCGCCCCGCCGGGGCGCGTGGATTGAAACATCGAAAGCCTCCTCCGGCTTGATTGTCCAAACGCGTCGCGCCCCGCCGGGGCGCGTGGCACTACAGGATCTTCTCGAGGAATGCCTTGGTGCGGGGGCTTTGGGGGCGATTGAAGAACTGCTCGGGCGGCGCGTCTTCGACGACCACGCCGTCGTCCATGAAGAGCATGCGGTGGGAGACCTCGCAGGCGAAGCCCATTTCGTGCGTGACGACCATCATCGTCCTGCTCCCGCGGGCCAGGTCCTTCATCACGTCGGGATTCATGGCCAGGGCGCGGGCGATGGCGACGCACTGCTTCTGGCCGCCGGAGAGGTTGCGGGGCCAGGCCGCGACCTTCGCGGCCAGGCCCAGCTTGACCGGCGCGAGAATCACGTTGTCGAGGGCGGTCTTGTTTTCGAAGAGATTGAAATGCTGAAACACCATCCCGACCTTGCGGCACAGGCGGTTCACATCCACCCCCTTGGCAAGGATATCCTCGTCCTCGATCCAGATATGCCCGCGGTGGACATGCTGCAGGCGATTGACACATTGCAGCAGTGTCGACTTGCCCGAGCCCGACGGGCCGATGATGCTCACGACTTCGCGCGGGGCCACTTCCAGGTGGATACCCTTGAGCACCTCGTGCAGCCCGAATCGCTGGTGCAGGTCGGTGATCTTGATCATCGGACCGGCCAGGGCCGTCACCGCGAGGGCGCTCATCGTTCCTGCCCCCAGCTCAGGCGCCGCTCAAACTGTTGCAGCAACGCTGAAATGCCCAGGGTGAGCACGAGGTAGACGGCGGCCACCGACACAGCGGCACATAGGCCTCGCAGGTCTTGGAGCGAATGATGTCGCCCATGCGCATCAGGTCCATGCCGCCGATGAACCCGACCACGCTGGTTTCCTTGAGGAGCACCACGAACTCGTTGCCGAGCACCGGCAGGATGTTGCGGAAGGCCTGCGGCAGGATGATCGCGTGCATGGCGAGGCCGCCGGGCATCCCCAGCGGCCGGGCTGCATCCATCTGTCCCGGATTCACGTTCTGGATGCCGGCGCGGATGATTTCCGAAACGTAGGCCGCCGAATTGAGCCCAAAGGCAATCACCCCCACCAGCCTCACTTGTCGGCCTGCACGCCGGCAAAGACGATGAAGTTGATGATGAAGAGCTGCACGAGGACGGGCCTGCCGTGGATCAACTCGACGTAGAGGCGCGCCGGCCAGTTGATCCAAACGCGCCGCGGCATCCGCAGGACGCCGGGGACGATCGCCAGGGCGGCGATCATCAGGGTGTCGCCCAGCCCGTGGAGCAGCATCACCCAACCGGGCGGCAACCCGTTGGGCAATGGATCCAGCAGGGCTTGCTGGACGCGTTCCCGCCACATGGGCGCGCAGCAGCCGGGCCTATTCCGCCTCGAGTTCCGCGGAGCCGATCATCTGGACCATCCAGTAGTCCACGAACCGGTCGTAGCGGCCGTCGGCGGCAATTTCGGCCAGGGTCTCGTTGATCCGGGCCAACAGCTCCGTGTTGCCCTTTTTCACGGCGACCCCGTAGTATTCGTCGTCGAACGCCAGGCGCACGAGTTCCAGGTCCGCCGGATTCTTCTTCTGGAAATTGATGGCGGGCTGCTCGTCGAGCACCGCGAAATCCACCTGGCTGTTCATCAATGCCACCACGGCATCCAACATCGAGGTGAACTGGCGGACATTCTCCGATCCGGCGATTTCCGCAGCCGCCCCGTCGCCCGTCGTGCCGAACTGCACGGAGATGGTCCGGCCCTTCAAGTCCTCCTTGGACGTGGGCACGGGGTCGCCCTTGCGCATGAGGACCACCTGCGTGGCCTTGTAGTAGGGATCCGAAAAATCCACGTTTTGGGCGCGGTCCGGCGTAATGGTCATCCCGGCCAGCACCATGTCCACCTGGCCGGCATCCAGTGCGGGCAGCAGGCTGTCGAACTTCATGTCCTCGATTTTAAGCGGCAGGCCGACCTTGGCGGCAATGGCCTTGGCCACATCCACGTCGAATCCGACGACCTCGGCGCCGCCCGGTCCGCCACGGGTTTCAAACGGCGGGAACTCGGCATTGGTGCCCATCACCAGATATTTCGTGGTGTCTTGGCGGCTGCAGGCCGCCAGCAAAACCGCCATGGCCAGGACGATCAACGCACCGTATCGGAACTGTTTCATGGTGGCTCCTTGTGCTGCGCGGATTGATTTGGAAAACCGAATGGGCGGAATTTTACGCCGTGCTCCGGCCCCGTGTAAACTGCATTCCCTCCGCCGGCCGCGCCGCGGCGGGCCTTACGGGTCCACTTCGATCCAGTAGAACCGGGTCTCGACTCCTTCCACCGCATCGGTGTAGGCATTCACCGGCAGTTCGGCCGGGAGCCGGGTGGCCAGGCGGCGGCCGAAATCCGCCATCAGGTTCGTGCTCCGCCAGATGTTGTAGAACCGGTTGCTGGCGCTGCGCCAGCGCAGGACCGCAGGGCCGCCCGTGCCGTCCGGCGCGATGGTTTCGAATGCCAGCAGCGACAGCGGATCATCCGGGCGGGTGCCGGCGCGGAATTCCTGCCACGCGAACAGGCCATCTTCATCCAGATCGGACAGTTCGGCGGCCGCGAACTCGTTGCTGAAGCCGTAGTCGGCCAACCACCATTCCGGGGTGCCGCGCGGGGCGAGGTTCGGGGCGAAAACGGCTTCCAGCGTTCCGGTGGCCACCACCTGGTTCCAGACGAAGGAGAAGAACGCGTTGTCAGGCCCGATGTCCAGCGATGCGCCGTTGGTGCGGACATCCGCGATGTGCCAGTAGGGCGCCGGCTGCACTTCGAAGAACTGGTCGGAGTGATAGGGCACCTGGGGATTGGCTGGCATGATGCCCCCCGCCCCGTCCGTCCGCGTGGCGATGGCCAGGTTGTGCTCCCAGACCTTCAGGACCCATTCGGGGTGGTCAATGAAGGGATTCCGGTTCTGCTGCCAATTGGCATGGATCAGATTGTTCCGGCGCCTTTCAAAATCGTCGGGCGGATCCAGGAAGTGCCACTCGATGAGGGTGCTCCGCCGGCCGAGCTGGGTGCCCGAAGTGCCGATGGCATCCACCAGCTCCAGATCGGGTTCATTCTCGGCGTCGCCCGCATACCGGACATCCATGTAAAACACCGCCCGGGCGATATCGCCCTTGGAGGCGTCTGGCGGTTCGAAGGTCCCGGTCGTGGTCCGGCAGGTGGGCGGTGTGCCGGGCACCCCATTGCCGCCGGAGTCGAAATCCTTGCTGCCGCGCTGGCTGTTGACCTGGACATCGGATGGCTTGAGGTGGTGGGCATCGACCGACGAAGGCCAGGTCGGACTGGGATCGCCATTCCCCATGGGATTTCCCGCCCCGTGGGACTGCGGCCACACGTGCTCACGGTTCCACTGCCCGGATTCGCCGCCGTTGCTGTTCTTGTCCCGCCCATCCTGCATGTAGACCAACTGGACCTGCCCGGAGTTGGTCGGACATTCGTCCGTTTCCTGCAGGCTGGCCCACAGCGTGTCGTAGCTGAAGGTGACGTGGTCGTCGATGATGTCGTGCAGCGCCTGGCGGAGCTCAGCGCCCTCCTTGCCGTAGGCGGTCTGGTAGTAGTCATAGTTCGGATCCTCGTCATCCAGGATATGCAGCCAGGCGTGGCTGGGATAGCCGACTGCCGCCCCGGGCGAGGGCTGGAGCAGATCCAGCCGCACGGTTTCCATGTCTTCCTGCTCCAGATCATTGCACAGTTCGACGGTGAATGTCCGGCTGGTGACTCCGTGGCCGAAGACCAGCGAACCGGCGGCTTCCACGAAATCCGCCCCGGCCGTGGCGGTACCGGCAGAGACCTGGTAATCAACGCGGGCCTCGCCCTCGAAGCCGGACCGCCGCCAGACGACAATCGGGGCGGTCGCGTTGCTCTCCGACACCCCGAAGGTCTCCGCCGCGAACGAGAATTCGCCGGGCCCATCGTCGTCCTGGATGGCCAGCACCGCCGTGCCCGGTTCGACCAGCAGGGAGCCGCCCGTCGGATCGCTCAGGATCAGCCCGAGGGTTTCCATCGGTTCGTCCTCGCCGTCGTCGAGGATCGGCACAGTGAAGGATCCCGTCGTGACTCCGTCGGCGAACACCAGGACACCGTTGGTTGCGACATAATCGCGTCCCGGGGTCGCGGTGCCGTCCGCGGTGGCGCAGTGCACGCTGACCGTGCCCAGGCTGCCGTTCACGCGCTCGATGGACACGACGGCCACGCCCCCGGTTTCCGAGACCTCATAGACCGCCTGCCCGAAGCACAGGTTACCCTGGCGCGCAAACAGGGAGATGTCGTCAAATGCGAATCCGTCGCTGGGAATGGGGTAATTGTCGTACTGCTGGAACTTGATCTGGAACGTGGATGTATAGGCCAGGCCATAGGCGGCGGCGATCGGATCCAGGGCCACCTCAAAGCGCCCGTAGGTGTTGCTGCCGCCTTCGGCGGCGGTCAACCCCTGCACTTTCACCCAGTGCACGCCGTTGGTGCTCATGGCCACGCCATCCACGTTCTGCCGGCCGCTGAAGGATGAGCCCATGAGCTGTCTTTCGTCGCCGAACTGCCGGTGCCAGAATTCGAGGGTGACTCCTCTCTTGCCGGCCAAATCAACGGTCAACACCAATTCATTCAGCGAATTGGACATGTTCACGGAGGCGTCCATCGTCAGGTGGCGCGCGCCGGTGCGGGGGCCATGGTTGGTGGTGATCTGGATGCGGCCCGCGCCGGACGAATAGGTCCGCCAGCAGTTCGACAAAACGCCGGACTCGAACGACTCATGGAAGGGGAACGCGGCCCGCCCGTCGTCGTCGAGGAGGGAAATCATCGTCTCGACCGGCGTGCCAAGTTCCGCCCCACCGCCGGGATTGGAAAGGACCACGCCAAAGGTTTCCGGCGGTTCGTCGAGGATGTCGTCCGCCACAGGCACCACGATGGTGGCCGCCGTCTGGCCATTGGTGAAGTACAGCGTGCCGGTCTGCGCGGTGTAGTCCTGTCCCGCCGTGGCCGTGTCGTTGACCGTGGCATAGTCGACCGCCATGAGCCCATAGGTGGGGCCGGTGCGGACCACGGAAATGACGACGGAACCCGCCTTCTCCTCCACGCTGACCGCTTCGGCCGCCATCTGCAGGATGCCGCCGCGCGCATCCACCATGGTTTCGGTCATCACCACGTTGTTCGTCCGGACGGGATCGAAGATGGAGCCCCAGACCGACGCGCGGTTGACGATCGGGCCGGGCTCCGCAGGAACCGTTACGGTCAGGGTCACCGTGGCCGAGGCGTCGCGCGCCAGATTTCCCAGCTCGCAGAAAACACTCCCCTCCGCCTGGGTGCACCCGCCCTGGCTGCTGTCGATGGCCACCACCGTGACCCCTGGCGGGAAATCGTTGCGGACCAGCAGGCCGGTCGCACCCAGCGGCCCCGCATTGGTCACCCGGAGGACATAGACCAGATGGTGGCCAAGCTGGACGGGATCCTCCGATTGCGTCACCGACAGCCGCACCTCCGCGACCTGGGCCGGATCGTAGACCTGGATGTTGTCGAAACAGCGGCCGCAGGTCGGCAGCGGATAGCGGTCGTATTGCTGGAACTTGACCTTGAAGTGCGAATCCAGCGGCAGCCCGTTGTTGGCGGCGAATGCGGACAGGGAAACGGACCGGGGAACATAGCTGCCCCGGCTTTCCGGAACCAGCAGCCGGCGCCAATTCCATCCATCCCCGCTGACCGCGACCCCGTCCGCCGCGACCGATCCGGAAAACTGCGCGGGCATGGCCTCCACCCGGGAATCGTAATTGTATTCCAGGAAATCCAGGACGACGTTGGTATGGCCCGCCAGATCGACGGTCAGGACCAGTTCGTTCAGGCCGTAGCGATTGTTCTGCGCGGCATCCATGCACAGGTGGCGCAGGCCCTCGAACGGCGGATGGACCCCGGCAGCGACCCGGATGCGGCCGGCCCCGGTGGAGGCCGCCGTCCAATCGGACGCCAGCGTTTCCGCCTCGAACCCATCCAGGAACGCAAGGCCCGCGCCCGGGGTTTCATCGTCCTGGATGACAAGCGTGGCTGTGGCTGGGGCCGCCACGTCGCCGGTCTCGGTTGGAATCAGGCGCAATTCGACCGTTTCCTCGCCTTCTTCGGCCGCGTCATTGTACAGCGCGAACTCCAGAACCCGGAGGCGTTCGCCGGGCGCAAAGACCAGCGTATCCTCCGCGGCCTCGTAGTCCGCGTCAGCCGTCGCCGTCCCGCCGGTGGCCGTGAAGACGATGGCAGCCGTCGTATTCGTTAACCCGACTCGTTCGACGGTCACGCGTGCAGTCAGGCCGGTTTCCCGGGCGGTAAACTGCGGGGCCGCAAAGCGGAACATGGCGTTGGACATGTAGTCGCCCACCAGGGCCACGTCGTCGAGGTTCCAGCCGCAGTAGCTCCACACCGAGTCGGTCGGCCCCAGGCCCCAGCGGATATAGACGGCCGGCTGTCCATCGGCATGCCCGGCCAGGTCATGGACCACATTCATCCAGTCGGCGTCGGTGACGGCCGAGCCGTCATGACGCCATACGTCGAACCATCTCCGGCGGTCGGTCGACACTTGGATGACGGCCTGGTCGTATTGACTGGACTCCACCCCCAGCCAGCGCCAGAACTCCAGTTGCACATTGCAGAAGCTGGTGCAATCGATGGCGGGGGTCGTCAGATAATGGGTCCCGGCCAGGTTGTTGGGATAATCCCCGGCCAGGTTGTAGCCGTACACGTTGGTTCCGGTGCGGCCGGCGATCGGATCCGGGTTTCCGTGGTCCCCGCCGCCGCCCAACGGCGACCCAAACCCCTGCATGCTCCAGCCGGGATCCGCATCCAAGGGCTCAAGGAACACGGCCTCGTCGTCCGCCACCGTCAGAACGTGCCGGCCGATGGGCCCGACCTGCGCCCCCTGCGCGTTCGTCAAGTCCAGCACCGCCGCTTCGGGGCCCTCGCGCACCTCGTCATCGAAAACCTGAACATCAATCTGCCGGGTGACCGGACCATCGGCGGTGAAGACCAGATTGGTGGTGGATAGGGCATAATCGCCCGCCGGGCCCGGGGTGGCGCGGCCACCCAGCGCCACCTCCACCGTGACATCGGCCGGACTTGACAGCGTCACGGCCAGCGATACCCCGCCCGCGCATTCCGCCACTTGTGTTTCCGCCTGCGCGAATCCAACCAGGCGTTCCCGCACCCCGATCGTCACGGTTTCTTCCGACGTGCCATTGATATCCTCGGCATAGAAAGTCGGGGTATAATTCCGGTCCACGTCGGACGCCTGCGGGGAAAACGTCATGACGCCGTGGACCACGCCCGTGCCGGCCTCGGCCTCGAACCCGGCCCCGGGCGGTAAATCCGCGGCATACAGGATAATTTCATGCCCGTCGAAGTCCGTGGCGGAAACCGTCAGGTTCAAGGTCTGGCCCGGCGCCGCCAGTTGCGGGCCGATCGGGGTCAGCACCGGCGGCTGGTTGGCCAGATTCCGGCCCCGGACCAGCACGTCGTCCAGATACCATGTGCTGAAGGTTGAGACGAATTGGAACTGCACGTCTTCGGCTTCCGCCGCCTCGGGCAGGTCCAGCAGGGAGAACGACTCGATTGCTCCGGTGGTGCGAACGCTGAAAGATCCCAGCGGCAGCCACTCGTTCGTCCCGACGCGGTAAAGCACCCAGGCGGTCTGCCCGTGACCATCATTGCTGGCATCCGCGTAGAAAGACAGATTGGTGGGAAAATCCACCGGCGGGGTGGTGAGGGTGTCGCCGCTGCCCAGCGCCCGGCAGTTGGGCAGACTGGCGCAATGGGAGGCGACAACATCATTGGCTGTGCCGCCATCGACCCACCCTGCCGGCCCGGTTGTGCTGGCGTCGAAGTTCTCCTGCAACAGAATGCCCGGATCGGGAACGTAGGCCGTGACGGTCATCCCGGCATCCACGGCCCCGTCCTTGTCTTCGGCGCGGAAGACAATGTCCCAGACACCGGTTGCGGCAGGCCTCCATTGGAATACGCTGCTTAACGGCGCCGGTCCGGTCAGCGGATTGGGTGTAAACTCAGTTCCCGCGGGCAGGTTCAAGCCCGATAGGGTCACCTCGTCGCCGTCCAGTTCCGTCACGGCCACCGTCACACTGACCGTATCCCCGACTTGCACCATCCAATGGGTGATGGCGGGCGTCAGGCCGATGAACGGCGGCGCGTTGGAAGGCGCACCCCCGGCCGTCTGGATAGCCGCGTTGTCCAGGTACCAGGTGGAAAACGTGGAATTGAACCGGAAGCGGACACCGGGGTTCACTGCAAGGTTGGGCGAACCGGTCAGCGGATAGTTCCGGGTGCTGCCGACGGTGCTCACTGCAAAACTGGCCAGCAGGTTCCACGTTCCCCCGTCATCGAGGCTGTAGTCCACCGTGGCAATCTTGTTGTTGCCGGCGTTGCTGGCATCCACGTAGAAGGACAGATTGGTGGGAAAATCCACCGGCGGCGTCTGCAACGTGTCGCCTGCCCCCATGGCCCGGCAGTAGGGCGCGCTGGCATAGTGCGCTGCATTGTTCCAGGCATCGCTGCCGCCGTTCACCCACCCCGCCGGCACAGCGGTGCTGGCATCGAAGTTCTCGGAAAGGCCGGCCCGGGCCCCTGTTGCAATGACCGCCCCCACCCCCATTGCCACCATCCCATTCCTCCAGGCGTTCATGCGATCAAACCGCAGCCATATTCGCATTTCCGGCGCCAAAGTCCAGATTTCGGTTGGAACTCACCAGTATTTCGGAAGGTCCGGCGGACCTTGCCCTTCCCAGGCAAACCGCATTCTGGCATTGCCCGGGGTACATCGACGATTGGGCGCACCACCCCGCGATTCCGGCTACCACGGACATGAGCACGCCCAAGCATGGACGATAAACGAATCCGGTTCGCAGTCCAGCTTTCAGGCAGAATGCTTGTGCCCCACATCGCAGATGCGCCCGCCGCATGAGGCCTTAGGCTTTGAAATATTCCATTATTAATTAATAATGGTATTTCGTGAAATGAATATTCCTTTGATATTCATGGTGTTCATCCTTATATAAATCCCATGGTTAATTAATAATGAGATAATTGGCTTGGTGGGGTGGTTGGGTTGAAGTCTGGTCCTTTCTGGTGGTACCGGACTATTCGGCAGCGGTCCCCGTCGGCGGCGGGAGGTGTCGGGCTCATCTGCGATTGGATGCAATGAGGCACCGGGCGGGGCAACCGCCGTGTTGTCCACCTTGGCATCGGCGATCACGTCAGGAACCGGGCAGGCCCCCGTCCTTCCAGAACAGTCCTCTTTGAGAAGTAAATTCCGATCTATGTGTACACCGAATCGCAGATGTCCCCACATGTTTTGGAAATCCCGGCCACACCTTGCCCCGCCCGGGCAGACGTCATTCCGGCATTTCCCAATCCAGGCTCCGCTGCTATTTGACATTTTCAGAATCCGTGGTAACAGTAAGTACGGAGTCAGACGCTAGGGCAGATTGAGCGACCAGCTGCCCGCCAAGTTGCCGAGCGTGGACTTGGCAGAAAGTTGAGGAACTGGCCTCCCTCACGTCTGACTCCCAGTTTTATACCCCCTTCACGTCAGCCACCACCAGGCCAGGGCGCTGGGAATCACCTGCATGGTCGCATTGTCCCACCCGTGGGGCGAAATCGCTTCGGCCAAGGCGGAGGCGGCGGCAATCGCCAGCAGCCTGGACATGCCGCCATGCGCCAACGTGATTTCCGGCGACACCACGGCGGCCAAGGCGAGGGCTGCGGCCGACATGACCAAAACCGCGGCGGAGCCTTCCAGGGTCCGGCCAGCCGGGACGGAAGGCAGCGATTTCACGCGGTAGGGGTGTTTTCCGAACATCGTGCCGATCGGTTCTCCAATGGCATCCCCGAGTCCGGCCACCAGATAACCGGCGACCGCAACGGACCCGAACAGGATATTGCTGATCAATCCGCCCAGCAGCGTCGTAACATAGGGCACAAGGATGAAAAAGGTCCGGTGCGGCTCATCCTTTTCCCGGGCCATGGCTTCGTAGAGCATGCTGCCGGGGCCCCGCCAGACCGCAAAGAAGACCGCCAACGTGCACATGCCCCCGAACAGGCAAACCGCCGGGGTGCCCAGGCGCCCTTGCAGCCCGGCCACGGTGCCGAAGATCAGAAAATGGAAAATCTTGCGCGTGTAGCCGGTTTTCGTGCCTTTGCGTTTCAGCCAGCCGGCCATCCACAGCGCCGTGAAAGACCACGCCAAACCCAGAGGCCCGCCGATGGCGAGTTCTTTCCACGTGGGAAGGTTGTCGATGAAAAACCCCGCCACCCTCGCAACAGCCTCGTTCATATCCCGACCGCTCCGCCCGGACTTCGGAGCAGCGGTGCCGCCTCGGCCCCGGACCGGCTTGCTGGCTCCCTCCGCGGATAGAGCACGTTGCCCCGCCGTTGAAATTGAACCGCGCCCGCCGGTTCCCGCGCCGCCGCACGCAGCATCGCCGCCATGCCCTGCCGATTCGTTTCGCAGATGGCGGTCTGCTCCTGTTTGTTTCCGCGATCTGCCTGCAGCCAGGTGGGATAGTCGCGGCAATCGCCCGTCTCAAACGGAACCAGCCATCCCCGTATGCCCGCGGCCAACAGCCCGGTCGCAAAGGGCTTCAATGAATACCGGCACAGGGTGAACAGGCCAGAGGCAAACCGACCTTCCGCGAGGGCTGGTGCAAACACGTCGAAGAGGATATCCCGGGCCGACGTCATGATGTAGACAGCGGCACCGGCCCGCCCCGCCAGAGTTCCGAATTCCCGGATGACGCATTGCCGGCAAGCCGCGGGCACAGCCGTCATCCCCGTCCCGTCCGGATTTTCAAGATACAGGCAATCATGGTTCGGCCGGCAGGCCGGACAGAGCGGATCCAGTGGCTTCAGGCAGAAGCCCAGGCCAACGATCGAACGTGCGCCGCCATCAAATGATCCGGATGCCTGACCGCCAGGCAAGGCCGTCACGCCGTCGGAGAGTTTCAGTGCATGGGCGGCCCTCACCGCCCGGATGGTCCGTACGGGGTGCGGGAGTGCGATCCGCCGGCAGAACTGCCAGCCATATTCCCGGATGAGACTATGCAGGCAGAATGCCCACATTCCTCCTTGGCAAGGTGCATTCATGGTCTGTCATCCGGTTTCCTTGTTGATCCAGTTTTATCCCTCATTCTTTCCTTTTCTGCATTTGAAGACCATGGCCAGGGCCCAGGCCGCCACGGCCGCCAGATAGAGGCCCAGGCTCAGCCAGACGTGGTTCAGCCGGTCCGTCTGCCCCATATGGACCTGAAAGGTCTGTCCGGCGAGGTCGAACCAATACAGCATGGTGAGCGTGCCCAGCCACAACAGGCAATTGCGCAAGTGGTCCAACGTCTTCTGCCGCCGTTCCGGTGCCAGCCAGTATTTCTTGTTGGGCATGTTGATCAGGGCATCGGGCAACCTGGTCAGGGCCAGGCCGAAGCCAAGAAAGCTCGCCGCCAGAATGGAGATCGTGCCCACCTGCAGGCGCAGGAATTGTCCCTTGCCGCACCATCCATCCGGCTGGCCTGCTGGGTTGAAATGGCAGGCGACCTCCGCCGGGAGGCGGGGATAGTGCCAAAGCACCTGCCCGAGGCATACGAGAACGAGCAGCAGGAAGATCATCAGGGGCAAGATCTTTTTTTCCATAGCTTTCAACCCCAAACGGTGCGATGCAAACGCGGCGGCGGCCTCACGGTCCGGTCCGGAAGGTGTAGAGGATCGGATCGAGGGGCACCCCCGCGGCGCTCTGGAAGTTCCGGTGGGACGGACTGTTTAAGCCCAGACGATATTGACGGTTGGGTTCCAGGCGAACCGGCAGAATGCAGGTGTGGCCATCGGCCATCCAGGCGGGACCTTGGCCTTCTGGAATCGGAGGATATTCCTCGCCACCGCCGGTCCACGAGAACCCGCCGCCCATCGGCACGCTGAACGTGACGCGTAATTCCGTTGTGCGGGGGTCGACGGCGGTCGCGCCGTTGGCCGGGCGCATGTCCGTCACGACCGGCTTGTACACTTGCGCCTCCAGTTCCGGGCTGGCGCCCCGGGTGGTGAAATAGACCGCCGCCGGCCGGGCGGGCACCCCCGCGGCACTATGAAAATTACGGTAGCTCTTGGAATTAATGCCCACGCGGTAGTAACGCCCCGCGGCCAGGCTCACGGGCAAGACCGCGGTGCGCACATCGCGCCAGTACGGACGCTGGTTCTCTGGGATGGGCGGATAATCGGGCCCGCCTCCGGTCCACGAAAAGCCCGGCGCCATGTCCCGGTCGAAGGTCACCACGATTTCGCGGGTGGCGGGATCCACGTCCGTCGCCCCCGCAGCCGGCGCCATGGCGACGATGCGCGGCGGACTTTCGTTCTCCGCAATCCCCGGGCCGGCAGCCCCTGGTGCAGTTTCCTGGGCCAGCACCGCGCTGACCGCCCCCGCGCAAAATGCCACTACCACCAATGGAATCCCCAACCTGATCGCCAGCCTCCGAGTCATGGTTTGCCTCCCGGTCGTTTGTCTGTTTTTGGACGATGTCCCCGGCCTGAAGAAGTAGTGTCTCCCGTTCCGCGACTTTGGCAAGCCGGTACTGTCCATTGGCCATGAAATGATGCCTGCTGGCGCATCCCGTCATCGTGGGCCACCGGAAAAGTTCGCGCCGGAAGGCCAAACGGCCCCGCGCAGAGTTTTCCACGGTGTGGAAAATCCGGTTCGCAACGAAGCTCGGCGCGGTGTTCTGAAATCAGGCCGACGGCTTGGGGCCGCCATAGACGTAGTCCACGTAGGACTTATCCATGGGCCGGGTGATGAGCGCCACGACCACCGCCGTCAGGAGCGACAGCGGCAGGGCCACGACGATCGGATCCACCACGGTCCAGGTCAGGCTCCAGGTGGCCGGCACGAGATTAGGCTTGCCGAACCAGGCTTGGGACAGGCCGATGCCCGCCGCGGTCTTGCCGTTGACGAACAACAGCCAGAATCCGCTGGTCAGGAACCCGACCAGCAGCGAGGCCACCGCCGCGGGCTTGGTCATTCGCCTCCAGAACAGCCCCAGCACAAACAGGGGCAGGAAGGACGAGGCGCACAGGCCCATGAAGATCGCCGTGGCCAAGGCAATGATGTTGCCGCGAACATACTTGCCCAGCACCAGCGCCACCACGATGCCGACGATGATGGCGAAGCGGGTGATGTGGATGGACTTGGACCCGTGCTCGTGGTGGCCGTACTGCTCGAACACGTCGCGGCCCAGCGCGGTGCCCATCGTGTGGAACTGGCTGGACATGGTGCTCATGGCGGCCGACAGCAGCGTCAGCATGAACACCACGCCGAACCAGTGCGGCAGCGCGCTGCGGACGTAGGCGGGGATGAGCGTGTCGGTGTTGCCTTGCAGGGTGGTGCCGGGCCCGACCGAACGCAGGACAGCGATCAGGTGCGGCTTGAGCACGTCGGTGGCGCCGCCCGGGCCGTGGAGGATTTCGGTCTTGTCCGTCCACAGCACGTAGTTGAGGGCGGCATCTTCGCCGGCGCCGGGCAAGCGATAGCTCACGAACCGTTTGGCGCGCGCCTTGACTTCGTCGGTGGCGTTGGCCGGCACCAGCGTTAGCTTACCCTTGCCGTCCGGCCCGGGATCCAGCAGGGCCGCGTCATCCACCACCTGGCAGGTGATCTGTTCCCGTTGGGCGAAATAGACATTGGACAGCGCGCCCACCGTGAAGGCCACGCCGGTCATGAACAGGATGAAGATGCCACCGGCCGCCGTGGCCCGGTTGAGGGCCTGCTTGGACTTGACGGTCATGAAGCGGACGATGAGCTGCGGTTGGGCCAGCACGCCGATGCCCACGCCCATCACGATGGTCGAGACCAGAACCCACCACATGTGATAGCCCACGGCCCCCGGCATGGGCGTGCCGGGCGCGGCAAAGCCGAACTTCGGCATGGCGGTCCAGCCCTGGTGGCCGATGGCCTTCAGGAAGCCCGGCACCTCGTCTTTCATCGCCCCGAGCGCGGTGTGGGCTTCGGTGACGCCCCCGAGCAGCCCGTAGGTGGCAAACAGGAGGACCGCCATGCCCACGAGCATGATGGCACCCTGCAGGGCATCGGTCAGCATCACGCCCTTGAGGCCGCCCGCGATCACGTAGGCTGCCACGATTATCGCGAAGATGTAGAGCGCGCCGTTATAGGAAATGTGGAAGATCGGGGCCATGAATTCGGCGCCGCCGACCATCACGGCCATCGCATAGAGCGGCATGAAACAGAAGATGATCAGCGCGCACGCCACCTGCAGAAAGCGGCTGTCATAGCGCTTGGCAATCAGTTCGGGGAAGGTGTGCGCGTCGAGGTGGTGTCCCATCCGCCGGGTGGGGTTGCCGAGGAACACGAACGCAATGAAAATGCCGACAAAAATATTCAGCACGGTCAGCCACAGCACGCCCATGCCGAGGCTGGCGGCGGTGCCGCCGAAGCCCACGATCGCGGAGGTGCTGATGAACGTGGCGCCGTAGGACAGCGCCATGACGATCGGATTCGCGCTGCGGCCCGCCACGAGGTAGTCCGCCGCCGTCTTTGTGCGCTGGTAGCCGAGATACCCCAGGTAGCCCGTCACCATCAGGTAGAAAATGACCAGTATGATGCTTATCAAATCCATGGCGGGCCTCCTTACAGCGCGTCCTCGACTTCCTGCTTCTCTTCCTTGGCCCAGTCCACGTCTTCCTTCTTCACGGGCTCCTCGCCCTGATTCCAGTAAACGATGCCATAGACCACGCACACCACCGCGCTCGCCAGGCTCAGCACATAGGCCAGCCATACCGCCGGACTTTCAATTCCCAGGACCATCGCGACCTCCTTGTTCCGTGGCGGGCCAAACCACCGGCCCTTTGACGCCATTCAAACTGCCATCTTCAAGGCCGCTGTTTCTACAAAGCAATACAAAAATTGGTCACATCCTCTCTTTTTTCCCAAGCTTCAGACGGCGGGATCAGCTGCAGTTGCAATTGAATGCAAGAATTCAGCCTGAGGCTGAACGATGAACCGGATCCGTTTGGTGTACCCGCATTGGCGGGCATCCGTCCACGGCACCTGACATCACGGGATCGAACATTCCATCGCAAATGCGCCCATTGCGCCCAGCCAGGACAGATTCCGGTGGCACATTACCGCCGACGGGGTTACAATTCTGGCATCATGCATCCACGTATTCCTTTCTTTCCGCGGATCGTCTGGATATTCCTCCTGCTGACCCTCGGGACGCTCCCCCTTGGTGCCCAGGTTCGCATCAGCGAGTTCATGGCCGCCAACGCCACTGGTCTGCAGGACGAGGACGGCGACTTTACCGACTGGATCGAGCTGTACAATGCCGGCGGCGGCGCGGTGAACCTGGCCGGCTGGCACCTGACGGACGATCCCGCCGACCTGGCGCGCTGGACGTTGCCCGCCACCAATTTGCCTGCCGGTGGCTTCCTCGTGGTGCATGCATCGGGCAAGGACCGGACTTCCCCGCGCCTCCATGCCAGTTTCAGCCTGGCCGCCGGCGGCGAATACCTGGCCCTGGTCCGCCCGGACGGCACCACGATCGAGTCCGAATACGCGCCCGCCTATCCGGAACAATACGATGATGTTTCTTACGGCATCCAAACCCACGGCAGCAATCCCACGCTGCGAGCGGGACGGGCCGGTTACCTGATCCGCCGCACCCCGGGCGCCGCCAACCTGGGCTGGCCCGCCTCCCACCCGGCCTATGCCGATGAGTCCGTCGCCCAGATCAATATCTCCATTTCCGGATCCGACTGGAACCGCCTGATGGACGACCCCTGGAGCGAAACCTACCGCCCCATCGACCTGCGCTTCCGCCATGGCGACATTGACGTCACCGTCAGCAACGCCGGCATCCGGTGCCGCGGCAACACCAGCCGCGAGAAACAGCCCCGCTCGTTCAACATCGGCCTCGACGCCTTCGTGCCGGACCAGACCCTCTTCGGGCTGGAGCGTCTGTATCTCAACAGCGATGTCAACGACCCCTCCACCGCCCGTCCCAAGATCCTCAACGACCTCGCCGGGGCGCTGGGCCTGCCGGTCTCCCGGGCCAACCACGTGGCCCTGGTTGTGTCGAACACCGGCACCCGCACGGTCTTCTTCGACGCGTTGCGCAACAACACCGAGGCGGTGGATGACGTCTTCCTCGAGCGGTGCTTCGGCAACAAGCGCGGCAACCTCTACAAATGCAACAACCGGGAATGGCCGGCCTCCCTGACCTATCTCGGGGCGTCCGGCGCGGACTACATCGGCAACGGCACCACCTACGAGCTGAAGTACGTCGGCGCCGGCGACACCAGCTACACCGATCTGGCCACCTTCGTCACGCTCCTCAACGAGACTTCCGATGCCGACTTCCCCCACGCCATCATGCAGGTCTTTGACGTGGACAGCTTCCTGCGGTTCCTGGCCTTCGACGTGCTGACCGGCAACTGGGACGACTATTGGGGCAACTCCAACAACTACCACCTGTTCCGCCATCCGGACACCGGCCGCTGGTCGTACATTCCCTACGATTTCGACAACGCCATGGGAATCAACTGGATCGACTACGACTGGGGCACGCGGAATATCTACACGTGGGGCAATTTCAATGGCAACGGCGCCCCCCTGGCCACGCGCCTCCTGGACGTTCCGGAATTCAAGAAGCGCTACAGCTTCTACATGAAGCAAATGCTCGACACGCTGTATTCCAACGCGCAGCTCAATCCCGGCATCTTCCAGATCCGCTCGAACCTGACCGCCGCCCTGCCCTTCGAAACCGGATCCGTCTCGAACATGAAGGAACGCGAACGTGATCGCTATGGCTACGACGACTGGCCGTACTGGTCTTATGAGCAGTTCTTCTATTCCTATGTGGACGCCCAAGGGCCCTGGAACGGGAATGTTCCCAACGACTACGGCATCACCAATTTCATTGGCGTCCGGCGGGCCAGCGCCCTCGGCCAACTCAACCTCGAGAACATCGCCCCCGTGCTTTCCGATTTCGTTTTGGCGCCCAACCTGCCCGGCACCAATGACACCCTGGCCGTCTCCATCCGCGCCTTCGACGACGGCGACGTCAGCAGCGTCACGTTCTTCCATTCGTTCCAGGGCGGGCCCACCCAATCGGTGCCGATGGTCCTCGGGCCCGACGGCGTCTATGCGGCCGTGATTCCCGCTTTCGGCGCCACCGGAACCGTCCGCTATTCCGTGAGCGCCGTGGATAACACCGGCAAAACCACCACCCACCCCTATGGCGGATCGAGCCGCGCCGCCACGGTTGTCATCGACAGCGCGGCACTCGATCTGATCGTCTCCGAGCTGAACTACAACCCCTATGACCTCACGCCCGCCGAAATCGCCGCGGGCCTGACCGATCCCCAAACCCTCGAGTTCGTCGAACTGTTCAACTCCGGGTCTGCGCCCCTGAACCTCGCCGGGTTCAAGCTCCAGGTTGGCATCGCCGCGGTCTTGCCCGCTTTCACCCTCGCCCCGGGCGAACACGCCGTCGTCGTCAAGGACGCCGACGCCTTCCGGATCCGCTACACCAACACCGCCATCCGCATCATCGGCACATTCTCCGGCAACCTCAGCAACAGCGGCGAGACTCTCCGCCTCGACGACGCCCAGGGCGGCGTGATCGCCACGATCACCTACGAGGACGGCGGTGACTGGCCCGGCCGGGCCGACGGCGACGGCAGCTCGCTCGAACTGATCGACGCCGCGGCCGGCTATGCCGATCCGGAAAACTGGCGCTCCAGCTCCGAATACGGCGGCTCGCCCGGCGTCGCCGGCCTCGGCCCCGACAACCGCCTCGTCGTCAATGAGGTTCTCAGCCATACCGACCCGCCGTTGTCTGACAGCATCGAACTCTTCAACACCACCGAGGGCGCCATCGCCATCGGCGGGTGGTTCCTCAGTGATTCCAAAAGCAACTACCGCAAATACACCATCCCCGCCGGCACCGTTGTGCCCGCCGGCGGCTACCTGGTGTTCAACGAAACCAATCATTTCAATGCTTCCGGAGGCAGCAACACCAACGACTTCGCCCTCGACGGCGCCCATGGCGACGATGTCTACCTGCTCCAGGCCGATTCCTCCGGACGCCTCGTGCGCTTCGTGGACCACGTGGAATTCGGGGCGGCCCCCAACGCGGAAGCGTTCGGCCGCTGGCCCAACGGCTCCGGGCGCCTCTGCCCGATGATCAGCCGCACCTTCGGCGCATCCAACAGCGGTGTGCGGATCGGCCCCGTGTTCATCAGCGAACTCATGTATCACCCGCCCTCCGACAGCCCGCACCTTGAATTCATCGAAATCGCCAATCCGGGCCCCGCCACCGAGAACCTGGCCAACTGGCAGCTCGACGACGGCGTTGCGTTCACTTTCTCCAGCGGCATCCTCGCCCCCGGCGAAACCATTGTCGTCCTGTCCTTCGATCCCGATGCCGCTGCCAACAGCGCCCTGCTGGCCGACTTCCAATCCGCCTACGGCGTGGCTGCCGGAGCGGCGCTGGCGGGCCCCTACACCGGCACGCTGGCCGACGGCGGAGAACGCATCCGCCTGCTGCGCCCCGATGAGCCCCCGGCCGAAGAACCAGGCTATTACCCCCTGCTGATTGAAGATGATGTGAAATACGACAACAACGCGCCCTGGCCCGCAACGCCTGACGGCGGCGGCGCCTCCCTGGAACGCCGGATGCCGGCCCAGTGGGGCGACGATCCCGCCAGTTGGACCGCCGCCATGCCCCCCACGCCCGGACAAAGCGGCGAGCCCGTCCCCACCTTCGATCTCACCGTCGTCTGCCCCCATGGCAGTCCCGTGCCGTCGGCCGGCCTGCATGCCATCGCGGCCGACAGCTTCTTGAGTAATTCCGTGCCCTCGCCGGCCTTCGTTGGCGCCACCCGTTATACCTGTACCGGCTGGACCCTCGCCGGCCACGAGCCGGCCCGCGGTGCGACCAATTGGATGACCATGGTCCTCACCAACGATGCCGTGCTGACCTGGCTCTGGGATACCAACCACCTGTTGGCTGTCTCCTCCGAACTCGGCGGGTCCGTCCAGCCGCTGGGCGGCTGGCATCCCGTCGGCAGCGTTGTCGAGTTGCAGGCCAGCACCTCCAATGAATACTTCTTTGCCGGGTGGACGGGCGACACCAACGCCATTGTCGAGGGCAACGCCACCCAGGCCGTCATTTCCGTCCGGATGGACGCCCCCGTCTCCCTCACCGCCCGGTTCGAATCCATCCCCCCGCCAACGAACCTCCTGATCATCGTGTCCCCCCATGGCAGCCCGTCTCCATCTGTTGGCGTCCATGTGTTCCTGACGGGCGCCACCCTCACGAATTCCGTGCCTTCACCCGTCTTGGCCGACGCCACCCGTTATACCTGTACCGGCTGGACCCTCGCCGGCCACGAGCCGGCCAGTGGTGCGTCCAATTGGATGACCATGGTCCTCACCAATGACGCCACCCTGACCTGGAATTGGCAGACGCATTACCTGCTCACAACGAGCCACTCCGAAGGCGGAAACATCCAGACAACCCCCGCTCAAGACTGGCATGAGCCGGGCGCCAGGGTCGACCTCGAAGCCTTCGCCTCCACCCTCTACACCTTCGCCGGCTGGTCCGGCGATACCCAGGCCATCGTCGCTGGCGATGCCGCCTCCCCCGAAATCACCGTGCAGATAGATGCGCCCGTGCAACTCCACGCCACGTTCGCGGTCGAGGTACCGATCTTCCATGTCTCCCCCACCGGCTCCCACACGGCTCCCTACACCGACTGGAAAACCGCCGCAACTTCGTTGCACGCCATCGTCGAGTATGCTCCCGCAGGGGCCACCGTGCTGGTCGCCGCCGCCACTTATTCGCTGACCGAAACCCTCACCATCGGCCAGGCCATGCATCTGATCAGTGCCGATGGCCCCGGTGCCGCGATTCTCGACGGCGGCAACGCCGTCCGCCCGCTTTTCCTAACTGACGCCGGGGCCGTTGTCGAAGGCTTCACCATCCAAAATGGCAACAGCGGCGACGGCAGCGGTGGCGGTGTGCGCATCGAGCCGGCCGGCCGGCTGGTCAACTGTATCCTTCGCCACAATACCACCGGCAAAAGTGGCGGCGGCGCCACCCTGATCGGCGGCGGTATCATGCGGAATTGCCTGGTCCACGACAACTCCGCCCTCAACGAGCGTGGCGGAGGCCTCTATACCTTTGCCGGCAATCCCGCCCCCCTTGTGGAAAACTGCACCTTTACCGCCAATTCAGCCGGCGATGGCGGGGGCATCTATCTCTTCGATGCCGCCACGGTGCGCAATTCCATCGTGTGGGGCAACTCCGCCGGCTCCGGCTCCAACCTGATCCTCTACGGGTCCGGACATGTACTCCAAGCCAACGCCCTCGACACGCCGCCCGGATTCGCGGATCCGGACGGCGGCGATTTCCGCCTGGCCGCCGATTCCCCGGGCATCGACGCCGCCACCAACCAGCCCTGGATGGTCGAGGCCACCGATCTCGACGGCCGTCCGCGCATCATTCATTCGCGCGCCGACCTGGGACCCTACGAAGCCATTTTGCCCGGCTGGGATTCCGATGCCGACGGCTTGCCCGACACATGGGAGTGGGAACACTCCCGCTCCTTGACCGGCATGGCCCCGGACGCTCATGACGACTCCGACCACATGACCAACCTGCAGGAATGTCGAGCCGGCACCGATCCTTTCGATGGCACCTCTTTCCTCGGCATCCAAGAGGCCGCCACGGTTGCGGATCTGCCCGGACAATTCACCCTGCGCTGGAACAGCGCGTCCAGCCGGAATTATCGGTTGACCTACACCACCAATTTGACGGACGGCTTCCCATTCGTGGCCAGCAGCAACATCCCCGCCGACCCGCCCGCCAACTCCTTTACCGGCCAGCTCGCTCCGGCCAGTCCGACTTTCTATCGCATCGAACTCGAGTAAGGCGCATCCCCGTTACATTGACCGAAGGGGATCAAACCGCCGGCATCCCGGGTTGGCCATTTGGGAGGGCGGGAACAAGGTGCTTGGCGCCGCAGCCCCGCTTTGGCTGTTTGGTCCGAAATGGCGCTCCGCGCTGTCCGAACAGTTTGGTTCGGCTGAAGAATCATCCAGCTGCATATCGTTCGCCGAGCCTCGCTTCCCGCCGCACTCCGAATTGAACCGATCGGTGTCCATTCCCCAGGGAGGCACCCACTCAAGTCAGGCGGGCTGCAAGAGCTTCGCCAGGCAGCGCGCCAGAGGCGTATTGTACTCTGCCCTTTTCCAGGTCCGGCCTTCGCGTCGAATCCAGCCCGCGTCTTCCAGAATCCCCAAATGACGCCAGAGGGTCGCAGTGGGCATGCGCGTCCTGGCCTGTAATTCCTGGGCTGGGAGTGGCTCCTGGCTCACCAGGCGCAGGAGCTCCAGGCGCTTGGCGTGGGCCAGCCCCTTCGCCAACTTCGCCACCCGTTCATCCTCCTCTGGTGGAAACCGGTGGCAAATCTCCTGCATGGCTCTCAGCAGCGGCTTCGCGGACGCCACCAACGGATCCGGTTCCGGGTAGTACCGGACATGGCGCCCGGAGCGTTCCACCTGAACCAGCCCGCGGGATTGAAGTCGGCGCAATTCCTGGCTCGCGCGCGGCCAACTGAGCCGTTCCGCCTGCGCCAACTCCGACACGCACTGTCCCGGCTGGCCGATGATCCGCCGGAACAAGGCCAGGCGCGTCGCCCCGGACAGGATTCGGCATGTGCGCCACAGGGTCGGACTCAAGCCACGGGATTTTGTTGTCTTCATATCTCATTATTAATTAATAATGGGATTTGCGGTCAAGGATTTTTCAAGGTGTTCCAGCTCATTTGCCCCCGGATGATTTCAATAGAATATTCCATGATTAATTAATAATGGGAAATACCCGGATGGGCTGAAGCCCACTTGGAATGGCCCGGATGGCAACCGGGCGGACCTACCCCTTGAAGACGAAAAACTTCCGCATCACGTAGTTGATCGCCAGCGAGCTGAGAATGTTCGCCCCGAACGCATAGGTGGTTTGCATCCCGAATTGTTTGATCAGGACCCCCATGAGCGTTGTGCCAACCGCCATGCTAATGGCCGAAACCGCCAAAAACAGCAGGAATTCAAGCACAATATGGTGCCGCCCCGGGCGGAACACGAACAGGCGGTTGATGATGTAGCACACCGTATTGGACACGAAAAAAGCCAGGACATTGGCATACACCGCATGACGGGCCCGGAGCGCTTCCTCCACCGCCGGCGCCGACAACCCGAACAACTTGACCAGCGGATCCTCCGCCGAGACGCACGGAAACAGGAAGAATCCCATCAGGAAGAACGCCACGATGTGCGTCCCGGTCGCCACTCCCCCGGCCAGGCCGTACTTGACGAATTGCACCAGCGGCGGCGCATCGTGCGACAGGTAATGATTCCAGCGTTCCCGCAGGCTCATCTTACTTCACCCATTCCTTGATCTCATCCGGCAGCTCCTCGATCGCGCGCAGCGTACACTCCACCTCCCCACCGTCATCCGTCGGCACCAGGACCTTATCTCCCGGCCGCTTGCCCGCCACCGCCTTGGCCAGCCGGGTGTTGGACGAGATGATGTGCAGATCAGGCTCCTGATCCCACTCCCCGAGGATGTGATAATGCGCGCTGCTTCCGTCGGGATATGCCAGCGTCACGGTCGCGCCCACCCCGGCCACGCCCTTCGGCGCCTCGGAGAAGTCCGTCGGCCGCACGCGCCCGATCATTTCCTCCAGATCCGCGCGCCGGGCCAGCAGCACACGCTGCATGTCCTTGGCGGCCTTGTATTCAAAGTTCTCGCTCAAATCCCCGTAGCTGCGGGCCACCGCGATCTCCCGGGAATTGGCCGGAATCTCCACATTGATCAGCTTGTCCAGCTTTTCCCGGCGTTCGCGATAGCTGCGATGGGAGGTCACCGTCCCGTAGGTGGCCGCGGGAGCATCCTCCGCCGACCCGGTGATGACGGACTGCAGGTGCGGATAAAGCTTCAGGATCTGCGCCTGCAGTACTTGGCGATCCAGGCCCGGCCAGGCTGGCGACTGGTTGAGCCGCCGGAAGAAATCCTGCTGTCGGCCGGGTGTCAAGCCGTCGAAGACGGCGCGGAGCCATTCGGGTTTTTCGAACTCTTCGCGCAGCATTTTACGCGTCTTGAGGCGATCGCCCATGTAGTCCTGTTCCAGTTCTTCCAGCACCAGCGGCGCCAGCGCCGCCGGGAGGGGCAAGTCCCAGCTTTCGCGCTGGTCGGGATGTCGCAGAAGCCACAGCAGTCCTTCTTCGCGGATGAGATGGGTGGCGCAGGCCTCGGCGAAAACCCGGCGGCAATCTTCGCCGGCGCCGTTGCGCAGCAGCAGATCCAGGGCCTCCTGCAGGGGGTTGAAATGCAGATGCCGCAGCTGCCCCAGCAGCGCCGTGCGGGTGGCCGTCGCATCCTGCGCCCACAGGAATTCCAATGCCGGTTTCAACTCGCGGGCGGGCAGGTCGTGCAGCAGCGGCACAATGGCCCCATCCTCCTGAAATTCACGCACGGCCGCCGGCCAGTCGCAGTCGGCGGGCTCCAGGCCCAGCCGGGCGGCCAGCATCGCCGCCATCAGCTTCAAGCCGGGCTGACGGCTGGTCGCCCCGAGCAGGACGAATGCCAAGCGGTTTGCCAGGATGGCCCGGTGCGCGGGGGGCGGCGTTTCCGCGCCCGCTGCGGTATCCACCAGATCGCGTACTTGTTCCAGGATGGTTTTGATCTGGCGTTCATTGGCCAGGCGGTTGAACCACGCATCATCGTGGCCACCGGCCCGATCGAGCAGGCGGATCGGTTCGCCCCGCCGGGCCGGAATGGCCACCAGGGGATCCGCCTTCAGCGCTTTGCGGGCGGCATCCCAGAAGCGTTTCCAATCGTTTTCCGGCACGATGCCCGACTCCATGAGCCGGGCCTGCAACGCCCCCGCCGCCAGCGGTCCGAAGCTAGCCAGCGCCAGCCGCACTACCTCGCCCGGAGCGGTGTTCACCTGCCGCTGAAGCGCGTCACGATCCTGGTGCCAGCGGGCCAGCAGGTGATCATGATTCAGCAGTTCCAGCGTCTCGCCGGCAACCTTCATGGCCAGGCCGTGCCCGGGACGGCCCCGAAAATCGATTTCGATTTTTTTATAGAGCGAATCAACCCGCCGCACTACGCCAAAGCCCCATGTGCGGTGCAGGCACAGCGCGCCGGGATTCAAGTTCAGGAGCAAGCGCAGGCGCCGAACGCATTCACGCGCGGCCAGGGGCTGGCCAAATCCCGCCTCCGGAACCAGCACCGCCTGGTGAGGGTGCGAACCCACCACCCGTTCGGCGGCCTTCACCCAGTCCTTGCCGGTCATCTGCGCCGGGGGGGTATTGTCGGCCCGCCATTTCAACAATTCCATCCCCTCGTCGAGATCCCTCCGCTTGGCCAGGGCGTCCTGCGCCAGCGCTGCCCACTCCCGCATGGCTTCCGGCGCCCCCGCCTGGCACGCCTTCTCCAGCACCGCAATCCAATCCGCCGCCGCGGCCTGCTCGTTCTCCAGAAGTTCCAGCACACTATTCTCGAGATCGTTCACGCCGGCGGGATCATTCATCGGGTTTGGCTCCTTGCACACATGCGCCCCGCAGAAAAACAAAACGCACGTCCAAATGCAAGCCGTCGCGTTTTCCCATCCCATCGCGTTTTCCGCTTGCAGAAGCCCGCCCGAACGCCTACATTCCGCCGTCTTCCCGGAAGCCATGCCAAACCGACAACCCCCGAAGGCCAGAAGCTGCTCATGAAAACCAATCATCCCCACCTGTTGAAATTCGTTGCAGACGCCGCCGCGCTCTGCCGACCCGACGCCATTCACTGGTGCGACGGCTCGGAAGAGGAAAACCGGCGCCTGTGTAATCAGGCCGTCGCGGCGGGCACCTTCATCCGCCTCGACGAAGCCAAGCGGCCCAATTCCTTTCTGGTCATGTCCGATCCCGCCGACGTCGCCCGCGTCGAAGACCGCACCTTCGTCTGCCCCTCCGATCCCCGCGAGGCCGGCCCCAACAACAACTGGCGCGATCCTGTCGAGCTCAAGGCCGCCATGCGCAAGCTCTACGACGGCTGCATGCGCGGGCGCACCATGTATGTCATCCCCTTCAGCATGGGTCCCATCGGCTCGCCCATTGCCCACATTGGCGTGGAACTCACCGATTCCATCTACGTGGTCGTCAACATGCGCATCATGACCCGCATCGGCGACGCCGTGCTCAAGGCCCTCGGCGATGACGGCGAATTCGTGGAATGCCTGCATTCCGTCGGCGCCCCCCTGGCCCCCGGCCAGCAGGACGTCCCGTGGCCCTGCAACGCCGAGAACAAATACATTTCCCATTTTCCCGAGGACCCGTCCATCTGGTCCTACGGCTCCGGCTACGGCGGCAACGCCCTGCTGGGCAAAAAGTGCTTCGCCCTGCGGATCGCCTCCACGATGGCCCGCCGCCAGGGCTGGATGGCCGAGCACATGCTCATTCTCGGCCTCACCAATCCTGCCGGCGAAAAGAAATACATCGCGGCCGCCTTCCCCAGCGCCTGTGGCAAAACCAACCTCGCCATGCTCGAACCGACCCTCCCCGGCTGGAAGGCCGAATGCGTGGGCGACGACATCTGCTGGATGAAGTTCGACGATTCCGGTCAGCTCCGCGCCATCAACCCGGAAGCCGGCTTCTTCGGCGTGGCCCCCGGCACGTCCATGAAGTCCAATCCCAACGCCATGCGCACCCTCCACTCCAACTGCATCTATACCAACTGCGCCCTGACCCCGGATGGCGACATCTGGTGGGAGGACATGACCGACGAGCCCCCGGCCGAACTCCTTTCCTGGAAGCGGGAAAAGTGGACGCCGGACAGCGGCGTCAAGGCCGCCAATCCCAATGCGCGCTACACCGCGCCCGCCCGCCAATGTCCCGTCATGGATCCTGCCTGGGAAGACCCCGCCGGCGTGCCGATTTCGGCTATCCTGTTCGGCGGACGACGCCCCGCCACCGTGCCACTCTGCTTCGAAGCCCCCTCGTGGCAATATGGCACGTTCCTCGGCACCATCCAAGCCAGCGAAACCACCGCCGCCGCCGCGGGCAGCGTCGGCGTCCTGCGCTACGACCCCATGGCCATGCTGCCTTTCTGCGGCTACAACATGGGCGACTATTTCGCCCACTGGCTGAGCATGCCCGGGCGCGCTCCCAACGCCCGGATGCCCCGCATCTTCTTCGTCAACTGGTTCCGCAAGGGCGAAGACGGCCGTTTCCTCTGGCCCGGCTTCGGCGACAACTCCCGCGTCCTCAAGTGGATCTTCGAGCGCGTGGACGGCACGGCCGACGCCGTGGAATCCCCCATCGGTCTCCTGCCCGCCCCCGGCGCCATTGACACTGCCGGACTCAATGTGCCGGATGCCGACATGGCCGAACTGCTCTCGGTGGACGCCGGCGCCTGGCTCCAGGACCTCCCCGCCATCCGCGCCCACTACGCAAAATTCGGCGACGCCATCCCCGCCATCCTCCGGAAGGAGCTCGACGACCTGGAAGCGCGCCTGCAGGCCGCCGCCCGATAGCCCCGGCCGGCCCCGGAAGCCGCCGTCCAATCATTGGACGGCGGATTCTTTTTACGGTAGAATGCCGCCGAAATGAAGTTCAGGATTCGACTCTCCTGACCCCTGCCCGCGATGAAAAAGAATGTTACCATCCGCTACTTCGCCCTTGTCGGCGCACGGCGCGGCACGCAGACCGAGCCCTACGAGACCGAGGCGGCCACCGCCCGCCAACTCCTTCACGAAATCCAAAACAGCGGCCACCTTCCCCTCACCACCAATATCGTCAAGGCCGCCATCAACGACGAATTCGTGGATTGGGATGCTCCGATCCACGACGGCGACCAAATCACGCTTCTGCCCCCTTTCTCCGGCGGCTGACCCCATCGCCCCGGGCTTTCCCCTTGACCCCCACGGGCTTGTTCCGGGGGTGAGTCCGTTCGGGCTCCATGCCCCGCCACCATCCTCCCGCCATTCCACCAAGCCAATCTTCCCCCACGCAAAAACGGCCCGCCCCGCGGGGGGTCGGGCCGTACAGCCGGGCAATTCGGCGGCCCGGGCTACGCTTGACTAGCCTTCTTTTCCAGGAACAGGTGCCGGTTCAGCGCGTTGATGTACGCCTTGGCCGAGGCCATGACGATGTCGATGTCCGATCCTTTCGCGGCCACCAGATCGTCGCCGAACTTCACCTGCACCGAAGCCTCGCCCAGCGCGTCCTCGCCGTGCGTCACAGCTTGCATGGCAAACGACTTCAGTTCGCCTTTGATGCCAGTCAGCCGGTCGATGGTTTTCAAGGCCGCTTCCACCGGGCCGGCCCCCGTCGCGGAATCCTGCACGACCTTGCCGCCCTTCTCGATTTGCACCGTCGCGGTCGGAATGGACCGGTTGCCAGCCGAAACCTGGAGGCACTTGATCGCATAGACCTTGGGAATGTCCGAAATGTATTCGCGCAGCAGTTCGACAATGTCGTCGTCGTAGACCACCTTCTTCTTGTCCGCCAGGACGATGAACGCCTCATAGACCCCCTGCAGCTGTTCGGGGCTGACCTTGAGGCCCATGCGGTGCAGATGGGCCGAAAAGCCTGCCCGCCCGCTGTGCTTGCCCAGCACCAGGTCGCTGCCCGTCACCACGCCCACATCCTCGGGGCGCATGATTTCATAGGTTTCGCGGTGCTTGAGCATGCCGTCCTGATGGATCCCCGCCTCGTGGGCGAATGCGTTGGCGCCCACGATGGCCTTGTTGCGCTGCACCATCATGCCCGTCAACTGGCTCACCAGCCGGCTGGCGGCGAACAGTTCCGGCGTCTTGACGCGGGTTTGGATGCCGTAGTGGTCGGCCCGCACCTTCAGCGCCATGACGACCTCTTCGAGCGAACAGTTGCCCGCGCGTTCACCGATGCCGTTGATGGTGCATTCCACGCCGCGAGCGCCGCATTCGATCGCCGCGAGCGAATTGGCCACCGCCAGCCCCAGATCATTGTGGCAGTGCACATGCACCGTCACGTTTTTCAGTTCCGGCACCTGCTCGTGCAGGTAGGTGAGCAGCTGGCGAAACTCCTGCGGGACCGTAAACCCGACCGTGTCAGGAATGTTGATCGTCGAAGCGCCTGCGGCAATCACCGCCCGCACCACCTCCGCCAGAAAGTCCGGTTCGGTGCGCGAGGCATCCTCCGGGCTGAACTGCACGTCCCGGCAGAACTTCCGGGCGTACTTCACTCCCTCCACCGCCTGCCGGAGGATCTCGTCCTTGGCTTTCTTCAGCTTGAATTCCCGGTGGATGGCGCTCGTGGCCAGGAATACATGGATCCGCGCGCGGTTCCTTGCCGGCTTCAAGGCCTCCGCGCACCGCTCGATGTCGCTCTTGACGCAGCGAGCCAGGCCCGCAATGCGGCATTTCTTGATTTCAGCGGCCACTTTCTTCACCGCCTCGAAATCCCCTGGCGAAGCCGCCGGGAATCCAGCCTCAATAATATCCACCCGCAGTTTTTCCAGCTGCCGCGCCACCTGCAGCTTCTCCTGCAGGCCCATGCTCGCTCCGGGGCATTGCTCCCCGTCGCGCAGGGTCGTGTCAAAAACAACCACATGATCCGGCTTCTTCATCCTTCCGTGCTCCTGTTCATCGGAACTCCATCGTCGCAGGCGGGCAGCAAAACGCCCGCCAATTCATGTTTGGCGGGCTGACCGGAAAGCAGACGGCTCCGGGGACTCATCCAACGCAACACCCGTCGCCCGCCGTGGCACGGGTGTCGCCGCGCAACGCCAGAAGGTTCAGGGCCTGGATGGACATACTCGTCATGACGCGGGGGAATAAACCACGCTCCCCTCCGGCTGTCAAGCCGCCGAAACAACCGGCCGGAACGGCAGCCGCGGAAACCGCCACCCGCACGATTGTACCTGTTTTATAAAACAGGTATTTCGGGCGGATTGGTTCAATCCTGGACCGTCCGCAACCTTGGGTCCAGGGCGTCGCGCAAGGCATCGCCCAGCAGGTTGAAGGCCAGCACCACGGCGAAGATCGCCGCGGTCACGGCCGCCAGTTCCCACCACATGCCCTGCCACAGGCGCAGGCGCGCGGACGATATCATGACGCCCCAGCTCGGTTCGCCCTGTGCCCCGATCCCCAGGAAGCTCAGGAACACCTCCGTGCCGATGGCCGCCGGGAACCGCAGCGTAAACGACACCAGTGCGACGTGGATCACGTTGGGCAGGATGTGCCGAAACAGGATCCGCCCGTGCGAAAATCCCAGCGCCCGGGCCGCGCGCACGTAGCCGCGCTCCTTCTGCTGGAGCACCTCCGCCCGGATCAGCCGGCAAATACCCACCCACGTCGTCAGCCCGATGGCCAAAAACACCCCCAGCAGCCCCTTGCCCACCACCATGGCGATCGCCAGCACAAACAGCAGCCCCGGGATGGAGGCAAAGGTGGTCGAAAGCCACACCACGACATCATCGACCTTCCCGCCGAAATATCCCCCCAGGCAACCCAACAGCACCCCGATGGGAATCGCGATCAGCGATGACACCACCCCCACCTGGAACGCGATGCGCGCGCCCTGCACCAGTCGCAGGAAGACGTCGCGTCCCAGGCCGTCGGTCCCCAGCCAGTGTTCCGCGCCGGGCGGGAGATAGCGCGCGGACAGGTCCTGCATCTGCCAGGGGGGGGTCACATCCTGCCACGCATACCACGCATGCGCCGTCTCGCCCGCCAGCGCCGCCAGGCAGAACACGCCCAACACGACGAGGCACGCACGCGCCAGCCAGCTGGCCCAGACCTGCCGCCAGGCTTCACGCCCGAACGACACGCCTCCCTCGGCCGCGGCGCCCCGGATGACTGCGGCGCCGCTCATGACAGCTTGACCCTCGGATCCACCCACGCCAGCGCGATGTCCGCCAAAATGTTCGCCACCGTGAACAGCAGCGCACCGACCAGCACCACCGCGCGAACCACGTCCACATCCGCGGAATGAATGGCGTTCAGGCTCAGGTAGCCGAGCCCGGGAATCCCGAAAAAGCCCTCCAGCAGCAGGCTGCCGGTATACAGAAACGGCAGCGCCAGCGCCACGTTGGTGATGACCGGCCCCAATGCATTCTTGAGCACATGCTTGAAGAGCACCCGGCCCCGGCCCAGCCCCTTGGCAAACGCCGTCTTCACGTAGTCCTTGTGCATTTCCTCCAGCAGGATGGTCCGGTAGAACCGCACATTCACCCCCAGGCCGGTCGCCACGCCGATTCCCACCGGCAGCAGCAGATGCCGCCACGACTCGAATCCCCACACCGGAAACCAGCCCAGCCGATAGGCGAACACATATTGCCCGATCACGATCCACACCAGGTAATTCACGCTCATCAAGGCCACGCACACCGCCACCAGCCCGCGGTCCAGCCACGCCCCGCGCCGGTACGCGCACAACAGCGCCAGCGTCAGGCTCACGCCCAGCTCCACCAGCAGGATCGGAACCGTCAGCGCCAGGCTGGGCCCAATCCCCGCCTTCAGCAGGCGCGCCACCGGCTGATTCAGGCTGGAACTCGTGCCGAAATCCAGCCGCAGCACCCGGCCGGCATAATGGGCCAGTTGGCTATCCAAAAAATGACGCGTTGCCCGCTCCAGCCGCACGCGGCGAATCTCCACCGGACCGCCCGCCGCGCGGAATTCCGGAATTTCCACGCCGTGGAAAAATTCGCCGTTTTTTTCCACGGTGTGGAAATTTTTTTTCCATTGTGTGGTCCGGCAGCTACCGGATCCATGCTGTGGAAACCCTGCTCCGCGGCCCGCGACGGTTAGGCGCCAGCGCTCGCCGGCGGGCAGGAGAAAAGCCAGCGGCAGGTGCAGCGCCTCGCCATCTTCCAGCCGCAGCCAGCCGTCCTGGCCGGCGCCCCAACGCGCGCGGACGCCGGGCGGGGCGGTCTCGAAATCGACCGCCTCCAGCGCGCGGGTCGCGGTCCAGTTACCGCAGAAGAGCGGCTTGTCATAGCCGCGGGCCGCTTCGTATTCCGCCAGCGAGCGGGCATCGGCATGCTGTCCCAGCACGGTGGCCGCCGGCGACCCGCCCACGACATTGAAGAGAATGAAGGTGATCAGCACGACTCCGACCACGGTCGGGATCGCTTGCAGGAGCCGCTTCAAGACATAACGCCACATGGGCGGCAGTATGCCCGAACCCGGGAGCGGCGGCAAAAAATATCCGTGCGGGCAGCCGGCATGCATGGGAACATGACCGGCGCCGGGTGGCGGACGGTGGCGGACGGTGGCGGCGTTGAGCGCCCTGATGTGCGCCACCTGGGCTGCCGCCGGCGATTTTGACTACGACATCAACGAACCAGAAACCCATACGGTCACGCTTACCTCCTACACCGGAACGAATCTGGACGTTGCGGTCCCCGACTCCCTCGACGGGCGGCTGGTCACCGGCATCGGCGAAGGCGTTTTTTCGTATTGCGACGTCGTCCGCATTGCCATTTCGTCCAACGTGACCTCCATTCATTCCTGGGCGTTCGAACGCTGCAATGAACTGACCAATATTCTCGTGGCGGCGAACAATTCCGCATCATCGCAATCGGCGAGGACGCCTTTGCCTACTGTTATGGATTGACCGAGTTGGCCATTCCCGCCAGCGTCGCCAGCATTGGAGCCGGCGCCTTCGGCTCCTGCGCGGACCTCATCGCCATCACCGTGGATTCGGCCAATGCCGTCTATTCCAGCCAGGACGGGGTGCTCTTCAACCAGGACGGGACCCGCCTGCTGGTCTGTCCGCCCGGCCGCACCGGAGAGTATGCCGTTCCCGCTGGCACGCAAATCATCTGGGACCGGGCCTTTCCCGGGTGCGCCAACCTCACCCGGATCGAGATCCCTGACAGCGTGTTCGTCATTGGCTTCCGCGGCCTGGAAGGCTGCAATGGCCTGACCCGGATCATCCTTCCCGGCAGCATTCGGAATCTTGATGCGCAGGTGTTCCGGGAATGCCAGAATCTGGCGCAGGTATACTTCCGCGGAAATGCGCCCGACGAAGTGGGCTGGGGCGTATTTGACGATGTGTCCGATGTGACGATTTGCTACCTGCCCGACACCACGGGCTGGGGCGACTGGTTTGCCGATCGGCCGGCGCTCCTGTGGAATCCGGCCATCACCGCCCTCGACGCGGACGCGGGCAACGGTTTCGCATTCCGCATTACCGGCACCACGAATATTCCCGTGGAAGTGCACAGGTCCTCGAACCTGCCCGGCGGCGGCTCGGGCGGACAGGACCGCGGCCTACCTTCTTGCTGGAGTGCCGCCCCCCGCCCAGGCATCCAGCAATTTTTCGGCCAGGGCGTCGAGGTCGAGGTCGGAGGTATCGATCTGGACCGGAATCTTGGCGTAGTACGGAGCGCGGGCGGCCAGCAGGTCGCGGATTTTTTTTTCGGGATCTTCGCCGGCCAACAGGGGGCGATGGTGCGAGCGCGATGTGCGCGCCAGAATGATCTCCGGCCGAGCCGTCAGGCAGACCAGCACGCCCTGGCGGCCGAGGGCCCGCAGGTTTTCATCGCGCAAGGCCACGCCTCCGCCGCCGGCAATCACCACCCCGCGGCGCCGGCCCCACTCCGCCGCCAGTTGCGATTCCATGCGGCGGAAGGCTTCCTCGCCGTCTTCGGCGAAAATACGCGGAATGCTTTTACCTGCGCGGCGCTCCAGTTCCCTGTCCATCTCGAGAAACGGCAGGCCGGTGAGGGCCGCGACCCGCCGTCCCGCGGCGCTCTTGCCCGTGCCCATGAAACCCAGCAGCACGAGATTCCGGCAGGGCGCCATCCGAACCGGCCGGGCGGCCTTACTGAATGACCAGGCGCGTGGTCTTGACCAGCGCCTTCCACAGCTTTTCAGGCGTGTCGGCTTCCAGCAGCTTGTCTCGGTTTTCCGGCTTCTGGAAAGCCTGGGAGAGTCCGGCCAGCAGTTTGAGATAGAAGGCGCTGGCTGCGGTGGGAATGACCATGAAGAAGATGATGCGGGTGATGGCTTTGCCGGCCGGGTCGAACTTGATGCCCTTGGGCGCGATGCCCAGCGCCAGCGTCAGCGCCCCGCCTTCCACGCAGCGCACGTGCGGAAACGCCAGGCCGTTGTCCACCGCAGTGGCCACAATGGCCTCGCGCTGGCGGGCCGCCTCCAGCAGCTTGCCGGCGTCGTCCACGAATCCTTCGTCTTCCAGCTTGTGGCAGAGCTCGGCCAGGATCGAATCGCGATCCGTGCCCTTGAGCGCGGGAATCATCAGCGTTTCGGCGGAAAACCGCTCGATGCCGATTTTGGGCGGATCGCTGCGGCGCGGGGCCTTGCGCGTGTTGCGGGCGCTGGATTGCCGGTGAAACAGCATCCGTGCACAGGAGGGGCACTGGTAGATATGCTCGGCCGCCCGCACTTTGTGCACCAGCGAAACCGGCAGCGCCATGCCGCAGGCCGTGCACACCCCGTTGACCACCGGCACGATGGCCAAGTGGTTCTTCTGCAGCAGCCGCTTGAACTGCAGATTGACATCCGCGGGCAGTTCGCGGGTCAGCGAGGCGATGGAGGAATCCAGCTGGTCCAGTTGGGACCCCGGCATGCCGACTTCCTGCTGGGCGCGGGCAATGGACAATTCTTGAAGTTGGACCAATAGATTGATGACCGGTTGCATGGACTTCCTAGGATGGGGGCAGTACGCTTGAACAGTTCGGAAAGTCCTTATACTCGCCCGGCCCGGCACTGTAAAGAAGTTTGCACATTCCGCGGCATTCGCGGCGTTTGCAGCCACGCCCGCCGGCGTTCGACCGGGAGGCGCTCGATGGCATAACGCAACATGGTGCGCGGCATCCGCGCGGCGTGCGCCGCCAGAAAGGCCTCCAGCGCGGCGCGATCGCGCTTGCCGGCCTCGCGCAGCATCCAGCCGGCCGCCTTGTGCATCAGGTCTTCCGGATCGGCCAGCAGCCGGCCCGCCAGCCAAAAGGTGTTTTCCAGGCAGCCCTGCCGGATATGCTCCAGGGTGGCCACCATGGCGATGCGCCGTTCCCACAGGTTCGCGGATTTCGCCAGCTTGGCCAGTACCCGTCGCCCGCCGCCCGGCGGCAGGTGCCGGCCCACGATCCCCGGGGCGCTGGCATCCACCAGATCCCAGTTGTTCACCCGTTCCGCCCGCGCCAGGTAGAAATCGAAAATGGCCCGGCGCTCCACCGCGCCACCCGCCGCATAGGCCCGCACCAAGGCCGCCACGGCAAAGAACCGCGCCTCGTGGACCGGGGAATCGAGCAACTCGTTGGCGACCGCCAGGGACACCTCGGGAAACCGCGCGAGCACGGCGCGGGTCTGCGGAACCTTCAGGCCCCAGAACACATCCCCCTCCCCGTACTCGCCCGGACCGGTCTTGAAAAACCGCTGCAGAATCGCCGCCTGGGCGGGATGGCGGAGCCACTTCAGCTCCCGCAGCACCGCGTTCACTGTTGCGGACTTCCGCCGCTCCGTCATTTGAGCGTGTCCAGCACCGGCGTCGTGAAGGCCCAGACGCCGGTCTTGCCGCCGACCTCGTCGCGGAGCATCTGCAGGCGGCCCATCAGGCGCGCAGCCACCTCGTCGTCCACCACCACGAACGCGCCGGAATTTGCTCCGGGCCACACGTGGTTGTCCATCCGCGTTCCGCTCTTGGGCCCGCGGCCGGTCATCCGCTTCCAGCGCGACAATTCGATGATACCGAGCTCGTCGAGCATGTCCTGGATTTCATCGGTCAGCACGATGTCATGCATCATCCATACCATCTTCATGCGCGCACTCCCTTCTCGGCCGCCACCAGTTCGCGTCGCCGCGCACGGCGCGCGTGCGCGAGGCTGTAGATCGTCGGCACCAGCACCAGCGTGATCAGCATCGAGAATGTCAGCCCGCCGGCGACGGTCGCCGCCATCGGCTTCCAGGTCGCGGCGCCTTCGCCGCGGCTCAGGATCATCGGCACCATGGCCAGCGAGGTGGTCAGGGTGGTGATCAAGACGGGCCGCAGGCGCGAGCGGCCGGCGTTCACGATTGCGGCGTGGAGGTCCTGGCCGCGCGCGCGCAGCAGGTTGATGTAGTCGATCAGCACGATCGCGTTGTTCACCACCACGCCCACCAGTAGGATCATGCCGATGAACGACATGATGCTGACCGTCAGCCGCAGGACGGTCAGACTGATGGCCACGCCGGTGAAGGCAAAGGGAATGGCGAAGAGGATCAGGAACGGATCGAGCAGGCTTTCAAACTGCGACGCCATCACCATGAAGACCAACAGAATGCCCAGCACCAGCATCAAGCCCATCTGGCGGAAGGATTCCTCCTGGTCCTCTGCGGTACCGCCGAAGTGCAAGCCGATGCCCGACGGCAACGGCACCTCCTCCGCCAGCCGTCGGCGCAGGTCGCGGACGACCTCGCCGCTGCTGCGCCCGAAGACGTCGGCGGTCACCTGGATCAGGCGTTCCTGGTTACGGCGGTCGATCTGCAGCGGACCGAGCCGCTCTGTCACGGCCGCCACGCTGTCAAGCCGGATGCGGCGGCCGGTCGGCAGCACGATGTCCGATTGCGCGATGTCCTCGACGGTCCGCCGGTAGGATTCGTCCAGGCGCAGCACCACATCGTAGTCTTCGTCGGATTCGCGATACATCGTGGCCGTCGTGCCGTAGAAGAGCGTGCGCACGCCGTTGGCCACCTGCGCCATGTTCAGTCCGTGGGCGGCGGCCTTCACGCGGTCGATCTCCACCCGGATCTCCGGCCGGCCCGGGTCGCGGCCGATTTCGGCGTCCACCGCGCCGGGCGTGGTATTCACCACCGCCAGCACCTGCTCGGCCACGCTTTGCAGGATGTCGAGGTCGAACCCGAGCACGTCGATCACGATGGGTTTCTGGCCGCCGCCGGGGCCCATCTGGGCAGTCTCCAGGTTGAACTTCTGCACTTCGGGCCAGCGCGCAACGACATCGGCGATGGCCCGCCCGATCTCCTTCACGCTGCGGTCGCGCTGCGTCTGCGAGACGAGGCTGAGCATGACGTTCCCGACGTGCGAGCCACCCTGGCCCATGCCGCCGGAATCGCCGCAGCGCCAGGCATGGACCCGCACGTTCCCGGGCCCGGCCTCCTGCAGCGCCACGTCGAGGATCCGCTGGCCCACCGCTGCGGTCTCCTCCACGCGCGTGCCGATGGGCGTCTGGTAGCGCAGGGTCAGCCGCCCGTTGTCCTCCTCGGGCGAATACTCCGAGCCCAGCCCCAGGAAGAGGAACACGCTGCCCGCGAACACGGCCACGGCCACCGCCACCACCACGCCGCGTCGGCGCAGCGACCGGTCCAGCAGCCGCGAGTAGGCCGCGTCCAGCGCCGCGAACCGCGACTCGCTCCAGGCCAAAAAGCCCGCCAGCACGCGCCCGTGCGCCCGCCGCTTTCCCGGAATCTGCAGCAGGCGCGAGCCCAGCATCGGCGTCAGCCACAGGGCGCAGACCAGGCTGGCCAGTAGCGTCGCCACCAGCAGGCCGCCCAACTGCTTGAACATGATGCCCGCCTCGCCCTTCAGGAAGATCAGCGGCACGAACACCACGATCGTCGTCAGCGTCGAGGCACTGACCGCGGTACCGACCTCCTCGGCGCCGAACATCGCGGCCTCACGGGGAGCCGTGCCCCGCTCCACCTTGGTCGAGATGTTTTCCAGCACCACCACCGCATTGTCCACCACCATCCCCATCGCAATCGCCAGGCTCGCCATCGAGATGATGTTGATCGTCCACCCCATCGTCCACAGGAAGATGGCCGCCAGGATCAGCGAAAACGGAATGGTCAGCACGATGATCAGCGAGGACCGCACGTTGCGCAGGAAGAAGAACGTCGTCAGCACCACGAACACGAATGCCCAGCGCACCGTCAGCCCCACGTTGCCGATCGACTGCGTGATCTGCTCGCTGGTGTCGAAGATCGGGTGGATCTCGATGTCCCGCGGCAGGGTCGGCAGGATGTTCTCCGTCAGCTCGCGCGTGACCTCCTTGGCCGTCTCCACCGTGTTGGCACCGGAGCGCTTCTGGATCATCATCATGATCGCGCGGCGGCCCATCACGTTGGACAGGCGGACTTCCTCGGCGAAGCCATCCTCGACTTCGGCCACGTCGCGCAGGCGCACGAGCGCGCCAGCCGCGGACCGGATCACGATTTCGCCGATCTGCTCCGGGGCCGTGTATTCGCCTGGCACGCGGATCGTGTAGTCGATGCGCCCCACCTTCACGTTGCCCGCCGGCAGCGTCACGTTTTCCCGGGCCAGTGCGGCCGCCACGTCGTCGAAGACCAGCCCGTAGCCCGCCAGACGTGCCGGATCAAGCCGGACGTTGATCTGCCGCTCGAGCCCGCCAAACAGGTTGACCGCGCCCACGCCGGGCAGGCGCTTCAAGGGATCGGCGATCTCGTTGTTCGCGATCTCCTCGAGGGTTTCGATGCTTTCGCGGCAGGTGATGCCGTAGAACTGGATGGGAATCTGGGAGGTGTTGAACTTCCGGAGCACGGGGGGATCCGCGTCCTCCGGCAGCGACTTACGGATGCGCTCGAGGTTGCTGCGAATGTCGTTGGAGGCCTCGTCGAGGTTCGTGCCCCAGGTGAATTCGCAGGTCACGCTGGAAATGCCCTCGATGGTGGCGCTGGTCATCTCCTCGAGGCCGTTGACCGTACCCAGCGCGCGCTCGACGACCTTGGTCACCATGCTTTCGACGTCCTCGGCGCTGACGCCCTCCCAGGTGGTCACCACCGTCACGGTCGGCCGCTCGATTTCCGGCAGCAAATCCACCGGAAGCTGCGTCACCATGACCCCGCCCAGCACGAAAACAGCCAGGAAGAACATCAGCGTGGTGACGGGCTTTTGGACGCCCAGTTCAGGCAGTTTCATCGTGGCCTACTCTGCCGCTTCCGCGGCGGCCACGCGTTCGATCGGCGCGCCGTCGGTCAATTTATTCTGCCCCATCACCACGTACTCGTCGCCCGCAGCCAGCCCCTCGAGAATCTCGACGTAAGCGCCGTCGCGGATGCCCGTCCGAACGTCGGTGGCGTGCGCCTGGCCGTCCCGCACCGTAAAGACCAGCTGGCGGTTCAGCACGCGGATCACGGCGGATGCCGGCACCGCCATCGCGCCCGGACTGGTCGCCAGGGTTAGCTTGGCCGTGGCGTACATGCCCGGGCGCAGCGGCCAGGTGCCATTGGATTTTTCATTGTCCAGATGCACTTCCGCCCGGACGGTGCGCGTGGCCGGATCCGCTTCCGGGTAGACACGGGCAATCACGCCATCCATTTCCCGGTCCCGCCAGACATCCGTCGTCACCGCCACCCGTGTTTGCCCCTCTTCCAGCATCGGCAGCAGCCGGGCCGGAATCGCCAGCATCAGCCGCAGGGGATTCATCTGCGCAATCCGGACAATGGCCGCCGAGGGCCCGACCATGGCGCCCGGATCCATGCGGCGCTCGGTCACCACCCCGTCCATCGGCGCGCGGATGAATGTTTCGTCCAGGTTCACCTGGGCCAGCGCCAACTGGGCCTTGGCCTGGGCCAGCGCGGCCTGGGCGCTCTCGTGCGCAGTGACGGCCGCATCGCGCGCCTGTTCCGTGGCCACTTCCTCCGCAAACAGAGCCTCGAGTCGCCGGCGCTCCCGGTCGCGGTCGGCCAGGGTGACTTCCGCCTGCCGTTGCTGCGCCTCCGCCAGCGCCACCTGTGCTTCGAGTTCCCGGCGGTCGATCGCGGCAATGACCTCGCCGGCCTTCACCTCAGCCCCCTCCGCCGCCGGTTGGCCGTTTTCCAATTCCACTTTTTCCAACCGCCCCTGGATCTTCGGTTTCACTTCCACCGCCAGAGGCGATTCCAATTCCCCGGTGAACAGCAGCACCTCGGAGATGTCCCGGCGCTCCACGAATGCCGTCCGCACCGGCACCGGCCCGCGGGCCTTCTGCTGGCCGTTGTTCTGTTCCGCGGGCTTCCTGGAACAACCCGCCGCCAGCGCGATGGCCAGCGCGGCAACAAGCAAAATGTTCTTTTTCATGCTGTGGTCTCCAAATTTCATTCGACCGATCCGCCGGATCTGGCGCCGCCCCTCAGCACCGGTTCATCGGGCAACGCGTCGGACGCCAGCAAGCCCATGGCCTGCTGCAGCGCCACCCGGGCCAGGGCATGGTCGAAAATCGACTGATAATAATTCGCGGAAGCCTTGGTCAGGGCCTGGCGTGCATCCATGACTTCCACGGGGGTGTTCTGCCCTTCCTTCAGTCCGGCTTCCACCAGCCGCAGCGCTTCCCGGGCCGTCTCCAGATTCTGGCTCTGCGAATGGGCAAACTCCTCGGCTGTTTTCAGCGACAGCACCGCCTGGCGAATTTCGCTCACGGCCTTGTCCTCCGCGTCGTGCAGGGCAATCTCCAGTTGCTTCCGCTTGGCCCGCTCCTGGATCAACGTGCCCCGCCGGTCCAAGCCGTCGAAGATCGGCAGGGCCACCTGCACCCCCGCCTGCCATTCATCGCCCCACTGGTCCCGGGACGCATCGTGCGGATCGGGATTGGCCCACGACTGCGAGACATAGCCCGACACGTCCGGCAGGTAGCGGCTGCGGGCGGCCGCCACGCTCTCCTCCTGCAGGCGCAGGGCATATTCCGCCACGATCAGGTCCGCTCGCTGCTCCAGCGCCGTTTGCACCGCGTCGCCGAACGGAATCTGCTCGATCACCAGCGGAATCTCGTCCACCAGATCCGCTTCGCTCTCCGGAGAAGCCCCCATCAGCCGGTACAGTGCCGTAAACGCCACATCCCGCTCGTTGCGCGCCTGCAGCACCTGCGCGCGGAAGTTGGACACCTCCACCTGTGCCCGCAATTCATCGTAGTTCGAGGCCATGCCCTGCCGCCGCCGGGCCCGGGCATCCTCCAACTGCCGCTCCGCCGTTTTCAGCGCCGTCTGGTTGACCGCCAGCAGGTGTCCGCTCAGCACGGCCCGGTAGTAGGCACGAATGGTTTCCCGCTGGACGGCTTCCGTGGCCGCGCGGATGGAGGCCCGGGTCCATTCGTCGTAGAGCTTCGCGGCCCGCAGCGCCGCGCCGATCCGCCCATTAAACAGCGGTTGGGTCAGCCGCAGGCCTGTCGAGTATTGGTCCTGATAGCGGGTGGTATAGGCCGTGCCTTCCGGCCCCGCCGCCGACCGCTCCTCATCCAGTCGCACGTATTCCCCCGTCAGGTTCAGCGCCGGCAGGGCTTCCGACCAGGAGGCCTGAATCCGTCCCCGGGCGATCTCCTGCCCCTCCCGTTCCTGTTGGAGAGTGCGGTTGTAGCCTTGGGCCAGCGCCACCGCCTCCCACAGCAGCAGCGGTCCTGACAAATACACCCCGCTTCCGGTGGTCTCCTGCCTGGACAAGTCTTCGACCCGACTGGCGGCCGCTTCCGCGCGAATCATCCGCATCTCCTGGACATCCGGAACCCCCACGCACCCCGCCAGCATCGCCAGCGCCAGGACCGCCCCTCCTGCCCGCCGGATCTCATTTCTCGTCAAGTTCATCTGTTTGCCAGTCGTTGCGTCTTGCCATCAGGTTACATCACCGGGGTCAGCATCGCCGGATTTTTCAGGTCTTCCTCGAACAGGCGGCTCAGTTCGCGCCAGACCGGCCCCGGCTTGCCGTCCCCCACCGGCCGCCCGGCAAACACCGTCACCGCCGTCACATGCGGACTGGTGCCGAACACCAGCATTTCCGCCGCCTGTTCCAGTTCGGAACGCGGCACATCCGCCTGTTCAACGCCCGCGAGCACGCCTGCCGGTACGAGTTTCTCCCGCGCCAGCTCCAGCACCCGCAGCATGGTGGTCCCCAGCAGGATGTGATCCGGCCGCGGCACCTGCAATACACGGGCGGCCGTCACGATGCCGAAATTTTCCGTGGGCAGTTCGGTCATGTGCCCGTCCTTGTCGAACCCCAGCATGAAATCCACGCCGGCATCCACCGCCTGCTTTTTCATCAAGACATTGGGCAGATAGTTCACGCTCTTGACCTGCGCAAACATGCCCTCCTTGTTCGGCACGGCGCTCATCCCCACCCGGGCGCCCTCCGGATGCGCCTGCATGAACGGCGGCGGCAGCCGGATCGCCAGCACCATCAGCAGCGGCACCGGACACTCGTAGGGATTCGCCGAGTGCCCGCCGGGGCCGCGCGACACGAAAACGCGGATCAACGCATCCCGCTGCCCCCCCGCCTGCAGCACCTCTCCGATGATCCGCCGGATGTCCTCGCGGCTCCAGGGCATCTCCAGCGCAATCGCCTTCGCGCCGTTCTCCAGCCGCGCCAGGTGCGCTTCCAGATTATACACCGCCCCGTCCACGCACTTGAACGTCTCGAACAGTCCGTCGCCCCGGTGCACCATGTGATCGTCCAGCGGCACCACCATCAGGTTCGGCTCCGTCGTGATGCCGCCCCACCAGCTCGAATACATCGCATAATAGTTCGCGTGATATGCCGGCTTGTGCCCCCGGCAGAACGCCGCAAAATCCTCCAAACCAAAATTTCTGCTCATGGGCTGCGACCCTGGGCCCCGATGGAACTGGTGCCCCGGTTCTTTCCTGCTTTCCTGTATTTCCTGTTTTCCGGCTGAGTTCGTTCGTCTACTTCCGCTTGTGCGCGGGGGGAATCCCGAGCTGTTCGCGATACTTGGCCACGGTCCGCCGCGCCAGGGGCACCCCCTGCGCTTTCAATTTGTCCGCGATGACCTGATCCGACAGCGGCTTGCGGATGTCCTCATGGGCAATCAGCTTTGCCACGGCCTCCTTGGCCGCTGCCGTCGAAATGCTGCCGCCGTCCGCCGTTGGCAATCCTGCCGTGAAGAAAAAACGCAGCTCGAACACGCCCTGCGGCGTGCGTACGTATTTTCCGGAAACCGCCCGTCCGACAGTTGTCTCATGCACGCCCAGCCGTTCCGCCAGCGTACTCATGGTCATCGGCTTCAGCCGCGAGATCCCGTGCTCGAAAAACTCCGCCTGTGTTTCGGCAATCGCTGCGGCGATTTTCCGGATGGTCTCCCGCCGCTGGTGCAGGCTGTCCAGCACGAACCGGCCCGAGCGCACCATGTCGGCCAGGTACTTGCGGGCTTCCTCCGCCGTTTCCGGATCCTCCAGCATCGCCTCGTATTCCGCACTGATCCGCAGCCGCGGCAGGGCGTCCCGCCGCATGTCCGCCACGAAAGCCCCCTCGGCCGTCCGGCGGATTTCCACTTCCGGAGTCACATAGACCGCCGGGGGCGCGGAAAACTTCGCCCCCGGCTTCGGATCCAGCAGCGAAATCCGCTTCAGGGCCTCCGCCGTTTCGGCCTCGGTCAGCCCCGCTGCTTTCGCCAGTTCCGGTACCCGGTCTTGCCCCAGGGCTTCCAGATGCCCCTGCACCAGCCGAACCGCCGGCGCATCCGGCCCAGCCCCGGACCGGCGCAGTTGAATCAGCAGGCATTCCTTCAGGTCCCGCGCCGCCACCCCCGGCGGATCGAATTCCTGCACCACTGCCAGGGCCTCCTTCACCGCGGGCTCCGGCACCCCCGCCTCGCGCACGATCTCCGCCACATCCGCCGCCAGCCAGCCGTTCTCGTCCACGTTGCCGATGATGAACTCCCCGGCCTTTTTCGCCGCCTCCCCCAGACCCGATTCATTCAACTGCTCCTCCAGATGCGCATGCAGCGAGGGCGGCGCCGTGATGGAATCCAGGAAGTACTTGCGCTTCTCCTCCGCCTCCGCCGTGGGCGGCGGCAGTCCCGGCGCCGCCTCCAGCGGCCGTGGTTCGAGCATTTTTTCCAGCGCGTCGATTTCCCGGCCGAAGTCATCCGGCTCGAAATCGTTCTCCTGGTCCACGTCATCGAAAGCCGCCGCCGTCAGCGGTTCCGCCATCGGCAGCGTCGCTTCCCCTTCTCCCTGCTTCTCTTCCAGAACCGGATTTCGTTCCAATTCCGTCCGTATCAGTTCGCGCAATTCCGGCCACGGCGCTTGTAGGAAACGCAACGCCTGGATCATGCGCGGAGCCAGTTTCATCTCCTGACGCATCTGCTGGTTCTGGAACAGGCCTTGTTTCATTCCAGCCTTTTCTACACCATTTTATTCCCCCTGCCCAGCTTACTGCATCCTCCACCCCGGCCTCCTCGTTTTCGCCTCGGCCGAAATGACCGGACTTAATTAACTATGAAGAGATCATATCCAGAAAATTTCCACTGATTATTTTTTTATTAAACTCGAAATGAATGCATAGTTAATTAACTATGGTTATTTCATTTGGGCACCAGATCCTGCCCTGTCCTGGAATTCAAGCCCCCTGCCGTCGACCTGAAGCCAAAACCGCATCCACCCGTTTGAGGAGGGTCGCCGCGTCCACCCGCTCCTCCAGGGTGCGCGCCAGCACCCCGAATCCACGAAATCCGCGCAGGTATCGTACGAGGTGCGGCCGCAGCACCAGGCACGCCGTCAATTCCGCCCCGAGTTTCAACTCCCGTTTCCCGCGCCGGGCCATCAGTTCCAATTCACGCCGCAGATGTTCATGGATTGCCGCTCGAACTTCAGCGATTTCAGGCCGGCGGGGTTCGCGTTCCGCCGCCAGGTTCCGGATGTCCCGAAACAGCCACGGATTGCCTAACGCGACGCGGCCAATCATCACGCCCCCCACCCCGGTCTCCCGCACCATCCGGAAGACATCCGCCGCCACTTTTACCCCGCCGTTGCCGATCACCGGAATCCGGCGCGCACGCTGCACCTCGGCGATCAGGTTCCAGTCCGATGGCCCCGCATGCCGGACGCTGGCCACCCGCCCATGTACGAAAATCGCCTCCGCACCCGCCTCCTCCACCCCCGCCGTCGTTTCCAGCACATTGACCGAATCCGCATCCCACCCGATGCGGGTCTTGACCGTCACCGGCAGCGTCCCGGCGACCGCCGCCTTCACCTGCCGGGTAATCTCCGCCATTTTCGCCGGATCGCGCATCAGCCCCGCCCCGTCACCCCGGTTGCGAATCTTTGGCATCGGGCAGCCAGCGTTGATATCCAGGAAGTCAAACCGCTTCAGGTCCGCGACCATGGCGGCCGCCTCGGCCATCACGCCGGGGTCGGAACCATAGATTTGCGCACCGATGGGTTGTTCGTCCTCCCACGTGTCCAGAAAGTGTTCGGTACGCAGATGGTGCCGGATCAGCCCGTGTGCACTCACCATCTCGGTCACCACCGCCCCGCAGCCCTGTTCAAGGCACAGCGACCGGAACGCCCCGTCGGTATATCCCGCCATGGGCGCAAGAAACACCGGCCAATCCACACGGAGCGACCCGATGTTCAGCGGTTGGAACACGAATCCAGACATGCCCCGCATCCTACGGCAGTTTTCCACGCAATGGAAAAACTATTCGGGAGTTGCCGCCGGACCCATCCTCGTGGGGGGAGACGCATTTCGGCTTTTTCCCCCTTGACCCATTTGACGGGCATGCGATAGCCTGACGCCACCGCTACCGGACACGGTGCTAAGGAGCGAACGAATGGGCATACAGCAAACCGTGGGAACTGACCGAGCCAGGCAGGTTACCCCTAGGCGGTCCAGGACGGCGGGCGACCGGCCCTAGGAGCCCCAAGCCCACAGCTTGACACATATCACGGCCCCCCACCTAGCCATGCTATGCGTCAATTCCTGCACTTATCTCGCTGCTGCGCAATGACTATATTGAAGGAATCAAAGGAATACACCTGCGTCGACCCCTGCTATGGCTGACGCATAATACTATGTTCAGCCATAAAATATGAAAACATTACTGATCACCTGCGTGAAAGTATTGCTAATTACCGTAAATCTCGTCGCCGCGATATATGCCATGGCATTAATGCGCCCCATTTACAGGATCCCGATAATTACGGCATTCGGCCTTTACGATGGGTTACAGGAAAACCAGTTGATTGACACAAACAGGTTTAAAACCGTGTTTCCTGGCGAGACGCTGACGGGTGATTCCCGCTATGAAGTTCCGCTGCGACTCATCCGCGATAAGATACATCCATGGAAACACCAGTATATAATTGCCAGCATATTCGCATTTAATGCCTTGGCAATTGGGCTCTACTTACCAAGAAAACATCGGGCCGAACAAAGTAGGGATTAGTAGCGTGCGAAGCCACGCTGCAATCCCGGGTTGAACAAGCCCGTCGGGGGCGCATGTATT